>Ga0207992_1000061_pt1 | contig 67625 bp, 67 predicted proteins | sample ETN02SmetaG_FD_185788 | JGI IMG/M metagenome (GOLD analysis project Ga0207992, IMG submission 185788) | Marine microbial and viral communities from oxygen minimum zone, Eastern Pacific Ocean - ETNP2014F10-02SV255 (SPAdes) (version 2) | ecosystem: Environmental > Aquatic > Marine > Oceanic ...
GATCGGTAACTCTGTACTTCAGGAAGCTGCTCCATGGAAGCATCTCAAAGGGGGGGAATCGGAAGAAAGGCAACTATCCCTCTCTTCATTGGCCCTATCATGGAGGATTTGCAGTTGTCTAGCTGTCTGTATGAGGCCATTCATCCCCTTCTCCTCCGAGAGGCTATGGACGATGCTCGGAAACGAGTCCGACATCGACGCCATACTATTGGAGGACTCAATGAATAGGATGGGGCCACTATCATGGAATCCAGAATCACCTAAACCACTATTCGCACGTTTAGACTTGGATGAAATACTAGAGAGCGAGGAATCATTGTCTGACAGCAAGGACAATGACTCGCCTACGCCTCCCGAGAAAGGAGGGGATTACATCGACTTCGATGATTTCATGAAGGTTGAGATGAGAACGGGGAGGATTGTCTCCGTGGATGACCACCCCAATGCGGACAAGCTTTTCGTAATCACAATCGATGAAGGATCCGACTCCACTAGAACTGTCTGTGCAGGTCTCAAGGGGCATTACGAGCCATCTGACTTGGTTGGTCTGAACGTTGTATTCGTGGCTAATCTGGAGCCAAGGAAGCTCAGAGGGGTATTGTCTGAGGGGATGATCCTTGCTGCAGACGACGGTGAAGGCGGGGTCAAGGTTCTGACCACCGAGGGTGATATCATATCTGGTTCGAGGGTCAGGTAGTCACAAGCCCCTTCTGCCTACTAACATCGATGAAGCCAAGAGGGCCGTGATTGTTGCGATTAATCCGGCAAATCAACTCTTCGTCCATACCGAGTATGTTGTTGCATGTTCATTGTCATCATCCGCTGCCCCTTGCTCAATTACGGCCTCGGTCCAATCCGACCTGTCCCATTCGGGGAAGGCAATGTTCCCGCTACCGGTGACGTGGACCGTAGTAACGTGGATCTCATCTACCCTGTCTAGGAACATGTCATAGATTTGTGATCCTCCAATGACCCAGCACTCCTCACTACCCTCTGCAAATGCTATCTCAATGGCCCTGCCCACGTAAAGTGCTGTATCTGCCCCTTCAGTATTCCAGTTCGTATCTCTAGACATCACAATGTTGGCCCTATCGGGAAGTGGTTTGTACTCATCAGGAAGGGAGTCCCATGTCCTTCTGCCCATTATTACAGAATTGAAACCATCACCCTCCGTTAGTGACTTGAATCGCAGCATGTCGCTCCTTAGCCTCCAGGGGAGCTCTCCAGAGGAACCTATGTTGCCGTCTTCGTCCATTGCGACGATCATCGCCATCTTCATTGTATCACTATACGGAAATGGGTGCTGATATGTGAGGGTGGTGGTCATAGCCTTCGATGGTGATGTTTTCGTACGTGAATTCATCGATGCTGGAAATAGATGGGTCAAGAAGCAAATTAGGAAGCCCTAGCGGCTTCCTCTCGATCTGCATCTTCGCCTGCTCCAAGTGATTGGCATAGAGGTGACAGTCCCCCCCAGTCCATACGAACTCACCAGGCTCAAGATCGCACACCTGGGCAATCATGCAGGTCAGGAGGCTATACGAAGATATGTTGAATGGGACTCCCAGGAAAGCATCTGCACTCCTCTGATATAGATTGCAAGACAAACTCCCCTCATTCACATAGAACTGGAAGAAGGCATGGCACGGCATCAGTGCCATTTCCTCTAATTCGCCTACATTCCATGCTGACACTATTATCCGTCTACTTTGGGGGTTGTTCTTTATGAGTTCAATTGCACCTTCTATTTGGTCGATGACCCTTCCGTCATTAGACTCCCAGAACCTCCATTGCTTTCCGTATACAGGGCCGAGATCTCCATTCTCATCAGCCCACTCATTCCATATCTTCACTTTGTTCTCCTTCAGGTATTCTATGTTAGTATCTCCTGAGAGGAACCACAGTAACTCGTGGATCACACTGGGCCAGTGCACCTTCTTTGTTGTGACGGCCGGAAAACCTTCAGATAGATCGAATCTCATTTGGTGACCAAAAACTGAAATCGTCCCCGTACCAGTCCTGTCTTCTTTGCGTGCACCCTCATTGAGAATCCGCCTAAGTAGGTCGAGATACTGCTCCATACCCTCGACTCTGCAAGCAGGTAGTCCTTCAAGAATGCGCTAGGGGGCGCCCCGTATTTTCTGCGTCTCAATAAATTGGTCTGCGAACTTTCTGTAAAGGGACCTCATAGATTCCTGCCTCTGTTCGATCCCTAGCCCAGCAGTCTCATCAACCCACTTATCGTCGATTCCGCCGCCTTTTGGGTGCTGTGCCCACTCTCCGAATGATATAGGATCATCAACGATCAGATCGATCCTCTTCCAAGGCTTGGGGAACTTGCTCCCAGGTGGCATGAAGTCTCTGGCTCCGATTGACATAGTGACCGGGACAACAGGGATGTCGGGAAACCTAGCTGCGAGTCTTGCAAAACCGGTCTTTGCAGTCTGTAGCAACGGAGGCTTCTCTCTCCTAGATCTTGTGCCCTCTGGAAAAACTCCCAGACACCGCCCACTCTCAATCACATCTACCGCCCTAGCCAGGGCATCCCTCCCCCCACGCTCTCTAAAGGTCTCAATCTGCCCGGTTGAGGTCATAACAAATCGGGTTGGTTGTTTCTCGAAATGACCTTCCTTAGCCATGAAGTGAATCGGCCTCTGGGATGCGAGAATCTTGATGAACGGGTCTAGATTTCCAAGATGATTGCCACAGAAAATCGCCCCCCCCTCCATTGGAACCTTATGTGCGCCTCTAATATGCACATTTGTTATTGATCTTAGGAGAGCAGGTACATACTTCTCTAGGAATCTGTAAATCAGCGGCGTGGAGAATCTCTCACCAGTTCCTTCTAGCCCCACCCAAGAAGAAATCTTCTCCAGTGAACTCTCGGAGAGGGCCATGCCCTTCGCCTGTAGTATCATGTTTCATAGTTTACAGTTGAATACTTTGAATAAGCAAAACAATCAGAGAGGGACATGGGGGGTAAATTGCAAACACTGCTTGTTTCTGTGTTGCTCTTAATGCCACTTTTTACTCCCACAGTAGCAGGTGAATGGGGTACTGATACTTGGCTCTCAAGTGTAATTGCCGAAGAACGACTCGATAGCGGTGATGAGTTCGGTTGCCAAGGCTATGAGGGGGTTGTTACCACAGATGAGCCATGGGTCATTGCAGCATGTAAGGAATATCTGGAAGGCCAAACAAACGCATCTCGATGGGGCATCAGCCCAATTTCATTTGGAATAGATTCAGATGTCATTAACTCAGAATTGGGCGCTACTCTGCAAAACTCCGGATTCCAGATAGTTGGAGATCTGGTCGAAGAGGCCCCGGAAGGGCTGTTCATTGCAATTAGGAATGGAGCCAGTCTCGAGAAAGGAGTAGCCAATCAAACTCTGATTGAATCGGTCGAGGAGGATACGCTGGTCAGCATTCACTGGAGAGCGAGGATCGGCGATCTGCGTGTTCGCGAAGACAAGAATGTTATTTCTTGGATTGAGGAGCAACCTGTTTGGTTCACAACTTGGGGTGAATGGCATAATCACAGAGCATCGGGGGAATCTACTACGGCCCTTTTGAATGACTCTAAAATTACTGTAATTTCATCACCTCAGCAAGTTGGAACTGATTCTTGGGCAGTCCCCGGAACCGTGATGATTGGAGCCGACCCTTCTGTGATTGGAGTGTACGATTCCGAGGGACATCCCCTTCCAATGCTATCTGGGTCCGAACGAAAACTCGTTGTTGGCTGGCGTCACGTCGAGGGCGGCTTTATCTTAACTCAGGACCCCTATTCGACGATTATTGTTGAGCTTGAAGATAGCACTGATAATATTGAAATTACGCCGATGCCCACATTCAACGACCTATACTATTCGATTACTATTGTCGGACACCACACAACAAATCTTTTCAGATGGACTCAGGATTTTTCTGGTACTGAACTAACATTCACATGGTTGGTCGAGAGGCCAACTGATGACGTAGTTGGTTGGAAATTACCCCTATTCGCTCTCACAATGATAATTGCAGTGCCCATTTCGATAGTATATCTAATCCGAAACGACCAATTCTCCGGAGCTAGAGATCAGCCCCACTGATCAAAGGTCCTTCGATCTCTACGCCCTCGTGAATCATTCGTGCCAATATCCTTCTCACTACTTCCGGAGATATTGCTTCGGGCGGATGGACGCCTGGTGGGAGCATAGTGGGATCCCTGAGCCACTCTTCAACACAGCAAATTGTCACTAGTCCCGTGGCTCTGGCCATTGAGTGGCCGTCATCGCCACCATGATCCTGCACCTGCCACCTCATTTTTCTACCATCATGGCCCTCTGCAATAACCTCCATCCAAGTGAACTCGGGCATTTTTTCATTATATTGCCATTCGTTTGTGAGGCTCTGAATATCCAATTTACCAGATTCCCTTTCATCAATGAATTTTTGAATGTGCCCGGGCCATCTCACTGTATACTCGGAAAGGTCTACTGCTGGAATCGTCGTTAGGACGCTCCTCAGGCCATCCGTCAGGAAAGCCTCCATCTTTCCCTTATCCGGCACGTCTATCTCATGCCTCTCAGAGAGTGCAGGCAACGTCACTAACTCCGAATCTCTGATTACCCTTGCAGGCCTAGTATATTCTGCTATCACGTCAATTGGTGAAAATGGTGCCATGTAGTTCCAACCTCCGGTAGGACCTGTAGGATTGCCTCCCACCCTAACTTCTCCTTTCTTCAACGCGCCCATCTCCTCGTAAGCCAGTGAAAGTAGCATGTTGGATAGTCCCGGGGCTATCCCTGTGTCCCACAGTATTGTCGCTCCGTACTCCTTTGCCTTCTCATCATCCCTGTCAGGAGTGAACTCGCTGAAACTCAGGTCGACAGTTCTCCATGGTAACTCTGCTAGAGATGTTGTGCTTGAGTGGCCAATGTCGCCGGGCAACATATTGATCACAATGTCTTTATCCTGTTCGAATATAACGCCATCACGCGAGTATACATGCTCTAACATCAGATCTATAGCGTCTTCATCAGGTTCTAGGTGATGAATTTCTATATCCGGGATCCCAATTACTCGGTGTGGCTGGGGATCGTATGCATGTACGGTAAAACCCGACTCCGCTAACTTCCTTGCTACATAGGATCCCACTAGCCCAACTCCAAAGCAGTGAACGATGGCCATACCTCTCGGGAGGCGACGGCGTTATTCGATGTAACTGTCCGTATTTTATCCAATGAAAATTAGCGATGCCTTGATTGGGTGCAATACATGCCGCATCGCATGGATAAGGCCGGAAGGATCGACCCATGGTCATCAGAGCAATCTACTGACTATGATCGAATTGTCAGTCAGTTCGGGCTGTCTTCAGTCAATCCAGAGCACCTTCCTAATCCTGGGATGTTGCATCGCAGGGGCATAGTCTTTGGACACAGGGATCTAGATGTAGTAGTTGACTGCATGAGTGTCGGGGATCCATTCGGAGTTCTAACTGGATTGATGCCCAGTGGAAGGATGCACCTTGGCCATAGCATGGTAATTGAGCAAGTCAGATGGTTCCAGCAACAGGGTGCCGATGTTACGGTTGCAGTAGCCGATCTTGAGGCTTTGGCTACTCGTGGCACCTCACTCGCAAAGGGTCGTGAAACGGCACTACGTGAATATGTACTAAACTACGCCGCCCTCGGACTCGATCCAGATAATACCAGTGTGTATTTTCAGAGCTCTAGACCTGCTGTACAGAGGCTTGCCTTCACTCTAGGGCAGAGGACAAACCTCTCAGAATTTGAGGCAATATACGGTTTCAATGGTGAAACAAACCTCGCCCACGTCCAAGCCCCATTGGTACAGGTAGGAGACATTGTTCACCCACAGATGGATGAATATGGCGGCCTCAGACCCATTGTCGTACCAGTCGGTGTCGATCAGGACCCTCATCTGCGATTGACTAGAGATATAACACAGAAAACAAACTGGTTTAATGTTAAGCAGAGAAAATCAGGTGGCCTTACAGTGGCCCTCTCTGTTCAAGATGGCAATCGCTCAGAGATGGGGCTTTCAGACTCAGGAAAGGTTGACATGGCGTCAAGAAAATCTATGATGTCCAATCTGGAATCATCAATATTTGATCTAGGGTTCTCCGATGTTAAAACAAACCCGAAACACGGTACAATAGAGATTCCTGGAGCCACAATATCTGATAAATCCAGAATAAGAATGAAGATGCTATCTACAGAGAGGATGATGGGGGGTTTAGGACTCATGCCACCATGCTCAACATACCATCGATTCGCGGTAGGAATGACGGGAGATAAGATGTCATCTTCTAAACCTGAAAGTACTATATTTATGGATGACGATATCGGAGCCATGACGAAGAAGGTAAAGAGGGCAATTAGCGGAGGTCAGCCCACTGTAGAGGAACATCGCAGGAATGGTGGGGACGTTACCAAGGACGTAGCCTTCCAGTACTTGCAATTCTTCTTTGAGGAAGATGATAATGCCATTCAAGAGATTCGGAAGGAATACGAAAGCGGCAGGTTACTCGCTGGTGAAATTAAGCAGTTGTGCATAGACAGTGCTACCGAATGGTTGGGGGATCTCGCAGAGAAAAGGTCCCAGTGGGAAGATAGAATCGATGAGTTCCTAGCACCCGATGCTCTCTAGTCAAGTTCGAAAACCGGGACCTCTGGACCTGTTTCTAAGACATTTTTCTCGTCTTCGTTCAATTCCCGTGATGTCGCATCATGATGGACTATCTGACTCCGTCCTCTAGGATCGAGCAACTCAACCGTAATCATCACCCCACCAGTCCTTGCCTCTCGCAAGCGTTCCAATATTTGTGTTGCATTTTCGTTTCCCCCACAATCTTCGCCTCTGATGATAGTTCCAATCGCATTTTCAAATCGCATCATCACCCCCTCTATATTGGTAACGTAACCGCTTGATGATCCCCCTGGGGAGACTTCGAGATCTAACTCTGGAATCCTAATGGTGCAAGATGATGATCTTACCACCCTAGCCATCGTCTTTTCGTCATTATCGATTATTAGAGAAGAAAATCCGGGCCTTTCTCCATCTGAAGGTATGAAATCCGTGTGCTTCCAACCGCAAGAAGAGCATAGGACGGTGATTTGCGTATGTTCTCCAAAATATGGGATTTCTGAGTTCATCGCCAGCATAGACAAAGATTCCCATTCCGTGCATTGAGGACAGGGAGCATCTACTTTGCTTTGCATGGGGTTAATTCACCTTCGCACTTTCAAAAGACGGAGGTAGAAGTAGGAGTCTTGCATTTCCAAGGCGTACGAGCTGCCCTCGCATATCTCCTTCCACGAACTCCTGAATTTTGCCAACTGCCAATTGCAATTCCATATCCCTAGACATTAAATCAGTCATCTCCACGATTACAATATCTCCATCGGATATCCAATCCATTAGTTGGGCAATTCCAGTTACATCCTCCAGCAAGGCCCTGTGCACTATCACATCGCCCTGGGCCCTTGGGACTGGAGCATGGGGGAATTTCATCCCGAGATCATGATAAGGCTGACCAGGTTCTATACTCGCACTGCTATGGTCTGAAATGCTAGGCATTTCGACCCATTTAGGACCGTCGTCTTCAGTACGCACATTATTTCGAGGCTTATTTGACGCTTCATATCTTCTACTTTGCAGCAATATATTTGTGCTTTCTAATACAAATTGTTGCAGCCCCACCTCCCGTCGCATTGATAAGGGGTCGATTTTAGTGAATATCACTGGCATCTCCGCCGGTGATTACTATGGACGCAACTTCTACCGCAATCAAGACTGGCACCAGCACCGTTGGCATAACATACAACGGAGGAGTTGTAGTGGGGGCAGATCACAGAGCCACCATGGGTCATTTCATTGCCAACAAGTCGGTTCAAAAGCTATTCAGGATTTCTGATAACATAGCACTCACAACAGCGGGCCTAGTGGGTCATGCCCAATCACTCTCTAGGGTACTTGCGGCTGAATTGAAGTTGTACGAGCTAAAGAGAGACACGCCCATGACTGTGAAGGGCGCCGCCACGTTCACAGCTAACATTCTTTCAGGAAGACCTCATTACGTGCAATTGCTTATTGTTGGTGTCGACCCCTCGGGATCAAGTGTCTACAGCATTGATTCTGCAGGCGGATCTATCCCAGACGTTTACTGTGCCACAGGCTCCGGAAGTCCGTACATGTACGGAGTCCTAGAGGACCAATTCCAGGAAGGTATGTCGAAACACCAAGCACTTTCCGTTGCGGCAAAGTCTCTTCTTGCCTCAGCTCAGAGGGATGCAGCAAGTGGAAATGGTATGGATCTAGCCTATATCACCAATGAAGACGGTTTCACACAATTATCTGAAGATGAAGTCAGCGAACTTCTTTCTTCACTTTGATCACATTCCCGGCCTAGAGCCGATTTGGCCTAGTTGCCTGAGGAAAAGAGGAGTTTACTATGAGACTGACACTACCGGAGATGAAGAGGAAGATCTCCAAACTGATTCCCGATGATGTAGACTCCGAGGTAACTCTCGAAGCAGGATCGATTGCCATAATTACCAAGCAACCCGGGAGATTCACTGGTGGCTCTGAGAGCCTTACGGTCAGAATTGCCAAGTCCATCAAAAGGAGGGTTGTTGTCAGGCCTCACTCTGACATTCTGGCAGACGAAGCCGCAGTTCACGATGCAGTTAATCGAATCATACCTCCTGATGCTATGGTTAGAAACACATGGCTAGATCCTGCTTTATCTGAGGTTATTCTGGAATGTGACGACCCTTCTGCCGCAGTCGGACCCAAGGGTGCCCACATCAATGCCCTAAGGGATGAGATTGGATGGTTGGTTAAAGTCGAGAGGGCACCTGCAAGGGAAAGCCGTACTCAACATGATATTCGCAGATACCGAAAGGAACTTGCCGATGAACGCAAGTCACTCTTGAAGAAATTTGGAACTAGGATTTACCGCCCCCAACGTCCAGGCGAATCCTGGGTCCGAGTATCCGCCTTAGGTTCATACCGAGAAGTTGGTAGAGCCATGCATCTTGTTACCACTAATGAGTCCAAGGTCCTTGTCGATGTTGGTGCCAAGCCAACAAGCAATCAAAATGAGGTGCAGCCATTCTTTGCCGCACCAGAACTGCTCCCTCTAGACAATTTAGACGCCGTAGTAATCACTCATGCTCACGTCGATCACATTGGAATGCTACCTGTTCTATTCAGATATGGATACAAGGGCCCAGTTTACTGCACACCACCAACTCGGGATCTGATGACTTTGCTCCAGATAGACTACATCAAAGTCTCACAAGCCGAGGGAAATGAGGCACCATACTCAAAGGCCGATATACAAGAATGCATCAAGCACGTGGTCGATGTCAACTGGGGGGAAAAGACCGACATCGCCCCGGATGTGAAGATGACGATGGAGAATGCCGGCCACATACTTGGCTCATCAAGCGTTTACATGCAGATTGGAGAAGGTAAGTCGGAGCATAGGTTGCTGTTTTCTGGGGACATCAAATATGAGAAATCCTGGTTATTCGACGCAGCAACTGTCCGCTTTCCAAAGGTTGACACCCTAGTTATAGAATCTACTTACGGGAGCCCACAGAGTATCCAACCAACTAGGCAGCAAGCAAGTCAGGAGTTACAGGACCTTGTCACTGACTCTTTGAACAGGAAGGGCAAGATATTCTGCCCTGTGTTCGCCGTTGGCAGATCTCAAGAGGTAATGTTAGCAATTGACGAGCTCTTCAAGTCCGGCCGAGTACCCCCAGTAACCGTCTGGCTTGATGGAATGATTAGCGAGGCTAGTGCTATCCACTCTAGCCATCCAAATTTCCTGAATAGAGAACTGAAGAAGAGCATGCTCAGAGGGGGGGACCAGAATCCGTTCAACTCATCGTGGTTCAAGCAAGTAGACTCCCGCGAGTTAAGGGAGTCCATTCTACTTGACCCAAGTCCTTGCATAGTACTCGCCACAAGTGGCATGATGACTGGAGGGCCAATTATCGAGTATCTCAAGCACTGGGCTCCCGATCCTGGAAACACTCTTTGCTTCGTCGGCTACCAAGCTTCCGGTACTCTAGGTAGGAGGCTACAGGAGGGCCACTCCCATGTTCCACTGATGGATAAGGGTCAGACTTTGATGCTCGATGTAAGTTGCAACATGGTCATTATAGATGGATTCAGTGGCCATTCAGATAGGAACCAATTGATGGATTACGTCTCTGCGTTGAATCCTACGCCGAGGAAGATAATCTGCCATCATGGGGACCCCCAAACTTGCAATGCATTCCGAATGGGACTTCGTGAGAAGTTCAAGGTCCAGACTTATGCGCCTGCAAATCTTGAGACCCTCCGACTGTCCTGATCACAACACTGGAACATCGAACCCAGATTCTGATGGGTCGCCTACAGATTTTTCGCTATCAGGCTCCAAATCTTCTATCCATTCGACAATTTCAGAGGAGGCATTGCTGACTTCTTTTCCTGTTGTTAAGGCAAAACCTACTGGAATGGGTGCAAGCAGGAGCATTGCCCAAGCCTCAGCAGTAATTGTACGTTCTACAATCATGATTGCTATCGATATCAGGACGAGAATCGAAGTAAAACCCACGGCCGCCCATCTCACTGCTTCCATATCAATACCTTAGAGGCCATGTGTGTTCATCTTTACCACGACAAAGTGATGAACCTCCATTATTTACAATATTCGTGAGTAATGAGTGGCAATTACGAAGATGTGTTTGCGGCCACTCATTTGGCTGTAACGGAAAAAACTCTGCCATGTGCACTAGGTGTGGGTCATCAAAATCTAAAATAATGGCAATTGTTGGAGACCCCAGTCTCCTTGCTGATGCCGTCTCAAAGGCAAACATGCCCACTGAAATCGCAAATGAATTCGCAAGAAAACTCCAGACTATAGAAAGAAAATCCGCAAATAGGCCGAAAAATAATGGAAACTCACGTTCGATATCAATTCAAGCGATGCACGACGCAACAGACGACTCTGGGATGCTCACCATCGCTTCATTGGAGAGTGAATTAAACAAGAAAGGAGTCACCGGCCATACCCCTCACCAACTCATAGGACAAGCTGAGATTGAAGGTATTCTTCTCAGACATGGCGACGAATCGTGGACGTGGCTCCAGCAAAGTTCATGACGATTCGTCATCCGCATTCATTTACCACGGGCCTGTGGGTTAGTCTGGTCTATGCTTGTTGCTTTGGGAGCAATAGACCCTGGTTCGAATCCAGGCAGGCCCACCAAACCCAATCTTTCTAATGCTGTTTGTCTTCGATATGTTGTGAATGAAGAGTCAGCTTATCATTAAGAAATTTAGACGTTGGGACAAATGTCCTTTTCGACCCCTGATGCTAACCTAAATGCATTTTTATTGCTTCAATATCGAATATTGATACTGCTACGCTAATCGCTTCGTCCTTAGAAAACCATCTTGCTTCTTCTATCTCATCATCTTTGGGGGATATATCCTGACCAACTAAATCAGACTCACATTTGTATGTGAATGATACCCAATTTATTCCCTCATCATTGAAGATTTTTGTTTGTACAATCGCACCGTCTTCGTAGTTACTGGCATCTTCGTGACTCTTAGTTGGATCGAAAATTTCAATTTCAACACCCAATTCTTCCATTGCCTCCCTAATTGCTGCTTCCCGAGGGTGCTCGCCATAGTCAACAAACCCGCCAGGTAATGTCCAGCAACCAGTGAAGAATCCCCTGGATACTTTAGCCATCAGTACCTCATTCTTTGAATTAGTAATGACTACTTTACTCACGACCCTATGTATTGTTCGATAAACTGACTCTCTTGCAAGTGGATCAACCCCACTATCGCTTATCGTTGCGTCTTTCCAAGCCCAATCCTCGGGCCATGGAATTTCCGGAATACCATAGTTGACAACATACTCAGCCGAATCTAGCCTTATTCTGTTGACTCTTCTGAGTTTCCAGATTATCCCCATTGTAGAAACTTCTTCAATGGTTGGAAGCCTAATGATATGGCCATTTTCAGATGAATTCCTGCCCATCTGCGGTTTCGCAGGTCCGTTGCCATCCAGATCTACGAGTAGTAGTTTCCCATCGTGTTCAAGATGCACATACTCGTTATCCACGTTTTCATCCCAAATTATCTAATATTCCAGAATGGAATTCAGTTGTTCTTTGTAAAATGCTGCTGAACGCTGAAGGCTTTCCAACTCGTGGGACTCAAGTTGTAGTTCGATTACCCTCTCAACTCCATCTTTGCCCAAAACAACAGGAACTCCGATGTAGATATCTTCCAGCCCATACTCTCCATTCAGATATGTGCTACATGGTAGCACTCTCCTCCTATCATCTAGTATTGCTTCTGCCATAATTGCTGCTGCACTTCCTGGGGCATAGAATGCACTCCCCCTCTCGAGAAGTTTGACTATCTCGCCACCGCCGCTCGCTGTTCTCTCACATATTGCCTTGATTTCGCTGTCCTCAAGTAACTGATTGACGGGGATCCCGTTTACAGTGGTGTACCTTGGTAATGGCACCATTGTATCGCCGTGCCCTCCTAGAACCATTGCTTGAACATCCTCATTGCTACAACCTACGGCTTCGGAGATGAAGTGAGTCATTCTTGCACTATCCAATATTCCTGCTTGGCCAACAACTCGATTATGGGGGAAACCTGTGATTTTCTGCATATGGTATGTCATAAGGTCTAGCGGATTTGTCACCATCACAACAACTGATTCAGGAGCGTGTTCCCTAATCCCATTGCCTACCTGTGTGACGATATCTGCATTTTTGCCAATCAGATCTTCTCTACTCATTCCAGGCTGTCTTGGAAAGCCTGACGTAACAACGACTACGTCGGATCCGGCAATATCTGCATAATCCTTAGTCCCAGTGATTCTCCCATCATAGTTCAGTACCCTGCCTCCTTGGCTCATATCTAGGGCCTTACCTTTGGCAAAACCCTCGTATATGTCCAGAAGAACAACATTTCCAATTTTCCTTTCAGCTAATACGAAAGCGCATGTAGCACCTACATTCCCTGCTCCTATTACTGCAACCTTCCTTGCGCCCGCCGTCATGCTCATTCGCCTATGGCACCAGTCTTAGCCCTTTGCCGACTTAACTTTCAGTGACCTAGCAAGCATATTAATCTCTATCGTCCCGCGTAACTGTGGAATTGAAGAATCACGCATTGGTAGCACTCAGCTTGGTTGCATTCGTACCCACAATCTCAATTCTATTTACGTTGAACTATAATGATGACGAATTAACATCGCAGATTTTCTTTTTGACATGTAAATTATGGCTACTAATCGCTCCTGCATACTGGTATCTTCGTGTTGAGGGTAAAGAAATTTCCAGATCCCCGGCCGACAAGAATGGACTGGTTATGGGTGCGTTTACGGGTATCCTGATGTCGGCAATAATCCTGTTGATGTGGTATATCTTTGGGGGCACTATTGATGTTGAATCTATGCTGGTTGAAATGGAAACCACTGGGTTGACCGACATTCGGATTTATATCGCTGGCATGTTGTACTGGATTTTCTTGAACAGTCTTCTCGAGGAATATGTATTCAGATGGTTTGTTACTACCAAGGGGATCGATTTACTTGGTAGCGAAGTAGCTGGAATCATTTTGTCCGCCCTTCTTTTCACGTTGCACCATGCCATTGCCCTCCACTACTTCGGTTTCGTTTGGTGGCAAACTGTCATGGCTTCGTTTGGCTTGCTTTCGGCTGCAGCGATTTGGTCATGGTTGTATATTCGTTACAAATCAATTTGGGTTTGCTGGTTGTCTCATGCTATCTGTGACATCGCAGTTTTCGGAATAGGCTATCTTCTAATCTTCGGTTGAAACAGTGAGAAATTTGCGAGCCGACGGTTTCAATAACGGCCTTCAATTGGATTGAATCATAATTTCAGCAGGTGAAACGATGAGAGTAGGGGTATTGAAAGAAGTTGAGGGGGAGAATAGGGTTTCCATTGTCCCTAGCTCGTTAAAGAAATTGAATAAATTAGGATTTGAAGTAGTCATTGAGACGGGTGCTGGAAATACTTCACACAATAGTGATGCTGATTACGAGGCTGCTGGAGGAACAATCGCAAGTAGGGAAGATGTGATATCTTGTGATATCATAGTTTCGATTTCAATGCCGGAATCTACCAATTTTACGAAGGGCCAAATTATCGTCTGCGTTTCCGATCCATTCAGGAATCCTGGCAACATTAAGCAATGCATCGATTCGGGCATTACTCTGATTAGTATGGATATGATTCCAAGACGTCTGTCCCGTGCCCAGGCCATGGATGTTAACTCTAGCCAAGACAATCTCGCCGGCTACAAAGCAGTATTGCTAGGTGCAGCTCACGTTCCACGAGTAATCCCAATGATGACAACTAGCGCTGGAACAGTTCGACCCTCAAAATTCGTCATCATGGGCTCTGGTGTTGCCGGACTCCAAGCAATAGCGACTGCAAAGAGGATTGGCGCTGTAGTATACGCCTCCGATGTTCGTAAATCTGCAGCAGAACAAATTGAGTCAGTAGGTGGACGATTCATAGAAGTTGATGGAATGGACGATTTTGAAGATGAAGCTGGTTATGCCAAGCCATTGACGCCTGAGTTTATTCAGAAAGTAAACGACACAGTTTGTGAGGTTGCCTCTGATGCAGACGTCATTGTAACGACAGCACGAATATTCGGGCGTCCTGCGCCCATTACTGTGCCAGCAAGTGCAATTGCGAATTTTAGAGCAGGGGCTGTCGTAGTGGACATGAATGCCGATGTCGGGGGCAACTGTGAATTGACTAAACCAGGAGAAGTATTCGTAACTGATAATGGTGTGACAATTGTTGGTACGACAAACCTACCGGGTCTATTGGCCACAACGGCAAGTATGCTATTCTCGAACAATCTTACAACATTCCTTGGGTCACTCGTCAAGGATGGGGAAATTTCTCTCGACCCAGATGACGATGTACTCTTCGGGGCACCGGAAGGAAACGATTTCCACGTGCCCGGAATGGGTGGCGTACTGATCTGTATGGATGGTGTCCTGCATCCAAAGCAAACTAGACTAGGGGGTGTACTCTGATGACTCCTGAACTATTAATCGGTGCAATAACTCTGTTTGTCTTGTCGATTTTCCTAGGTGTTGAATTGATCACCAAAGTCCCTGCAATGTTGCATACTCCTTTGATGAGCGGTGCAAATGCGATTTCTGGAATTAGTGTTGTTGGTGCATTATTGGGCGCGAATGTAGCTTATGATGGGGGTCAGACAGTTGTGTCCGGGATACTTGCATTCATTGCTTTAGTACTCGCAATGATCAACGTAGTTGGTGGATTTGCTGTTACAAATCGTATGTTAAATATGATTGCTGGAAAGAAGAGAGGTGACTGATATGTACGAAGATTGGGTATCATTTGGGTATCTGCTATCTGCTGTTCTATTTGTTTTTGGTCTGAAAAAACTTGGTCACCCACGCACTGCACCAAGGGGGAACCAGTATGGAATGATGGGGATGTCAGTGGCAGTGATTACCACTGTGATTGACATGCACTTTCTTCCCGATGGCATTGTCGGTTGGACAATTATTGGTTCGGGAATCCTTATTGGTTCACTAATTGGTTACATCATGGCAGTCAGGGTTGAGATGACAGGTATGCCTGAAATGGTAGCTCTGTTCAATGGTTTTGGCGGAGCCGCATCGGCATTGGTTGCACTTTCTGAAACATGGAAGTGGATTGAAACCACAACCCCTGAAGCAGGACTTGAAACTACTGTGACCGTTCTCGCAGCAGGTCTGTCTGCACTGGTTGGTTGGATGACACTAACGGGCTCATTGCTTGCAATGTACAAACTAAAGGGTGGAATGGAAGTATTTGGAAAATGGATCAGAACACCTACATGGGGCCCTTCATGGTTGAATCCGGTCAAAGGAACGCTATTCATATCAGTACTAGCACTCATTATGTTGTCAATTGATGATCCAACGAACACAAATTATCTTTGGGCAATAATCGGAATGTCTTGCGTACTGGGAGTAATACTCGTATTGCCAATCGGTGGAGCCGATATGCCCGTTGTCGTGAGCCTTCTAAATTCATTGTCTGGAATCGCCGCAGCGTTCACGGGCTTCATAATCAACAAGAGTGTTTTGATTGTAGCAGGAAGCCTTGTCGGTGCATCGGGGTTAATCCTTACAGTAATAATGTGCAAGGCAATGAATCGACAGTTGTTTGATGTATTGTTCAAGTCATTCGGTGGCGGAGAAAAGCAAGAGTTGACTCGCACTAAAGTTGGCAGCGATGCCGATGAAGTTGCAATGATGGCGGATGGGGCTCAGAAGATCATCATCGTACCTGGGTATGGGATGGCAGTTAGCCAATGCCAGCACCAGGTCAAGGAATTCGCAGACTTAGTCTCTGAAAAATTTGATACTGAAGTCAAGTATGCAATCCATCCCGTCGCAGGTAGAATGCCAGGACACATGAATGTCCTTCTTGCCGAAGCGAACGTTCCGTATGAGCAGCTAATCGAAATGGATGAAATTAATTCAGAATTCTCAGAGTGCGATATGGCGATAGTCATAGGTGCCAATGATACTTGTAATCCTGCAGCAAGAACCGGCGAAGGCCCCCTTGCAGGTATGCCAATTATTGATGCAGATCAAGCTCGAACCGTTGTTATCATCAAGCGAAGTCTATCGGTGGGATATGCAGGCGTCGACAACGACTTGTTCTACGAAGATAAAACAATGATGTTATTCGGTGACGGGAAGAAAATGATGAACGAGCTAAATGCGGCTATCAAGGAGTTGTGAGGGTAAGTACCCCCAACCGTTATTTGACATCGACTCCGAGAAAGGCTCGGTGATAATGTGGGAGTGAGTGGTAGGAGGCTCTTGGCCTGCTTGGTGATAGTGGTCGTTTTATCGCTTCCAGCCCTCGGTATGAGCAAGGGGCCAGGGGCATACAATTCAAACGACGAGTTGACAGTTAAGTATGGCTGCTCGTGTCACAACAATGGTGCTCCATCGGATCGAGCCGTGGTGATGGTTACCGGTGTTCCTCTAATGTACGAGCCTTCGAGCCAGTACGAATTAACAATCCGTGTCGCTGATTCTTTGACGCTATCTGGGGGCGAGGGAAACACCCATGCAGGCTTCCTCTTCTCTTCTGACGCTATTGGGAATTTTACCTGGTCCGAAGAGCAGGAGATTCGCTATGCAGAGGGTCGCACTGATGATGCCTCTCACTCCGACCCTAGTTCGGATGGAGTGTGGGAGATTACGTGGAACGCACCTAGCGAAGACGTCGGCTCAGTCCAATTCTGGCTTGCCGGAAATTCCGTGGATGGTGCTGGAATACCTGATGATATGGATTATTGGAATATACTATCATTTACAATCAACTCACCTGGAACCATTAGCACCGATGAGAGTGGGGCAACTCTTGAGACCAGAACAATCTCGGTAGGGACCTACGACTCTCTTTTCTTAATAGAGGTGTCAGAGGGGCAGTTGGAGCAAGAACGTCAGGATGCTCTGTCTCACCGTGTTTTCTCGCAGGGTAATCTATTCTATTGGACCAGCTTGACTGCACTCATCATAGGAGCTGTAGTTCAAAGGGAGATACTCGAAAGAAAATACGATGATGGCCCCGAATTCCTAGCTAGCGAGTTGGCATACCCTCAGGCATTCCGACGATCCGTCTTATCGGCGATCTCATTCTACTTGGCCGTCGGATGGGCCAATTCTAGTGCCCCCATTACATTCCAAGGTGTCGATTTCACTGACTTCGCTACTGGAACGGCTTTCTTCATCAGCGCTTGGGCTGCATATGGCGTTTACAGAACAATTCTGGCAGCAAAGTCTGAACCCCAAGTGAAGGATGTAATGTGAAATCAGATCAAGAGAAAAATCTCGTTGGCGAGAATCAAACTGAACACCTCGTAGAACTACATTCAATAGCAAGAAAAACTGCTTTCTTGTTTCTACTGATGTGCATTTTTTGGTCATCTCTCGCTAACCAAGTGATTTCAATGTGGCTGGAATCATCGCCATTGCCCGCCGGTCCAAATAATGAGAACTTGTCTGTATTTGCACCATTTGATTGGATCCAGATTCGTTGGAGCATAGTAATGCTACTTTCAATTGTTTCAATAATGCCCTTCGTGTCAGTAATGACTTACAATTTCGCAAAAACGGGACTCTTTTCTAGAGAGAGGAATTGGCTTACTGCGGTGCTGATTATGACTATGACTGTAGTCCCCGTATCTATATTGTTAATTTGGTCTCTCGGTATTCCATTGCTCTTTGACGTTTCATTATCACAAGGCACTCCCGAAGGAGTACTTGTCAGATACGATGCTGCATCGATATTTTCCCTTGGTTTAGGCGCAACTTGGGCACTCGTGGTTTGGTCAGTGACCACAATCACTCTCTCTCTAACTAGGATATTCGGAATGGTTTACTCTGGAAAGACCAGATTTAGGAATAGGATGCTCGCAATTTCTTTTGGAATCATAATTCTAACCCTCCCTGTTGAGTATGACGGCTTGAGGTTAATTATGGCTATTTTACTTGTATTTTCAGCAGATAGCCTTTCTCAAACAGCACCCGTAAAGATGGATTTGTGGGGACAATATGCAAATACCGACTCAACAAACTAGCAGTTTGGCATTGGTTTGAAAGGCTGTACTATTGGGCTAAGGATATGGACAAACTGGGGCAGGGCCAGTTAATCAGAACAATCACAGTTGCAGTTTTGCTAATTTCTTCGGCTCTAGTAAGCATCTACTCTCAATCGGTTAACGACACGATCACATCTTCTATTGGTGAGAAAATCAATCATGACGATTACGAGATGGTTGGACTATCCACAGAAGAGAAATGGCCCGTCCTCCGCGTCAGCTTCCCAGGGAAGGATTTCCCCAATTCACTATTAGCGAATATATTCGAAGGGGACCTCTCGGCTCAACGATACATTTCAGAAATGAGTGGCAACAATTCACAGTTAGTTCCAACAATCTTGGATGGAGTGTGGAATTCGCCTTATGACGATTCACATTGGGGTGAAGACTCCGAGATGGAGAGAGATACTGGTGACGATTCAGGGGGTGCCAGAGAGCTTGCATCTCAGGCGATCATGAGTCTATTCCAAGGACAGGATCTTTCAATGTGGGATATTAATGGCGATTATGTGATTGATCGGGTGCTTATACTGCATTCTGGCCAGCCCCAAGAGGAAGGTGGGCCATCCAGTACAATCTGGAGTCACTTCTCACCATTCGAGGACCCGGTAGTAATTGGCGACTATAGGTTCGAGCACTATACTATGGCTTCAGTTCATGGTGGCTTGGGCGTAACCATGCACGAGATGCTTCACCAGATGGGGGCAGTTGACCTATATGACGTTCACAGTGATTCCCCAACAAAGACATGGCACGGTCTTGGTGACTGGGACATTATGGCAAGTGGTAATTGGATAGGAGATGGCGCAAGGCCATCTCTCCCGTCCTCGTCGACATTGGATTTAATTGGAGCAACTACTCCAATAATCCTAGATCCCCATATCGATGGTGATTACACGATACGCCCGATCTCTCATGGTGGCTCACCAGTGAAGATTGAAATTGCTCCCAATGAGTACATTTGGATCACACTGAGGTCAGACATTGGTTTTGACAGCGAATTGCCAGGACACGGCGTATTAGTTGAGAAGCAAGATCTTTCATTTGGGGACATGGCGTCAAACCTTGTTAACACCGATCCTACTAAGCCTTGGGTAAAGATAGTTGAAGCGGATGGAAATGATGCATTGCTTCGCGGTGCCGATTATGGTTCCAGTGGAGACACCTTCAAAGTAGGCGATAGATTTGGGCATACAGGGCAACAAATATGGGACAATAGGGGCAGACTTGTCCCATGGACAATAACAGTGGCCACAACTTCGGATGAGTGGGCATCGATTGAGTATGACTTCGTAGGGGACGAAAATTACACAATAAATATGCCACGAAATCCTATTGTTTTGCTTCCAAACGGGACTGTTGTAGCTGAGGTCTTGGTCGATGCTGATTGTATGTTAGTTACGGACCTATCATACCCCAGTCAAGTGCAATCTATCTCTGAAGGTTCATTCATTGTGCAGATTCTGAACCTATCCGAAATATCCACTCTCAAAGGTGAGATTACTGGAACGATCGGCTGCTCAGATAGGCCCATGACTCATGTCTCACTAGATTGGAGTGTTGTGAATCACAGACTATCTAATGAGGTTCTGGAGGCTACAGTTGCATGGGATAAAACGACAACTATTGAGTTATATCCAGATTCATTCGGCGACGGCCCCCGAATTTATACAATTACGATTGATGGACCAGCAGGTCGAATCTCTCAATCAGTAACTACCGGCTCTTATTATCCCGGTGATCCAATTATACTCTCAATTGAACCCGATGGCCTTCTAGAACCTAGGATGATAGCCCGTGGCGAACTGATAATTGTCGACTCCAACAATATTGAGCAAAGAATCCCGATTATCCTGACTGCAGAGGGGGAGATACCTTTCGGACCATTGAATTGGCTTGCGATCCCTTCTAACGCCTTGTCTACAGTCCTAGTTCTCCTTGCCCTTTCGACAGCAACGGGTCGTAGAAAAATCCCAGATGGCAATTAGATTCATATTGGAAGCCACCGATTTAGGGGCTCAGATTCTTTTCGGGTTGCTCCAACGGGAGTCGGAAGGAGGCCTCGAAATCTGGAGGTACCTCCATTTGCCATCATCGTTTATCGGGTAAAGCCATTTTTTATTAACTCCAGATGCAAGTCTTGATGACAGGCATGCTTCAGACCAGTTTTCTGGCCCCTCATTCGTTGGATCGACAACAAGCCATGGCGCATGAGAATCGCCTACTTCACCGGAATAGCATCGCCATGAAGTTCCATATTTGAATCCGGATCTGGTATTCAAACCCCTCATCCATAAGTCACTTAGTATACTGGCAGATTTGGACATATTATCATCATTTGATTGAATAACCTCTGACTCTATCGTATCTAATTGCCTCCCACCATGAAGTGGTATTCCTATGGACTCAAGTGGCCATTTCGTTATTGCGGGATAGAAGTATCCATTGGAACCTAGGTTAATTCTGTCTAATTGTGAAATTTCTGCAATAATGTCTTCCGTCAGTTCTTCCATCTCGCCAAAGGGATTTCCCTCACTGAGTCTGTATGTGACTACAGATTGTTCTTCGTCGATGACTAGAACTTCGGGAATTCTACCGCGTTGCTCAACTTCGACACACCAGAAAAGTAGGCTCTCAAGAATGCTCAAACCACTATCTAAATCGCCGTGGAGTGAATCCTTAGATTCGAACCACAATATCTCAGATTCGGGTTTGGTTTTGCTTGGGTGGTTTTCGGACGTCCATCTCATAGCCCATGATTGGCCGCTCTCAATATTCAAGGATGCAAAATTTTCTGATAGGACAACCTTGTTTCCAGGGACCCTCAGAGCCTCAAGTATCGCAGCTTCAAGCAAAACCTTGTCGTTAATGACAATCCTTTCTTTAAGCCACGAGGAAAAAGACTCTGAGTCTATCAAACCTTCGAAATCGATACTCCTATGCTCGCGACAGAATATTACCTCTGAGTCAGTTAGTAGTAACCCCGGTCCTTCGCAGATAATGCCTATTGCGGACTTCTCCCATAACCTGCTATAAGCAGAACCGACGTATAGCATTCTATTTCCACGGTACTGCATAGTTCTATGGGAGGGGCTAACAAATTAGACGCTATCCCCAAATATCATCTGTGTTTACTCAGTCGGTAGTTTATGTCCGACGACCCACGAGTACTCCGGCAAGAAGGCTTGGCAAGACTGAGTACCTTAATTGATTCAATCGACGGGGCCAAAGTTACCCTGATCGGAGATACAATGCTAGATCGATACCATCACGGATTTGCTAATAATCTCAATTCTACTGCACCGGTACCAGTACTGAAGATTCTCAAATCCGAAGAATCTCCGGGGGCATCTGCTCACATTGCAATCGGCCTAACTTCATTTGGAATGGAAGTTTCGTTCCATTCAGCAATAGGCGATGATCGCGAAGCGAATTCGGTGATATCATCTCTGAATTCAGAGAATATTGCGATTGAAAACATCATTCAAGTCAAAGATAGATCCACACTGACTAAAATTCGATTCTTTGGTAGCAGGGAGAGCCTTCTTGACAGGAGTCAGATACTCCTTCAAGCCGATAAGGGGCCGAATGAACCGCTCGATGATTCAGTTTCAGAGACCCTTACTTCCACTGCTCTGTCTAATATTCCGAGTAGTTGCGCACTGGTAATTTCTGACTATGACAAAGGAGTTGTTACAAACGAAGGAGCGCAGACTCTGATAGCTAAGGCGGCCGATGTGGGAATCCCTGTAATCGTGGACCCAAAACTCACTGGTTTGGAAAAGAGCCGGGGCGCAACTGTCGTTATATTCGAGAAGAGGGGGATGTCACTTTTGTCTAGAAGAGTCGGCTTGGATGACGACGATGCTGCAAAGCATCTGTTGGATGAATACTCATGGCAAGGCATCCTAGTCCTAGGTGGAATTCATGGGATACAATTGCATCAGAATGGTAGTGAGAGTGTTTTCCTACCATGCATGGCACCTTCGGCTGAACAGCAGATTGGGATGCATGATGCTGCAGCGGCAGCATTGGCAGCTGCACTTGGTTCGGGACTCCCCCTTTATGACGCCGCTTTACTGGCTTCTGCTGCATGTGACTGCGTACTTTCCGCCAGTACCGGCCGAGACTATATCGATAGGGAAACACTAGGTTTATGGTTGGATGAATTGTCTTGGCAGATGAGAATATCTGATCGATAGAGCAGTTGCCCATGGCATTGAATAGTGTCGGTTAAACGCGAGTACTGTGGATATCGCGATTACTCGAAAGGCATTGGCCCCCCTAATGGCCTCTATTTTCGTAGTTTTGATTCTACAGCCGATTACTAATGCAGATGATCCAGAGTCCGATTATCCCGCTAAAATATACTTAGATATCGATGATGGCTCAATTATATCTGATAGCCAGATTATCTCTATAACAATTCAGAATGAGGCAATGCCCAATTATGCATCGTTAGAATTTATTGACTCTTCAGGTACAAGATTATTTGTTGATTTTACAGATGACTTAGAATCAGAGTCAGATATTGGTAACTGGAAAGAATGGTCATTTTCTCTAGAAATAAACCCGATCAGTGTTGGGGCATGTTCTTGCATAGCGAAGATCAACGTTGAAGATCTCAATGGCAACATAATTTCATTTTTCTCAAACCTCTTCATCTTGCCCGACACGTCTTCCGATTTTCAATTTCCACCAACTATTCACATTATTTCTAATTCTGATTTTCAATGGTCAAGCCAAACACACAACTCTCATTTTGTTTCGATGAATATGGATGCTGATGACCCTTCATTATCTTACACTATTTCGACATCATCTTCTGTCAAGTGCTCAAATAGTTACATAGAAGTCCCAACAAACTCGAATAATTTCTATCCATCTACTAGTTCAAATATTGAAGGCATGTATTTCTATAATTTCCCTATTGACAATCTACAAGATGGATGGTACGATCTCTATATCTTTGCCGTAAATCCAGACAACCAAAAATATTCATTTGACTGTGCCAGTATCAGAGTTGACAACAATGCCCCTTCTGTCTTGATAGAAGGTCCAGAATCAATTTCCGAAGGTACGGACTATGCAATATTCGAAGCCACATCTTCTTACGATGGAACATGGGGTATCCAGGGGCTGACGTATATCTGGTCATTAGTGAATTATGATGAAATAACCGATAATACAACTATTGTTCTATCTGGGACCGATGAAAGGTCTTTTCCAGTAAATACGATGTATTCAGGAAAGTATCAGATTACTCTTTCAATAGTAGACCAAGCTGGTAACATCGGTTCTGCACAGAAAGTAGTAGAAGTACAAAATATGCCACCTATTGTAAAGCTAACAATAGATGGGGAGGCCGTATCTGATGGTGGTGAATTCACACTTTCTAGGGACTCAACATGCATTATTGACGCAACCGGTTCGACCGATACTTCTAATGACGCAGACAATCTTAGATACGTTTGGAGAGTAAATAACATACCCACTTACGAAGGTGGTTTCAGGGAGTTTTCCTGGCCAGACGGTGTCGACGGCGATTTTATTTTGACCATAGAAGTTATTGATGATGACTCGATTTCATCGCAAGTCTCTATCTTGGTTAAAGATGATACAAATGAACCATCGATCCCCATGGCGATTATTGTATTCATTCTCTCTGCAATATTTTTCACGTACTCAGTAGCTAATATGAGGAAACAGACAATTGAGACTGACATACCAAAATGGTCCTAGTAGAAAGACCAAAAGGCAGAATCATGAGGGGCATCTATGGACTTACCTTTCGAAGCATCCGAGTATATCGGCAGGCAGGAAAGGGTATTCGCAGAGTTACCCGATTCCAGCATACTGATTATACCTACGAACGATAAGAAAATTCGCTCTAATGATGTAGTATACCCATTTAGGCCAAACTCATACATGCTTTATTTGTGCGGTTGGATGGAGGATGAAGGTGTTTTTGTTGCACATAACCATGGCGGAAATATCAACTCGACTCTTTTTGTGCCACAACGTGACACAAAGAAGGAAATCTGGGAAGGTATCAGAATAGGGGTCGAGGGTGCTAAATCATGGCCCGTAACAACTACGTCAGCACTAGAAAATCTTGAATCCGAGATCCATCAAATGATAGAGTTATCAGATCATGTCTTCTCAATATCTGGAGTATCGAAATCAATTGATGATATTTGCAATATTTCAGATACCATAAGAGATCCCAGGCCAATAATTGATCCGTTGAGGAGAGTGAAATCAACAAAAGAGATTCAATATATGCAAGAAGCAGCAAATATTGCATCTAACGCACATAAATTTGCAATGATGAAAGCCTCTCCAAATATGGGAGAGTGGGAAATACAGTCTTCAGTAGAAGCGAGATTCATGAGTTCAAAAAGTACCTGGAGTTTTCCTTCAATAGTCGGTGGTGGTGGCAATGCAACCGTACTTCACTACAAATCCAATGATTGTATAGTACGCGATGGTCATCTCGTGCTTGTAGACGCTGGTTGTGAAGTCAGCGGCTATGCCTCCGATATTACTAGAACTTGGCCGATAAATGGGAGTTTTACTGAACCCCAGAAAGAAATTTATGAATTGGTCCTCAAAGCCGAGAAAGCCGGAATTTCAGCTTGTCAAGTAGGATCACCTTGGACTCATATGCATCGAGTAGTTTCAGAAATTATCGCCCAGGGGCTAATTGATTTGGGAGTCTTGAAGTGCGACATTCACGAAGCACTTGGAGACGAAAACAAACTGGACGGCCCGTTCAGGAATTTTTTCATGCACGGAACCGGCCATTTTCTCGGACTTGACGTTCATGACGTAGGTGGTGGCCGCCAGGGCGATCCCGGTGCGCCGGAATCATTGGAACAAGGGATGGTGCTAACCATAGAACCGGGACTGTACTTTGCAGACTGGAGGAGCGATATCAAAATTCCAGAACGGTATTCTGGAATTGGAATAAGAATCGAAGACGACGTACTCATTACGAATGATGGCCCCGTCGTCCTTTCCGCATCCTGTCCTAAGGAGATTAGTGAAATTGAGAGCATTGTTGGCTCTGGTGTTTAACATGTCAAACTGGGAGGCAATTCTAGAAGAGCAACTGGAAATAGCGCATCCAGAACTATCAGTCGATGATGCAGCCGAAATATACTCCAATGCTCCACTGAATGAACTGATGTACGTAGCAATGCAGAGGCGTAAGTTACAGGTTCCGGGAAAAAAGGTCACATACTTGATAGATAGGAACATTAACTACACTAATATCTGTACTATTAATTGTCATTTTTGCTCATTCTACAGATCACCCGGGCATATAGAAAGCTACACTCAGACTGTTGACCAGATAAGCGAGCGCATTTACGAGCTAGAACTTCTTGGCGGCAGTAGGATCCTAATGCAGGGGGGAGTTAACCCCTCACTTCCGATTGAGTGGTACACTGATTTACTCGAAGAATTATCAAAACGACATCCCACAATATCACTCGATTGCTTTTCACCTATAGAGATTGAAGGGATTGCCGAGGTTTCTGGCTTGTCAACTTTAGAGGTACTTTCTAGATTCCGTGACTCAGGATTGCATGGACTACCTGGTGGCGGGGCAGAAATGCTAGTCGATGCTGTTCGAAGCGGCATCTCTCCACGCAAGGGTTCTTCAGAAAACTGGCTAAGAGTGATGTCTGAGGCCCAATCACTTGGTTTGACCACTTCTGCCACCAATGTATTTGGATTTGGCGAGAGCCATTACAATCGTGTTGAACATATGGAAAAAATACGGTCCCTACAAATGGATTCTGTTGCAAGTGGATATCCCGGTTTCACTTCGTTTATTTCTTGGCCAGTAATGCTAGAAAACAATGTTTTTGGAAAAATTGGAAGGCGCAGGGATTCTACAGGCCTTGGATCAGGTGCCGTGGAATACCTCAGACATGTCGCAGTTTCCAGGATTTTCATGACGAATATCGACCACATTCAAGCATCGTGGCCCACAATGGGTCTAGAGGTGGCCCAGATAGCACTGTCAGCAGGTGCCGATGATATAGGATCTACAATGATGGAGGAAAACGTAGTCTCTGCCTCGGGGTCAACAAAAACTCTAGCAACTGTGAATGAGTTGAGAGAAACGATTTTGCAAAGCGGGTTCACTCCTGAACTGAGAGATTCAGATTACAACATCATCGATCCCAGTGAGGCGAAAATAAATCCACTAGAGGTCTGATAACTCAGCCCTACCACTGATTACTGGTGTGATATCTATTTCTGTAGGAATTTCTGCTTGTGGAATAACTACTGGTGCAACCCAAGCAATTCTCCTCCCGTCTAATTGTTTGAACTCAAGAACTATTTCCCAGTGTATTGCAATTAATGACGAATATACCGAACCGGGCCAGTTTTGATCTGGCATGGGAAGGTTGAATGGAACCCCGACTACAATATCCGATATCCATTGCGACCGACTCATAATCCTAAGTGGTTCGAGGATTACTGGCCTTTTGGTGGTCGACTGCATAGGGGTTGATTCGCCTACGCCTGAACCTACTTCGTCACCAGGGGAAATTCTCTTTTCAGGAAGAACTGTTGACATTCCGGGAGATGGTTGGCCACTTTCTCTTCTGCCCAGAGAAGCTAGTACCGAGGCTCGTTCTGGGCTTGCAACTCCAACTTGAATCCTTGATCTAATTAATGTGAGATTGCCATCAATATCCAAAATGGTTACTTCGGGGGAACTCCTATTTTCTTTGATTGACAATCCCGGCTCAAGATATGGGTTAGCGATAATTTTTGATTGCCGAGACATGTCGCGGAAATTCGCTATTGTACGAAAAAGTAGTGGCATTAGGAATAGAGGAAACGTGTAAAATAGTAGCCTAGGGTACTCTAATGGACCTATTGAAACGGATCCTGCAATTGCATTGCCAATCAATCCTAATTCTACTAAACCGGGCTCAATTGCATGAATAAAGAGAGATACAATGAGTAGCATTACTGTGGGAAGTATCAATCTTCGTGAGATGTTGTGCAGTGGATCCGGATTGATGAACCATCCGAGACGTGTTCTAGTCAGAAATGCTGGAGGTTTGAATCCAACTTCACATTCCAAATGGTATTTATTGCCGGCATTATCTCCACAATCCGTCCATTCAACGAACCATCCATCTTCAGAACCAATTCTGAAATCGGTGATCTGTATTCCATTGACTTCGATTTCTACTTCCGAGATGGGTACTTGAGAAGGGTCCATGTCCCCTAGTTCAAAGGGAGGATACCTTATTCTCTGGAGTATGCGACTCATTTTTAGCTCCATAGAATAGCCTTAGCTGCCCTACCTGCCAGCCTCCTGAATTCAGGTACTTCCCTGAGCATTTTTATTCCCAGTGGTATTGGATTTTCGATATCCCCGAATTCATTGATAATTTCAGTAACTTCCGGTCTTGCCCAAACTGCAAAAACACTCTCTAGTTCACTGTCATCCATCTCAGTAAGGAATGCATCTCTAAGGGCTCTCTTTTTTCTTTGATCCCTCTTCATTTCCTTTAATTTGGTAGCTATTTTCTTCATTCGCGCATCACTCAGATCATTGTCATTAATTGCTTGGCTTAGTGGACCAATGAGCATTTCTACTTGTTTGAATCCAGGTCCAATGCCACCCCCAGTAGTGGGTTTACAGATGCCCGCGGCATCTCCGAATAGTGCAACCCTTTGACGCATTGGCCGCCTTACAATACCACTAGGTACTGGCCCGCAGAATCTCCCTACTTCGGAACATTCCGCAAAACGGGAGTTTAGTAATGGGTCTTCCATCAACCTACTCATGAAGTGCTCACTCGAAATGCCATTCATCAAATTCGCCTTTGTCCATGTACCTAGTCTTGTAGTAACGCCTGTCGGTATCGCCCAACTAAAGAAACCCGGTGCTATTCCAGAGCCAGTATACATGTCTAGCATGCCTTCGTCGCCTGTATAGCCCGTTACCTCTATCTGAAATCCAATCATTGTTTCAGTTGGAGAACCCATTTTGAATTTTCGACGAACCCATGAATGGGCTCCGTCGGCACCACAAAGAACCTTGCATCGAACTGTCTCTGCGCCATTTGGGCCATCGATATTAACTTCGACATATTCATCCTCTATCTTTGCAGATATTGGTTTTGTAGAAAGCTGTATCTCGGTTCCCGTGGCAATTGATTGCTTGACAACTGCCTCATCGAAAATTTTTCTGCATACAGAGAACGTACGAGGTACTTCTGGGTCACCAATTGAGACTCTTTTGCCACTCGGACTGTGTATATTAGCGCCCCAGATTGGCGTTAGAATTGAATCTTCTAGGCCGATAGTCTTCATTGCTGCTGGGTTAACTAGACCGGCACACTGGAATGGGCGCCCGATCTCATTATGTTCCTCCAACAGAAGGACGCTGTGGCCAAATTCATTCAATTTCCTAGAAAGGTAACCACCAATTGGCCCAGCGCCAACCACGATCGCATCAAAAAATCTGACCACCAGAACTCCTCGCTCTACTTTTTCCCTTTACGCTTTGAATTAATTGTTTTCTTAAGATTACCAATTAGTGTGCTTGCATCAGACTTACTGATCGTTTCTATCGAATCTGCTTTCACTGCAGCAATAGCATCCTCAATTGCCATTTCGAGACTTTCTGTCATGGAGATAATCGTTGCTACTTGTTTTTCCGTCGCAGGTGAGTTTTTGTCCAAATCGATCAAAGCACCGATCGCATTGCTAGCAGTGCCTCCTCTCCCGCCTGTTAATCCATTTATGTCGGACTCGCCCATTTCCTTCAAGAAATTATCTAAGTCAATTTTTAGCCTATCAGAAATCTTCAATATCGTGGCAATTTGTTTTTCACTGGGTGGTATATTTGCCTGTGCCGTTTCATCCAGCCCATCGATTATTTCCCTAACTCGATCGCCACTGAGTTCCTCTACAGAATTATCCCCAACTAGGTCCTTCCTTTGTTGTTCAGTCATTCGATTCAGTATTCCTTGAAGAAACTGGATTTGCCTTACTGTTGGCTTCTCTCTCCTCTTCTCCAATGCAATGTTATGCATATCTCTGAATGTATCAACGAAATATGTCCATTGTTCTGCAGCATTTGCTTGGCCAGTTTCTATTAGGTCCAGCTTTTCTTCCATACTGGAAGTGAATCCGTATGTGAATAGTCCCTGGTCATAGACATCTGATTTATTGTAAAATGGCGTGACATCTATCCATAGAGTCCTACCATTTGTAGTGGGGATGAGCGAAGAACCTTCCTTGTTTACGTATTTTCTATCAACCAGTTTAGATACAGTGGAAACATAAGTAGAAGGCCTGCCAATGCCATCCTTTTTCATTTGTTGAATGATTGAGCTTTCTGTGAATCTCCTAGGTGGCTTGGTGAAATCAATCGTCAATTCAGCATCTTCATCGATATTCCAGTTGGAACCCTCGGTAAAACCAATACTTGGTGGATTCGTTTGGACATCTTTGTAAGACCAGGAGAAAACCTCCTCCCATCCAGCATGGGTCCTCCATGTGGAAGTACCAATTATGGGAGTATCTAATCCATCACATGAAAATGTTAAGCTTCTTCTTTCTCTAATAGAATTGGACATCTGACTAGCCGCAAAGCGAGACCAAATGAGTCTGTAAAGGGACTTTTCGTCTCGATCTCCCCCTGCTTCCACCAAGGAGGGTTTTGTTGGCCTAATCGCCTCGTGTGCGTCTTGCACACCACCCTTAGATTTGCCAGTTTCACCGATACCATCGCCGAGAAAGTCCTGACCAAAATTTCCCTCGATGTAATTTCTAACTTCTTCCCTAGCATTAGAATTAGTTCTAGTCGAATCTGTTCGGATGTATGTAATATGTCCGGACTGGTATAAAATTGAAGCAATCTTACTGGTCTTGGAAATTGACCACCCTAACATGGAGCTCGAAGTTTGTAACATTGTATCAGTGGTGAACGGTTCTTTCGGCTTTCTATTTACGGTACCCTCTTTTACGGCACTGAGGATTAATGACCGATTTGAATTTATCAAATTTAATGCTGACTTTGCTAATACTGTGTCTGAAGTCCTATCAGGGAAATGTTTCCCATCATCATCTAACCACGCTCCAGAGTCATTCGATTCATGGAAACGAACCCTTAGCTCAACGTCGTTAGATTGAACGGATACTGAGTTGTATTCCTTTGGGACATGCGCCTCTCTCTCAATCTCCTTTTCTACTATGTAGCCTAGAGTCGGTGTTTGTACCCTGCCCATTGATCTTAACTTCCATGAACGGCAAAATTTTGAGCATCGAAAACCAACTAATCTGTCCATCAGCCTCCTTACTATGGCGGCTTCTACAAGATCCATGTCCAATTCTTTTGGGTTAGAAATCGCTGCAGAAACGGCATCCTTGGTTATTTCATTAAATGAAACTCTTTTCACCGAATCAAAATCTGATAAGATCTCTCCGAGCCTCCAAGCAATGAACTCGCCCTCCCTATCTGGATCTGTTGCGATGAAAACCTCATCGACACCTGATTTTTTTGCCTTGGATTTGATTTTTGACATAACCCTCTCGGCTCTTTCTGTCCAGGACCAAGGGGGCTGAGGCAACTCACCGGGCTTAGAAGCCCACATTGCCTTCGAGCTATCCTTGCTCTTCCGATTAGAGGGCAAGTCTTGCACATGGCCATTGCAAGCATCGACAATCCAGCCCTTGCCGAGGTATTTTTTGATGGTCTTAGCCTTGGCTCCGGACTCTAATATTACCAGTTTCATTATGGCTCCTCGGATTTGAATTGCCGTAACATGCCCCGTATAAACATGGGTGGTTGTTTGATGTTTCAACGCGCGCGCTCGCGCGCTCGCGCGCGTAACCGGATAATTTCACTCATGAAATAGGGTTTGGGAGCCAATCATCCGCAATCATTGAAGGATGCCTTCTATTGCCAATATTATGGGAGTGGCTTGGAGGCTATTCGGCAATCCTGCGTTACGGCTAATTGATTCCGAGCGAGCACATTCGATTTCAATGAAGACCTTGAGATCATTAGGTGAGTCTAATTCTGGGCAATCATTTCTCAATGCGTTATACAAATCTCCAGAATTGCCTATTGATGTTTTTGGAAATTTATTCCACCACCCATTAGGTTTAGCAGCCGGTTTCGACAAAGGGGCAGAGGCTTTGTTGGCCTGGTCTGCGATGGGATTCTCTTGGTCGGAATATGGTGGAGTTACTAGGTACCCCCAAGAAGGAAATCCAAAGCCTCGAATGTTTAGGGCAAACAAGCACCGGGCACTAGTGAATAAAATGGGTTTCAATAATCCAGGTGCTTCGGAAATGCGAAAGAGGCTATCTGGTAGGAAGGCCGCTGATAGATGGCCAAAATCGCCAGTAGCTGCAAACGTCGGTCGTTCTAAGAAGGTAGCAAATGAGTATGCTTGTGACGACTATGCCGCCACTATTGATCTGTTATGGGATCATGCCGATATGTTCGTGCTGAATATTTCTTCACCAAATACTCCTGGTTTGAGGGAGCTTCAGGGTAACGAGTACCTTCAGTCGATACTGAAATCATGCAATAATATCAGATCTAAGAAAGACGAACAAAAACCATTCCTGCTGAAACTTTCACCCGATACCATGGATGATGAGCTACGTAGTACAATCTCACTAGCTCGACGGTTTGGCATAGATGGTATTGTCGCCACTAATACTACCATTAAGAGACCCGTGCCCCTATCGACTCAGTCACGGAAGGCATTCTCCAGTGAAGGGGGTCTTTCGGGTCGACCATTGCAGTCAAGGGCCCTAGAAGTAATCAACACAGCATATGATGAAACAGACGGTAAATTGCCCATAGTAGGTGTCGGTGGCATTGACTCTGCAGATTCTGCTTGGGAAGCAATAATCTCCGGGGCTTCCTTGCTCCAGATATATTCCGCCCTAGTATTCAACGGACCAACTATTGTATCTACTATTGTAAAGGGGCTAAAGAATAGAGTAAGAGAATCTGGCTTTTACTCCATTAGCGAAGCCGTGGGATACAAACACATTTAGCGTGTGGCTGAGAGACTTGACCATGGCACTGACAAGGGTTTCAAGGCTTGTCGTAGTTTTTGGCTCCTCTCTAGTAGTTCTGGGATTAATGATGGCTAGTGTCGATCCGGAGATTCAATATTCTGTCGATGAAATAATGGATGATCCTGATAAATTCCATGAATCGCAAGTCTTTGTAAGAGGTGTTGTTTCTACAGGATCGCTGAATAATGAAGAGGCCAGTTTCATTCTTGAAGGGGTAACCGGTTCGATATTGGTAGATTTCTCTAATGCACCAATACCTGATGGATTCGATGAAGGTAGAACTATAGCTGTCCGTGGAAACTTGGGAAAACTAAGTGGAATATGGGTGATCGATTCATTCGAGATTAAAACAGGGTGCCCATCAAAGTACGAGGCATGATACTGTCATGTTCATACGTTAGCTCCATTCGCCAAATATGGGCTAGGGGGAGAGTTGACGTGCTCTATTTATCACAAATCGTCGAAAATGGTGACCCGAAGTCCGAGGGCGGCGCAAACGAGCCACTGAGATTACCCCAGTCGACTGCGATGTCTCGCCCCCAAGAGATCCAGGTTGGCAGGAGGGGAATCCGGAGGGATTCCCCAAACGTCTTACGCCCGGGAACCAGGTCAGGCGCGGAAGCGAGCAGCCCGACCGGGGATGCTGGATGCCTTGGGACTTCGGGACGGAGAAGACTGGGGTGCAAGTCTCTTTGATGACGCGCGTCCACCGAGGACATGCCCACTGACTAATCATCTTGATTGTGCAGTAACGCACTAATTGTTTCGTCAGTAACTCCAGCGAGGCCATTTTTGGCACACCTTCGAAGAAGCTCCTCCCAACCACTATTTTCTTCGAATGCAATCAAGGCTAACTCCCTAGCCTCGGTAATCCGGCCGGATTGGGAGAGTCCTATGGATTTCCAAAACGCAATTTCAGGATTTCCTGTATGTTTAGCATGGGAAATTGATTTCTCGTCTAAGTTATTGATATTGACATATTCATTATGCATTTTCAGGAGCCTATCGAGTTCAGCCAGGGGTTCACTATTATCATCTACACGTATATCCACAAGTGTCCCTTCCCAGGTGTATTGCTGAATTTCTGAATCCACCACAAGTAAACGAGCTGATTGCTTGCCCCTAATATCTCCCTGTTCGGACTCAGCTGCAAATAGTGCGGCCAGCATTCGATTCGATAGATCGCCCCCCGTACCATCAAATGCCTCTGCCATTCGCCCCCAAACTGTAGATTTCCACATCATATTTGCTTGACAGGAGAAACCATCGCCCACAAAATGTCCCGATTCAGGAATGGTATCTGAACCAGTATGGACAGAAATTCTAGACTTGGCATCGATCATAGCCACTTGCCTAATTTCCGGAGTCTGGTCCAATGAAAGTCTGCTCTCCATGGCTTCTTCCGGTTTTGCTCCAACCTCCATTAGCTCAATTCCAAGTGGCCCATGGTCAATTAATGCCATGGCCTGCGTGGCAACAGCGCCAATACCTGCTTTGGCCCAGCAAACTACTCCAGCAGCAAACCAATGTGACTGAACTGCTACTCCGATTTGACCTGTGTCAGCACATCTGGCAACAATTGAGTAAGTCACATTATCGCCCAAACTAGGAAACTACTACATCTTCAAAATTTTCAATCAGACCCATGGCACAAACTATCCTGAAATGGCTTTCAGATACCGGTTGTACAGATAATCTCTGACCTCTTTGTAGCAGTGGCATTCCTTCCAGATCTCCATTTGATCGCAAGTCTGGCAATCCTACAGATTCAAGTTGTACAACTGGCTCAATGTCGACCATTACCCAGCGTGGATTATCGGGAGTTGCCTTTGGATCGAAATATTTTGAATTGCTATCTTGGGCCGTGAAGTCGGGATATCCCTCCTTACAAACCCTAGCGACTCCGGCTACATGTGGAGGTTTGCAATTTGAATGATAAAAAAGAACATAGTCGCCAACTGCCATATTATCCCTCATAATATTCCTAGCCTGATAATTCCTTACGCCATCCCAATGTGTAGAGCCATCTTCGACCAGTTGTTCCCAGGGGTATACGTGGGGTTCGCTTTTCATTAGCCAGTAATTCACCATGGCCGCCCTACTGATAGGAGAGAAATCAACGTTGTCTTTCACCAGGCGTCATTAGCATAATCCATAGGTGAGTCAATGGAGTCAATATCGCGGTTGATTGCAGTTTGTGAGAGTCCTGTAGACTTGACCATTGCTGTTGCCCCCCCGGTCAGGCCTAAGTTTGATGTGACCATGAATGAGTAGATTGCCGGCAAAAGTAGTAGTGCTGATAATGCGGCAATTATTAGCAGGATTATAATGACTGTGACGAATGGTGTGATTGCCTCGATTGGAATTCCATAAGCGCATGTCAGTCCCGCGGCTGTAACAGTAGTTGCCTCGAATAAGCTCATCCCAGTACTTGCACAAGACGAACGGATAGCGTCCAGCGTCCCACCTAATTCCTTCACTCTATTGGCTATATGGATTGAGAAATCGATTCCGACTCCCACGAGTATTGATCCAATCATCACGGTTACAAGGGAAAGAGTGACTCCTCCGGAATCCATTACCAGCCATTGCATGGCAACCGTGAATCCGACAGGAATGGTAGTAAGTAATGCATATCTAATGTCTCTGAATACTAGGGCAAGAGTTACTATTGTGAAACCCAATGCGAATGCCAGTGATGTCCATTGAGAGTCAACGATCAGATTGTTGACTTCTATTGTGATCGAAGCAACTCCAATTAGCGTGTCACCTAGTACCGATATTGGATTCTCCGAATCACCAGCAGCCTTGGCCCAGAGATTGATTTGCTCTGCTGTAGCAGCAGTACCCTTAACGTCCATGAATGGCATATCAATGTATATCAACGTCCTTTGATAGTCTGGTGAGATGAATAACTCGCGCATTTCTTCTGTCATGCTATTGTAGAAAACATAGAGCAGGAAATTCTGAATCTGTCTTCCGCCATCATCTTCCTGGGCATCCAAAGTGTCCAGGATAGTCCAAAACGAGACGTTGCCAGCCTGACTACGGTCAAAAATCAGATCAGCGACCTCTTTGATTGGGTCTGGAAGGGGGGTGTCTTCGATAATGTCATTTATTGGAGATCCGGATACGTTGACCCCTACTGCTATAGCTTTCATCAAGAAAACTATTGACACTGCAGTAGCATTCTCAACATCGTTACATTTTGCTTCCAGATTCTCAATTCCTTCGAGATTAGCATATGGGTGTTCGGCAGTAATTGAACCGATTCCCAATTCCGGATCTGCCCTAATATCTGCTTCAACTAACAAGAATCCCGGTTGACCCGCTTCGAATTCTCGAGAGTACACATCCATTTTTTGCACCGCCTCTACTTCATTTGGGGCCATTTTCAATAAGTCGATGTTTTCTTCTACATTTTGCCTATTGTAACCGGCAGAGATGATCATTAATGTCAGGAATAATGTCAGTGTGATTTTAGACCACCTGACTGGCATGTTAACAGCAGCAACGAATACCTTTGGCGGGGGGTGAGACGGCTTTTTCAGATCAAGAAGAATGGTCAGATTTGGTACCATAATCATAGTCATGAAGTAAACTACAACTATGCCACCAGCCAAAGCCCACCCTACGGTCTGGATAGGTTTCATGGGGGCAAAAGTTAGTGATATGAAACCAATTATTGTAGTCATTGCTGAAAGGAAAACTGCACGACCTGTAGAATTCAATGCCGCAGCCATTTTCTCATGAGGAGTGCCTTTCGACTCTGCGTATCTGTTGGTTATGTGGAGGCCATAAGATACGCCCAATGATAGAACAATTGGGCCAACCAGGATTACGGTCATTGTTACTTCATAGTCCAAAAGGCCGATCAGACCTAGTGTAACCCAGACAGCGCAAAGTGTAGGAAGACCCGAAATAATGACCACCTTGACCCCTTGGACGAATCTTATTCGACCAGTCTGGAGCAGATCGCAGTGGAAAATGAAAAGCATACAAGCCACGATAACTACCCCGACGGGGAAAACTTGCCAGAATAGTTTGAATGACTCTTCAGTAACCGCATTTGTTAGTGGTGCTGGTCCTGTCAACGTCATTCTGAGGCACAGAGGGTTGCTATCTTCATCGCACTTACCCTGAGAATCAGGCGTACCCCAGTTGTTATCGGCGGCAATTTGGTTTATTTTGCCCTGAGTTTCGGTAACAATGTCGCCGACCGATTTTTCTCCGGTATCATCGGCAATTCCGATGATTATTACAGCCCTGTTCCACCGGAATGCTCTTTCCTCTGTTGCTGTTCCTACATCCCTGACCAGTTTATCCAAGGCATTTTGTGGCATTTCCTGGAGGATTTGATCCACTCTCTGCTGTTCATCGGGAATGGCGTAGTTTCCTATTAGGTCGCTTTGTGCGTCAATGGTCTCATTAATTTCATCTGATAATTGCTGATTACCAGTTGCCTCAGCTAGTCCTGAGAAAAATGCCTTTACTACCCTGCCGCCGCTTGAATTGACTTCTTTGACTACTGTAGAAATAGATAGAACATAAATTACGTTATCATCGGCCCCACCATCGTTGGTTTGATTGTTGATGACCCTTTCGACTTTGTCGATTTGATCTAGAATATTGATCTGTGTGACGTTGTAATTGTAGGACTCTACATAAATCACCATTACATTTGTTGTCCAGTCTTTCTCTACTTGGGCAATTAGATTTTTCACACTATGGGGGTCATCATCGGTGGGAAGATATACTTCGAGATCCCCATTTACATTGAGTGCTGGCTCATCATTGCAAAAACTTGGATTATCGAACCCGTCTCTGCAGTCAAGTACTCCAGAATGTGGCAGTAATGACAATGTAAATGCGAGAGAGAATAAAACTGCCCATATGGGGAACATGGTCAATAGGCTGGTACTCTCCGATTCTCGGAAACGTCTTCTGATTCTATTGGGAATCTTGGAAATTGTGCCTTTGACTTCCTCTGAATTTACGTTAGAGATACCAGTTCTAGCCCTATCGATAATAGTGCTGACCGGGGCCGTAAATGACTCGCCTACCCCCTTCTTCGCCATGCCTCTCCAGCCTCGACGTGAAACGGCATACCTTCAACCCCTCGGCAAACCTGTTCAGTGATTTGTATTTTTACGATGCAATGGCAATGGTCAAGAACGCAGGTCTTTACGATTATCTGGTGACAATTTGGCCGAGCCGAAAATTTCTGCAAAGAGATGGAGCGTCGATCTCGAGAGGGAAATTCAAGAGTCGCACTACGATGAGGATACCTATCGCGAAAGGTATCAATTCAATCCCGATAGTGAGAAGGAAATTTTTGTCATAGATACGCCCCCCCCTTATCCAAGTGGGACATGGCACATAGGTGCTGTTGCCCAATACAGTATGATTGATGTCATAGCCCGTAGCCAACGATTACTTGGCAAGGAAGTAAGGTTCCCTTGGGGTGTCGATCGTAATGGAATAAATATTGAATTCACAGTCGAGAAGAAGACTGGTAGGAAAATGAGGACTTATGGCAGGGGCGAGTTTCTGGAACTTTGTGAACAGACTATCGAAGAATATACCCAGGCAATGCGTAGAACTGCAAAAAGAGTCGGGCTCTCATGTGACTATGATAATGAATATCTCACAGATTCACCTGAATATCGTGCCGTTTCCCAATCTATATTTGTTGATTTATTCAAGAGTGGCGATATCGTGGAGGATCTTAGGCCAAACATCTACGACCCAGTAGAAGGCACCACAATTGCCGACGCCGAAGTACAGAGGATCCAGCGCAGAACGAATCTTTGCCATGTCATCTGGGAGACTGAAGACGGGGAAAAGATCACCATTTCAACAACTAGGCCCGAAATGATATGCGCTTGTGGCGTGATTATGGTTCACCCCAATGACTCCCGATACTCCCATCTAATAGGTAAGCGCACTATGCTCCCATTGCCCGTTTCTGGAAGAGAAGAAAGTGTAGAAATCCTAGCACATCCCTCCGTAAAGATGGAATTCGGCAGTGGAATTCTGATGGTTTGTTCGTATGGGGATCAAAATGATGTGGCCATATTCAGGGAGATGGGGCTCAGGCCTTTCGTGGCAATTAATTTGGATGGTGAGATGACTGAATTATCCGGGCCACTTAGCGGCATGAGCGTCAGCGATGCCAGGATTCAGGCAACTGAGATTTTGAAGGATTCCGGTTGCCTTGAGTCACTAGAAGAACGGGAGCAGGAAATTCCTGTAAGTGAAAGGGGAGGAAATCCCATTGAGATAATCCTACTGAAGGAGTGGTATGTCAGACAGACCCACGTCCTTGATAGGCTTGTTGAATTATCTCAGAGCAGTAGGTTCATCCCAGAAAGAAACCGACAGTTCCTACATGATTGGGTCGAGGGGGTATCGATTGATTGGCCAATTAGTAGGAGGAGGTGGTACCACACAGAGGTCCCCATATGGTACTCAGAAGATGAGTCCAAGGTGATAGTCCCGCCAAAGGGTGTTTATGTGCAGCCATGGAGGGATGAGCCTCCTGCAAACTCCGAGGTTATTGACAGGGAAACAAAAGAGATAATCGGGGTCTTTTCCAGTTTTCAAGATGAGTTAGGCGTTATTAGTGGGGAGGAGAAAGTATTCGATACATGGATGGACTCATCCAACTCTAACTTGTTTGTTTCCGGTTATCTCAACAATCCAGATTTGTTTGAGCGTGCCTTCCCAACATCGATTCGCCCTCAAGGCAAAGAAATAGTGAGGACTTGGTTGTATTATACTCTGTTGAAAAGCGCGTTGCTCCTAGACAAACCAGCATTCGAGAATATTTGGGTAGATGGTTTGGGCATGGACCCATGGGGGAGGAAGATGTCCAAGTCCCTAGGAAACGGAATCGATGCTGATAGCGTACTGGAATGCGGAGCTGGTGGACGAACGGGATCCTGGAAAATTAAGGGTGCTGACGGCAAGCAAGTCGTTCTGAAGGCGAATAAGATAGGTAGTGAGTGCTTCCGACTTTGGAAGGCTTGCGATGCCCAGGTAGGAGATGACTTCCACATCAATCCGGAGGAGATCGAAACCAAGTATTACGGAGTATTGACTAAGATTTTCAATGTGGCCAGATTTGCAAGTCAGTTCGAAGTTCCAGAAGATCTGGAAGTACCTCCCAATCTAGAGGTGGAAGATGTGTGGATACTTGCTGAGTTCGATGAGTCGCTTTCAGTAATTCATTCTGCATGGGAAGAAGTTGATATTTACTCTGCAGCACAGGCGATAAAGGCTTTTGGAACGGGCGTATTGCCCAGCCATTGGTTAGAGATGTCAAAAACAAGATTGTATGATGGCAATACTTCTGCGACATGGACATTGCATAGGGTAGTACGAGATTTAATGAGTGTCTTCTCCCCTATTTGCCCTTTCTTTACTCATTACCTGAGTACTACGCTATACGGGGATAGTGCTGTCGACGTGACTGGTTTCCCGCAATTGCCAGAGTCATGTGACAACGGCAGATTCGATCATTTACGCACGTTGACACGTGATCTTGAGATGTTCAATTCTATCGTATGGAAAGCAAAGAAGGATTCTGGGCTATCTCTCAGATCCCCTATTTCGGGAATCGAGGTCCCAGATAATTTGTCTATATTTTCTGGCACCCTAAAGCAGATGCACAGTCTTGAATGAAGTATTATGTGAATTTGCCAGTATCAGATCTTCCCAGTGTGGAAGCCCCTGCTCCGCCGGCTACAAATATTAGGCCACATATTCCCTGACAAAACAGTTCGCCGAGAAACATTTCGGGATCTGTGAAGAACATTCCGATTAAGAAGATAGTAGCGACAAAAATACCAGCGGAAAATAATATCGGATTATTTTTCTCTTGTTGGTCTAATTCTTCTTCAGTGTGCCCCTCCGTGGACTCGTCGGAGAGGAGTTTTGCAACTTCAGACCACCAAAATTCGTGCCCCGGATAGTCGCCTGTTATCTTTGTTCGGAGTGTGTTAAAAGCCTCCTCGGGAGTCATTTCCTTGCTTTCTATCATTTCCAATTTGTCCCAGTGCTCCAATTCCCCTTTTTCAATCGCATATTGTACAAATTCATTCTCGTCGATTGTCAAATCTACGATCCAGAATTTTTTAGCCTTTTTCAGACGGGAGAGTAAATCATCGATTTCCTTGGAATCAATAGTCTTCTTTTTCCCATCTAACTCGTATCTGATCAATTGAATATCCATTTCGTCACCTTAGTTGGCCTTGACTAATGGCAAACCATCTTGTCATGTGGAATTAAAGTTGTTACGTCATCGGAGATTCAATGATGTGCTAGTTTTGCCCGATTCGAAGAACTCGATCAATAGTGATGCCATCTCAATGCCAATTCTCGCTTGGGCCTCCATGGTTGATGCTGCTATATGCGGACTCCCATGAAATGAGTCGTGATCAAGAAGTGCGCTTTGACCCAGCGGCTCCGTTGCAAATACATCTAGTGCCAATGAACGCAATTGGCCACTTACCAAGGCTTGAAGCGCGGCTTCTTCATCCACGATTCCACCTCTTGCACAACTAACTATGTGGTTTCCACAGTCGATTCCATCGGCACCAATTCCGGGCATATACGAAATCCTCTCAGCATTGACCAAGTTCCTTGTCTCATCTGTAAGATTGCAGTGAATTGAAACATGAGTACAGTTTCTAAAAATCTCATCTACGCTGTCGTGCAATGTAACGCCTTCCGCCGAATCGTCGACAAATGGGTCGTAGGCGTGTATCTCCATTCCAAAGGAGCTAGCGGCCTGTGCAACTCCACGTGCAATCCTGCCGAATCCAATCAGACCGAGGCTCTTTCCACCAATTTCAGTCCCCCTGAGCCTTTTCTTGGCCCACTCTCCATCCCTAAGGGTACGATCAGCAGTGACGATATTTCTAGTGGAAGCGATGAGATGCCCAATAGTAATCTCTACTACGCTTCTCGTGGATGCCCCTGGCGTGTTGCATACAATTATCCCATTCTTTGTGGCTGCTTCGATGTCTATGTTATCCACCCCGACTCCGGCCCTACCAATGAATCGGATCCCCCCGGATTGTTTGACTGACGCAGAAATTTGTTCTTCGGGAAGTTTTGTTGCACTTCTTATTACAACGGCGTCGAACTCAGCGAGAGAACCGGAAGAAATCTCATCTGGATCATAATGGCGTAATACAACGACATGCCCTTCATTTTCTAGCATTTTTATTGCTTCATCGGACATCCCGTCCGTGACTGCAATGCGAGCCATGACACTACTTGTGCAATGATGTGCATCAATATTGTGAATCCCACTTCCGGTGGATTGATATTCAGGACCCCTTTTTCGCATAATGATACAATGGGATTTGAATTGCCAGGACTTGAATACGAATACGACGCACTTGAGCCACATATAGATGCTCAGACTATGGAGCTCCATCACTCGAAGCATCACGCAGGTTATACTGCTAAACTTAATGCTGCAATTGCGGGTACTGAAATGGACTCTATGGGGATAGAGGAGTTGATTGTTGACAAATTCGATAATCCAGCAGTCAGAAACAATGGTGGTGGATTCTGGAATCATAGTTTATTCTGGTCAACAATGAGTCCTGAAGGCGGTGGAGAACCAAGTGGGCCCCTATCAAATGCTATTGAGGATGCATTCGGATCATTTGAGTCAATGAAAGAGCAGTTCTCAAGCGCAGCAATGACGAGATTTGGCAGTGGATGGGCATGGCTATGCGTCACTAATGGCGAGTTGTGCATTTGTTCTACGCCGAACCAAGATAATCCACTTATGACAGGGGAAGGCATCCCTATCGTTGGAATTGATGTGTGGGAACATGCATACTACAAGAGTTACGGCCCGGGAAGGGCCAATTACATCCAAGCATGGTGGAATGTTGTCGACTGGAAGGCTGTCGCCGACAATTACGAATCAGCATTATAGCCCAAAATCGTCTAATGTTTACAATTTCATTATAGTTGCCAGACACAGCGCGGAAGCGTGGTCGATGATTACGAGGCGATGTTCACATCGGTTCTAATTCTAGTATCTCCAGTATTCTTTGCACTACCGGTGTCCTTTGCTTGGAGGTGGTGGGTGGGTATTGAGCCTGAACACGAACACTATCGGGAGAAGGTCCGCCGCGTTCTGGATGCTGGAATGCCCCTTGTTAGATACAGAGGTGAGTTGGATGCAGAGGCTCGAAGAGTACACCTAACTTCTGAAAGGCAGGCAAGAATAGAGTCGGACCTACTACATAGGCTTAGGATCCAGCATTTCCTGCTGTTCCCGAGCCTGATTCTCTGGCCATTAGTCGGCATCTTCGCGGCGATTATTAGCATCCCCATGATGCCTTTACTCAGGCTAGTAGAATGGATTCTTATAGATAAGAAGGCTCTTTCTGGTGTTGCAAGAATAATCCAGAAATATACAAGATGGGAGATAATAGGAATTCCTAGGCTAGATGATGGGTCTAAAGAGTTCGGTAAGGCACTAGCATCTATCCATAGAATGCCGACTACTGTTTTCCTGGGGTTGTTCGCTTACCTCATTGTTTCATACGCCCCATTTAGCTCATTTCACGTTCTACTCCTAAGCGCACTAGTGTACATTATACTTGTATCAGCAATTTCCGTAGTTAGGGCCGCAACTGAAAGTACCCTAACATTTGCCGACCCTACTAATCGCAGGATTATACCCATGGAGGCGTATGTGGATGAAAAGCTAGGCCCATGGGTTGGCGTAGGTCTTGTGTTCCTATTATCTAGACAATTGATGTACGGATCAAAGATTAGGACTGGACAGCTACTAATCGATCCGGTACCTTTCTCCATCAGCGTTCTCTTGGTGCTGTATACCGCGACTATTATTGGGATTACTGTCGAGATACTATTCTTCAGAAATAGGGGCCGAGGAGTCAGGATGACCTTCCAAAGACAGATGGTAGAAATCTTCAATCCGGATGTATATCTATTCAATAGGAATCTCGGTTCTCTGAGAATTATTCCACTTATGCCACTCTCTGTATGGTTAGAATCCAATGAAGATTATGAGGCAATTATCAAGGATATCCCATGACATCAATAGTGTAATTGCTGTCTTTTATGTCTATTGATTCCGGTGAGTTTCCCTCTAGCCGGATTAATGCAAATGCGGATGCTATGCCATCTAAATAGGTCGCTGAGGTAATTGAAATGGTTCCAAAATCATCTGTTTTATGCTTGCCCAAATCTATTGGAGAGTCACCAGTAATTCTGCAAAGAGATTTAATTTTCCTACCACGGCTATCCAAACGTGCATGTATCTCCTGACCTGGGTAGCAGCCCTTGTCTTTACTCACAAGGCTTGCAAAACCAATTTCATCTGGAAGTCGCCCCGCCGAATCGCACATTTGCCTTAATCCTAGCAATATCCGTGCATTATTCCACCCTATAGAGTCCATTTCACTAAATCCGAATTTGCTTAAACTTGAGATTATATTATCAAGATTTTCGAACTTCACAAGAATATCAAAAAATATTCCATTATGTGTTACGCTTTTTACAAAAAGATGCTCATCACTCTCAAAAAGAATGTCTGGAGGCGAGCCTTCGAGATCGACACCAAATATATTTTTGACCTGTTCAAAATCATTAGGGAATACAGAAATACAGAATATAGCTTCGTCTGCCACCATGATTTCGCAGTCTTCGTCCCATGATCTACCATCAACGAGTTTCCTACGTGTTTCATCACACTCGGAAACGGCAGAAGAAAGCAAGATGCTTCCGGAGATTGTGAATACTGAAGCTAAATCCGAAATTCGACCATTGTAATCGCAGAATAATGCACCTCTCCGAGCAAGGTCTTGCATGTCATCGATCCTAGTAGTGATTAGTCTGTCTAGAACAGCGAGTGAATCGGATCCTTGAATAAGAGTAATTGCATCATTTCTGATGTAGTACTCAGATTTGGGTAGAGCGGGGGACAAAAAATGACCTCAGCCGAATGACTGTCCGCATCCACATGCACGATCTGCATTTGGATTCTCAATTTGGAATCCACCACCCATAAGTGTCTCTTTAAAGTCGATATTTATGCCACTTAGCATAGAGCTGTCTTTATTGTGAATTAGTACCTCTATACCACCAATGTCGATTCTCTGGAAGCCGTCATTTCCGGGATCTTCGATAATCTTCATGTCGTATAGATATCCTGAACAACCTCCTGATTGAGCACTAATCACAAGAACATGGGATTGCTCATCGCCAGCCATATTTTCCTTCAGGGCCGAGATTGCATTTTCGGTAAAGTTCAACTGCACATCAACGACTTCTGTTTCCGTGACGACAGGCAATGAGAATCCGTCTCCTCCAAGTAGTCCCATGATTGTCTGTTCAAATGGTCATATTTCAACGGTTCCTTAAAACACTCGTCACACATATCAATCATACTCGTCTGCGTTGACCGTGGATGGGTTCGAAACTAGAGATACTGCTAAACTGACCCCCGATGGAATTACCCGTAGCATTGATCATGTTACATCGGAAAGCCCCCTTGCCATTATTGTCGAAAGCGTCACTCACGGGACGCATGAGCTTGGAATCACAATGCGAACAGAGGGCAATGATGATCTTTTGAGTATCGGATTCTTGTATTCAGAGGGAATAATATCCTCTACCCATGACATAGAAGAATTGCTTGTCGGTGAAGATCGGGTTATTGTCAGGTTGAATGAAAAGGCATCGTTTGATCCGTCTCATCATTGTCGGATAAGTACGGTTACTTCATCATGCGGGATATGCGGACGCATCAATTTGGAAAATGGGCTCACAAATTTTGACAAGGAATTAGATGAAGAAATGAAAATTCGTTTTGAAGCAGTAAAGAATTGCATAAATTCGGTAATTGAGAAGCAGGAAATATTCTCCATTACTGGTGGTTCCCACGCCTGTGCAAGCTTCACTTGTGATGGCTCTATTGACAGAGTCTATGAGGATGTGGGCCGACACAATGCTTTTGATAAGTTGGTTGGATCTTACCTTAATGAACAGGGGGAAGAGTTTCCATTAGGGGCCTTTGTTTCTGGGAGAGCCTCATTTGAACTTGTACAGAAATCTATTCGTGCAGGTTTCCCAATCATGATTGCAGTGGGGGCCCCCAGCACACTAGCTGTTGATTTGGCTAAAGAATATGGATTAAGTTTGGGATGTTTTGCCAAAGATGAGTCTGTTAAATTTTTTAGTGGGGTTCGAAGAATTTCAGATTAATTCTTATTCGATGGATCGCTGTATTTTCTTTCCTTGATGTCATTATGGTAATTCAATCCGAGTGTTTGCCCATTTGTCGATATCCACTCTGAGAACTTGATTTTCCCAAGGGGTATTGCTTCTGTTGCCATCAATCCGCGCATTAGTCCCTTAATCTCAGCTCTTGTTATTACTCTGTCCTGTAATAATACTCCAACTATTTTGCCTACAGACCAGCCAATTATTGGCGGCATAGGGAGAATCAATCGCTTTACCTCAAGTGAATTTGCGATTAGTCTCACATATTCTTTGTAGGTGAATGTCTCTGGTCCGGCAACGTCGATAACTATGTTTTCAGATGATTCACCTTGATTGACGGCCACTCTTGCTACATCCTCTATGTGAATTGGTTGTATGGGGTAATTTCCCATTCCAAAAATCCCGAAAACTGGAAATTTTCTTATCAACCATGCCATGTTATTGATCAGGATGTCTCTTTTACCGCCAAAGAATACAGTTGGGCGAAGTATGGCATAAGATAGGTTGGATTCTGTAAGTATCTTCTCCACTTCCGCCTTGCCTCTGAAATAAGACCAGTCTGGGGCTTTTTGTGGGTGGGCAACTGAGAAATGAACTACGCGATTAACGCCAGCCTCCTCGGCTGCCTTCAGTAGCTTCTTAATATTCTCAACTGCTATGTCATGAGCATACCCATCTTTACGGTTCTTGTATCGTACCCAATAGGTGTTGTACAGGACTTCAACTCCAATTAGTGAAGCCACAAGAGAGTCATGATTTGAAAAATCAATTGGCATTACCTCGACCTTGCCGTGAAATGGATCATCCCTTCCAACGGCATTAGTGAGTGTTCTGACCCTCTTCCCTCGTGATAGCAACTCTCTTGCTATCCATCTCCCTGAGTATCCAAATGCTCCGGTTACAACGTGAATAGGTTCAGCCATATTTATCCACACTAGCAATTAGACATTATCTTACCCTCAGTAGTTTGAAATGCAGAACGTATTATTTTGGCTCGTGAGAGTATCTCCCGAGGCAACGACTCCGTTGGAGGATAAAACGCCGCGAAAGGTCCCGCCTAGTAAATCGGCAGCAGGATTGCCCGCCATAATGTCAACAGTAAAGCATGGTTTTACAAAGATGGGAGTATTTGCTAGCCTGTCAAACCTATCTAATGTTAACAAATTCCATGGATTTGACTGTCCGGGATGTGCTTGGCCGGATCCCGATCAAAAGAGGACCTTTGCAGAGTTCTGCGAAAACGGGGCCAAGGCAATAGCAGATGAAGCAACCAAAAAAAGGGCTGATCCAGAATTCTGGCTCAAATGGAGTGTATCGGAACTATCTAAGAAGCCGGATCACTGGCTAAACCGGCAAGGTAGGATTACTCAACCCCTAATCCTCAGGGAGAATAGTAACTTCTATGAGGAGGTTTCCTGGCATGATGCTTTCAAGAAAATTGCACAGGAGTTTGCAATTCTAGATTCACCGGATGAGGCTATTTTCTACACATCTGGAAGGACTAGTAATGAAGCTGCATATCTATGGCAGTTACTTGCAAGGAGCTTTGGGACGAATAATCTGCCCGACTGTTCAAACATGTGTCACGAATCATCTGGGGTGGCCTTGAATCAAAGTATAGGTATTGGGAAGGGTACTGTGAAGCTTGATGATTTTGAAAAGGCAGATCTGATTATTGTCGTTGGCCAGAACCCAGGTACAAATCACCCAAGGATGTTGACTGCACTAAGGGATGCAAAGAGTATGGGTGCATCCGTGGTAAGCATTAACCCGCTAATAGAGACGGGAATGGTAAGATTCAAGCATCCACAAAATCCACTTGAGGTACTAGGTTTTGGAAATGAGATCTCTGATGAGCATGTCAGAGTCCAGATAAATGGCGACCAGGCGCTATTCAGAGGATTTGCCAAGACAATTTTATCCGAAAATTCAGAGGACATGAAATTCATAGAAGATTATACTGCGGGATACGAGAGTTACCGTACAGAAGTTTTGAGTACAGAATGGGATGATATTGTTCGCATTAGTGGTGTTGAAAAGTCAGAAATTATGAGAATTGGGAAGTTGCTTGGCGAGTCAAAGGCTACAATCTGTTGCTGGGCAATGGGCCTTACTCAACACAAGAACTCAGTTGCCACGATTCAAGAGATTACCAATGTTCTACTACTTGGTGGACATATGGGCAAATTGGGTGCAGGAGTTTGCCCTGTTAGAGGGCATTCTAATGTACAGGGGGATAGGACTGTTGGAATCAATCATAATCCACCAAATGACTTCCTGGATTCGTTGAAGCGAGAATTTGGTATTGAAATGCCTGTTAATGAAGGCCTTGACGCAGTTGAGTCTGTTAAACAGATGAACAAAGGGGGCGTTGGGGTATTCGTTTCCATGGGGGGCAACTTCCTTTCTGCAATGTCGGATACCAATGCTACTGCCGCGGGATTGCAGAAGTGTAGCTTAACAGTTCAGATTTCAACAAAGCCGAATAGATCACACCTTGTAACCGGAAGGACATCAATAATTCTCCCTTGCCTAGGTAGGACTGAGCAAGATTACACAGAAGGAAAGGAGCAATTCATCACTGTAGAAAACTCAATGGGAGTTGTTCATAGATCGATTGGCAGAAGGAAACCAGCTAGTTCGCAACTTCTTTCAGAGTGTGCCATTGTAGCTGAACTAGCTATTGCTATAGAGCAGGAGACTGGAAAATCTGGAGTACCTTGGAAGAATTTGGTTTCTGATTATGACCTGATTCGAGATAGCATTGAAAGGACTATTCCAGGGTTTGATACATTCAATAGCAGATGTAGACTAAACGGTGGTTTCTACTTGCCAAACCCTCCACGGGACGATAGAGTTTTCAATACTGAAAACGGATTAGCGAACATAATCACACATAAATTGCAACCCATTGAGATCAAGGAAAATCAGTTTGTGATGATGACGATCAGATCTCATGATCAGTATAACACGACTATATACAGCACAAATGATCGATACAGAGGCATTTCCAATGGTAGGAGAGTAGTGATGATGAGTCGAAAGGATATGGTAAAACGTGGATGGAAGGAGTTTCAGAGCGTTTCTATCACATCACATTTCGAAGAGAGTAAGATTTCCGCAGATAATTGGACTATTATTCAATACGATATACCGCCTGGAAACGTTGCGACCTATTTCCCAGAGTCGAATGTTCTGATACCTCTCGAAAGCGTTGCCGATTCTAGCAATACTCCGACTAGCAAGTCAGTCGTCGTAACTATCGATCCTATGAGTTGACTCTTGACTGGCGTTTTGCTTGTTCACGTGAAAGAATTCGACATCTGCTAATCTGTTTCTCGCAGAGTTCTGATTCTTTCTCCTCCAAACCCCTCTCAAGGGCCTGGGTAAAGCACTTGATGGCGTCATCAAACATCTCCACTGCTGCATATGAGGATCCCATGTTGAATAGCGTGCGACCTGTAACGCTACGGGGGTCCATTCCTATCGCTGTGTGGTATGCAACTACGCTTTCGGAGAATCTTCCAGAATTGTATAGCGCATTTCCTCTGCCATTCTGGGCTTTGACCTTCAAATCGATCTCTGATTGCGGACAACCGCCAATAGCCTTCTCGAAGCTTGAAAGTGCCTCGTCGTTCTTTCCCTCACCTAGTAAGTTAATGCCCATATTATACCAACCAACTGCATCATCCAAATTCCCATGCGAGAGTGGTTCACTTTCTACAGACTGAACATCTTCTACAGCCATTAACAGTGCCTCGGTGGGATCATTCTCCAGTTCATCAACTACGGGAGTTTCTGGTAGGGGGGATGATTCGATTCCATCGGCTCTCTTGAAGCATTGATTAGCACGCTCATCATAACCTGCAGATCGCAGTGCCTCTCCAAGGCCACGCCAAACTTCTGGAGAATCTGGAGACTCTTCCAGTAGGCCCTTCCAAATAGATACAGCAGCCGTGTGGTCTCCAGTATTTGTTAGTGATCTAGCTTCTTCAAAACTACCTGTATCTTCGGAAGTAAGAAGTGCAGTAAAGCCTTCATCTTGAGGCTCATGGGTTTCTATCTTAGTCGCTTCCACGAAAACCCGATTTTGCTCATTTTTTTCGCTAAATTCTGCCAAGGATGTAAGTTTTGCATCATCAGAAATGGTAACGATAGCCGATTTGGCATATTCAGATGCGGCAGAGGGATCTCGGTCAGCTAGGAGGTATGCTAGATTTGCAATTGTTGGGGGGTGATTCGGTTGGATCCTGTCGGATTTTTCGAATGATGCAATTGCTTTGTCGATTGAATTGGTTTTCGTGTAAAGTACCCCTAGACAATACCAAGCGTTTGCATTTTCGGAATCAATCTCTAAGACTGAAAGGTAAGATTCTATCGCTTCATTATCATTGCCCGACCTAGCAAGATTTGATGCTAGGTCCAATTTCTCACCTAAACTAGTTCCCACAAACTCTTCGGAGAAAATCCGATGAATAAGTATTCGCAAAGGAAAATAGTATATTATGCTCAGTAAATGAATAATATGTGAACACATAATTGAAGTCTGAGTGTCTACTGTGAGTGATATGGGCGACCCGATAATTGTGATGGGGATTTGCGGATCATACGATCTAGATTCTGCAAATGGCAGAATGTTAGAGATTATGCTCGAAGAGTGCAAGGAACTTGGTGCAGATACTGTTGTTTGGGACCACGGTGCAAAGCCTTTACCTCTTGTTGGTGCTGAAGGTTGCTGGGAAGATGAGAATGTCAAGGGATTCCAGGAAATGGCAGTCTCTGCCGATGCCTTTATTCTTTCATCTCCAGAATATCACGGCACTATGAGCGGAGTGATGAAGAATAGTCTTGATTGGCTATATTCAAAGCACACCTCTGGTAAGGTCTTCGGCCTGATATGCACCCTTGGAGGGCAAAGCAGTAACAATACTCTCAATCATATGAGGATCGCTGCAAGGTGGATTCATGGTTGGGTAACGCCAGAACAGATTGCCGTTCCAAATATTAAGACCGCTTTCAATGAAGATGGCTCTCTTGTAGATGAAGATATCAACAGCAGAGTTGGGGCCATGGCTTCCTCAATTGTGGATAATACAGTCAAACTGAGGAGATAGATTGGCTAATTTATCATTGTCTGCAAACAAAGCGATTGGATAATTTTACAGTGGCGAATATGGGTAATGAAGTATATCCAGTCAGGATGGATGTAGACTGGGAGGAGTTCAGCCCTGGAAAGGTAGTGATAATAGTAAACAAGGATCTTAGCAGATTTGAAGAGAGAGTTGCCGATTTTCTTAGAGCCCCTAAGACCGTTCGAAGAACTCTCGATGAGATGAATAGTAAACTATGGCTCCTTATGGATGGTGGAATGTCCGTTAATCAGATAGTGGTAGAGATGGATAGGATTTTTTCAGAAAAAATCGCACCGGCTTCAGAAAGGGTTAGTCGTTCAATTGCTGATTTCGTGAATATGGGGCTAGTGACATTGGATCGGAATATCCCGGAAACAGAACTTGAATAGTTCAGTAATCACTCTTCCTCGGAAGACCGATCACGTAACTCGACTGATGCTCGAAGCTCCTCATTCCTGTTTTCCCTATATCTGGCTGAAAAGAAAATCATTAGTGGGATTACCAGAACCAAGAAGAAGCAACCGACTAATGCGGAGAAACTGTACACGGTCTCTTGTACTGGGTTAAGCTTGAACTTCTCCAACTCTAGCAGTTCATGGGAAGAGTACTCCGATTCTACAAAAATACCTTCGCTAGAGGTTATTCCTCCATCATCCTCTATCTTAATCTTCCACGTTATTGTCTTTTTTGCGGATTGGACAAGAGATTCTGCCTCATTTTGGGCATTGATGATACTATCACTTTCCAAGTATCCCTTGCCCTTTATTGGCAGATCTAATGAGACTCGGCCACGCAGAGTCCCACTTCCATTCTCAAGAACAACTGAATGGCTCCTACTGAAGTCACAAGTCTCGAGATATTTCGAGTAGTCGGAGTCCGGCTCATTACAGATATAACTCTGATCTTGTAGTCCCAAGCTTGGAGAATGGGACCAATTCGTACCTTCGGCCTCGATAGTTAAGATAGTTCCCGGTGCTGCGTTTTCAACTGAGAAATTTACCCATGTTATAGCAGAATATGTTGTGTAATACCACTGTGCATTGCCCTCTGACTCTGCTGTAATTTCCATCATATTATGCTCATTTGTAGTGGTGTATGAGTAGTATTCTGAGTCCACCGTGTTTGAGTAAACGGCATAGGAGAGCAAGATAATCAAGGTCAAACCAGTACCTACCATCGTACGAAGCATGTTCGGGTTCTTGGATAGCGATCTCTTCACGGTTTTTCCACATCGCAAGTAATTTTTGAAACCTTGTCGTGTTGGATTTCTATCTATTCAATAGAAAAAAGAGGTCATCACGGTTAAATACGGTCTGTTGGACGGCGGGCACGGACGGTGAAGGCATGACGACATACTACGACGTTCCAGCGGACCTCCTGATAACGAGTCTGGCAGATAAAATGGGCTCCTATGACAAGATCGTCGCTCCTGAATGGGCTTCTCAAGTCAAAACTGGCACTCATCGTGAAAGACCGCCAGTTCAAGATGACTGGTGGTATACGAGAGCAGCATCCATCCTTAGGAAAGTGGCGTTAAAGGGGCCAATAGGCACGAATCGCATTTCGCAGGAGTTTGGCGGGTCAAAGAATCGAGGGGTGAAAAAGAACAAAGCAGTTTCAGGTTCTAGGAATGTTTCTCGCAAGATTCTGCAACAACTATCAGATTCTGGGCTAATTGAGAACTCGATGAATTCTGCTGGTACAGTCAATCATGGTAGGATAGTTAGTTCAGCGGGACAAGCACTACTTGACGAAGTTGCACACTCTGTTCGTGCTGTTGCTGAAGAGAGATACCCCGGACTTGAGAGGTACTGAGTGATAATATGGCCCGTAACAAACCATTTGCCAAAAAGAAGCGCCTGAACAAGGTAACTAAGCAGAACAAGAGAGTACCGGTTTGGGTTGTTATGCGAACAAACAGGAATACAAATACTCATCCAAAGCGCCATATGTGGAGGCGCTCAAAGTTGCAGAGGTGATTTAATGGCAGAAGTAAAGGAACTGACTATCCCCCTAAGAGCTGCTTGGAAGGTGCCCCGAACAAATAGGGCTAAGAGAGCCATGGCTGAGATAAGGATCCATGTTTCTCGACACATGAAGAAAACAGACGAAGAAGATATCTGGATTGACGAGTCTGTAAATCATGCTATTTGGTCCAGGGGCATGCAGAATCCTCCTAGAAAAATACGAGTTGTTTGCACAAGGGAAGAGGGTTTTCCGCTCGAAGTGAAACTACTGGAGGACTGAATATATGGGTAACATCAGACCTTCATTCATTAAATCTAGGGCTCTTAGATTGGTAGAAATGTATCCCGATCAGTTCACAGACGACTTTGAAACAAACAAGCATCTTGTTTCGGAGTTCTCAGATGTTGACAACAAAAGAATGCGCAATTGGATAGCCGGTTACATCACAAGATACAGACAACGAAGAGTTGACTAGCGCATACTCATCACCTATGAGCGACTCGCGTTTACATGGGAGAGAGGCGCGAAGCCAGCCTTCCAGACTATAGCAATTCACTATGCGTCGTATTAGTCAAGCCTGAGAATGATGGAAATATTGGCGCAGTTGCTAGATCAATGCTAAACTTCGGGATTTCAGATTTAAGAATCGTTGGAAGGGAGGGGGATTGGTCCGATGAGACCCGAAGACGTGCCAAGAATGCACAGGTTGTTCTAGACGAGTGTGATCTTGTACAGACATTGGATGAGGCAGTAGCTGATTGTTCCATTGTAGTTGGTACTTCGGGAAAAAGGGAAGATGGAGATAAGACTTCGATGAGGCATTTCCTACTGCCTGATGAGCTTCCGGGACGCCTTTCGAATGTCGATGGACGAGTTGCATTGGTTTTTGGTCCAGAGGGCAAGGGACTTCGGAATGAGCAACTTGTTCAATGCGACTTGCTAGTAACAATTCCAACCTGGGAGGGGTACCCGATTCTCAATCTTAGTCATGCAGTTGCAATAATGGGCTATTCCTGGCAGGTTTCATTCAGTTCGTCAGTCCCTAGTGGATCTGGTGGCAGGTTACTGGATCCAGATCTAAGGAGGCAACTGAGAACTGAAATCAAGGAGTTGGTTAAATTAATGCCGACAAAGGATCACAAGAGGGCAGGCATAGAAGAGACATTGAACAGGGTAATTATGAGGGGCCTCCCAAAGGATGATGAGATCCATAGAATAATTGGTGTGATTAGCATGTCAAAAAAGTCATTTTCCAAAGATTAGGAAATTTTGAATTTCACTGGTTTGGAGGATGCCAGCTTGCCCATGACTTGGGAGTCTCCCTAACATGCATCGCCGAAAGACGCAGTTTGTTACCGTATGATGAGTGTATATGCGGGGAGACCTGCTCGAAGGCCCACTTGGCCAGGTTCTCCGCAGTGGGGATGAACGGGACTACCACCGTCCTGTGGTCCGAACTAAGGCCGGAGAGCACCTCGATCGCCTCCTTGTCTCGCTCGTAAACCACGAAGGCGTGGTCCACCACATCGTGGATGTGCTCCTCGAGTATCCTGGACACGTCTCCGAAGTCGATTAGCATCCCCTCTTCGGACACGCCCTCCTCTTGCACCACCTCGCCCTCCAACTCTGCCTCCCACCTGTACCTGTGACCGTGGAAGTGGCGGCACTTGCTCTTGTGGTTGGGCACCCTGTGCCCAGTATCGGTCTCTACCCAGCGCCTGATCGAAGAACTCATTCCACTTCCTCCGGTATGAAGTCCAAACTAGCGGAGTTGATGCAGTACCTCTCTCCTCCGAACTTCGCGGGGCCGTCCTCGAAGACGTGTCCTAGGTGAGCGTCGCAGTCTTTGCACCTGACTTCAACACGCACCATTCCGTGAGCCGTGTCCTCCAGCCTCCTTATTCCGGCATCGGGGTGCTCGGTGTGGAAGGCGGGCCAACCGCATCCTGAGTGGTACTTCATCTGGCTAGTGAATAGGAGGCTTCCGCAGCATATGCAGAAGTAGTCGCCGCCCCTGTCCTCCATGTTCAGTGCACCCGTCCCCGGCCTCTCAGTGCCTCCTTCCCTAGTCACGTGGTACTGCAGGGGAGTGAGTCTAGACCTCCACTCTCCGTCTCTCTCGGGATCGGATCTAGGCTCAATTCCGCTCATAGTCCTGCCTCGTGATTCTCGTTCTCAATCAGCGCGTTCTCGAGGGCAGCTTCCCACCCGTCCACGTACTCCACGGGATCCTTCCTGCCTATGGCGTGGAATGCCAGGATCCTCTCAACGTCAGCCCCTGACTTTCCGGAACTGCGCCCGAGTTCGTCCGGGTTGTAGGATGTGTTCGTGTTAGCGAAGACGGTATCGAAATCTAGCCCCAGGGATCGGATCGCCTCGTCTGAGTCAGCAAGTATGGTCTCCTTGTCACCCTCGATGTAGGGGAGGTGAAAGGAGACCAGGTGGCTGTCCCAGTTGCCGGTGTGGAAGGCCTCCCCTATCGCTTCGTAAAACTCGGGACGGCAGTCTGGGTAGATCTCGTGATCGCCGCTGTGGACCCCGAGCGCGATTTTCGTCTCCTCTCCCTCTCTGAGGGCCACTGATAGCGCGTATCCATAGAGGATTGATGCGAATATCGCGTTCCGGTTTGGGACGACGGTCTGCTTCATCTGTTCGGACTCGTAGTGCCCCTCGGGGACGTCGAAACCCTCTGTGGTTAGGGCGGAGTGGAATAGTCCCATCACCGAACCCAACTCCGCTATTCTGTGATCCACGTGGATTCCGTTCTCCGAGAGGTAACTGATATTCTCCTTGGCTCTCTCCAATTCTATTGCGTGCTTCTGTCCGTAGTCGAATGACAGGCAACTGACCTCGTAACCGTCGGCTAGGAGCCTCATCAGGAGGCCAGTGCTGTCCATGCCCCCCGATAGCGCCATCACCGCTCGCATCAGAGGACCCCCATCCACTTGTGGGTCTGGAGGCTGAGCCTCCATCCGGGACTCTTCTTCACCAACTTCTCCACCAGTTGGAAATTCTTCCCGTTCTGCTCCACTGAGTCGGTATCTATGTAGCAAGGTTGGATGTAGTGATGTGAGAAGCCACCCTTCAGGTCGTCATATGTGTCAAGCGGCTGTCCGCAGTACACCACCTTCAACTCGTCACCGGTCCTCTGCCTGATTGCAACGTTCGGGTACACCTGGTCCTTTGGGCTGACGCATATCCAGTCGATAATGGGGTCTACCTCTATGGTTCCGTTGGTCTCAATTGAGAGGTTGATGCCGTGTTCCTTGAGGCGATTTCCAATGGTCGATAGGTCCTGCATTGCTGGTTCTCCCCCCGTGAAGATCACCCTGTCGCATCCGTAGGATAGGACCTCCTCCACGATGGAATCCAAGTCCATCTCCTCGTAGTCTAGGAAGTCAGTGTCGCACCACTCGCATCTCAGATTGCAGTTGCCGAACCTTACGAAGACGTGGGGGACGCCGCTGTGGAAACCCTCTCCTTGGACCGAGTGGAAGATCTCTACTATAGGGTAGTTCACCATCTCTCTACCCCTTCAAAGGCGGACTTCCGATGAGTTGCATCAACTCCGCGCGAGCCTCGGACTTTTCGAAGAAGGCACCTCTCATCGAACTCGTCGTCATTACCGAATTCTGCTTCTGGACTCCCCTGCACCTCATACACCCGTGCTGAGCTTCGATGATCGCAGCGCACCCCTTCGGATCTAGGTGCTCCATCAGGTCGTCCGTAATTCCCTTCGTGATCCTCTCTTGGTTCTGGAGCCTCTTCGCATGCATGTCGAGGAGCCTGGCTAACTTGCTAATCCCGACTATCCTGTCGACAGGGATGTATGCCACGTGGGCTCGTCCGGAGAAGGGCTGGAGATGGTGCTCGCAGGTGCTGTGGAACTCGATATCTCTGAGCAGCACGATGCCGTCGTACCCCTCGGCGTTGAAGGTCGAGTCAAGAATCTCGCTGGCGACCTGTTTGTAACCATTGAATACCTCTTCGTATGACTTAATCACTCTCTCTGGAGTATTTGATAATCCCTCACGAAGATCTCCGTCGCACTGTTCGATATATCGAACTAGAATACTTACGGCATCAATCGCATCTTCTCTTCCGGGACTATTCATTTATTCACCTGCCATGCCTTGAGTCAATTTCGTCTAGTTGATCCAGCATCTTCCTGCATGCTGTTCGGATTGCATCGGCTAAACTCACGAATTTCTTTTCGTCTCCGACATGATCCTTGAGATCTGATACGATTTCATTCGGCATGTCTAGGCTTATCTTAGGCATGTTTGTGCGCATAAGGGGATGAATATAATATTACTGGAGTAATACCTGAATATTATTTTCTTATACTCTCAACCTTTTCATCTAGACCTGGATATTTGTTCTCTAGAGCATTAGCACGGATCTTCAGACTGTTTAGTTGATTTTGGGCCTCTTTATTTGAGATTCCCTGATTGATTAGGTTGAGCATGAGTGAAAGGCCGCCCTGAATAGTGCCTGCATCTAGGAAGGCGTCATTGGAAATCTCCCCAGTACCCCTCAAGACCTCAAGTGCGTCTCGAATGAAGTCTCGTTCTGACTCAATTTCTCCTGCAGAAGTATTACCTAGTTCAGCGAATCTCTCCAATGAAGTAATCATGAGTTCGCGAGTTGGAGTTTCTTTTTGATGATTATCACTTAGAAGATTCAACCAGTTCAATGAGAACGCCGCCGGTAGATGAAGGGTGGACAAAGACGATTCTGTTTCCATCCGTGCCAACAACTGGCTCTTCCGAAACCATCCTGACTCCAATTCCTATCAAATCTGAGATCGTTGTCTCAATATCGTCCACATCAATAGCAATCTGTTGTACTCCGGGGCCACTGCGATCGATAAAACGGCCGACTGGAGTATCATTAGATAGTGGTTCTAGAAGCTCAATTCGAGTTGTTCCTGAACCATTTAAGTAACGAATTTTGACCCCTTGATCTTCGATAATTTTGTCGGCCGAAGGAGAGAATCCTAATTTGGACCATATTTCCTCTGATTCATCAAGCGAATTTGTCGCTATTCCTATGTGATTTACAGTACCTTTGGCCATTCAAACACCACTTGGGGCAACCCATGTTCCGAACTCCTCTCTCAAAACACTGTTGATTTCTCCAACCGTAGCTTCTGCTTTGACAGCAGAAATTATCGGCGGCATGACGTTTGAGTCACTTCTGCAACACTGTCGCAATTTAGATAAGGAGTCTCTAACCAGAATATTGTCCCTATTTCCTTTCATCTCAATTAAGCTAGAAATCTTTGATTTTGCCTCACTAGAGTCTAGTATGAGGCCTTCGAACACTGGTTCTGTCTGATCGACATGTGAATTTACACCAACAACAAGTTCATGCTTAGCCTCAACACGCTGAAGATGTTCCCATGCACTTTCATGTATTATTTTCTGTTGAAATCCTGCCTTAACGCACTCCATTGCTCCACCCATTTTTTCTATATTATCAATGATTGAACGTGCTTCATTAATCAATAAGTCGGTTTTTTCCTCGATGGTCGGGGATCCCCCCAGTGGGTCTACTTGCTCAGTAATGCCCAATTCCTCAGCAATAATCTGCTGGGTACGTAAAGCCAGGCGTGCTGAGTCTTCTGTTGGTAGTCCCAGCGCCTCGTCAAAGCTATTCGTATGAAGTGACTGAGTACCACCGAATACGGCAGAAAGTGCTTGATATGCAACTCTAATTGCGTTGTTAATTGGTTGTTGTGCCGTTAGTGTCACTCCTGATGTTTGAGTATGGAATCTCAATTGTGAAGATTTTGGATTGGAGGGAGCGAACTCTTCCTCCATCATTTCATACCACAATTGTCTTGCGGCTCTGAACTTGGAGATCTCCTCGATGAAATTGTTGTGACAAGCAAAGAAAAATGACATTCTGGGGGCGAAATCGTCAATTTCCATTCCGTGGTTTATTGCCATACGCGAATAATAAATTGCATTTGCTAAAGTTAGGGCTATTTCCTGTGAAGCCGTGCATCCGGCTTCCCTCATGTGATAACCACTAATCGATATTGTATTCCATCGGGGGGCGTTTTTATTGCACCATGACATTAAGTCAGTAGTCAGACGAATTGATTGTTCAGGAGGGAAGATGTATAGCCCCCTAGAAATGTATTCCTTCAGAATGTCATTCTGGACTGTTCCAGATAATTGTTCTATTGATGCTCCTTTCTCCTCGGCTACTGCTACGTATAGAGCAAGCAGTGTTGTTGCTGGTGCATTAATTGTCATTGAAGAGGATATGGAACCCATATCTATTCCAGAAAACAACTCCCTCATATCGTGAATTGAGTCGATCGGGACTCCAACCTTGCCAACCTCTCCCGAAGAGAGTTCGTCATCCGAATCTAGTCCTAGTTGAGTAGGTAGGTCGAAGGCAATCGAAAGTCCGGTCTGACCACTATCTAGTAAATTTCTGAAACGCTTGTTTGTGTTGCTAGGTGAAGAAAAACCAGCATATTGCCTCATTGTCCATAGTCTATCTCTGTACATTCCTGGATGAATTCCACGACGATATGGAGGCGAACCCGGAGGATTTAGTGGGTAATCATCGGAGTTGTCTATCGTTTCCACCACGTCATGGCCAGTGTGTTTCAACCCAAGAACCATTCTAAGTTTTCATCTTCTAACGGTATATCCATCCACGATCTTTTCGAGAGAAGACATTTGGTCTTCGTCGATAATCCCCTCGTTTAGTTTCTCTGATAGAAATTCCTTGGCCTCATTCGTAGTTTGTCTTTCTCCACGAGCCCATATGGTTGCTAGTAGATTAGATCGATGCTCTTCTGCAATGCCAATATCTGATAGGAGTCCGCGCATTTCGTACTTGTACTCCATGTGCCTGCTTCGATCTAGTCTACGGGCCCTATTCGCTGGTTGATATGATGATGTTTTGTTGCGGAACTTCCTCTGTGGCTTCTTTGGTGGATCCTTTTTGATTGGGGTAGCTGCTTGTTTTTGCTTCAGAGTTTTTGCTTCTTCTACAGCAATTGAGGCTTTGATCATACTATCCTGAATAATCTGTCTAGCCTTCTGGCTCTTCCCTTGGTTTTCATCGACAGCTTTGGATTCGGAGGTTTGAGTCAACTCCTTCTTCAAACCGATATCTTTCCTCGAACCGATTCCAAGAATCTGTTCTTCGAGAATGTCGACTTCTTCTTTCTCCTGGACAATAGTTTCTTGATTCTCATCCAAAGGAGTTTCTTCAACCGTTAAGTCATCAACAGCCGATAATTCGTCTTCCATAGTTGGCTTTTCCTGGGTTTCAGGAGTAGTATCTACTGGTTGAGTTTCTGTTTTTATCGGTTTAGTTTGCTTTGGTTTTGGCTTGGCACCCGGGACAGAGGGGGGTGGTGCTATCTGTGACCTGTTTCTTGTTGGATTTGGTTTTGGTGAACTGGTTGGTTTTGATTTCGGAATAGTTTGTGAACCGGACCCGAAAATGTTCTTCGGGGCAGCCTTCTTCCTACGTCTCCTCTGCACTTTCTAATCAATCCTCAAACGACCGGTTAGACGGACTCTCATAAGAGTTCGTTATTTTTATTGCCAGACTACTGCGGTGTTATCCGTTCTTAGTGTTGGGTCGATAGCGCTATCCATTATTTCTGTTTCAATACCGCATTCAAGCATCCGTCGACCCAGCTCTGCTATCATAGTACCATTATCGATGCAGAATTGCTTCTCTGGCCAGAAGCAATTGGCACCTCTCTCTTGACACATTATCTGGCTCATTTCTCTAAGTCTCTCGTTGCATGCAACACCCCCACCGAGTAATAGTTCGGTCTTTCCTGTGTGTGCCATTGCTCTCTCTGCAACTTCAACGCATGTTGCAAACGAGTGCTCTTGAAGTGACCAGCAGATTTGTTCTATGGATGATCCCTCGGACATCTTCTGAGTAGCAGAGGTAAGTATTCCAGAGAATGCTAAATCCATGCCATGAACACCATATGGAAGATAGGCATCATCTAGAGATTGCGGGCCTTTTTTTGTATAACTCAGTGCTAGTTGTTCGATTTTAGGGCCACCTGGGAAAGGCATGCCCTGGGATCTAGCAAACTTATCCAACATATTCCCTATGCCAATATCCAAGGTCTCACCCAAAACACGGTATCTCCCGTCTGCCCTAGCGATTACCTGAGTGTTGCCTCCACTAACATAGAGTAGAACTGGGTCGATGCATCCAGTTTGATTCCTTCCAACTTCAATATGAGCAACACAATGATTTACCCCAAGAAGTGGAACAGAAAGTCTAGTCGCGAGTGTTCTTGCAACTGAGGCCCCTACACGAAGACATGGCCCTAGTCCCGGACCTTGGCTGAACGCTATTGCAACGATCGAGTCCCAAGAAAAGTCCTCGTTGCTCGAAAGTTGCTTGAGTAGATTCAAAGTCGAATCAGAGTGATGATCTGCTGCCTCCCTAGGGTGTATTCCTCCTTCTTCTGGCCTGAATAGTGATGAAGAAGATGGGAAAAGCTCGCCATCTGTACTTACTCTGCCGAATGAGAATGTGTGAGCCGTACTTTCGATTCCCAGAATAATGCCTCCCATGATGCGTCCCATGAGCGCGAGTTCTTTCAACTATCGGAATCTCCAGAGATCATGAGGACGCTGTTGTACAACTGTGGTGAAGTTGCACATCTCTCAACTGGGGATGACGAGTTTCCACTTTCTGGCAATCGGATGTTAGATAGAAAGTCACTAGTATACCAGCCGGGAATGGGGATTCTCATAGATTCAAGAGAGATTCTGAAGATTGGCCCCATGGAAGAACTAGTGGCAGAATTTGCACCTTGGTATCCAGCAAAAAATGAGAATGGGGGGACGCGGGTAGTTGACGTAGGTGGAATGGCCGTCGTACCCGGATTCGTTGATAGCCATACACATCTAGTATGGTCGGGAGACAGGGCAAATGAACTGGCCATGAGGATTGGAGGAAAGTCTTACGGAGATATTGCGAAAATTGGGGGCGGGATAATGAAGACAGTTAACAGTACGCGGAGCGCTCCACAAAGGCAGTTAGTAGAAAGTGGCCTAAGGAGGTTGGATTCGGCTTTGAAAAACGGGACTACTGCTTTGGAGGCCAAAAGTGGATATGGATTGGATTTGGATACAGAAGTGAAACTTCTTGAGGCTATTTCGGTTATTGGTAGGTCATCCCCATGTGACGTTAGCGCAACATGGCTAGGGGCTCATGATTTTCCAAAAGAGATGACTAGAGGCGAATATGTTGAACATCTCATAAGCGATCAACTGCCAGTTATCTCTGAGTTGTCTTTAGCGAAATGGGTTGATGTTTTCTGTGAAGAAGGGTGGTTCACGAATGAACAAACAGAGGAAATAGTTGCAGCATCGAGTTCTTTTGATTTACAGTCTAGGCTCCATGTAGACGAGTTTGTTGATGGTGGTGGATTGCAATTAGCATCAGAACTCGGGTCATTGAGTGCTGACCATGTAGCTTGTTCAAACGATGATTCTAGAATTAGTGCGGCAGAATCCGGAACGGTTCAGACATTCCTCCCCGGAACTCCGTATGTGCTAGGAAAGAAGTTAGACCTACCAGTTATGAAATGTATCGACGAAGATTGGCCGTTCGCATTTGCAACGGATTTCAATCCTAATTGTCCGATTACATCACTCCCAATGATCGGAAGCTTGGCCACACATAGAATTGGGATTGAACCAATTGCCGCTCTAGCGGCAGTTTCGAGGAATCCAGCATCGACAATGTTCCAAGACACGGGAGAAGTAAGAGGAGTTGTCAAGGAAGGTTGCCGGGCCGACTTGAATATCCTATGGTCGCCATCGGCTGACTCATGGTGCCAAACCCCGGGAACATCACCGATTAGTTATACTATCAAAAATGGAGATATTGTAAATTCTAATAGTGTGTATTGATACTAGTAACTATGAATAGTATAACATATTAAATTAATTAGTTTTTTCATAATAGTGGATTATTCACAAATTTTTCGATTTTGATAACAAATCTATCGAAATACCGCTTAATTTCTTACCGATAACCTACGTTATCAGAAATTGATATCGCCCATATCTACAAGACATAGTCGCAGTACTGCGTTTATTGAGAAAAGTGAATATTTTGCTAAAAACCCCCTACTAAATGTGAAATGTTGAAGTCTTGAGTCTAGTCGAGTGACTATGACTTCGGAATACAGTGGGTTCTGCATGAAATGCAAAACTTACGTCGCAATCAATGGTCCGAAGTTGATCGTCATGAGTAATGGAAGAACAAGGGTTGCTGGTGAATGTTCTAGCCAGGGATGCGGTGGACGTATCTCCAAGATTGTTTCATAGCTGTTCAGAATGATTCTTGAGTGAATGGCAAGTCGAAGGAGGGCCGGGCTCGTGGTCTAGGGGTTATGACGTCGCCTTGACATGGCGAAGATCGCAGGTTCAATTCCTGCCGAGCCCACCAATAGAATCTATACTATCAATTATATTATTCAAAATCGTAAGATACCCTTAGACGCCCCTTACCCTTATTCTTCTTGCCAACATACCTTACTCGGGGTATTTGTGAGGTGTTAGAAACGTGAGTACCTGCACAGGGACATAGGTCAATTCCTTCAACTTCTACGACTCTCAGATGTGTAACAGACGTTGGAATTCTATGCATGAATTTGGTGTGTCTCATTTTCTCATGCCCCAAGATCTTCTCCCTATCCCATTCGTGTATGTTAACAGGAGTATTTCTGGAGAGTACAGAATTTACAGTCCCAATTAGCTCTTCGGGATTGAATAACTCCTTGTCATCGAATAGTAAATCCACTCTCGATTGATCTGCCCCAATTTGGTTCCCCACTGTCTCGCAACCCCACAAGTCTTCGGCTAATGCAGAGAAAATATGTTGGGCTGTGTGCATCATCGTGTGGCCATTCCTCCTAATTACGTCAATTTGGCATGAAACTTCCTGACCCGTACTGAATATCTCAATGTCATCTACTGGGTGAAGAATCATTTCTCCCGGAAGAACCTCGTTCAATGTAGCAGATTTTCCGTTGTCGAGTCTGATCACGCCAGTATCCCCAGGTTGCCCGCCCCCTCTTGGATAGCAATGAGTTTCTTCCAAAAGAAGTGAGTGATCTTTAGTTGCCACCACCCTTGTTGTAAACGGTAGGGGGTCAGTTCCAGGATGCTGTTGCATATGCAATTTTTCTTGAATAATATCACCCAAAGATACTAGTTATTCCACCATCAAGTATGGCCATAGATAAATTCTCACATTCCGTGGTAAGTGACCTGTCTCCGTCAAGTCTGCCAACATGTTTCCTAACCCACCCTGCAACTTTGGATACCCCCGTCCCGGGAGTCTCATCGACCCCATCTAGAGCCTCAGTGGAGCAAACTAACTCATTTGCCAGAACCTGTGATAGCAGAATTGATGATTGAAGGGCCCTGTAAGTTCCAGTAGCCCCCATGGAAACGTGATCCTCCTTTCCCATACTGACTGGTACATTACTTGTCGAAGCAGGGTTGGCCAACAAATGAAGTTCGGCGATCACTGCAGCCGCTACATATTGTACGATCATTAGGCCACTCTCTAATCCCTCATTTTTGGCTAGGAATGCCTTCTGACCACTCCAATTTGGATCCATTAACTGGTTTATTCTTCGTTCTGATATGCTTGCTAATTCATGGCAAGCTATAGCCAGCGAATCACTGGCTAATGACAGATTCTGGCCATGGAAATTTCCCCCGCTGATTATCTCTGCACTACCATCCTGATCTACGAATACTAAGGGATTATCAGTGGCACTGTTAATCTCAATCTCAAGTATCCTACGAACCTCTCGCAGCATGTCGATTACGGGACCATGGACCTGTGGAGAACATCGGAAGCAGTAAGCATCCTGAACTCGATCGCAATCAACATGGGACAACATTATTTCTGAGTTAGATACAAGTTCAGAGATTCGTGACGCTGAAATTGACTGACCCAAATGTGGCCTCGAATCGTGGACTCTCTTATCGAATGGTTTGTGAGATCCTCTAATTGCCTCTAATGAACAAGCTATTGATGCATCTGCCGCAAAGCAAAGTGTTTCCATGTTTAGGACTGTACACGTCAAGTATGCACACATCTGACTAGTTCCATTAATCAGGGAAAGGCCTTCCTTGGCCTGTAATCTGATTGGGCGCAGGTCTGCTTCGGACAATACAACTGATGCATCCTTGAGGTGCCACTCCCCATTCTCGAAATGTTGGCATTTACCCTCGCCCATCATGCCCAGAGTCATGTGAGATAGTGGGGCAAGATCACCTGATGCACCCAATGATCCTATTCGGGGGACTATTGGTGCAATTCTAGAATTGACCATTGAAATAATCAGTTCGACAACCTCGGGTCTTGCCCCAGAAACCCCTCTTGCGAGCGAATTTGCTCTGATGATCATCATTAGAAGGACAACCTCGGGATCCATCCTTTCCCCAATTCCACAAGCGTGGCTTCTTACCAAGTTCGCCTGTAGAGTCTCAAGTTCTTCTTTATCGATGCTTACTGATGACAATGCTCCGAATCCGGTATTTATTCCATAAACTACCTCGCTAGAATCTACTACATTTTCCACTGCATCACGTGAATGTTGCATCTTTTCTCTAGATGTGAGGGGAAGGAAGGCTGTTGTAGTGCCTTTTGCGATTGCTAATGCGGACTCAAGTGTCAGAGATTTCCCATCAATAGCTATCTCTGCCATTGGACTGGCGAGGCTAGTCGGCCAAATAGAGTCATCGAGTGCCGTCAAAGAGGTTTTCCAAGATGTTTTCATCAACTATTTCAGGCACTGTAACCACAAGTCTGGTATCTGAAACCATAGCTCGATTAATTGCGGAAATAGCCCCGCTATTTCTTGCCCAAGATCTTCGGGCAATTCCATTATTGACGTCCCATGAGATCATTGAGTCTATATTCTCCTGCGCCTTTTCGGACCCATCAATTACCAGTCCAAAACCACCGTTGATTACTTCACCCCAACCTACTCCGCCCCCATTGTGAAGGCTGATCCATGTTGCACCTCTGAATGAGTCCCCTACGAAGTTATGTACAGCCATGTCAGCAGTGAACATTGAGCCATCGTAAATGTTCGCAGTCTCGCGGAAAGGGCTATCTGTACCGCCCACATCATGATGGTCTCTGCCCAAAACAATCGGAGCAGATATCAAACCACTTGAAATGGCCTTATTGAATTCGCTAGCAATGGCTTTTCGTCCAATTTCATCTGCATACAAAATACGTGCTTTACTACCAACTATGAGTTCGTGATTTTCTGCCTCAGAAATCCATTTTATGTTATCCAAGTACTGTGTTTTGATATCATCAGAGCAGTCTGCAGAGAGTTTCTCCAGTACTTTCCTGGCTATCTTATCGGATATTTCCAGATCTTCATCAATTCCAGAAGTGCAAACCCAACGGAATGGGCCGAATCCGTAGTCGAAGCACATTGGACCCATTATGTCCTCGACATAGGATGGATATCTGAATGATCCATCTATGGAAATGACATCGGCTCCGGCACGGCTAGACTCGAGCAGGAATGCGTTTCCATAGTCCCAAAAACGAGTTCCCCTTTCTGAAAGGGAGTTGATTGCATCAACGTGCCTCCTTAGAGAGGCTTGGACATAATTCTTGAATTCTTCTGGGTCTTTCTCTAACAAAGACAAACCTGCATCAAATGACAGGTTAGCGGGCATGTAACCTCCTAACCATGGATTATGGAGGCTAGTTTGATCGCTAGCCAGTTCGGGAGTGATGCCTCTGTCAACGAGATACTCGAGCAAATCAACGATGTTCCCCAGATATCCAAGCGAGACGGCTTCCTTTTTCGAAATGGCTTGCTCAGCGCGAGTACAAAGTTCACCCAAGTCTTCGTAGAGTTCCGATAGCCATCCCTGAGTGTGTCTTTTGTGTGCTGGGACAGGATCAATCTCTGCGATTAAACAAACTGCTCCAGCAATTACTGCTGCCTTGGCTTGGGCTCCGGACATCCCCCCTAGGCCAGATGTAACATAAAGGACGCCGCCAAGGCCTTGCTCAGATGTTCTACCAAGGTATTTCCTTGCTGCATTCAGAATGGTAATTGTAGTTCCATGTACGATTCCTTGAGGTCCTATGTACATGTATGAACCTGCGGTCATCTGGCCATACTGAGAAACACCCAAGGCACTCATTCTCTCGTAGTCTTTCTGAGACGAGTAATTTGGAATCACCATGCCATTTGTTACTACTACCATGGGAGAGTCGTTGCTTGAAGGGAACAAACCCAAGGGATGGCCAGAATACATCACTAATGTTTGATCTTCCCTCATTTTGCTAAGGTATTCCATAGTAATCAGGTACTGGGCCCAATTCTGGAATACCCCCCCATTGCCCCCA
>Ga0207992_1000063_pt1 | contig 65061 bp, 81 predicted proteins | sample ETN02SmetaG_FD_185788 | JGI IMG/M metagenome (GOLD analysis project Ga0207992, IMG submission 185788) | Marine microbial and viral communities from oxygen minimum zone, Eastern Pacific Ocean - ETNP2014F10-02SV255 (SPAdes) (version 2) | ecosystem: Environmental > Aquatic > Marine > Oceanic ...
AGAAGGTGACAGAAGAGAAGATGGTAGAAGAGAAGGTGGTAGATTCGAGGATAGAAGAAGAGAAGGTGACAGAAGAGAAGGTGGCAGATTCGAGGATAGAAGAAGAGAAGGTGACAGATTCGAGGATAGAAGAAGAGAAAGCAGGGATTCAAGTAAAAAGAGAAAGAAGTTTGGAAGAAGATAATCGATCATTTTTTTGGATTAAATCAGAAGGAGAACAAAAAATTTCTACTGAAAATTTGATTCCAGGAAATCAAGTGTACAAAGAAAAATTAATAATTAAAAAAGGAATAGAATATAGATTATGGGATCCTTTTAGAAGTAAATTAGCTGCATCGATTATGAATGGGTTAGAAAATTTTCCATTCAAAAATAAAAGTAAAATTTTGTATTTAGGTGCATCAACTGGAACAACAGTTAGTCATATTTCAGACATTGTGGGTCCAAGTGGAGTTATTTTTGCAGTAGAACATGCTAGTAGAGTCGCAAGAGATTTTCTAGACAGAGTCGCATCATATAGAACAAATATCATGCCAATTCTTCAAGATGCAAGAAAACCCAAAGAATATTTTTCAGTTTTTGGAAAAGTAGACGTAGTTTATGTAGATATTGCACAACCAGATCAAACAAAAATTGCAATAGACAATTGTGACATGTTTCTGAAAAAAGAAGGATTATTTTTTTTAGTAATTAAAACTAGAAGCATAGATGTTACAAAAGCACCAAAAAAAATTGTTGCAGAAGAAATAGAAAAATTAAGAGAAAAATTTGAAATTTTAGAATCAATAGATCTCCACCCATATGACAAAGATCATGCAATGGTAATTGCAAGATACAAAAACTAAATTTTATTCATAATTTTTTGAACAGGTTTCCAACTTTTACGTACAAAAACAGGCATGACATGATTTTTTTTGTAATATTTAGTCACAAATTTAACAGTAGTAGAATCAGAAGGATAACCACTACCAAGATTATGAGTTTTCTTTAATTTTTCAATTGATTTGTCTCTAGTTACTTTTGCAAGAATGGATGCAGCTGATACCACAACAAACCGACTATCTGCATGATGATATGATTTAATTTTATGACCATCAGAAAGCTGAGAAATTTCTTTCCCAAATCTAAGGGGTTTTACATCACAAGAATCAACATAAGACGTATCAGCATCTAATTTTGAAACTACTTTTGCCATATACTTTGCTTCTAAATTATTCAAAAGATGTTTCTTTACACTTGCATCAATAGAACGAGGTGGGATTTTAGTTATATAATAATCGTCAACAATTTCAATTATTTTTTTATAAAGAAATTTACGAGATTTGGAAGTAAGTTTTTTTGAATCTTTCACTCCAAGTTTAGTTAATTTTCTCAAATTTTTTTTTTCCAAAGAAATTCCAGCAATAACTAAAGGTCCCAACATAGAACCTCTTCCTGCATCATCAATTCCGCAAATTTGCACAAATCTTGTCTTAAAATACAAGTATTAAACCGTTATACGTAATAAAAAATTAGAAAAATTAATGGAAGAATCAAATGAAATATTTCAAGAGATTATAGAAGGAAATACAAAGCTATTAGTTCCAAAAAAATCATTAACCGAAAAAGTGCCACCAATAAAACCAGCATTTTTCAATCCCAAAGCAAAAACAAATAGAGATTTTTCAATTATTGCATATGCAGCATTTTTAAATAAATTTGAAGGTCCAAAAATTTTCTTAGAATCATTATCAGGTATAGGTGCAAGAGGATTACGGGTTGCAAATGAATTAAAAATTGAAAAAATTATCATAAATGATCTAAATCCAACTGCTCTAAAACTAGCAAAAAATTCAGCCATTCTAAATAATTTAGATAATGTTGAATTTACTGAAAAAGAAGCATGTGTGTTCCTAAATGGACACTCAAGGAAAGGAAATCGAGGCTCACTAGTAGACATTGACCCATTTGGTTCACCTGCAGCATTTTTTGATTGTGGTATTAGAGCAACCATGCACGGAGGAATTTTATCAGTAGCAGCAACAGATCTTCAGGTTCTAAATGGTCTTTTTCAAGGAGCATGTAAGAGAAAATACGGCGGAATACCAATACGAGTAGAATATGGAAATGAAATGGCAATCAGATTGATTTTAGGATGTCTTCGGACTGTAGCTGCAAGATTAGGAGTGACAATGATTCCAATGTTTGTTGAAAGTGAAATGCACTACTATAGAACATATGTAAAAATTTTAAATCGAACCGATCAAGAAGAAAATGTTGGATATATTTTACATTGTAAAAATTGTGGGAACAGAAAAACATCAATTGAACAACAACAAGAATGTGATTTATGTAAATCAAAAAATAGTGTTGCAGGACCATTATGGATAGGAAAAATATTTGATAAAGAATTTGTTAAAAATATGATTGAGGAAATTCCAAAATTAAACATACAAGAATCATGTAAAAAAACAATTCACAAATGTTTAGATGAAACAGAAATGCCAGAATTTTATTTTACATTAGATGAAATTGCTAAAAGAATAAAAAAATCACCACCAAAATTAGAAAAAATTCTTATGAATTTGAAAGAAAAAGGATTTACATCTAGTGTTACAGCATTTAATCCAACAGGATTTAGAACTAATGCAAGCATAAATGAAATAATTGAAATTTTTGATTTATCCAGTAAATCCCATACAAACACAGTATAATTCACTGCTTTGTTTTCTACTGGCATCAGGTTTTGTAAGATTAATTCTTGCAAATTTTTTCTTTACATAGTCTCTAAATTCTAAAGAAAATTCACCGTCAAATATTTTGAAAACAGCATTTCCTTTATGAGCTAAAACTTTATCCATGATTTTAGTACAATCATAATTTAAAGAAATTTGTCTGGCATGATCAACGGACCAATTTCCAGTAACCTGAGGAGAAAGATCACATATCACAGCACCCACTTTACGCCCAAAATAAGATAAAACATCATCAACTAAAGATTCATTTTCAATATTGTCTCTAACAATATGAGCACCTGGAATTTCTTCAACATACGACAAGTCAACACCCATTACTTTGCCTTGATTTCCAACTAATTTTACAGCAACTTGTGTCCACCCACCAGGAGCACATCCAAGATCTAATACATAAAATCCAGGACCTATTAATCGATAAGATTGATTCAATTCTTTTAATTTGTAAGCAGATCTTGCTCTGAAACCTTGTTCATGAGCCAATCTTCTATAATGATCTTTACGTGCATCTGCTAATTTCATTTGGCCTTCTTAGGTTTTTTGTATTCAGCAATCACCCAATCCTCTATCAATTGACAAGTTTTTGGACTTATTTCACCATCTAGAGAACATTTTTGTTCAACAGTACAAACCAAACACGGCGAATTTTCAATAGATTGTGTACTGATGGGTGTTTTCTTTAAAATTAATTTGTATGTCCAACGTTCTTTTTCAAGAAGTTTTTCTCTGTTAATGGTACCCATTCTTTCAAGTTTCAACGATAACCTCGAGCCATCACGACTAGAAAGTTTGAGTTTTTTCCAAAGTTCACTTTGTAACATTCCATCAGATTCACGTTCAGCTAAAATATCATATATTTTATTTGTTAATCTTTCCATGTCAACTTTTTCAATTTGGAAATTTTCAATTTCTTCTTCAGTAAGTTGTTCTTCTAATTCTTCTTCAACTGTTCTTTCAGCTGCTTTCTTTTCTTCCTCTAATTCTTTTTTAGTTAATTTTTTTGGTTTTTCAGGTTTTGCTTCAACTTTTTTTGTTACTTTTTTAGCAGGTTTTGCTTTAGCTTTTTTTGTTACTTTTTTAGCAGGTTTTGCTTCAACTTTTTTTGTTACTTTTTTAGCAGGTTTTGCTTCAACTTTTTTTGTTACTTTTTTAGCAGGTTTTGCTTTAGCTTTTTTTGTTACTTTTTTAGCAGGTTTTGCTTTAGCTTTTTTTGTTACTTTTTTAGCAGGTTTTGCTTCAAGAATTTTTGTTTTCTTTTTTAATTCTTCAATTTCTGCTTTTATTTTCTTTGCTTCATCAAGTTTTGTCATATTATCACCATTCTTTTTAAATTCAATTTCTCACTTATTTTATAAAAATTCATTCCTATTTAATAGTAAATATCCCAACAGCAGAAATTTCAGATAAGTCTTTTGAAATCATATCTGCAGTTATTTTATAAGAACCAGATGTAGTTATGACTTTAGAAAATTTATCATCATTTGGAAAAAAATTCCCGTTTTCAATACACTGATTAAAAAAACCGTCCTGAGTTATAATTTCATCGTTTTCAGAATTATAAATTGTGATATACAGATCACCACAGCTAAACGTAGAGTCATTAATTTTTACTTGTATTTCTATAGGCTCTGAATTAAGATAGTGATTGGAAAGTCCAATAAATTCAAATTTAGAATTATGAGATGAATCACCTTCAGAAAAAGACATTGGCCACATATTCAATTCTCTATCAGGTTTTTGAACAGTGTCAGCCATCACAATAGAACCAAAAGCAATGGAGAAAATAACAGGCAAAACAAATACAACAATCTGTCGTGTAGAGGCCATTTTGTTCTAAACTTGACAATTCCCTTATATCTATTTAGCAAAAAAACAGATCAAGACTACATTGTGACGAATGAGTTAAATCGTATCCGTGTAAATATCGCTATATGCGACTTAGAAAATTTAGGGTCAGAGCATATCGATGTATTCATGATTCTGGAGAAATTACTGTAGGCGATTTAGCAGCCTTTATTGGTAGAAATGAAAGTGGAAAAACAACAATTCTACAAGCATTGACATTACTAAACAGAGATGAAATAATTTCAGATTTAGACCTATGTGACGAAATGACAGAAGAACTCAAAGAGGAAGTCAAACTTGCTGAAGGCGAATTTGAATTAAATGAATATGAAACAGAATTATTAAAAGAAAAATTTCCTGAATTACCAAAAATTGAAAAAATTAAATTATTTAGAACCAACAGAAATCCAAAAGTACAATACAAATTTGAAGGAACAAAAATTGATGAAATAAAAGATGAAGGCCTTAATTCATGGGAAAATTTTACAAAAGAAATTATTGAATTTCTAGATACGCTTCCTAATCATATTAGAAGTCAAATGAATATAAAATTATTTGAAGGTATAATTCCAATTAATCAAGAATTATTTGATAGTGCAATGGCAGAATTTAGAAATGAGTTAAATGTTATAGCAGTTGAGGAACCAAAAATTCTTGAAGAATGGGAAAATATTTATCAAAAACAAGAAAATCAATTTTCAAATCTTTCTAGTAGTGGAAACCAAAAAGTGGCATTACAGAATTTTATTTCAGCTGAACTACATCCAAGGTTCGTATATTTTTCAGATTATAAAAAAATTTATGGAAATATCAATCTAAATGAATATCTAAGAAAAGAGAATGAACAAAAACAAAATTCAATAGAATTCATTGAAGAATTTGATAAAGCTGAAACAGTCAGAAATTTATTTTATTTAGCAGAATTAGACATGAATGAATTAGAAGATGTCAAAGATCAACCATCAAAATGTATCAAATTACTCAATACTGCAAGTAACAGACTAACAAAAAAATTAAATCCCGCATGGAAGGGAGATCCTATTCATGTAGATTTAAGATACAATCCAGGAAACATTCTGAGTGTAGTAATTTCAGATGTACATAAAGATGGAACGATTACAAATACAGGATTGTTAAATAGACGTGCAGAAGGTTTCAAGTGGACATTTTCATTTATAGTAAACTTTGCAGCTGAAACACAACGTTCAGAATTAAAAGAAGCAATATTACTTTTAGATGAACCTGCAAGAAATCTTCACCCAACACAACAAATGGGAATTTCGGATTTGTTGAAAAATTTAGCAGGTTCCAATCAAGTTCTTTATGCAACACATTCACCATTTATGATATTTGATTATACACCAGGCAATTTACTAGTTGTTGAATTAGACAAAAGAAAACATTTGAGTAGAATTTTTTATGATTATTGGAATGCAGATGATAAAACACTAACTCCGATTTTATACGGTTTATGCAGGGGTCAAGTAGAAGCAATAGTAGACAGAGAAATTGGAACAAATTCTCGACCAGTAATAATTGTAGAAACCATGTCAGATTCCATGTATCTTAATTCATTTGATAAATTTTTACAAGATCCAAATATTTCCATGAATCCGTTAAATGTGATTGCAGCATATAATAAGAATTCAGTTTTGCCATTAGCAATTTTTTATAGAAATCATGGATACAAAACATTTGTTTTATTAGATAATACACAAGAATCTCAACAAATTTCTGCACAATTAGAATCAAATCAATTTTCAGCAGTTCAAACAATTTTCTTTGAAAGAGAGGGCAAAAAAGTGGAATCCATTGAGGATTATGTGGTAGCTGAGGACTATTTGTATGCAGTAAATCAGACTTATGAGATTAAATTAAGACAAGAAGGATATTCAAATCTTACACCTGAAAATATTGATTCAAAGGATTCCAAAGGAATTTTAGAAAAATTAAGAAGAGTTTGGCAAGAACATAATGACGATGATTGGGGTGAATTTAACAATGAAGAGATTACAAGGTACATTTGTGAAAAGATATCTCTTGAAGAAACAAATTTCTTATCAGATAAAACCAAAGATCAATTTAGATCGTTGTACAGATTAATTGCTGAACGTATAAGACAATATCAAAATACAGTAACCAAACCGGATCTTGAAAAATTTCAAAAGAAGAAGGAGTAAAGGAGAAAATTACTAATGGAAAAAACAAAATTAAAAAAAGAGTTTAAGTCGCATATGAAAAAAACTAGTATCATGAATAAATCCTCAAAACGAGGAATTTTCCTTGCAGTAATTGTATTATTTTCAATTTCCTTAATTTTAATTCCATCAAATGTGTATGCTGAAAAAATTTCTGCAAAAAGTGTGGGAGTGGATAAAACATCCATAATTACATTTACCAATGATGGAAAAAATGAAATCAAAATATTTAGAATTTGGTTAAGTCAAGATGCAAATTTTCAATCATTTAAAACAGAAAAAGGATGGAGTGGTGAAAAAAGCCAACAGGGAGTAATAGTTTTTTCATCATCTGAACCAATTAAAGAAAATGAATCTGTAAAATTTGGAATTAAAACTGATAAACCAAAGCCAGTAATTAATTGGAAGGGATTAGATACAACAAATGGATTAGTAGATACAGGAGTTGTGGGTACAACAAAGATACAAAAAGTTGATCAAAATCCAATAATTGACTCAAATGAAAATTCTATCATAATTTCAGACGGTGAAATATTTTCAGATTCAATATTTAGAATAATTCCAGATAAACCAAATGTGGGTTCAACAATAAGGGTTACAGGTCAAAATTTTGGGGCAACTCAGTTTTTTGAGTTCCATATAGATAATGAAAAAATTGGAAGTTTTGAGACTGACAATGAAGGTAATTTTATGACAACAATGAAAATTCCAAATGAACTTACAAAAGATAGAGTAGATTTTAAAATTAAAAACAATCAAGGAGAAGAAAAGACTGTCAGTTTAAGATTAGGAAACAGTGAAAACAGGATAACAGAGTTAGAAGATGCAAAAATTACAATTAATGGGATTGACAACATTGTACATAGAGGAGATATTTTAGAATTATCAGGAACTGGAAATCCAGGTACTTCAATTATTTTAGAAATAAAAGATCCGCAACAAAAAATCATTAACAGTAGAACCGCAAAAGTAGATGGTACAGGAAAGTGGGAATTGGAATCAAATATCAACATTCCATTTGATGCGCCATTTGGAAAATATACCATTACAACTTCTGATGGGAGAAATCAAAATCTAAAATATTGGACAATTGAAACAAATAAAATAATTTTATTAAATCCAACTCAAACAATGTTTGAAGCTGGAAAAATAATTAAATTCAATGGAACTGCAATTCCAAATAAACTAATTGAATTGATGTTAGAAGATAATTTCGGAAATGAAGTAACTTCAGATATTTTTCGAGTAGAAGAAACAGGATTTGTGGAATTTGAATATCAAACAACAGAAAATGATGACGAGGAAGGGACATGGACATTAGTTGCAACTCAAAACAACATTAAAGAATTCATTTATGTAGGATATGGAGAAATGCCAACAATTCCAGTCAATTTAGAATTTAATAAAGCAAATTACAATCAATCAGATAAAGCAATTATTTCATTAATAGGAAAACCATCAGATGTTTTAAAATTGATGATTATTAATCCATCTGGAAGTATTGACAGTGAAGAAATAGAGATTAAGTTACAGGAAGATGGAAGAGGCACTTATGAATTAGAGTTAACGGGTTATGCTTCAGGAATTTATACGGCAGTAATCAAAAAAAGTAATTCTCAAAGTAGTGAAAAATTTTCAGTGGGATTACAGTTAGGCTCAGGTCCTATCGATGCAAAAACAACACAGACAGAATATAATCCAGGTGACCGTATTCTACTAATTGGTTCAACAAATCCAAATGTACTATTGAAAGTAGCATTGGTAGATCCTAACGGAATTGAAGTAAAAAGTTTAGATGTACCATCAAAGAGTGATGGAACATTTACAGTGGATAAAATTAAAATTCCTTCAAATGCAATATCTGGAACATGGAAAATTAATGTTAGTAGCGGCTCAAATTTAGATAAAACAGAATTTGAAGTGATTTCCTCACATGAAAGTGGAATGATAATTACGATTGGAGAAATTATTGAAATTCCTGGATTTGGAGAAAGTATCAAAATTGGAATTACAGCTACTCAAAAATCATCAGTGACATTACAAGTATTCGATCAAAATTCTAATTTAGTCAGTGAAATTCTTTCATGCACACCTACAACTGAATTCAAATGTGAAATTTTATGGACAATTCCTAAAGACACTCCTCCTGGAACATATACCATTATTGTTAGTGATTCAATAGTTACAGAACAAACACTGTTAAAGTTAGAATAATACAATTTTTATTTTAGTGAATTTAGGGATTTTTATGAACATTAAAGATAAAATTGCAGAATATCCAAATTTTCCTAAAAAAGGAATATTGTTTAGAGATTTCAGTCCAGTTTTAAAAGATCCATCATCATTGTCATATATTGCAGATGAGTTTTCAAAATATTTTCATCCAAAAAATGTAGATGTTTTTGCAGGAATTGAATCAAGAGGATTTCTACTTGCAACGATTTTAGCATTAAAATACAATAAAGGCATGATAATGATTAGGAAAGCAGGAAAACTACCTGGCAAAACTGCAAAATTATCATACACAATTGAATATGGAAAAGATACAATTGAAATTCAAAAAAACATTATAGAAAAAGGTCAGAGAGTAATAATTTGTGATGATTTATTGGCTACTGGAGGTACTGCAAAAGCATCAGGAAAACTAATTGAAAAAGTAGGTGGAGAGATAACAGGATTTGCATTCATCATAGAGTTGACAGAATTAAATGGAATTAAAGGGCTAAGCAAATACAATTGTAAATCATTGGTGAAATATTGATGGAAAAAGATGTAGAAATAGGAATTTTTGGTGGCACTGGGATTTATGATTCAGGATTACTTGAAGATGCACAAGAAATTGAAATTAACACACCATACGGAAAACCATCAGATACAATTACTGTAGGAATTTTTAAAGGAAGGAAAATTGCATTTCTTCCAAGACATGGGAAAAAACATACCATTCCTCCACATTTAATTAATTTTAAAGCAAATATCTGGGCATTCAAAGAATTAGGAATTACAAGAATTATAGCACCGTCAGCAGTTGGTAGTTTGAAAGAAGAGTTAGAACCAGGTCATTTTGTATTACCGACCCAATTTTTAGACTTTACAAAATCAAGAGACGGATCATTTTCTAAAGATGGAAGAGTTATCCATATTTCAGTTGCAGATCCATTTTGTCCAGAATTACAATCTTCGATTCTCCAAGTAACAGATGAACAAAAAATTGAAATTCATAAAGATTGTACATATGTTTGCATCGAAGGTCCACGTTTTTCAACTAGAGCAGAATCCAAATTTTATAGAACGACAGGTTCGGATATTATTGGAATGACATTAGTTCCAGAATGTCAATTAGCAAGAGAAGCACAAATGTGTTATGCATCAATTTCAACAGTTACAGATTATGATGTATGGGCAGATAAACCAGTTACAGCAAAAGAAGTTTTAGAGACACTTGGAAAAAATGTTGAAACAACAAAAAAAATTCTAATTGAATTAATTGATAAAATTCCAAAAACAAGAACTTGCTCTTGTGCTAAAGCACTAGAAGAAGCAGAATTTTAATCGTCCACAAAAGATTCTCTTTTGAGTCCTTCAGGAATAGTCAAATCCCCTTGAAGCAAATTTTGTTGCAATGTCAGTATTACTTTATCAACATCATATCCCAATTTTTCTAATTCATTTTCTGTTATTTTGGAAAGTTTTGCTCCAATATTTTGTCCCCCTATCCTACCAAAAGCAATTGCCGTAAAACGGAACTCATTATTATCTAAAGTGAAATTTCCAGTAATTTTTGCAGCCATTTGACTGCCATGAATATTATTAATGTGAACTTTAAGATCCATTAGTTTGAATTAAATCTCAATAGACTTGTTAATGTTATCCTCAATTAAAAAGCTCCAATGTTGTTCATCTTCAATTTTAAAATTTTCACTTTTAAGCGAAATCATTTTTTCATCCAAACATTCGTGTTGAATTGAATTGTTTTCTTTTAATTTTACTAATTTCCATTTGTATTTTCCCTGTTGTAATTTACATATAGAAACAGCCCATTTAGCATCAGAATCAATTTTAGGCATTCCTACAACTTCTGCAAGTTCCTCTATTCCAAGTTGTTTCTCTTCACAAAATTGTTTCTTACAAAAACCACATCTCCATACATCAACAGAGCCAATAGTTCTTTGATCAATGTTGATATTTACTACACCCAAATATGTTATTTGAGGATTATTACAACATTTGTAAACTTCAGGAGTTTTTGGTTGCTCTTCATCGGATTTGCCTAAAGTTTTTCTAGTAAAACTTTGAGGTTTTCCTGAAGGTGCATCTGAATCACTCAATGTTGTTCACTGACTATTAGCATTATTTAGTTCTTGCATCATCATAAAACGGTTCCAAGATTACTCCTATATTATCAACAATTTTGTTTCGTTTAAATTCAATATTTTTTCGTTCACATTTTTTTCTATACATATTAACAGAAGTAAATCTTGGATGCATTGCTTCGAATTCTGTTTCAGAAATATCAATGAATGCACCCAAAGTCATTAAATCAGTAGCAGATTTTTGAGCATCTTTTGGTAAAATTTTTAATTTTTCTGCAATTTGTAATGAAGACATTTTCCCATGAAGATTAACTAATAGATATGTTTTAGCCTGAATCGGGGATAATTCAATTTCAGAAATCAAATCAGTTTCAAGTTTAGAAGTATCCACATATTTCAAAGGAAATATCAAGTACATAAAACATGAGAAACAGATTATTTTTTTACCAAAATCTTTCTTGAAATTTTTAGACTAAATCCCATAGCAATAAAATGGACGATTCCACCAATAATTATTGCAGTCAGTAAATTTTCAAGGATTATCCAAACAATCAGGAATGCCACTATCGATGGAACTGTGACAATTGTAGCCATGATTGTTCCTTTAAACAAAATCTCACTCAAGGTAAGTTTAGATTTTGACGGATCAGACATCAGGAGAATTTTCAAAAATGGTAATAAAAATCAAAGATACTTTATATTTGGTGGACCCTGATTCCTACTGTTTGTCAAGTTATAAAAAGACCTATTCAAATGAACAATCGTTAAATTTTGTAATTCCAATAATTGTAATTATATTTTTAGGAGTAGTTTACATGATGACTCAAAGAGCAGATTCAGGCTATGTGAGTTTTATTTTAATTGGAGGAGCAGCAATTACGATGTTCTATTGGGTCAGGGTAATCAAAAAAATGGCAGTTGATCAAAAACCAGCAACATATGAACAAGCAAGAGAACAAGAAACCAAGAATTGGGTTTATGATTTAATCAAAGGAGAAGGAGAATTTGTGTTTGTAGCAGAAGTTCCAGGACCTGAAGATAAAATTGCAGTGAGATTAGTTGATGGGATATTATACATTCGTGGAACCGGTGGATTTTCAAAAGAAGTTCCAATTGAAGGAGCTAATGAAATGCAAATATTTGATTTCAAATACAGAAATGGTGTTTTAACACTAAGAATAAAATAACTAAAGACTTTTTGCCAATTCCAATTTCTGTGGCAAATATTTATCAGTAATATTTGTTAAACCATATTTTGAAAAAGCCTCCAACTCAGCTTTTCTTTTTAATCTCAAAAATACATCTAATTCTTTTTTCCAAATTCCATCTTGATATCTAGGATCTTTTTGTAAATCATAACATCTCTTAATATCAGATTCAGTCATTGGAATTGTAGGTAATTTGTATTTTTCAATATCAGTTGCCCATACTCCAACCCATTTAGCATCTGGAACTGTTAATTCTCTAAGATGTGCAGCATTTGCAGAACCAGATTTAATTACCATTGCAATGTGTTCTCCATACACATCACCATCAGTCAAACAAATGACAGGTAATTTCATTTCATCATGAAGTCTTTTCAATAATGTTCTAGTTGAACGTGGTGCTTGTCCACCAGTATTAATGATAATTGATTTGAATTTTTTATCTACCTGTTCTTCAACAAATCTTGTAAAAAGACCACCTTTTTCAATGGCAATAACAATTTCAGCACTCGTATCAACTAATTCTGCAGTTGTTAAACTAGGACCTATAGAATAACCATCAGGGTGATTTGCCAAATTCATGGTCTTCCCTTCATAACCAGGAATAGTATATTCAATATTCAAATCTCCAAAAATAGAACTTCTCTCTTCAGGGAAAATATGAAAATCCTCTCTAGGTTTTGAGGTTACAGCCTCTAAATCTACAATAATGTTATCAGATTCAGATTGATCTTCAAATTCAACAGCAAATGCTTGAGATGAATAATAAACATCCCTTAATGTAGATGATTTTTTTTCATTAGTTAATCTATTTGCAAAAAATGCTAACCACATTAATTGTGTAAATGATCTTAATTGTGCAGAATTTCTAGAACTTCTCAAAGCAGCATTATTTCCTAAAATATATTGTCTAAGTTTTTTATCATATACAATATTACTTACAGATCTACTAGGAATAGAAAATTTTGGGAATTGCCCATTATCTAAATCTTCATAAATTTTTGCACCATGACTTTTCAACATTTCAAGAACATTCTTTTGTTTATCATCAGCTTTTTTACTTCGTGCTTTAGCTTTAGAATCTTTTTTTGCTTTACTTGTTGTCAATTTCTTTTTCCTCCTTTACAGCTTTTTTATTTTCTGTTTCAATTTCAGTTTCTAACATTTTCTTATAATTAGGTTCTTTTTTCTTGCCAGCTAATTCAGTACAAAATTCAGCAATCATTGGAATGTATTTTGCATAAAGATTGGCTCTCTTTTTAGCTGCTTCTGCTTGACCGCGTTTAGACATAAATGAAGATAATTTTCGGGACAAGAATTGTAAAGCTAATCTCAATTCTCGTTCAATTTCTTGTCTATCAGCAACATTTTCTTTTCCAGCAGTTTTGTAAGGAATTCTTGTTGAACAGATATGTGAAACAATGATGAAAGGTGGTTCGCCTTTTACTTTGTATCGGCCCCAATCAGTATCATTTACAACTTTGATAACTACATCACTTCCTTCATCATAAAGTAATGGGATTCTATTTGCGTATCGATAAACATGAGGACCGCCAGATTTTATATCACCACCATAAGCTATTCCCATTTCAATAATGAACGGAAATCCAGAATATGCAGATGCAGGACGTTGAACAACTGCAACAAAATCAGGATTAAAAAATTTCTTGATTCCTTTTTCCAAGGGTTCTGCGCCTAAAGGAGCCAAACAACTTGAATCAGGAGACATAAAATCTTCAAATTTTTGAAGTGAATCACTTAGATTAACAAGTTCTTGATTGCTCAAAGTTCCCATTCTTTTTTCAGGTTTTAATTTTGCAAATTCAGCAAATTTAACGGCAGTTGTTGGACCCACACGTTGGAATCGTTTAGTCAAAAATGTAGTTAAAGGTTCACCTTGAACTGTATTTGTTAATTGTTTGAAATATTGACTTTCAGGATCCATATCTACTGATTTTGATTGAGAGTCACCAAAGTCCCAATAAAATAATTTTTTATTTGGCATATCAATATCTTCAATTCTAATTTTGTTTAATTTTTCAAAATCCATTTTCAAAAAAGACATCAAAGCAATAACAACTCGAACTTGACGTGGAAGCGTTTTCCATTTTTTCTTTGCTTTTTCCATAATGGATGTAAAGCTTAATTTCTTTACAGACAAACCTAAATCTTTTCTAACTTTTTCAATCATAGCATCATCAATTGTTGGAATTTCAAATTGAGATTCAACTATCATTCTTCGTATACGTTCAACATCAATTCCATGTGGATGTGGACGAATAATAGTTGGAGGTGGCGGAATATCTTTTACAAATCTAGGATGACTGAATTTGTTTCCTTTAGGATCATCAAAAGTTATTGATGCGTAAGGAGTGATTAAAGAAGTTTCATAAACATAATCACGAATTTTATTTCCTGCTTTAGAATAATCACCCTCTAAACAAATACTGACACTCAATCCTTTTTTTGCAACTTCTTTAGTTGTATGTTTTACAATTACAGGTTTGTTTTTTTGAATATCTAACAGAATTTCAAATTGATTTTGAATTTTTGCATCAGAAGAACTTTTTACTGTTACAGGTTTGTTTGTTGTAATTTGTCCATACAAAATTGCCATAGTTGCACCAAGACCAAACATTCCTCTTGCTTGTTTTAATCCAAATTTTGAACCATACAATACAGTTCCAAATGCAAGTGGAATATGTTCTGCATCAATTCCAGGCCCATTATCTTTTACAGTCAGAATGTAAGGTTTTGGATCTGGTTTATCAGGCTCAACTGCCTTAATTGTAAGATGAACATCAGGTAAAATTCCTTTTTGATCACATGCATCTAGTGCATTTTCAACAAATTCTCTAACTGCAGTATATAATGAACGGGTAGGATTACTAAATCCAGCTAAATCCCTATTACTATAAAAAAACTCACTAGGAGAAATTTGATTAAATTTTTCTTTAATAGAAGACATCTTGATCTTCCCACAATTGCATTTTTTCTTGTTTTGTTCTTCTGTTTGCAGCTTCTAATTTATCATAAACTGCACCATGCATACCTCCACTTGAAATAGCAGAAATTGCATCAACTACTAATCTTAATTTACTTGCATCACCAATAATTGAAACCGTTCTACCATAAACTGAAATGTGTGTACTAGTAAGATTTTCCATATTTTTTCTTGCTCTACCTCCTTCTCCAATGATCCTCCCTTTTATCCTTTCAACATTTGCATTAGATTTTCCGGCAAATTCTCTAAGATCAATTACATGTAATGTATTTTCACCCTCTAACAAAGTCATTGCATTTTCAGGAGAAAATCCACGTCCAATTGCGCTAACAATTTCCATTGCTTTGAATGGTTGCATTTTTTCAACATCTCCAACAGATTTTATAAAAACTTCACCGCTATCACCGTCAATATCAATTGAAACATAGCAAGATTTTTCAATTGAAGATTTAACATTACCAGCTTTTCCAATCAAAGCACCTATCCTATCATTAGGTATACGAATTAATTTTTCAAAGCTCATTTACAATTTCCTCAAATACATCAACAGGATCCTCAATGGCCATTCCTCTTTTCTTAAAGAATCTTGTAATGTTATTAATGTCTCTTTTAAGAAATTCTTTTGAATTAGGATGTCTTAGATCTACAGCAGATCCTAAATCAAATACCACTAACCCATCATCAGTTTTAAAAATATTATATTCTGAAAAATCACCATGAACTAACTTTGCTTTATCATATAGATCTTTGATTAAAGAAATTGCTTGTTCATAATCACTTTGTTCCACATTTGATGTTAGTAAAGCCCTACAAGGTGCTCCATTTACACCCACAAAATCCATTGCTAGTACATTATTTGTCACATAAAGAGGTCTAGGTACAGGAATTCCAGCCTCATAACATTGAGTCAGATTTCGATATTCTTTTTTTGCCCACAAGTAGACTAAATTTTTAGTACCTTTTTTGACATGTCTAAATCTAGGATCCCCTGTAAGATATGGTTCACGTTTTTTAAAATTGGAAGTACTAACCAAGTAAATTTTCAAGGCCACATTAGTATCATCATCAGTAACACCCCAAAAAACAACAGATTCTTTTCCTGCACTTACAGAACCATTGACATATGCAATTACATGGTCTGTAATCATTTTGTATAATGTCATAACTGTAGGTTTATCTAAAACTTCATTGACAACTTTACCTTTTTTAAATCCGTCATCAAGTTCTCTACGTTTAGATTTTGAAATTAATTTATCATCAAGTTTAGATTCTAATTTTCTACTAATAGTATCAGTCAATAGTTATTATTTTCCATACTAGATAAAAGAGATTGCTTTTTAATTAAAAAATTAAAAATAGTTAAATTGTAAAAACCCATATCAACTATTGAATATAATTAAAAATGGAATATCAGAAATAATTTTTATACCAGATTCAGAACCAATTCCAAGATCAGTAGCTAAAGATATTGTTTCTTTTCCAACAAGATTCAAAATTGATGCAGATTTTAATAATGAAATAGCTTCATTTTTGTCTACCGCTTGTTTTCCATAATAATTTTCACTAATGTGAATTTTTAATTCACCATCAACAACTTCTTTTCCTATTAATTCCATATCACACATATTCAACATTATATTTTTTTGATAATCAGAAATTCGAGCTGAAAATTGCATTATGCATATTTACCTTTCAAAGTAGATTTTGCACCACATGCCTCACAAATTAAAAATGAAATTCGATTTTGTTTTGTGATTTTTGTATCTGGACTTTTACATGTTGGACACTCAACATAATCTTTTACATAAATTTGAAATAATCTTGTAAAATCATCAGGAGCCCTACGTCCAACAAACATTGCTTTATCACCTAAGCGTTCAGCAGGAACAGCAAATTCTTTTGATAAGTATTGAAGTACTTTTTCTGGTTCTCTTCTCAAAACCTTAGGAAATTCTGAAAAATTACGCAAAAAGGTTTTTTGTCCTTCCCACATCACATCTACAACAGGTAACTCAAATCTAGCAGAAGAATTCTCATTAGAGTCACCCAATTTGTCTTGAATCCGTTTAAGCAGACTTTCGTAATCTGATTTAGTCATAAAAAAACGTGGAGAGTATTCCCTATATTGTTTTTGAAAAAGTGGAATCGATTAGAATAATTTCCATCTATTCTTTTGGCATTGCGCCAATACGGAATACATTAGTTCCACAAGTTGGACATGTGCCTTTAACAGCTGGACGTCCATTCTTTAGCTTGACTTCTTTAGGATCTTTGATTTCCGTTTTTGCTCTACATTTTACACAATATGCTTGAACCATTATGAAATTCAACACAATTAGGAGTATTTAGGAAGAGGCTGTGAAAAATATTTCACTATAAACTGGATGTATGTAGTTTTTTTTAGTGCCTAAAAAAAATAAAAATACAAAAAAATTCAAAAAAATCAGTATTTTTTTAAAAAAAATGGATTCAAATAATTAAAAATTAGTATTTTTTGAATATTTGTAAAATAAATAATAATTTTTAAAAAAATTATCAAATATAAGCAAGTTCATGATAAAAGAAGAAAATGGCATCAAAAAAAGGAGTTGCAATAACGATTATTATTTTAGCTGCTATTACAGGTACCAGTTTTCTAGCATGGTTAATTCCACAAGAAACCGATACAACCTTCATAGTTACTGATTATGAAGGATATCTAGATGGAGCAAAAAATATCCATGAAGTCTTACAAGAGTCAATAGACATAGAATATCAAAATCTCAAAGATGGGGAAATTTCGCCAACAGATTACATCACTGTGACTGAGGTTACGTCATCACAAGTAACTACACAAATTAGTGAATTTATTACATCTAAACCTTCTGAACAATGGCAAGAAAGTTACATCAACTACATGAATGGCATGAAAAAATTTAATGAATATATTTTAGAAACCAAAGTTCTTGCAAATCAAATTAAAAATGAAATTTCAGACGTAGAAATTTTACAGACAATAGATAAGATTCAATCCATAAAAGCAGAATCTATTGAATTTATCAAGAAATCAAATGAATTAAGACCTTAGGCTCAAGACCGAATTTTACTAATCAGATATGTTGGAAATGATTAAAAACCAATTATATCATATTATCTATAATGTCACAAAGGTCTTCAAAAGTACAAAAAGACGTTAGTAAGTCTTCAGCCAATAAATTAGTAGTTATTTGTGTAGATAGAGATAATGATGTAGGAGAAAAAACAGGAATTAGTACACCAGTTATTGGAAGAGATGCATGTATTGAAGCAGCACAAAGATTAGCATTAGAAGATCCAGAAGATGCAGACTCTAATTCAATATTTGCTGCAATTAAAACATATGAAGATTTAATCAGTAAAGGCTACCAAGTGGAAGTGGCCACCATTACAGGAGTTAAAGACAGAGGAGTGCAAGCAGATGAAAAAATATTAGTTGAAGCAAAAATGATTTTAGAAAAATTTCAAGCAAATGGAGCAGTTATTGTTTCTGATGGGGAAGATGATGAGAGCGTCATTCCAGTTATTCAAAATGTTCTACCAGTAGTATCAGTACAAAGAGTAGTAATGAAAGTAAGTAGAAGTGTAGAATATTCCTACGCAGTTTTTGGAAAGTATCTCAAAATGCTTGCATATGATACAAAATATTCAAAATTCTTTTTAGGAGTTCCAGGAATTCTTTTGCTAATTGGAGGGGTGGGAACTGTTGTAGGATATACAGCAGAAATATTTGCAATTCTTGTAAGTATTTTAGGTGGAGCATTTTTAATCAGAGCATTTGATATAGACAGAGCTTGGTCAAGTTGGTCAAAACCAACACCGACAGGTTTTATCAGAATATTTACAATGGTTACAGGTGTTTTATTGATTCTTTCATCAGTTCCTGCTGGAATTAGTACAATTGATTCAAAAATTATTGAATCAAACGGTGGAGTTATTGAAAGTATGTCAAATCAAATTGTAATTGGACAATTTGTAGCAGGTTCATTACCAATTTTATGGATTGGTTTAGGAGCAATATTTGCTGGGACATTACTGAGTAATTGGATAGGGGGAATTCCTAGACAAATTAGTGACATCCTACGAATCATTGTCTTAATTTCATTGTATCCAATTGTAGCACAATTTACCAACATTATGGTATATGATGAGAATTCATTTACATTAATTCCACCATTGTTAGGAGGATTAGCAGTAACTTTAGTCTCAGCCACAGTTCTCTTTAAAAAATACAGAAAACAAAAAGAACAAGAAATGATTTAAGAGTAATTTCATAACATTCAAGAAAAATTTTAAAAAAACACTGATATCATCAGATACTCATTAGTTTTCAACGGAAAATGAGTAAATTTAAAGACGTGATTTTACAATTATCAGGATTATACAAAATATATGGTAAAAAACTAGAAGATGAGATCAAAACCGGTGATATTCCAAACCATATTGCATTAATTTTAGATGGAAATAGAAGATGGGCTAAACGGCATTTAGAAATTAATAAAAAAGGACATTGGAGAGGTGCAGATGCAGTTGAAAATTTACTTGATTGGTGTGAAGAATTTGATATCAAAATAGTTACACTATATGCATTATCAGCAGAAAATCTAGATAGAAAAGATAGTGAATTAGAGGATCTTTACGAACTAATTAGAATGAGATTAGAAAAATTATACAACGATCCCAGAATACATAGATGTAAAATGAGAGTGAAAGCAATTGGAAGGATAGAATTACTGCCAGAATCAATTAAAGAGGTATTAACAAGATTGGATAGTGTAACAAAAAACTATAACAATCATTTTCTAAATATTGCATTAGCTTATGGTGGTCAGTATGAATTAGTTGATGCTGTAAAAAAAATTGGAGAAAAAATTAAAGATGGAGATTTAGAAATAGAAGAGATTACAAAAAAGGAGATTGAATCAAATCTATATACATCACATTTACCACAATCATCGCCAGATATGATTTTACGCACATCAGGAGAAAAAAGATTGAGTGGGTTTTTGATGTGGCAAAGTGCATATAGTGAATTAGTTTTTATGGATATTTTTTGGCCAGAGTTTAGAAAGATTGATTTAATGAGGGCCATTAGAACATTTCAAGTAAGAAAAAGAAGGTTAGGAAAATGATTGAAGAAACATCTGCAGGAATTGTAATATTTAGAAAAGAAGAATCAAAAAAATTATTTTTGTTGTTAAATTATCCATCAGGTCATTGGGATTTTGTAAAAGGTAAAATGGAAAAAGGAGAATCAACTCACGAAACAGCAATTAGAGAAACAAAAGAAGAAACAGGGATAACAGATCTTACATTTATAGAAAATTTTGAAGAATGGATAAATTATAATTTCAAATATCAAGGGGAATTAGTTGAAAAAAAAGTTGTGTTCTTTTTAGCTGAAACTAAAACTAAAGAAGTAAAAATTTCACACGAACACAGTGACTATACATGGATGGATTATAACTCATCAATGGAAAAAACAACATTTGATAATGCAAGAACAGTCCTAACTAAAGCACAGAAATTACTTTCCAATACTTTGTGAATGTAATTCTTTTGCCATACTAATTGGATTTTTTGCATTCAAAATAGTTCTACCGACAATTAAATAATTTGTACCAAATGAAATTACTTCTGATGCATTTCCTCCTTGAGTTCCAACACCTGGTGAGAAGATACTTAGATTTTTTCCTGATTGTTTGGAACAATATTGAATGATTTTTGGAAATGTTGCACCGACTACAATTCCATCAACTTTTGCAGTTAATGCCCAATTAAGAAATAATTGGTATAATTGTTGTTTTTTACCCATTTTAATCTCCATATCATATGATAATTTAGCCTCTGGAGCACTCATATGGCATAAAGTGATTACCCCTTTCTTTTCTTTGTGAGACGATTTTACTAAATTCTTTAAACTATCCAGTCCCATGATAGGATTTGCTATTACTGCATCAAAACCCAAATTCCACAAATGCTCAGTTGTTATACGATTGGTATTTCCAATATCATTAAGTTTGATATCAGCAATTGTTTGCAATCCATAATCATGTGCTGTTTTGTTAATTTTAATAATTTCTTTAGAACTTAGTGGAAGAAGTAAATGAAAATTTAATTTAATTCCACAAAGATATGGGTTTAATTTTTTAATATTTTGAATGGTTTTATTTTGTAAATTTTTTTCTGAAGAATCATAATCATTTGCAAGGATTACTTTCCCATTGCTTTTTGAGATCTGAGAAAGTCTAGTTTTGAAGGTGGTCATAATTAACTAGTGGATGAGTTTCCTTCAATTTTATTATTTTGATGTAGGAAAATCCATGTTCTGAAGGATTTTCAACAAAAGTGGGTTCGACACCATTTGTGGTAGAGAATTTAATGAAAGGATTATCAGGTTCATCATTCAATACTACATGACAAAAATAGGATGTTCCTTCATCATTAAAATTCATAAAAACTCCGAGAAGCCATTTATCATTATGAGGGAATAAAAACAATGGAAATGGTACATCATCAAAACCCCATGTAAGTTTTGCAAGACTAGATAAATCCTCTAGTTCAATTGGTTGGTATCTATCAAGAGTACCATTACCAGGTTGCAATGTTTTTGGAAGAGATTTTATTCTAATAATTGGAGAATATAATTTACTAGAATCAGAAGTAGAATCTACAATGTTAGATTCTTCTTTACCAGATTTTAACCCATAACAAAGATAATCTCCATTACGTTCTAAAGGAGTATAGTAAACAATTGGTTTTTCTTTTAAAACGTCCATTTGTACAGATAGAATTTTTTTACCATCATGATTATGAGAAAAAGAAACTCGAGGTGCACGTTCAAGTGCACAAACTAATCGGGTAAATTCTAAAGTTGAATGTACTTGTATGTAACGAGGTAATTTATCAACAACCGGAGACAATAATTTATCCACAATGATTTGTAAAAGATTATCAAATTAAACTTATCCAAAAAATTAGAGCCTAGCTTCTTCTATCAACAACATCATTGATACTTGGACCAGTTCCAATAATTGTTACAGGCGTGTTTAATTCATTTTCAATATTTTTAATAAATGATTTAGCATCTTCAGATAATTCATCAAAAGAAGTTTTTCCAGCACAGTCTGTAAAAAGAACATCAAGTTTTGTAATTGAAATTTGTGTTGCACCATTAAGCATGATTGCACGCCTGGCTAAATCAAAATCAAAATCAGCTGCACGTCTTTGACGACCAGTGACAGTTCCAAATTCAGACCAATTTTTCTTTTCAGCCTCCTCTAAAGATAATTCTTTATCTAAAGGACCAGTTCCAACACGAGTTACATAAGATTTGAAAACTACAATTACTTCATCAACTTTTGTCGGTCCTAAACCAACATCAGCACAAATTCCAGAAGCAGTTACATCTTTTGAAGTGACAAAAGGATATGTTCCATGCCATAAAGATAGAAATGTTCCTTGAGTTCCTTCGACTAGGACATTTTGATTTGCAGTTAATGCAGAATTGATTTCTTTAGGAACATCTGTAATTAATGAAGATAACGAATCAAAATCTTTTGCCATTTTTAAAACACGCATTGCTCTATCAGAATTGGCAGGACCAGTTCCGGAACCAGTACTACCAATTTTTTCTTTTAATTCACCTTTAGAATCTCTCAATAAATGAGATTCTTCAATTATTCCACAATGTTTATCAATAAACACACGTCCAGATGCACCAAAATCTTGAATTTCTTTATCAAGAACTTTTGGATTAATGACAACCCCAGGTCCAATCATCACTTTAGAATTTTTATTCAAAAATCCGCTTGGAAGCATTCTTACTTTGTAAACTTTATCTCCATCCATTATAGTATGACCGGCATTAGGACCTGCACCACCACGAACGATAATTTTTGGATCATCTTTTATTGCTAAATATGAAATAATTTTTCCTTTACCTTCATCACCAAAAAATCCTCCAACAACAACAGTAGAAACCATATTCTACAATATCTAATTCGTTTATTTAAGCTAAAGTATTGTCACATGATTTTATATTCAAGCAAAATTAGATCAGATCCATGTCAGATGATAATCATGCTGGAAATATTATTGTAAATTTATCAAGTTTACCAGATTTTCTAAGAACACCAATTTTAAAAAAAAGAATGATCGAATTCTTTTCAAAAGGAGAAGCAGATAAAAAAGAAATTATCTATAACGCTTTAGAAGCAGGACCAACAATTCCATTCCTTAATTTCTCTAAACTGTTTAAATCATGGCTAAAAATTGTAGCAAATCTATCTGAAGAACATAGAGAAGGGATGTTTTTGGCATATATTCAGCAATCGTTGTTAGATCCAGAAAAATTAATTGCGTTTAATTTAGATGGGATTTTGGAAATGTTTTTACAATTAGAAGAAAATGAGAAAGAAACCATATCAAATACAATTAAAAAAATAATTAAAAATCTAAATGACGATGAAAGAAAGAAACTTCTAATTATGATTCCAAATAATGCTAAAAACCATTTAAAAATTTAATTTATCTGGGGTTCATCAGGTTTACGATTATCTTCATCAGTATAATCAATTATTTCTCCCTCAGGAGACAAAACACCTACAAAGATTTTTTCGTGTTTTTTTAATAATTTACGATGATCAGCCATTGACATATCTAATTTCATTTCATTCATTACCATTACTTGATATTCTTTCCATTCAGCCCAACACTTTGTACATGTAGGGTATTTTTCATTAATTGGTCCTAATTGTTCATTATCAGGAATAGAATTTTTGCATTTAGTACATGTACGACTCATGGAAATCAGCAAGAAATGACTCCTTTTATCTTTTTTTGATGTAAAGTAATAATAATTCATGAACAATATCATCCAGTATGAAGATCAAATGTCCAAAATGCAAAGAGAATGCAGAAGTATCTACAGATTATTCATTTGTAAAATGTGGTTCATGTGATTTAGATATGAGTTATGGAGAATATGTTAAATTTGTAGCACATAATCAACCTAGATATTCAGACATTTTAGGAGATTATGCAGCTGGTGGAAGTACAGAAGGTCACACAGCAGGTTCATTAGATGAATGGGATTAACAAAATAGTAAAATGATTCATCATGTTAAAATAATTACTTTGACAAATTACTAAACATCATTGGAATTTTTATTAGAAAATATACTTAATCTAATTGGATTTTTAGTTGGACTCGCAATAGGCATTATGTCATATATTGGATTTAAGAATACAGGGAGTCCAACATTATTTAGATTAACAATTGCATTTCTTTCAATCAGTATAGGATTTTTTGTAATATGGTCAGGGTATATGGTAGAAGATTTTATAATCAAATCAGGCAGTATTGAAAGATGGATTCAAACTGTAGGAATAATTATTCAAACTGTAGGTTATTTTTTTATTGCATTTTCACACAGCATCAAATCATTTTTTCCAAAATCAAATTATTTTAGATCAGTTGGAGTTTTACCATTTTTTTTGGTATCAACTGTACAATTAGAACATATTTTTAGATCAATTTCATTTATTTTATTAGTTTATGGTGCAATTGAAACAATGTTATCATATAGAGATAATAAAAATAAAGGTGCAATTTCAGTTTCATTTGGACTAGGTCTTTTGGCATTGGGAGAATTTTTGGGATGGTACTCTTTTGTATTCCCAGAATCAATACTATATTCAATTTCAATGACTATCAAAATTGCGGGATTAATTGCATTATTCATTCCAGTCAGTAAAGTCCCATTAAAAAAAATAAAATTTGATGATGATTTAGATAAAATATGAAATAGGCTCAAAAATCTCAAAAGGTCAAATTCTTTTATCTTTTTAGTATACACGAAAATATCAACTCTCTATCATAGAAATTTAAGAATTGAAAAATAAGAAAATGGGAGAATATAGAACACAAATGATGATTATTGGAGACATACTATCAACTACTAGAGATGATCAACAAGATGAAAATGGTGCAACAGTAACATATCTAATTAGAAAAGCAAATATTTCACATTCTAGAATTTCTAGAATTTTAAAAACGCTAGTATCACAGGGGTTACTAGAACAAGCAGATTCACAAGGTTCCAACAGATATAAAATTAGTCAATCAGGAAGAGAATTTCTTCAAGCATACAATTCGTTTACAAAATTTGCAGATAATTTTGGTTTAAATATTTAGTTTTAAAAACGATTGAAATTATTATCAAAATTAGGTAAAAAAACTCACATAAATGAATTCATATTGTAAAAATTCAATTAATAGTAAATAATAATTAAAGAAAAAATTTGTATGAAATATGTTGAAAGTAAATTGTGATGAAGATGGTATTAAAAAAACATTTGAAATTATTGAAAAAGGAGGGATCGTAATATTTCCAACAGATACTGTGTATGGAATAGGATGTAACCCATATAATATTAATTCAATAAATAAAATTTATGAGATAAAATCAAGATCAGAAATTAAATCATTACCAGTATTAGCATATTCATTAGACGTAGTTAAACAAATAGCAATTGTAAATAAATTTACTGAAAAAATTATAGAAAAATATTGGCCAGGTCCATTAACATTGATTTTAAAATTGACTGATGAAAAATTGAAAAAATCATTAAACTTAAAAAATAAAATTGCAATTAGAATTCCAGATTCCAAATGTACTTTAAAAATATTAGAAAAATGTAATTTACTAATTGGTACAAGTGCAAATATTTCAGGAAATTCATCATTTACAAATCCTGACGAATGTATGAAAAATCTTAAAAATTATGACATATTTGTGAATGGAGGAACAATTACAAGTAAAGGAGAATCAACAATCATTGAAATTGAAGACGAAAAAATCAAAATCATTAGAGAAGGAATACTAAAAATCGAGGATATTAAGATATGATGAATCTAATAGTAACGTGTGCAAGAAACTTAGAGGGTGAAACTGAGGAAGAATTAACAGATATTTTAGACGAATTAGGAGATTCTGATGTTAAAATTTCAGTTAGTAATATGTCTGGAATAATCACAGTACAAACAAAATTAGATCCAATACAAGTAGTTGAAAAAATGAAAGAAAAATTGCTGGACGAACCATGGAGTATAAGATATTGTTTAAGAGTAATTCCAATTCAAAAAACAGTTGAAACAAAAATTGAAGAAATTGAAAAAGAGGTTTCCAGTATGTCCAATCAAATTAGAAATGAAGAGTCATACAGAATATTAATCGAAAAAAGAAATTCAAACATATCAAGTAAAGAATTAATTACAAAAATAGCTAACCAGATAAAAAATAAAGTTTCATTAGATTATCCAGATAAAATTATTTTAATTGAAATACTAGGAACAATTACTGGAATTTCAATTATTAAAAAATCAGATATATTAAGTCTTGAAAAAACTAAACGAGATATGTCAGATTAGAATAGATGCTTTTTCTACTAAAATGTCTTCTAATGGAGTTTTCGAATAAACAACATCAACATGTTTTTTTGAAATATTGAAATGTTTTTTTATGAATAATTCATTATTTTTTAAAAATAAATTTACACATAATGGAGATAATTCAGAAAATAATGATTTGAAATGATTTTTATTTCCAATAGCAATTAAAATAAAGTTTATAGATGATTTCATCCCAGCAGAAGAAATTGCATTTGAAATTTGTAATGTTAATCCAAATCTCATCAAGATATCAGTCTCAAGTTTATTTGATAACAAAATATTGTTTTTTTCAGCATTTAATGAAAGTGTTAAAATCTTTTTTAAGTGAGAGGAGTTCAAAATAAAATTGCTGGATACAGCTTGGAATCTAATTTTTGGATATTTTTTTCTTAAATTATCAATAAATTGAACATCAATATTTTTTTGACCTCGAATTTCAATAATTTGAATTTGTTTTTTTTCAATTTCAAAAATTAATTTTTTTGAGATTCCACCATGAATTACTGGAATTATACTTACAACATCATTATCGTGAATGATTGTATCTTTTCCATTCATTGCAGAAGAATCAGAGCCATTAATTGCAATTAAAATATTTTCGATGTCAAGTTCAGAACTATCAGCTGGTTTGATTTTTAATAATAATTCGAATAATTGATTGATAGAAATATCAAATTTATCAATCTGTATTTGATGAGAATTAAAAGATTTTTTTGCGCCACCGATAAATTTTACAGTAATCATATCATTATCTAACTATAATTTAGAAATTAATATTTAATTAATTATTCAGATTTTTCTTCGGTAGATTCTTTTGAATCAACTATAGAGTTTACTTCTTCATTTGTTAATGTAATTTCTTCAACTGTTTCAGAAACATCCTCAGTCATTTCTAAAGAAGAATCCTCTTCGGTTGTAGAAGAATCATTACTATGTTCTTGTTTGTATTTTTCTTCAAGGGTCTGTTTTTTATTAAAACGTGTGATATAGCCAGCAACCTTGTTTTTTAGACCTTTTGAGCGAATAATAGTAATTTGATTTAGTACTTTTTTATTATCTCCAAAATCTTCACCAAATTTACTTTTATGTTCATTTAATACTTCAAATGAAAGACGCTTTATCCTATCCACGCATAAATTAACGGATGGGGTATTTTATACCTATATTCCGAGAAATTGCTTTGTATTTTTTTCCAATAAAATAGATGTATCATCAAATGTTTTTTCAAGAATTTTTGAGGCACAAAAAACTACACTAGGAATAAAGCTAATTTGTCCAGATTTCATTTCAAAACATCTAGAAAATCTAACAGGCCCATCAGTTTCAACAAGAATTTTTGATTCATCAGTTTTAGACAATAAAGTTTGTTTATCGTTTGCGTAAATCATTACAGGTCCAAAAGAAACAAAAAAATCCATATCCATTGCTTTTTGAAGTTGTTTTTTATTGCCATCAAACCAATGTAATAATGCATTTTTAGTATTGTACGAAGTCATAATTTCAAAAATATCATCAAGACTTTTTCGAGAATGGATTGAAATAGGTTTATGAAATTTTTCAGCAAATGAGAGTAAAGATTCAAAAACTTTAATTTGTCTTTTTGTGTCATGATTATTTTTACAATAAGTGGGATCTAATCCTATTTCTCCAATCCCAGAAATTTCATTTTGATTTGATTCTATCAAATAAATCATTTTTTCAAGATCATCATTTGCATTTTCAGGATGAATCCCAATAAATGGCAATACAAGATTACTTTGTTTTGATAAAGATAAAGTTGAGAGAGAATTTTCAAAATTCATAGAAACACAACAGGCTTTAATTTTAAGAAAATCCATCTGATTTAGTATATGATTTATTTCAGGTTGATATACAGAATCAGATAAATGAATATGAGAATCAAATAACCAAGTCATTTTCTAATTAATTTTGAATATAGTCTGTATAAATCGATTCCTTAGTGATATTTTTTCACTCATTAAGTTTTTTCACAAAAAATTAAAACATATCTTATGAAATCTTCAGAATTAGGATTATCAGCAATGTATAGAATTTTAAAAAAATCAGGTGCTGAAAGAGTTAGTGATGAATCAGCAGACGAATTAAGAAGAATAATAGAAGATATTGCAGAAGATATTGCAAGAAATGCTGTAGATATGGCTTCACATGCAGGTAGAAAAACAATCAAAGCAGAAGATGTGAAATTAGCTTCAAAATCATTTAACAAATAATAATCTAAAGAGTTTAATTATTCATTTCATGTTTTTCAAAACGGTACTCTGGCAGAACGGTTATGCGTGAGCCTGCAAAGCTTATACAAGGGGGTTCGACTCCCTCGGGTACCTTTATTCAACTATAACTTGAGCTTTCATCCAAGGATGTAATGTACAAAAATAATCATATGTTCCATATTCATCAAAAGATAATGTATAGTATTCATAAGGATCTAAGTAGCCACTATCAAAAAGTTCAGTAGGTTCACCGTAAAAGCCAGAAGTAACACTATGAAAAGAGGAATCCTCATTTAACCAAGTAACAGATTCTCCTTTTTCAATAACTATTGTTGATGGAATATAGCAAATATCTTCAATATCGCATCCAGGACGTGAAACTTTTGTAGGCATTATAATATCTGCTTTAGTAATTTCTTTCACTTCTAAACTAGTTTCTTCAGAAAGAATTTCTTCATTAGTTAAATTAGATAATGATAAACCAAGTATCGAAATAGATATTCCCAAAATTATTGCCAAAGTGATTATTTTTTTTATCAATTCATTTCACATCCGTTGAGAGTAATTATACAATTACCTAATTCTCTAAATATATAATGCATTACAAAAATTAATGTCACAAAATCCAAATGGGTTGTTAGAATACATACCAGGATCACATACATTATTAGTACAAAAAAATTCTAGTCCACCATTAGAGGGTTTTGCAGAAAATATCAGAGATAGCATACATGATTATGCAGAGGATTCAAAAAGTGAGGTAGAAAAAGGGAATAATTTCCTTCAATGGATTTTAACTAGAGTTTTTGAGGCTACGGAAGATGATGCAGCAGATGCAATTGTTGATGGAGCAAATGATCTAGGAATTGATGCATATTTGCCAGTTGATTTTTCAGATAATACAGTTAGATTATTTCAATCAAAATATGGAACATCACATTCACTTGAAGCAATTGCAAAATTCAAAGAGGATGCAAAAAGATTACTTGCCAAAGACATTACAAAAATGAGACCTGAATTAGCCCAACTTGTAACAAAAATCAAAGAAAAAAATCTTAAAATAAAATGTTGTTATGTGACTGATCAAAAAGTCGATTATCAAGACGAATTAGTTGAAATAATAGATGAAGAAAAAATAATTCAAAAATTATGGGACAGAATTAAAAAACCAGCAGCAGGAAAAAAATCATCAATTAAACTTGAAAGAATGCTCAGACATGAAAATACTATTTTAGGAATTTTAAAACTACGCGAATTAACTGAATTTGTAAGTAAAAACAGAGACTATGTTTTTGAGTCAAATATTAGACAATGGATGCAATTTAAAACTACAGTCAATAAAGGATTGCGCGATACTTTACAAACAAATCCAGGAAAATTCTTTTTTTACAATAATGGAATAACAATAGTAGTTAGTGATTTTACAGAACTAGGAGAAAACATGATTGAGCTTTTTGCCCCACAAATTGTTAATGGAGCACAAACATCAAATTCAATTTTAGATCATTCAAAGAGAACAAAAAATATGGATGGTTCGATGACAGTAACCATCATTAAAGCTGATGATGAACAAGAACAAAACAACATTACAAAATATAGAAATTCTCAAAATTCAGTTAGAGGAAAAGATTTAGTTTCATTAATGGATTTTCACAAATCAATTAAATCACAATTAAAAAATTGTGGATATTTTTATGAAATTCAAGCAGGTTCATTTGATACAAAAACAAAATCAAAGCAATCAGAATATGGTGGAGATATAGCTTACAATAATTACCTTCCAGATAACCACAAAAAAGTTATTGTTGCAAAAGATGCAATCCAATCGTTAGTAGCAGGAATTGAACAAAGACCAACTGAATCATATAGTTCTCCATCTCAATTTCTTCCAAGAGGAAGTAAATATGATCAAATTTTTAATGATAATCTAAAAGACGATTATAGAATAATTCTGTACCCCTACCTTGTAAAAGAATTTGCAAAAAAATCATTGAAATATGGAAAACAAGGGGGACATAAAACAAAACGTTATGCAACATTATTTTTTGTAGCAGTTTATTTTAGAATATTACATAAAAAAATTTTAGAATCTAAAGGGGATTTTAAATCAGATATAAGAAAACTAGAGCCAATATTTCATAGTTTTAAGCTAAATAACAGAATTTTAAAAATTACAGATATTATTGTGACAAAATTTCTAGAAGACACCGTAGTAGATGATGAAATTGAATTAGCAAATACAAAACATAATTTTTTCTCCCAACATGTTTGGAATGATACTATGTTGAGAGTTATTGATAAAAAGATCAGACAAGAAGAAGATGAAATCGTTGCACTTAAAAAAATTGCAAATAGCTTATTTTAATCATAAAGGTAGTAGTCTAACCAAGTAAAAATCTTGCAGGAGGTTTACATTGGTTAAACTAGCTACCTGCTTTTATCAGAAAGATGTATTATTTAACATGATTTTCTCAATCAGGAATAATCCAGTATGTTTTTTATAACGATAAAAAATAGAAAAAATGCGTTGGGACAAAAAGAAAAATGTGTAGTTTGTAATGGTAAAATTCAACAGAGATACAATCCAATGGAAGAATGGGGAATTAAAGGAACATTGTGTGGAAAATGTTATTCAAAAAGAGTTCATGATCATTATCCTGGAGAACATGTCAGAGTGAACAAAGATTTAGATTGATTTAATTTTCTGTTTTTGAATATTTATTAACATTAAAACAATTCCATGCTAGTGGATCATCTTTAACATCTTTTTCTTCTAAGAATTTTATATCTGAAATTACTTTTTTCCTTTTCAATAAATTGACTTGAAAACTAGAAAATATTTTACAGGTACAGTCATTGTATAAACAAATATCATTATCTCCTTCATCATGATCTTGAGCTTCATGACTACAAGTACACAAATCATTTTTTTTGGCATCATTAAGAGATTTTTTTGTATATACTCCCAATCTAAGAAATGCTTCACCTCCATGACCTTTCTTGAATCGTTCATAATGTTCAGATTTTGGCAATATTTTAAAAAAAGCTATATTGGTATCAGGTTTTTGTGAATCAGATCCCATAATGAACCAATAATCATTTTCCATTTCTACAAATCGAATTTTGATTGAAGGATCTACCCACCAATGTATAGAATCATGCCAAAGTGATGTAGATTGTTTTCTATCAGTAATTAGTGGAACAACATTCATCCTAAGATCATAATATCGATATGCAACACCTACAAAATCATCAAACCAAGGTATTGGAGATTGAGAAGACATTGTACCAAAATACAGGAGGAGCTTATTTATCTGATCTGAATCATTTGTAATACCCTTATATCTGAGTTTTTTACTGTACAGAATATGGCAACCTATAGAACCAGTATGCAAATTGTTGGAGATCTATTGAATGCTACCCAATTATCAGGACAAGAAGGTATCAAAACAACAACCCTTCTAACAAAAGCAAATTTATCACATTCAAGATTATCTAAATTTCTAGATAATTTAACAGGGGCAGGTCTAATTAACAAAATTGAGTATGATGGAAAAAATACTTTTGTAATTACATCTAAAGGAAGACAATACTTAGAATCATATGTTAATTTTTCAAGTATTGCAGAATCATTTGGTTTAGAACTATAAAATCTATTTTTTAGATCTTTTCCGTTTTGCATTAATTTTTTCGCGTTCTTTTTTGTCTTTATAACCACTATAGAAAAGAATGAAAATTATTCCTGCTATGGATCCATAAAATAGTGGAAGAAGTGGTTGTTCACGCACTTCTCCAGTCATTGGAGAAATCCAAGCAATAGGAACACCAACAACCATAAAAATTAAGATGATTGTTAGATACTTATCCATACATTATCTATTTTACAAAACCATATATCTTTTTGATTCTAGAGGAGATGATAGAAAAACATGGCAAAATTACTAGAAATGATAGGATTAGTACTTGTGTCAATTATGATTTTAGGATTTGTTGGAGCATTAGATACACTGATACCACTCGGTATTGAAAATGGATTAACACCATTGTTTTGGGGATGTGCAGGTGGAACTTTAATCATTATTCTGTATAGAAAAAGAAAAAGAAAACAAGCAGGACTAGAATAAAAATCATTTTACAAAATATTATGGAATGATCAATTATTTATCTACCGACAGATCTATTAAGGAGCATTTCAAGGAAGTAAAAGGGACATGGCAGAACAAACAAAACAATGGTGGATAGGTTTAGGTAAAGAGTTAGAAGTAGACATTGAAACCTTAGATGAATAATACAAAAATTTCTCCAAATAATTTTAAATATTTTAAAATATGAAAGCCTTGAACGGGATCTGAACCCGCGACCTACTGATTACGAATCAGGTGCTCTACCAGGCTGAGCTACCAAGGCACGATTGGAATGATACATCAGAGTTAATAAAAAGCCTTACCGAATTTGATTTATTGAAAAAAACTATTTCTGGAATTAGAGGTATTTTTGGAGAAGATCTAAATTTAAAGGATATAATGAAATTTACAAATAATTTTTCATCATTAATTAAATCAAAAAAATGTGTTGTAGGAAGGGATACAAGACCTTCAGGAGAAATGATTCAAGAAACAATTAGTGCGGTTCTGATGAAAAATGGAATAGATGTTTATGATTTAGGGATAGTACCAACTCCAGTAGTATTTAGAGAAGCTAGAAAGTACGGTGCAGGCATCATAGTTTCTTCATCACATAATCCAATTGAATGGAATGGAATGAAATTCATTTTAGATGGAAGAGGAATTAATGAGAAAGAACTCCCACAAATTATTAATGATCAAAAAATTTTGAAATCAAAAATAGGTAAAATTAAGAAAATAAAATCAACATACATTGAAGATGCTAGAAAAATTATAGGTAAAATAGAAAATTCGCCTAAAATTATAATAGACAATGGAGGAGGAGCTGCAAAGGATTTTGCGGAAAATTTGTTAAAAAATATTGGATGTGACGTAGAAATGATTAATCGTGAACTCTTGGATTCTTCAAGAGGTCCAGATCCTACATCAGACAAATTAATTGAATTAACTAAATTATCTAGCAACAAAGACATCGGATTTGCTTTTGATCTGGATGGAGATCGCTTAGTTGTTGTAAGAAAAGGGATAAAACAGACTCCAGACATAACATTAGGTCTAGGTGTTGCAAAATCATTAGAATTAGGACACAAAAAATTTGTTTTGAGTTTAGATACCAGTGTATCAATTGAAAAATTTATTGAAGAAAAAGGAGGAACAGTTGTGAGATCAAAAGTAGGAGAAGCAAATGTTATTGGAGACATGATAAAGAATAATTCTCAAGCTGGTGGAGAAGGAAGTAGTGCAGGATTTATTTTATCAGAATTTAATTATTGTAGAGAAGGTATTCTTACTAGTGGTTTGATATCATCGATGTTAGAAAATTCAAAATTTTCTGAAATAATTAATTATATGGAAAATTATTTTCAAATTAGAGAAAAAATTGAAATTGATTCAAATTATCATGATAAAATTATTGAAAATATAAAAAATAATTTAATAGAAAAATATTCAAAAGTAGATACACGAGATGGAATTAAAGCAATTATAGATGATAATACATGGATTTTAATTAGAAAATCAAATACAGAAGATATCATTAGAATTTCGGGTGAATCAAATAATGAAGAAAAATGTAAAACAATAATCAACGACACTAAAGTGATGGTGAAAGAACAATATGACAAAATTAAGTGAAAAAAAAATCATTGAGATTTTTCAAAAAAAGCTTGGAAATAAAAAATTTGTTTCTGAAGATGTGGAAGAATTCACTTTAGGAAAAATAAAAGTTATAGCAAAAACTGATACAATGGTTCAAAGTACAGATATTCCACAAAAAATGAGATTGTTTGATGCAGCACGAAAAAGTGTAATTGCATGTGTGAGTGATTTTGCATCTAAAGGAGTGAAACCAAAATATGGAATAATTTCAATAACACTTCCTAAATCGATTTTAACAAAAGAAATTGTCAATATTGCAAATGGATTTAAAAAAGCATGTAAGGAATTTGAGATTTCAATCATTGGAGGAGATACCAATGAAGGAAAAGAAATTGTCTTCAATGTTTGTATTTTTGCAAATTCAAACAAAATTGTAACTAGAAGAGGTTCCAAAAAAGGGGATTTGATATTTACTACAGGTCCATTTGGTTATACATCTGTAGGATTAGATGTTCTATTAAACAATAATAATAAAACAAGTAGTTTAATCAAAAAATCGGTTAAAGCAGTAACAAATCCAAAACCAAGACTCAATTTCGGTTTAAAAAATAAAGAATATTTTACATCATCAATGGATTCTAGTGATGGACTATCAACTACTTTAAATGAAATGTCAAATCAAAGTAAAAGAAAATTTGTTATAAATAAAATTCCAATCAATAATGATTTGGAAAAATATCTTAAAAAACAAAACAACGATTTGAATTCAGTCATATTCAATGGAGGAGAAGAGTATGAGTTTGTATTTACAATACCTTCAAAATATAAAAAAATTATAATTAAAAGTGCAAAATTATTAAAAACTCCAATTATTGAAATCGGTTATGTGACATTTGGGAAAGGAGTATATTTAGAAAATCAAGGAAAAAAAACTTTGTTGAAAGATTTAGGTTGGAAACATTTTAAATGATTATTCACCATAAGAAATATCTCTTTCAGCATTATTTACAATATTAAAAATGGATTCAGTAGGTAAAACTGAAACACATTCTTTAATCCACACATCATCAAGATATAGCAATCGTTTCATATCATCTTCCAAAAGTTGATCAGGATTTGAATTAGGATACAATAAATGAATTGCATATCCTTCATTTGCAATTTCTTGACATTTTTTTTCTAATTGGGGGAAAATTTCACTATTAATCGGTGTGAGAGATTGTATTAATACAGAACCTAATAATGCCACAGCAACAGTTACAATTATTACCAAAAAAATAATTGAAACCATCTAAAATATTCTATAAATTATAGTATATGAATAATGAATTATTTTATGTCAAGTGACCAAATTGAAACAATTTTGGAAATCAATGTTTTTTAAACCCTTTAAGATCTGATAAACATTGTCAGAAATAGAAGCCGAAGTAGAAGTACCTGTTGAAACAACAGAAACAGTAGTTGAAGAAAAAGAATCTGAGGCAGTAGTTGAGACACAAAATCAACCAGAAACCAAAAAAGAGGGTCCAGAAAAATGGGGAATTGCCCATATTTACAGTAGTTATAATAATACAATTATCCATATGACAGATCTTACAGGTGGTGAAACAGTTGCCATCAGTTCTGGTGGAAATCATGTTAATGCAGATAGATATGAATCATCACCATTTGCTGCAATGAAAGCTGCAAATGCGGTGGTAGAATCAACAAGAACCAAAGGATTTACAGGATTTCATATTAGAGTTCGTGCAGTTGGAGGAGTTGGTTCAAGAGTTCCAGGTCCAGGTGCACAAGCAGCTATTAGAGCACTGGCAAGAGGCGGATTTAAAATTGGAAGAATTGATGATGTAACACCAATTCCTCACGATACTACCAGAAAGAAAGGTGGTAAAAGAGGAAGAAGAGTTTAGGCAACAGAGTTAACTTTAACATTACAACCTCTAGCAATAAAATAATCACTCATGAATTTAGTGAATTTTCCTTCATCATCGTTGTATTGATATTTTGTAAGAATGTCAGAGAATTTTTCAGAGATACTATTTTGAAAATTAGACTTGAATTCTAATTTAAAAAATGTCCAACCAAATTTTGATGAAGGTTGACTAAGATGATAACTAGCGTAACAATTCAAAAGACTTTCCATGTGGGAAAGATGTTTTTTTATACAAAGTAGATCATCCAAATAATTTTGTGTACCAATTTCTAAAGTAATACTCATTCTATATCATCATTAGATTTGTTACTAAGTTTATCAGTTAAAGAAACAAATTTCCCATCTTGTTGAATGTTAATTTTGGTGTCCATTCTTACACTTAATCCAATTGAACGAAACAATCCCAATAATTTTCCGCCATCAAGACTTTCAGTAAGTTCTCCACTTTTAATTAATTCAGATAATTTAGGAATTATCATTTTAGTTTCATTTGGAAACTGAGATTCAGCATTTGTTAAAACTTCTAAACCCCTAAATCCCAATTGTTTAATTAATACATCTCTAGGATTAACAGTTTTTTCTTCAGATGATTCTGGAATTTCAGTAGCATTATCTCGTGAAGAGATATTTTTTTGCATTTCAGCTAAACGTTTAGCTTGCAATCTCTGAAGTTCAGAATCTTCATCACTCATCCTTTTATCACTCCTATAGGCACTAATTTTGCAACTTTAGTGGCAATTCCCAAATTATGAGACACATTAACTACAGAATCGACATCTTTGTAAGCTTGAGGCGTTTCTTCCACAACTCCATCTCGGGTAAGAGCTTTGATAAATATCCCTTTATCATTAAGGGATTTCTTTACACTATCTTCAGTAAAATTTCGTCGAGCCTTTGATCTAGACATTGTCCTTCCAGCTCCATGGGCAGTAGAACCAAAACTGAGATCCATTGAATTAGATTTACCAAGCAAAATCCAGCTTGAAGTACCCATAGATCCAGGCACCAAAACAGGTTGGCCTAAATCCCGATATTTAGAGGGGATTTCATTACGATTCGAAGGAAATGCACGTGTTGCACCTTTTCTATGGACAACTAATTTTCTTTCTTCACCATTAACATTATGTTTTTCAACTTTAGCAATATTGTGTGCTACATCATAAACTAATTTCATATCTAAATCAGATTCTGTTTGAGAAAATATACGTTCAAATGATTTTCTAGTCCAATGAGTAATCATTTGTCTATTACTCCATGCAAAATTTAATGCAGCAAACATTGCTTTTCTATACGACTCACCTTCTTCAGAATTATTTGGAACACAAGCAAGTTCTCTGTCAGGCAAATTAATGTTATATTTTTCCATAGCTTGTTCAGCAACTCGAAGATAATCACTACAAACTTGATGGCCAAATCCTCTAGATCCACAATGAATTAAAACAGTTATTGTTCCTTCTTTAATTCCCATTCTATTTGCTGCTTCTTCATCATGTATTTCTTCAACTTTTTGAATTTCAAGAAAGTGATTTCCAGAACCAAGACTTCCAAGTTGAGGAGCTCCTCTCTTTCTTGCCTTATCAGAAACTTTGTTTGGATCTGCATTTGGAATTTTGCCACTTTCTTCACATACATCAGAATCATTGGATAAACCATACCCATGTTCAATAGCCCAATTAACACCATTAACTAAAACTTCATCTAGTTCTGAATTTGTTAAACGAACTGCACCTTTTGAACCAACTCCAGAAGGAATTGAACTGAATAAATCATTGACTAAATCTTTTAATTTTGAACGAACCGTTTGTTCATTTAAATTTGAACGAAGTAATCTAACTCCACAATTAATATCATATCCAACACCACCAGGACTGATCATTCCTTCTTCAGCATCCATAGCTGCAACCCCTCCTACCGGAAATCCATATCCTTCATGTCCATCTGGTAAAACAACACTATGACTAACAATTCCAGGAATAGAAGCAACATTACGAGCCTGCATTATAGTCCTATCAGATAACATTTTTTGAAGTAATGGCTCATTAGCATAAATTTTAACAGGAACTTGCATTCCAAGATTTGAATCAGCGTCAATTTGATAATGATTTTCTCCAATTTTTTTTGGAATTGTTGATGACATAAGTATCGGTAGAATTTTCTTTCAATCCAATTTAAATCATCATAAGTTTCCAAAGAACAATTTTTATCGATTAAAACTCAGATTAAATAATATAGTATTTCTCAAAAATCAGTTCAATCACTTGTATAATCAAGAATAAATTCAGAATAATTGATTGATGGAAAAAATTCAAACAAGATAATTTAATGGTATTAAAACAGATATTATCAAATTAAAAAAGAAAACAAAAATGTTTCAAAAAATCTAATCAAAAATGCTTTGATTATCAATTAATCATGTAATGATCGCAAAAATGGATGAAAAAACAAGTAGATTTATTTTCTAATATACAATTATCATTGTATTGGCAATTTTACCTATTGATAATGGTCGTTATGGCACCAAAGAAATGATGGAAATTTTCAGTGAACAAAGAAAAGTAGATTATCAATTAGAAATTGAAGGGGCTGCAGCCATTTCCCAAAGTGAAATAGGAATAATTTCAAAAAACATTGGAAGAGAGATTCACAAAGCTGCAATGTCAGGAAAAATTACTGCAAAGAGAATAAAACAATTAGAAGCAAAAAGTGATCATGATACAGCAGCATTAGTAGAATCATTGAGTGAGAAATGTTCTAAAAATGCTAGACCTTGGATACATTATGGTCTAACAAGTAACGATTTAGTTGATACTAGTAATTCAATGCAAATGAGAGACGCATTACGTATTATTGAACCTAAAGTTGCAAAAATGGCATCGATTCTTTCAAAAAAATCTGTCAAATATTCAAATCTTCCAGCAGTTGGAAGAACTCATGGTCAACATGCAAGCATTATTTCATTTGGATTAAAATTTGCAAATTGGGCTGCAGAAATGGCAAAACATGTTGAACGAATCGAACAAATTAAGAAGAGAATTTTAATTTGTAAAACATTAGGAGTTGTTGGAACCGGTTCTTTAATGGGTGCAAAATCACTTGAAGTACAAAAAAGAGCTGCAAAAAGATTGAAATTATTTTCAGCAGAGGTAACAACACAAGTTGTTCCTAGAGAGAGATATGCTGAATATGTATTTGAATTAGCATTGATTGGTGCAACATTAGAAAAAATTGCAATAGAAATTAGAAATTTACAAAGAACAGAAATTGGTGAAGTTGCAGAACAATTCAAAAAAGGACAGATGGGTAGCAGTGCTGTTCCTGTAAAAAGAAATCCAATCAAGAGTGAACGAGTTTCATCATTATCTAAATTAGTTAGAAGTCAAGTTGCATTATCTTTTGAAAACATTCCATTATGGCATGAACGTGATCTATCAAATTCAGCTAATGAAAGATTTGTAATTCCAACAGTATCAATACTAGTTGATGAGATGTTAGAAACTATGACTAGAATTATTTCAAATTTGAGGGTGAACGAAAAAAGAATTGTAGATAACCTATACATCACAAAAGGACAAATATTCGCAGAGTTTGTTTTAGAAGCACTGATCAAAAAAGGTATTCCAAGATTTGTAGCATATAGAGATGTACAAAGAGTCGCATTTGAAGCAAATGACAAAGATATGTTATACAAAAATGCTATTAAAAACGATAAAGCATTTAACTCAAAATTAACAAATAAAGAAATAGATGCAATTTTCTCACCAGAAAAACATCTTGGGGCATCAACAAAAATCATCAATAATGTAGAAAAATCAGTTCATAAAACTGTAAAAAAATTTATTTAATTTTTAGTAAAGATTTATGAATTTTTGAACCGTATTGTAATGCTTTTTTTCTTTTATTGCAAGAAAGTTCTGGAACACCGATATTATTAGCTAATTTACGAATGATATGTTTACGAAATAGATCATCAGAGCTAAGAATTTTTTCAGATATAGGAATAGTTTTTGCATATTTGATAAATTTTTCAGAAAGTAAAGGCTGTAGAATTTTTACATCAAATTCAGAAGCAATTACATTTACAGCTTTCATCATTTTTAATTCATTATCCAATTTTGAATCCATTACTTGATTAATTTTTGTTTGGCCACCAGAAAATGCTTCTCTATAAGCATTATATCCACAAAACAATTCATCAATACCGTTACCAGTAATTACAACATCAAGATTCAAAGTTTTTGCTAGCTTTGAAACATAATAAAATGCTATACAATTTTCATTCCAAGATAAATTATCAGTATTAATTACTTGATGAATGTTAGAAGTAATTTTAGGAAATGTTTCAGGATCAATTTCTAAAATATGATGAGAATAATTAAGATATTCATTTACTTCTTTAGAAAAAATAATATCATGAGATTCAGAAAATCCAATAGTTAGTAAAGTCACATCAAAACCCATATCGGTACAAATTTTTGAAACTAATGTGCTATCTACACCACCAGAAAAAGCAATTCCTATATTCTTTTTTGGAACCACCTCAGAAATAGAATTTTTAATATTTTCTAACAATGCTTCGTTAATTGAATCCATTACTCTCACAAAATATTAAAATTAATTTTACATATATTTCCATAAACCACGAAGGATTAAGGGAAAATAGTCATAAGCATGATAATTATGGAATATTTTACTGAATAAAGAATGGAACCTACAGATATTTTTAAAAAAAGAAATTTATCAAAAGTCAATTTTGAATACGAAGAATTGATTGGGAGGAATTTGTCAAATACAAATTTAAGAGAAGTGAATTTCAAAAGCAGAGATATTCACAATGCAAATATCAGTGGAGCTGATTTAAGTGGAGCTGATTTAAGTGATACAATATTATTTAATGTAAAATTAAGAGGAGCCAATTTACAAAATGTAAATCTGACAAATGCAAAACTTTGGGATGCTGATCTATATGGTGTTGATCTCACTAACGCAAATATCAGTGGAGCTGATTTGTTTTATGCAGATTTAAGAAATTCAGATTTAAGAAATACAAATTTGAGTGGAGCAAATTTAAGACATGCAAATTTTGAGGGTGCAACATTTACATCAATAGATTTTTCAAATACAAATTATGATTTGGATACACTAGATTCAATTTCCAAAGATATTAAATTAATTTTAAAAATGCAAGGTAATCTTTGGTAAAGTCAAAAATTTATCAATCTATTAATTTAGCAAGATCTAAAAAATAATATGATAAAATTATCAGAATCAGATATTATTGAAAAATTAAAAAAATTGGAAGGATGGACTATTGATGATAACAAATTACATAAAGAATTTGAATTTGATAGTTTTAATCAAGCATTTGGATTTATGAGTAGAGCAGCAATGGAAATTGAAAAAATGAATCATCATCCAGAATGGTTCAATGTTTACAATAAAATCACAGTAGATTTAACAACTCATGATGTAGGTGGCATAACAGATAACGATGTTACCCTTGCGAGAATTTTAAATTCCTTAATTTAAATAAAAAACAATAATTTCAGGCACATCATTACAGAATTTATATTATATCCATCGCCAAAAAATTTCACATGACTACAAACCCTACAATTTTAGATTCAGATTTTAAGTATATAGATAAAAAAGGAAATTTACTAAAAACAAGAACAGAATTAACTGTTGCACAAATGCTCACATTTTTAGAAAATGAATATCAGTACAATTATGAAATTGCTCTAAAAAATGGAACTAAAGTAAAAGTTGATTTTAAAACTGAACATGGGTTAATTGAAGTAATAGACAATGATGAAGATATTCAAAAATATAAACAAATCAAAGAAGATTTTCCTGAAGATAAAATAATGGCAATAGGTCATGCCAAGTATGTTGCACAAATTAAAGAATTACAAGACATAGTATTTTATGATAAAACACCACAAACAGGATCAATATTTTTAGAAGATGCATCATTCTCATTTGATTATGCACATATACTTCCATTAGTTGAAAAATGTTCAATCTTACATGGACATACATCTTCAGTAATGGTAGAACTAGTAGGACAAATGAAAAATAATTTACTAGTGGATTTTGGAATAGCTAAAAAAATTATCAAAGAAGTTGTCAATGAATTTGATCATAAATTTTTCATCAACAAAAAATATCTAAAAAAAGAGGATGCATCACATTATGAAATTAGTTTTGAAGGACCAAAAGGAATGTTTGATTTACAAGTTCCAAAACATACAACATATTTACTGGAAGGTGAAGCCACAGTTGAAAATCTTTCAAGTGAAATAATAAAACTATTAGTTCCAAAAATGCCTACTAATGTAGAAGCAGTAGGAGTTTACATCTACGAAGGGTACAACAAAGGATCCCACATAATTTCCAATATTGAAAGATAGAAAATGGAACCTAAAATATCAGAAAAAGCATGGAATCCAGAATTAGAAAAAAATATTTTAAAACAATGGGAAGAGAACAAAATTTATGATTTCACACCTAAAGAAAATAATTTTACAATAGATACACCACCACCATATCCTTCAGGCAGACCGTGGCACATTGGTGCAGCAGCACATTACTCACAAATTGACATGATAGCACGTACAGCAAGAATGGCTGGAAAAAATGTGTATTTCCCAATAGGAATTGACAGAAATGGTTTGCCAGTGGAACTCTATACAGAAAAAAAGCATAAAATTAGAATGAGGGAAACAGAGCGAGGAGAATTTTTAGATTTATGTAGAGAGGCATTAGATGATTTAGAAGCTGAAATGATTCTAATAATGAAGAGTTTGGGCATTAGTGGAGATTTTGCAAATTACTACAGAACAGATTCAGAAGAATACAGAGCATTAACACAATCTACCTTCATTGAATTATGGAAAAAAGGTCAAATTTACCTTGCAAATAGACCCAACAATTATGATTGGGTTTCAGGAACTACTATTGCAGATGCTGAAATAATTTACGATGATTTACAAACTAAACTTGTTTACATGAAATTCAAAATAAAAGATACAGATCAAGAAATTATAATTGCAAGTACCAGACCAGAGTTGCTTTGTGCATGTAGAACAATTATAGTTAATCCTGAAGATGAGAGATATTCAAAATATATCGGTAAAAAAATAATTGTTCCTATTACTAATGCAGAAGTAGAATTAAAAACACATCATTCAGCTAAACAAGAATTTGGCTCAGGAGCTGTAATGGTTTGTAGTTACGGTGATCAAAATGATGTTGCATTATTTAGAGAATTACAATTAGATGAAATAGTTGCAATTGGATTGGATGGAAGAATGACAGAAGTTGCAGGTGCATATACAGGATTAAAACCTAAACAAGCAAGAACAAAAATTATAGAAGATTTAGAAAATAATGGATTTCTTGAAAAAGTTGAAGATATAGTTCATAGAACTCCAATTTCAGAAAGAAGTAAAATTCCAATTGAAATCATACCTATGGAAGAATTTTATCTTAAACAAAAAGATAAAATTGAAAAAATGAAACAAGCAGGAAAAGAAATAACATTTCATCCTGTAATGCATAAACAAATTTTAGAGAATTGGTTAGAATCCATCAACATAGATTGGCCAATTTCAAGAAGAAGGTATTATGGTACAGAAATTCCAATATGGTATTGTAAAAATTGTTCAGAACCACATGTTCCTGAACCTGGAAAATATCGTAAACCATGGAATGAAAAATGTCCAATTTCAAATTGTGTAAAGTGTAAATCTACAGAATTTATTGGTGAAGAAAGAACATTTGATACCTGGATGGATTCCAGTGTTTCCCCATTATTCATTAGTAAATTTAACAGAGATGATGAATTTTTCAATAAAGTATATCCTGCAACGATTAGACCTCAAGCAAAAGATATTGTGAGAACATGGTTGTACTACACATTATTGAGGTGTGAAGAATTAACAGGTGAGAAACCATGGTCTGAAGCTTGGGTAATGGGGTATGGTTTAGATGAAAAAGGAATGAAAATGAGTAAAAGTAAAGGAAATGCCATAGATCCTTTACCAGTTATTGAAAAATTAGGAGCAGACACTTTTAGATTTTGGAGTGCAAGTGAAATTAATCATGGTTATGATTTTAGATGTAATGAACAAAAAATTGATTCTACCAAGAAATTTTTAAGCAAATTATGGAATGTGTCCAGATTTTTATCAAGTTTTCCAGTAATTGATTCAGGTAATCCAAACCCATCAGATAAATGGATTTTATCTGAATTAGACAAACTAGTAAAAGAATGTAAAAAAGGATATGAAGAATATAATTTCTTTATTCCTGCAATTGCAATTAGAGAATTTACATGGAATATTTTTGCTGCACATTATATTGAAATGGTCAAAGCAAGAGCATATGGAATTGAATTTTCAGATGAAGAAAGAGATGGAGCAATTTTTACACTTCATAAAACTTTGGCAACAATTTTAAAATTGTTAGCCCCAATTACTCCATTCATAACTGAACACCTTTGGAAAACATTGTATTCAGATGAAAGTATACATAAACAAAAACAAGTTAATTTTGAAAATACAGACAAACAAACAGAAATCACTAAAGCAATTTTAGAATTTAATTCTAAAGTTTGGAATGAAAAAAAATCTCAAAATTTATCATTAAAGGATTCAATTAAGATCAAAATTCCAGAAATTTTAGAACCATTTCAAAAAGATTTGAAATCCATGCATAATTTATTAGATTAAAAGAAAAAATATTTTATTATAATAATTAATTCTTTAGGGTATTTGTTAGATTAACAAAATACTTGTGTAATGAAATATCACTAGTTAATTCAGGATGAAATGCCACTCCAATTACATTATTTTTTTTAACAGCAATAATTTTTTCATTAAACTTTGACAAAACTTCCACATCAGAACCAACGTCAGAAATTGATGGTGCCCTTATGAAAACTCCATTGAATGTAGGAATACCGATTGGATTTAGAGATATATCAGATTCAAAAGATTCACGTTGACGTCCAAAAGAATTTCTTTCTAATTTAATATCTAAAATATCTAAAAGAGGTTGATCAATTTTTCCTACAACCTTATCTTGAGCATTTTTTGACAACATAATCATTCCTGCACAAATTCCTAAAACAGGCATTCCTTGCTCAATTTTTTCTTTTAAGATCTTTAATGAACCATTTACCATAGAGAGTTGTCCAATAGTAGTACTTTCGCCACCAGGAATAATGATACCATCAACTTTTAAAATTTCATCAGGAGTTCTCACACTGGTTACAGTTCCATCAATATCTAGCGCATCAATTGCTGCCTTTACAGCAAGAACATTTTCAAGGACGTCACCTTGTACTGATAAAACACCTAATGTTAGACTCATGCTGAACCACCACGATCTTGCATACGTAATTCTAATGTTTTAACATCTAAACCAAGCATAGATTGTCTTTCATCAATCATTTTTTGTGCTTCTTTAACTTTATCAGATTCATTCCAAAAAGTAGTTGCTAAAACAATTGCATTTGCTCTTTCTTGTGCATCGTCTGCATTAAAAATTCCAGATCCAACAAAAATACCATCACATCCAAGTGACATCAAATATGCAGCATCAGCAGGAGTAGCAATTCCACCTGCAGCAAAATTTACAACAGGTAATCTTCCTAGCTTTGCTGTTTGTTCTACAATATCGTATGAAACTTTGAATTCTCTAGCAATACGTACCAGATCTTGGTTATTACCAGAATCATAAATTGATTTAATGGTTCTTAATTCATCATTGACTTTTTTGATATGTGTAATTGCTTCAGCAACATTTCCTGTTCCAGGTTCACCTTTTGTCCTTATCATAGATGCACCTTCTTCAATTCTTCTTAAAGCTTCAGCTAAAGATCTTGCGCCATTTACAAAAGGTGTTGTAAAATCCCATTTCCAAATATGACGTAATTCATCAGCAGGAGTCAAAACTTCAGATTCATCAATCATGTCAACATCTGTTTCTTGCAAAACTAATGCTTCATTAACATGTCCGATTCTACATTTTGCCATTACAGGAATAGTAACAGAGTCCATGATTTCTTCAATAATTTTGATACTAGCAGTACGTGCAACACCACCAGCTTTTCTAACTTCAGATGGAAGTTTATCTAAAACCATAACAGAAACTGCACCCGCTTCTTGTGCGATTAGTGCTTGTTCAACATTAGTAACGTCCATTACAACACCATTTTTTTGCATATGTGCAAATCCACGTTTTAAAGTACTTGATCCACGTAACGTATCAATAGAATCTAATTTTTCAGAAATTATTCCTTTAGCATTAATTCTTTCACCAGACAATGGCAACATAGACTGATTTTTGTTAAAGCCTATTTGTACCTATTCACCAAATTGAGACATTATTTTGTCCAACTCAGATTCAACCATAGTGATAATGGGTGGAATGAAATCAGATGTTGCTGTTGATTCAGGCCAATGAATTTGATTCACACGTCCATTAAGTGTAATTTTAACAGAAGATTTTTGATAATCTGTAACATTATCTAAAACTGAAAAGGAATTAGGTTCTATTGCAATAAAACCAGTTTCTTTGATAAGAGCTTTAATTTTATCCAATTTTTTTTGATCAATTTTAGATTTTACATCAGGTTGTGGATATCCTTTTTCAGTAATAGTGTATTTTGTTTCTCCATTATTTTTTATTAATAAAATTTCAGTTTTTTGTGAACCAGTTCTTTCAGCAATTCCATTAGATATTTTTTTTAATTGATGTTTTGTATATTCAATTTCAATTTTATCAACTGAATTTGCAGCAGATATAGGAATTTCATTTTTTGTAATTAATGGAACTGCAAGTAGTATTGCAACAATAACTGGAATTGCACCCAATACAAACAAAATTGGTTTAGCCATAATTCGTTACAACAAAGATTATTGATTATTGCAAATAAATCTTGGTTAAAAATAAGTTAAAATTCAAGCAAATTGTTCCGTTTCTTGTGGGTTCGTAGCCTAGCCTGGTAGGGCGATGGTCTCCAAAACCATCGATCGTCGGTTCAAATCCGATCGGGCCCATTTTTTATTTTATTTCTTATTTCTTAAAACATTCAATGCTGACCCATGTTTGAACCATTGAATTTGAGATTCATTATAAGAATGATTTAATTGAATTTCTTCTTTATTTCCATCATTATGAGTTAGAATACAAATCACTTGTTTTTGAGGTTCTAAATCTTCTAAATTAATTAAACTAATTTTATCATCTTCAAGAATTTTTTCATAATCATTTGGATCATTGAAGGTTAATGCCAAAACACCTTGTTTTTTCAAATTTGTTTCATGTATTCTTGCTAAACTTTTTGTAATTACAGCGACACATCCTAAATAACGGGGAGTCATAGCAGCATGTTCTCTACTACTACCTTCACCATAATTATTATCTCCAATAATTATCCAGTTGAGTCCTTGCTGTTTGTACTGTCTAGCAATTTTCGAAAAAGGTTCATTCTCATTATTTAAGATGTTTTTTCCATTTCCAACTTCATCATTAAAGGCATTAACAGCACCTAGCAACATATTATCACTTAGATTATCTAAATGACCTCGAAGGGATAACCATGCACCAGCAGGAGAAATATGATCAGTTGTACATTTTCCTTTTGCTTTAACCATTATTGGTAATTCAACAAAATCATTACCATCCCATTTTGAAAATGGTTCTAAACGTTGAAGACGTTTACTATTTGAATCAATTACTACTTCAATGTCTGTAGAATCAGATGGTGGAGAAATAAAAATTCCGTCAGGAATTTTAAATCCCTCTTCAGGAACTTCGGGTGCAATTGATGGAGGATTTAATTTGAATTTACTTCCATCAGCTGCAACAAGTTCATCTTTTAGAGGATTAAAAGACAATCTTCCACCTAAAGCTAATGCAATAATCATTTCAGGGCTACCAATAAAATTCAAAGTAGTTCTTTGACCATCATTTCTACCAGGAAAATTTCTGTTAAATGTAGTTATGATAGAATTTTTTTCATTTTTTTCTAATTCTGGTCGATTCCATTGTCCAATACATGGACCACATGCATTTGCTAAAACAGTTGCTCCAATTTCTTTAAGAGAGTCCATTTGTCCATCTCTTTCAATTGTACCTCTAATTTGTTCAGAACCAGGAGTTACAAGTAATGGAATCTTTGATTTAATTCCTTTAGATTTTGCTTGTTCAGCCAAACTAGCTGCTCTAGACATATCCTCATAAGAAGAATTTGTACAGCTGCCAATCAATGCAACAGAAATTGGATCAACATAATCATTTGAAGCAACATCATTTGCAAGTTTAGAAATAGATCTTGCTAAGTCAGGAGTATGAGGACCTACAATATGAGGTTCCAAAGTAGATAAATTAATTTCAATTATTTTATCAAAGAATTGTTCAGGATTAGATTCAACTTCAGGATCTGCAACAAGTAATTTTTTATTTTGATTTGCAAGTTCGGCAATTTCTTTTCGATTAGTATATTTCAGATAAGTTTCCATCTTTTCATCATAAGGAAAAATTGAACAAGTTGCTCCAATTTCAGCACCCATGTTAGTTATTGTAGCTTTTCCAGTACAACTAATGGATTCAGTTCCAGGACCAAAATATTCTACAATAGCATTTGTACCTCCAGAAACAGTTAGTTCTTCAGCAACTTTTAGAATAATATCTTTAGGTGCAGTCCAACCAGTTAATTTACCAGTTAATTTTATACCAACTCTTTTTGGATAAAGTAATTCCCAAGGCATTCCAGCCATTGTTTCTGCTGCATCTAAACCACCTACACCAATAGCAATCATTCCTAAACCACCTGCGTTTGGAGTATGTGAATCAGTTCCAATCATTAATCCACCAGGAAATGCATAATTTTCTAAAACTACTTGATGTATGATTCCTGCACCTGGTTTCCAAAATCCACATCCATATTTTGCACATGCAGATTGTAAAAATTTGAAAACTTCGTTATTTTCATCTAGTGAAACTTTCATATCAACATCACCCTGAACCTCAGCACGGATTAGATGATCACAATGAACTGTAGTTGGTAGTGCAGTTTCATTTAATTCAGCTTGCATAAATTGAAGCATCACCATTTGACCAGTTACATCTTGTAATGCAACTCTATCTGGTTTAAGAAAAACATAATCTTTTCCACCAGAAAGATTTTTTTCATTTATTTCATTAAAATGACCAGACAAAATCTTTTCAGTTAATGTTAAAGGTCTACCTACAACATCTCTAAATTTTATAATATTTTGATTCAATTTAGAATAAACACTAGAAACAAGTTCAGGAGTTGTTTCAATTTTCATAATTTATTGGAAATTCTTCCCGAATTTAATATTTACAATTTAAAAATTAGAAATTATCGTAAAATAGGCATATTAATTCTCAACAATTATAAGCTAAACTCAGCTTTACAATACGTTGTCAATTATTTCAAAAATTTTTATGGAGATTCTATAAAATGGTCAATAAGGGATTTCCAAAATTTGGAATGTCACAAGCAGGATCATTTGTTGCAGCCTTAAAAAATTATAATTTACCAGACTTTATTTTAGTATTAATTGCAAAAGAGTGTAAATCAGAATTACTGGAAAGAGGTAGAATTGATGATAGATTACAAAGTATGAATGATGATGCGTTACATCTTTTACACAAAATTTTTGTAGATTGTGAAGAAGACGATGCAGGAAAATTTGCACAGTATAGATTTTTTGCATATGTATCTAGCATGTATCACAAATGTGAAGTATTAGTCAATGAATCAATTCCAGGTGCAACAGGTAAAAATCACAAAATTCTAGTTGCAGTAAAAAATAATGGAATGTATATTTCAGTTGCACAAAATAAAGCAACAGGAAACCCAGTTAACAAAAAAGAAACAAACAGATTTTATGAAATGGTAGATGATATTAAAAAAGGAGATCACGGAACAATGTTAACTGATGCAGTTTATGGTTCATCAGTAGGATTTAGATCAGATGCATTAGTTGAATTAAAAGAATTAAGTAAATCAAGAGACAGTGATCCTGAAAATAAATTAGATTTTAAAACTGCAAATTTTGAGAATAATATTTATTCAGTAACAAAATGTTAAGATTTTAAAATATCAATTTTTGAATTTACTTATATCCATTGTCAAAAACATTGGTTTATCTTCGGTAATTTCAAAATTCTCTCCATATTGTTGAAATTCTAATTGATCATAGAAATGCTTAGTCCAAACATCATGAACGTCATGAATGTATTTTTTGTGTCTCTTTAATCTTAACATCTCATGAACAATTTCGTGTGAAACAACAGTACAATTTTTTTCAGCTAAAAATAAAGTGTCATCAGATTCTTTTGGAGATTGCCAAAACATCATTCCAAAATTTTCTGCATGATAACCTTCACAAGTACAATCAGTCCATAGAGGTTTAAAATGGGTTAAATAGAAATGATAGGTATCTTTGTCACGTTGCTCATGATCACGAACGAGTGTATGTGTATCAAGTTTTTGAAAAATACTTCTTGGTTTTGTGATTAATTGATCACATTTGATTTCATAATTTATTCCAAAATTTTCATTAATCCATTTTTTATAAAATTGTGCCATTTTTTTAATATATTCAAATTCTAATTTTCTTTTTTCAAGATCCTTCTCTTTTACAACAAAAATAAAATAAAGAATCATGATTTGAAAAAAAGAGTGTTTATGTTTGACCTTCAATACCCATGAGGGTAAGAGTAGAACGAATCTTTTCAATTTTTCTGATTTTCCAAGTAATTGTTTCTCTTAGTTTTTCAACTGTATCAGATTCGATCTTGGCCAAAATATCGTATGCACCAAAAGTTCCATGAACTTCTTTAACACCTTCTAAGCCCTTTAGTTGCCCAATAATAGCTTCTTCAGAACCTAATTCACAGTTTATTAAAACATAAGCTGTTGCCATAAAAGAATTAGATAATTCTACTATATCAATAGAGCGATTAGATTAGCCTTGTGAAATTTTAATGATTTCATCCCAAATAGATTTTGGGACTGGCATTACAGATAATCTTGAAATCCTAACTAATTCCCAATCTTTGAATTTTTTATTGTTTTTTATTTCTGTTAATGTCACTGGTCGTTTTAATGTTTTTTTGTATTTAACATTTACAACAATAAAACGTTCAACATCCTCATTAGGATTTGAATAAGGTTTTGAAGTAACTTGCATAATTCCAACTGCTTGTCTTTCATCACCAGTGTGATAAAATAAAATCAAATCACCAGATTTCATTTCTTTCATATGTTTTAATGCTAAATTATTATGAACACCATCCCAAACAGTTGTTTTGTCTTTTTTTAGCTGTTCGAAATTATATCCTCTAGGTCCACTAGGTTCTTGTTTTGCTAACCAGTAATTTACCATAACAAATTTTGTTTTAGAACTGACATTAAATGGTTTTTGAATGGATAATGTTCCCCGGTTCTGACTCGCAAAAAATCATTGGACATAGCCATACGCCTCATCACGTTCTGAAACCGGGGTTGCCCATAATGTAGCACACCTGGGTGAATTAGAAATCATTGGTATCATTACGATCAGCGTCATCCTAATCCGTCTGTGTGCCTGCTCTTGGGCGATTAATAATTAGATGAACCTACTAAAAACTATTAGAAATTTATTAAAAAGAAAATGTGTTTTTGTGAAGGGCTTTTGGAAATTAGAAATCAAAAGAAATTTTTGGTTGGATTAATAATTTTGATTTTAGGGGCATTTGTAATAATTTTTGATTATCCTCAAATTGAATATTTTAATTATTTAGAGAATGAGAATAACATAACATTAGAAAAAGAGCAAAGAGGAATTTTTCAAAAAATCCTTGTTGAATTTACAATTGGAATAATTCTTTTGATATTTGGTATTATACTAATTTTGATATCAATGTTAAAGAGATTTGAGAATGGAATCAGATAGTGAAATTTCAAATCCAACAACAGGAACACGGATTTTATAATTTTCAATTATAGTTGAATCAATTTCTCCAATGATACCAATAACATTTCCATTAAAAATAATATTTGCACAATGTCCATCCTGAAAACTAGGATTGACTGCAGTTTTTGTTTGAATTTGAATTCTAAAACCAATTTTTAATAAAGTTTGCAATACAGATTTAATTTCAGTGAAATTTGCATCCTTATGAGCACTGATTACAGCAAGATTGATTTTTTCAGAAATAGGTTTTTCAAGATTGAAAATATTTCCAGTTTCAAACATTTTTTGAGGATATGATTCATGAATATTTCTTGAAAGGTTTTCAATCAGTCCAGGAAATATTGAATCACGCAAAATAGTATGTTCTTGACTTTTTGAATCAAGAACAGAGATTATATTTTTTGAATTTCTATTTGTCATATCGTATAAAACACGTTTACTGCTCAAACTGGAATTTAGTGCTTCAAGAAATCCCAATCCAATCATTGCTTGATTAAGAGATTTCAATTGAAGTGATACAGGATTAGTTTTCCCAATTGTTTGAGAAGGAGATACAGTAGGTTCAAAATTTTGAAGTCCATAGCCTAAAGCTACTTCTTCAACTAAATCCATTGGACCAAAAATGTCAAATCGGTATGCAGGAATTGTACAAATAATTTTTTTTCCTTTTGAAATTGCACTTAATCTAGATTTTTTTAAAGAAGAAATAATTTTTGAAGTTGAAATATCTAAACCGAGAGTTTGATTAATCAAAGAAGAGTCAACAGATATTTTCTTTTCTTGAAATTTAGGAGAAGAATTTTTTGCTCCAGAAATTTGAACATTTTCTAAAGTAAATCCTGCACTTTGTAAAATTGTAGCAACTACTGAAAGCATATCTTCAGCATCAGCCTTATTGATTCCAGTTACTTCTACAAAGAGATTTTTTGTTTTTGTTGTTACAGTAGTTATTCCTGCATTAATTATTGGGGGAAAAGAAACTATTTTTTTATTGGAATCAATTATTATCGGTACTTTAGAAGATTGTCCAAGAAGATGACCATAATCTTTTCCTGTTTCAGTATCAGTAATTATTTCTGATATTGTAAGTTCTTTTTTAGAATTTAATGGAATAAATTTATGATTTTTATCTGTAGCAGTATAAGTCAACGGAAAAGAAATCTTATCTAAATCATGTATTCCAATAGAAGATTTTTTTCTTTTTCTTCCAATTCCAAAATGAAGATCCTCTTGCATTGTCATTAATTGTTTAATGGTTTTATCATCAATTTTGCCATTTTTAGCAACGATTCCAGTCACAAATGGACGAATTTTTGAAATAGTGGGTTTGACAGTTATTACATAATTCTTTGATTTTTTCACAGTTAATTTTATTGAACCAGTTTTGATACCAAGTAAACCTTGTAACCCTAATGCAATTCCAATATCAGTAGAATAATCAGGGCGATTTGGACTATATTCAATTCGAACTAAATCTTTTTCCTCAGATTCAATATCTAATCCCAAAAAAGGCAATGAATCAGAAATTTGTTTTTTTGTAACCTTACCAATTAATTTTTGGAGACGAGAGTAAGATAATTCAATCACTGGCATTTTGTATTACTCCTTAACCAACCTAAACTATTATTATAAAATTCTCTAACATCATCTAAATCATATTTTAACATAGCAATTCTTTCAATTCCACCACCCCAAGCTAAAACAGGTTTAGTGATTCCAAGAGGTTTTGTTACTTCTGGTCTAAAAATTCCCATTCCAAATAATTCAATCCATTTTCCCAATTTTTCATTGTACACCATTGTTTGAAGTGATGGTTCTGTGTATGGGAAAAATGTTGGCCAAAATTTAATTTTTGTAATTCCAATTCGTTTATAAAATTCTCTTTGAATTCCCATCAAATTTCTTAGATTTGCATCCTTTCCAACAACAATACCTTCAATTTGATTAAATTCAACAAGATGTTTGTAGCTAACTTTTTCATTTCTAAATACACGACCTAAAGAAAAAATTCGAGCTTCGTCAGGCTTATTTTCAGCTAAATGCTTAATTGTTACACAAGTTGTATGAGTTCTTAAAACCATTTTTCTAGCTTCATTGACATCCCACTGATATCTCCAATTTTTCTTATGAGAATCAGAAACTTTTCTAATTTGTTCTGGATTTGCAATTTTTTTTGCAGAAATTCCATCTAAGAAAAAAGTATCTTGTAATTCTCTTGCAGGATGATCCTGTGGAGTAAATAAAGCATCAAAATTCCAAAAACTTGATTGAGTCAGATTTCCAAGAATTTCAGAAAAGCCCAATGTAACAAAAATTTCGCGAATTTCATCAATAGTATCTTTTAATGGATGAGTTCTTGCAACAAGAATTTCTGGAACTTCAGCTTCAACATCTATTGCTCCAGAATCATTTGAAATATCTAAAGATTTAGCTGTAAGAGTTAAGCTAATTTTTTTATTTTTAATTACATCCTCAATAATAAAATTAGGTCGTTTCAAAAGTTCAGAAAAATCATTTTGATTAATTTGTTCTTTAGATAATTTCTTATTTCCAATTTGTTGAAGAGTTTTTTCACCAGGTAGTTCAAACGGAATTGTTTTAATGATAATTTGATCTGAAGATGTTTCAACCCAATTATTTTTTCTACATAAACCAATAGCAGGACCAAAAACAAATCCTAATTCTTTTTGAATATCAGATAGTTTTCTAGGTCCGTCTTTAACTAAATTTAGCAGTCTTCGTTCAGGTAATCCTTTTTCAAATGAATCTAAACCATTTTTTCCTAAACTAATTACACTTGATTTGGATTCATCCACGATAGCTAAATCCTTTAATTTTAGCCATTCAATTCCACGTCTAATTTGATCTGGTGAAAGTTGAGTTGAATTTTCAAGTGTCTCAGGAGTCTGAATTGGATTTTCTTTTAACGAATTGATGATTTTTTTTTCAATATCGTGAAAAACTTGTGACAATAGTTCAAAGATCGAAAAAGACTTTTTAAACCTTAACCTAAGTCAAGTTGAATGTCAGCTGATGAATTCATTGTAACGCCTTGGCACGTTGAGGGTGATATTGACTATGACAAATTAATCAAAAAATTCGGTACTGAAAAAATATCATCAGAATTACTAGATAAAATCAAAAATATTACAAATGAGGACCACTTTATGCTTCGAAGAGGGATATTTTTCTCACATAGAGAAATGGATAGAATAATTGAAGATCATCAAAAAGGCAAGGGGTTTTTCCTATATACTGGAAGAGGGCCATCAGGACACACACATATCGGACATTTAGTTCCATGGGTTTTTGCAAAATGGTTACAAGAAAAATTTGATGTAAATTTGTATTTCCAATTAACTGATGATGAAAAATTCTATTCAAAAACAAATTTGACTTTAGAAGAGACAAATAAATTTGCATATGAAAATGCACTAGATTTCATAGCATTAGGTTTCAATCCAGAAAAAACAAAAATAATTATCAATACAAAAAATATTCAAACATTATATCCAATTGCAGCTCAAGTAGCAAAAAAAATTAATTTTTCAAATACAAAAGCAACTTTTGGATTCACTAATGAAACAAATATTGGAATGATTTTCTACACATCATTACAATCAGCTCCATGTTTTATTGAAGATAAACCAGTTTTGATTCCTTTAGGTGTAGACCAAGATCCACATTTTAGATTAACAAGAGACATTGCACAAAAAATTGGAAAACATAAACCTGCATTAATCCACAACATTATGATTCCAGCATTAACAGGACCTGGTGGAAAAATGTCAGCATCAGAAGAAAAAGGAACAATTTACACAACTGACACACCAGATGTTGTAAAAAAGAAGATTAACAAATATGCATTTTCAGGAGGACAACCTGATATTGAACAACATAGAAAACTAGGAGGAAATCCGGATATTGATGTATCATATCAATATTTGAGAATATTTTTTGAGCCTGATGATGAAAAGTTAAAGAAAATTTACGATGATTATAAATCAGGAAAATTACTTTCAGGGGAATTAAAAGCAATTTTAATTGAAAAAATTAATGAGTTTCTTAAAACGCATCAAGAAAAACGAGAAAAAGCAAAACAGCAAATACAACAATTTCTTTTAGAAAATAAATGAAAACCAGCATAATATGTGATGATGAATACGAAGCTCAAAAATTAATGAGTCTTATTTTCATAAAAGAGGATAAAGAGACTTACATTACAGGAATTTTAAACATCATAAAAAATGAAATGATTATTTCATTAAAGGATAAATCAGCTCACAGTGTTTTACTTAAAAATGAGGAAAATGTTGAAAAATTTGCAGATTTTATACAATCAGTACTAGATAAAGAACATGATTTGATATCAACAAAAATGATTAAATCAATTATTGAAATTACCAAAGAATAAGTTAAAGATCATCTAGGAAAATATTTACTTCTTTTAGATTTTTTCCTTGGACGTTCTTCTTGTGATTTGTGAATGGGTTCAACAGCATCATTACAATTTGAACAGAATATTTTAAGTTCTTTTTTAGCAATATCAGGTGCAGAAATATATTTTCCCCAAGATGCAGCTTTACTTCCACGTCTAGTTTCAGTAGAAAGTTGATTATTATTTTCGTCACAAATACCTAAAGATCGTTCATCAGTAGAACCACAATTAGAACAAGTTTTTCCACCTAAAATTTCATATAATTTTTTCTGTAATGATTCATTAAATTTAGCAGAACCTCCAGAATAGAAATTTTCTTGTTTTCTCAAAACCTTATCACTTCTCCCTCTACTGGAACGAGAATTGTCTCTGGAATATCTTGAACCTCTATCGTCTCGTGATGGTCTATCATTGTCAGAATTATCTGGTTTGTTTTGTCTAAAGCAATCACTACAGTAAACGGGTTTATTGCTTCTTGGAACAAATGGAACTGTGCATTGATCACCACAATCAGCACAAGTTACAGTTGTGTCTTCTCTGTCATTATCTCTGGAATTTCTTGAACCTCTATCGTCTCTGGAATATCTTGAACCTCTATCGTCTCTGGAATATCTTGAACCTCTATCGTCTCTGGAATATCTTGAACCTCTATCGTCTCTGGAATATCTTGAACCTCTATCGTCTCGTGATGGTCTATCATTGTCAGAATTATCTGGTTTGTTTTGTCTAAAGCAATCACTACAGTAAACGGGTTTATTGCTTCTTGGAACAAATGGAACTGTGCATTGATCACCACAATCAGCACAAGTTACAGTTGTGTCTTCTCTGTCATTATCTCTGGAATTTCTAAAAGAACGAGATGGTCTTTCGTCAGAGGAAGAATTACGATTAGGGTATTTTTTATCAGAATGTTTTGATCTGTATAGGTCCATTTTATAATAAATTGGATAGTTATTGGATATAGATACTTAGATCTCTAATTCATGCCTAGAATTAATAAAAAATATCAAACTAGTGATTTATCCATTTCTGTAGACATTAATTCCTGAACTTTAAGAAAATATAATTTTGTAGAATATGGCATGTCATCTAAATTATTATCAACTACAATCATAAAATATCTAACAGCCCTCTTTGAAATATCTAAATTAAATTTCATTGGAAGAATAGGATCTTGATGTACTTTGATTTTATTTTGAAGCCAAGGTGGTGCCATTTCGATTGTTTCTGTAATAATTTTATCATACCAAAATGAAAGATTTTGAGGTTGAAGACCCTGCTTTAGATTAGATACATCAGTATCAATTTTTTTCATCATATGATTGATTATAGTCATAAAATTTCATATGACAATTTTGTTTTATTCAGATTACTCAAAATACTGTAAGCTACTTGTCAATTGATAACAAGTTTCCATCAATATCAATCTCAGAATTTTTGATTCTAGTTGTAGAAATTCTTTTCCCATCCTTTGCTAAAAACATTGGAACTACAATCACTTCTACAGGAGGGAGATTATGCTCAGATCTCAATTCATTTAAAATTTTTCCTTGATTACTTGTTTCATCACTTACAACTAGTGCTTGAACTTCTTTTTCTAAAACTGCAGGTCCAAAATCATTATTTAATTGACAAATTTCAAAATAGGTATTAGGAAATTTTTTAAAAATTGTAGATGTCAAATTTTTCAGGCGTTCATCATATTTGTGAGTAGGAGTTTTGCCTTTTTTTTGTACAAATTCATCACTAGTTAATCCAATTATGACTTTATTAGAAATCTCAAATGCGGTTTTAAGTAAAATGATGTGTCCGTGATGAATAATATCAAAAGTTCCACCCATTGCAATTAAAGAAAATTTCAACATGTAATTACAAAGTATTCTTTGAAAATAAATCTATTAGTTTACAAGAATTAGTACAAAAGGCCCTTGAGCTCCAAGTGGAATATCATCTCTATCCCACACAAATGTTTCAATAAAAAATAATCCTTTTTTTTCAGGAATCCAATCTATCGATTGTGTTTCAAATCCATTTCCCACAAACCTACCATCAAATTTGCCAATATATTGAACCGTTGGAGGGATATCAGGTTCAGAAGAATTTTCTTTTATTTGAACATAATAGGTATAAGGAATTTCATCACCTATTTCATCTGTTAAGAATTGAATTGAAGTTTCACTTTGAATTTGAATAGTTTCACCAATTTTAATTTCAGATAATTTTTTTCCCATCGTATCTTTCACTAATACATCAGAAATGGTAACTAAATTTGTACGAATTTGAGATTTTGGAATTTTTATCTTTTCGATTGAAGAATAAAATTTATCGGATTCAGAAAACAACAGGAAACCTACAGCAGAAGGATTAATTTTTTCAGTTAATTGTAGTAAAGCAGATTTATTCATATCAACATCACCAACTTTAATGGTAGAAATTTGAACTATTCTATCAAAAACATCGTAAAAAGCTAAATGTATTGCTGCCTCAGAAATTGGAGAATTTCCATTTCTCAATATTCCTGAAAAAGAGAAAACATTTGCAGAGTTTGATGCAAATAAAGAATCAAAGGAAATGTCATTAATAGAAATTTTCAGGGAATTTTTCATTGATTCTGAAGTACCGAAAGTTGAAATTTTTGTATATACTTCAGTTATATCAGAATTAGGATTTTCTGAACGTATCACAAATGGGGATTTACTGTTTGGAGGAATTACTTTTAGTATCGTGCTTCCTTCTCTTACTTCCAAAGGATTTGGACTAAAATCATCATAAAAATTTGCTTGAATTACAACATCTGTTAGAAAAGACAGAGGATCATTATTTTCAATTAATCCAATCACAACAGTATATCCTTCAGAATCCTGATAAACAAAATTTGCATTAGAATTTGTAGATACAGTCAATGATGGATTGGTATCAGTATACTCTTGTGAATATGCATTAGAAATTGGGAATAAAATGAAGATGAAAATTATAGAAAAAAGGAATTTCTTCATACATTCAACTTAAGCAAATCATTAATCAAATATGATAGCTGACATAGTCAACAAAAAAGGCAACAACGTTAAACCCAGTTTGCACTAAACAAAATAATAAAAAGAAATTAAAAATGGATTAAAATTTTATTTTCTCTTTGCGGTAATTGCTAACCAGTATACTAAACCTGGAGCTAAACCAACAATAAGAGGAATCCATACGGGCCATCCGTCTACTGGGCTTGTCATAAGTAAAAACCGAAACTTGTGCTATTTAAATCCACCCGACGTTATGAAATTCATCATCGATCGGAGAATTGAAAGTGGACCGGACGGAATTTGAATCCGTGACCCCCCGCGTGCAAGGCGGGTATACTACCAGGCTATACTACCGGCCCACATGAAGAACACTTACAGAGTGGACTTTAATTGTTGTCCTCTTGGATAAGATTTTATTTGAATAGTGATTTTTTATTGTATGGTACTTTTAGAATCACAAGTCAAATTAAAAAAAGGAGACATTGCTCCAGATTTTGAATTATTAGGAATTGATGATAAGAAACACACACTCAAAGACTATGGAAACTATAAAGGAATTTTAGTAATTTTCATGTGCAATCATTGCCCATATGTCAAAGCAAAAGTTGATGCATTAAATGAATTATTTGAAGAATGTGGAAAAGACATAGCAATAATAGGAATTAACAGTAATGATCCTACAAATGTTCCAGAAGATAGTTTTGATGGAATGAAACAAACTGCAAAAGAGAAAAATTTTCAATTTGATTATTTAGTTGATGAAACTCAAGAAATCGCAAAAAAATATGGTGCAATGTGTACCCCAGATCCATTCTTGTTTAACAGTCAAAAAGAATTGGTTTTTCATGGTAGAATTGATAATGCTATGAAACCAGATGATACAGCCACAGAAAAAACAATGATTCTAAATATGAAAAAATTGATTGCTGGAGAAAAAATCGAGAAAGATTTTGACCCTTCAATTGGTTGTTCAATTAAGTGGAAAGAAGACTAAATTCAGATATCCCATATTCATCTAACATAGATCTTAGTTAATTTATGATTATTATACCCCCGATACAGCAAGTCCATATTGGGCTCGTAGCTCAGCTTGGCTGGAGCGTTCGACTGATAATCGAAAGGTCATGTGTTCGAATCACATCGGGCCCACTTAATCATTTAATATTTTGTGATATTGTATTGGACCATTGTAAAATATCACCGATGTTATCAGATAATAAATCAGAAGTAATTTTGGTTTTTTTAGAGATTTTACCACATAATGCCAATTTCATTAATTTGTTAGTTTTTTCTTTATTTGGATTAATAGAATCTGCAAAAAATGTTAAGCCTTCAGAAGTTTGAGAAAATATTACCACCAACAAAATTCCAGGTTTTTGTTTCCAAATCTTCCCAATTAATTTTTGAAAGTCTAAATCAAATAAAACATCGATAGTAGATGACATGTCACCTAAATGAGAGACATTCCAACCATCAGAATGATAAGATGCAGAAGCAGATTCAGCAATTAGAGCACTTTCAATATCTGCAGCAATGACTACGACATTTTTTTTTGGATCTGAAACAACTGGAATTTGATTAAAAATATTTAATGATTTTGAGATTGTAGTTCTTAGCAGATTTTGTTCTGCAGCTCCAATTTTTCCAGAATCATATAGTTCATGAATATGATCAATTGTTGGATAAATTACTTCTAAAATTATTCGATTAATTGAAGCACCTGAATTAATACAATTTCGTATTAGTGAATAGATTTGTTCTTCATTACCCTTAACTAACAATTCAAGATATCTAGATGTTATTTTGAAATAATCATCAGGAAAAATAAATGATTCTTGATTAGGTTCTAAAAACCATAATGTGACATTCCCAATATTTTTTTGACGTAGTAAACCTTCTGCAGCAAAAACTTTGAGATATTTGATCATAGTTATTCTATTAACATTAATTTTTTTGGAAATTTCAATTCCAGACATTCCACTATCAGAATCTTTCAGAATTGAAATTAGTTGTTCACGGATTTCTTCAGGTTGATAACCTCTGACCATAATTTACTTCAATCAAAGTATGGTATAAAGACTAATTTTCAATTACTAAATAACGAATTCATAAATAAAACATTATATACTTGGGTACTTTAATGTACGGTAAGGAAAAGTAAATTGCCAAAAGCAGGATTCAAATCAATTACAGTCTCAGAAACAGTTTATGATAAATTCCACGAAGTTTATCAAAACAGTAAAGATGACCTTACAATGAAAGGGGTCAATAGTTTTTCAGGTTATGTAACTTACATGTTAGAAGAGATGATGCAAAAAGACAAAACTTTTGCAAGATATGCTCCAAAGATAGAAAAAATTTCCATTGATGATGATAGAGTAATTCTAAAAGATAATATGAAAAATAGAATTGCAGAAGTTGCAGTTCAAAAGGGAGAATTATTTTGTCAATTATGTGATGAAAAAGATTGTGTCCACGTTGGATATGTATTTTCATTACCTGATGTCTACGAAGTATTAAACGCCAGAGGAATCAAACATCCAAAATAAAGTGGAGGAGGTGGGATTTGAACCCACGAACTCCTGAGAGACAGGATCACCCATTATTTGATCTTAAGTCCTGCATGTCCAAAAGCACTAAATGCTTACTTTGGCCAGGCTTGATTACTCCTCCAAAAGAATAGAAAAATCTGTGAAATTTAACAGTTTAGAACGATATCCTTCAGAATGAAGAATTATAAGGATTTTCTACAGACGATTTGTGTGCTTCGATAGCTCAGTCTGGTAGAGCGTTACATTGGTAATGTAAAGGTCGCGGGTTCAGATCCCGTTCGAAGCTTTTAATAATTTTTGATTAATAATTCAAAATGTCCAGTTCGTTTTGTTGAATTTGAATTAATGGAACGGTTTGCTTTAATTTTACTGATTTTCCAAGGTTTTTTTGAAAACATATCTACAACCTCTTTAGAGTTAGAATTCGACAAAAGTACTTTACATCCTTTTGAATCTAATTTCATGCAAAGAATCGCTAATCGATTTAGATCATCATAAGTAAAATTCTTGTTAGTATAACTAGTAAAATTAGCAGTTTCAGTCACAGGTTGATAGGGGGGATCAAAATATACTAAATCGCCTTTCTTTGCATCTCGTAAAACTGCTTCAAAATCACGACATTGAATCTTAACTTTACTGGATTTCAAAACATGACTAACTGAGCGTAAATTATCCTCATTAACAATATTGGGATTAGTGTATTTTCCTAAAGGAACATTGAACTTTCCTTTACTATTTACCCTGTACAATCCATTAAAACAAGTTCTATTCAAAAATAGTAATCTAGATGTTTTTTCAATTTCGTTTTTTGGAGTACTTTCTCTAATAGCATAGTAATAGGATTTTGAATCTTTTTGATAATATTTTTCATGTTGTTTTAATGAAGAAATCAAATCATCAACATTGTTACGAATTGTTGCATATGCCAAAACAAGATCAGAGTTAAGATCCGAAATACTGCATTTTTGTTTATTATTTTCAATTAACATATTGAATAATAATGCGCCACCACCAAGAAAAGGTTCAAAATAAGTACCAAAAGAATCAGGTAAATTTTCATTTAAAACTGATATTAACTGACGTTTTCCACCAGCCCACTTTACAAATGGTTTTGGTGTAACAAGTATTTGGCCATATTGTTGCTTCATATAATATAATTACAAAATTGCATATTGTCAAAATAGACAATAAAAGATCACAAGCTGTGCAGTATTTTTTAATCAAATTTGTGTAGAGTATCCTCTAAGAGAAAATAATAAAATGAAAAAGGTTGGGTTTTAGTCCCACTTTGACCAAGCGGCCATCCATCTGTATGTCCAAGTGTTCAGTTTACAACCTAATGCTGCAAATGTACATGCCAAAACTGCACCTGCACCTGCGCCCAATGCGACTGGACTGTTATAGAACTTACCGACTTGGGGTTCTATTGGTGTCATATATGGTGGCAATGTTGGTCTTGGATACTTGAATGCCGTTTCAAGCGGGTCTGCTACTGTTATCAGGTTTACCATGTTGAATAATGGTAATGACATTCCTACCAGTACGCCGCCAAACAGTATCAAACTATGTTTGTTCTTCTTTGTTGCCCAGTAAACTAGATCCAAAAGCATTGCTGATGGTAACCAAACTGGAGTTACAATGAAGTCATATGGATATCCGAGTGCAAACCATGCACCTTTTGCTACCCATGTGTATACTGTCATAATTAGAGCGTAGTACGTTGCTGTGCCTGGAACGCCAGTAAATGTAAGATAATATGTTGCACCTACAATAAGCATCAAAGTTTGCGATATTGAAAATACCGTATACGATGTCCAAGCCCAGTCAGTGTAGAAGATGTAGTCTCCTGCATTAATTGTTAACAGTGTAGAGTTAACTGCAACTACTACTATGAATAAGTAGTGTGTACATCGTCTTAACCAGACCATACGAAGTTGAGGAAAAGGTCTGTATATAAAATTTTAGAGTGTGATGAAGATCGGCAATTTTGGACTTAAATTAAAATGAAAAAGAAGTGTCTTGAGTTGGTTTCTGTTTATTTTCCGACAAATAATGAAATCATTATTGTACCGACTGTAACAGCACCTACAACTCCAGCAACGATACCGTTACTGTTTTTATTGGAACCTTCTTCCATTACTTTAACACAGAAGATGTAACCAATTGCCTCAATGATTGTGAGTACGATGAATGCAAAGTGACCACTTGGAGTTGGATATGCCCAAGGATAATAGAAGTATCCTGCTGCAGTTCCACCAAAAGTTGCTAACCATGCTGCGATAAATGAAATGGTAATCATTCCAGTCATGTTTTCAACGCGTTTTCCAATCATTCGTTCAACGTCGGCGCTTGATGATCCACCAGCACCGCCAGAACCGAATCCTTTAGGAAGAGTCATTATG
>Ga0207992_1000064_pt1 | contig 65056 bp, 55 predicted proteins | sample ETN02SmetaG_FD_185788 | JGI IMG/M metagenome (GOLD analysis project Ga0207992, IMG submission 185788) | Marine microbial and viral communities from oxygen minimum zone, Eastern Pacific Ocean - ETNP2014F10-02SV255 (SPAdes) (version 2) | ecosystem: Environmental > Aquatic > Marine > Oceanic ...
GCCCAAATGATATTAGGTGGAAGAAAATGGGGCATTGTTAAATGAAACGCCTCTGGCTACATATATGCTACTTAGTAGGTAGAGGAGAAGAAAGGCACTGCCTTTCGGAAATCCGCTAGGACCTACTCCCTAGACGATGGATTGCCTAATAATTTAACGTGGCTCGGGACGGAATCGAACCGCCGACACAAGGATTTTCAGTCCTCTGCTCTACCTACTGAGCTACCGAGCCACTCTTTGCCATAAATAGGCTCGGAAAATTAGTCGAGTATAGAAGGGAATTCCAAATAATATTCTGCTAGTATGAGATTAAAATAGATACGATAAATTCAAATAAATTTTAAGTGCTGAGACTTCTTCTTGTGCGCCAGAAGGAGTGTAATAATCACTAGATTTCTTTTCCCATGAGCTTAAAACCGCTGCGCCGTCCATAATCATGTTAGATCCAAGAGGTATCCCAGCGCCAAGAGAAACGTAAGTTTTGTCACCTTTATCAGATTTTTTTGGAGCAGGAAGAAAGGCGTATCCACCTCTTAAAGCGATTCCAAATGTTTCACTGAACTCGAGCAAAGTTTCAACCCCTAGACGAATCTGGGAGACCTGACGATATCGAAATGATAGATTACTGTTCTCTTCTTCAAGGTATAAATAATCATCAGAATTTAATTGTACACTTTCTAAATCAAACCTGGTAGACGTCCAATCGATTAATCGATAACTACTTGATATAGAAAGTGCTTCTACTGTTATTGCTCCACCAATATCTAAGATCATAGGCGCTTTTACTTTGTAATCATAATAACCAGCTTCAGTTGCATCACTATTATCTCCATTATCAAAACTAAGCGATTCACTTGTCCCATGATTCTCAAGAACCTTTATCTTATACGGTAAGGATAAATTCATGCCAATGCGAAACCATTGCGTAATAATAAATTTTAACCCCCCTCGGATTTGCCAACCTTCAGTTTTCGTATCAAGGGATTGAATTAAATCATATCTTTTAAAATCTTTAGGAAATTCAGTGTATTTATTTTGTGTATCTTCTTGAATAAATTCAAAATTATATTTTTCATTCCCCGATATTTTTGAAATAGATAATCCTCCAGACATATTTGGGGATAGAGCAATCCCGAATGCAAATGTTAATTGTTCCATTGCACCCATACTTGATATCTCCTCAGAACGTCTAACTCCTTTTGAAAAAAAATGGTTTTGTTGTGTACCATCTACATTGATAGGAAATTCTAAAGCATTGTCATAATTACTAAACCCAGAAAATCTCATGAATTCATCGTAATGATTGATTCGATTAAATCCCACCCCCAAAACTAAACTTCCGCGAATCGTTGGGACTGGGAATGCCATACCTATCCCATTTAATCGCCCAGTTCCTAAAGGATTAGTATCAGTTTCCCCAAGATAGGTTGTTTTATTCTTTGAATAAAGATTACGAAGTTCAATATAGAATGCTCCATTTTTAATATCGGCTAAGCCCGCAGGGTTCCAATACATCCCTGATGGGTCACTACCCATAGCAGTATAGGCTCCGCCCATAGCCAATGATCTTGCACCATAACCCACCTCATTCTCAACCAAATGGATGGCTTCAGATGCAGTTTGAGATTTGATTATAGCAAAGAAAAGAATAAGTGGGATAAATTTGAATTGGGTCATAACCTGGATCAAAACCCTAACATAATTATGAATGAAGACTAATTGCGACGAGATGCTCTACGCCCACCTGATGATGAGCTAGAAGAACTACTAGAAGAGCTTCCGGAGGATGAAGACCCTGAAGATCTGTCAGAAGAGACAGATGAACTATTCCCTCCGTGTGATGATTGGTTAGTTCGAGAAGATGAACTGGATCGGTTAACATTTAAGTTTGTACCAGAAGTAAGTGTTCGATCCTTATTAAATGAACGTAATTCTTTATTATCATTTATGGGCACAAACATTTTGTATCCACCTATAACATAGTCATAACCATTATAACCGTATAGATTAGTATAACCACCCGCGCCTGGATGATATCCATATCTATTATAGTAATCATATTTATTATAGTATCCACTTCCATAAGATGCGCCAAAATACGGGTACATACCATAATATCTTTCATACATCGATGAATACGCTAACCCTAATGGAGTTCCTGCTCCATCTTGAGCATAAACATCCAATCCAGGTCGAGAAGGTGCTTGAGAATAAGTGTCATAAAATTGTTCTTCGAATTCTTCAATCTCTGGCTCTGGATAGAACATAGCTAACTGTGTAAAACATCCCTGAAAGAATAGGGATCCAATAAAAATTAGTCCTAATAATTGACTTTTTATCTTCATACCGAGTAAAATTACATCATAATTCTATATTAAACAAATTAACATGTGTTATTCACGAATCCCAACTAGGTCAAACATAAATGCATATTCTAGAGCGACTTCCCTATATCGGCGATATCGACCAGATTTACCTCCATGGCCAGCATCCATATTCATGTGAAGATAGAGTTTATTATCACTTTGCCAATTATCTCTAAGCTTCGCTACATATTTTAATGGCTCCCAATATTGAACCTGCGAATCAAAAAACCCACTTGTAACAAGTAAATTAGGATAATTGCGATCTTTGATTTGATCATAAGGAGAATATGAAAGCATATAATCATAATATTTTTTTTCTCTGGGGTCACCCCATTCATCCCATTCACCAGATGTCAAAGGTATTGATGCATCTAACATTGTTGTAACCACATCAACAAATGGCACGGCAGCAATAGCACCTTTCCACAGCTCTGGCTCCATATTAACAACAGCCCCAATCAGTAGCCCTCCTGCACTTCCACCTTCAGCAAAAAGGCGATCCGAATTAGTATATTTTCTATCAATTAGATACTTACCTGCGTCAATAAAATCATAAAATGTATTTTTTTTATTTAACATTTTACCATTATCATACGATTGCCGACCATATATCTGACTACCTCTTACATGCGCAATAGCATAAATAAAACCTCTATCCAACAAACTTAATCTTGTTGAGCTAAAATAAGGGTCACGCGTAGAACCATACGAGCCATATGCGTAAAGGAGAAGATTTTGAGGTACATCTTTTTTCATCTCTTTATGATAAACCATTGAGATAGGGATTTTATTTCCATCTTTTGCCACAGCATATAGACGTTCAGAATTATATAGTTGTTTATTATAACCACCAATGACTTTCTGTTCTTTCATCAAATCAACGTTGCCAGTATCCATATTATAATCATATGTGGAACGAGGTGTAACCAATGAAGTATAGTTATATCTGAGAATATTTGTATCGAACTCTTTATTAACAGAAATACTTGCTGTATAAGTTGATTCACCAAAATCTAAATATTCATCTGTTCCTGTTATTTGATTCATAATACGTAACCCCCTAAGACCATCTTTCCTTTCATTTAGTACAAGATGATTCTTAAAAATTTCCATTCCAAGTAAATGTGCATCTTTCCGATGAGGAATAACTTCTCTCCAATTTGACATTTTTGTTTTCTTATCTGATGTTTCCATCAATCGGTTATTTTCGGCCTTCCAGTTAGTAATGATATAAAATTTATCTTTATAATGTTCAATACTATATTCATGATCAGATTCTCTTTTTGTAAAATTATTAAACATGCCATCTGGGTTATTAGCATTTAAAATCTGATAATCAGATACTAAAGTACTTCGATGATATATAATTATAAATTCTCCTGATTTAGATCTATATACACCATTATAGAAAGTTTCATCATTCTCTGAATAAATTAGTTTATCAGTTGAGGATTTAGACCCAACTTTGTGCCTCCATATTTTTTCACTTAATAAAGTTACTTCATTCTTAGAGGTATAGAATACTGTCTTATTATCGTTTGCCCATGCAACGCTACCTGAACTATTAGGTATGGTTTGATTTAAAACTTCTCCAGTTTGAAGATTTTTAAAATGAATTTCGTATATGCGTCGACTTAAGGTATCAACACCATAGGCTAACCATTGATTGTCTGGGCTAATAGTACGACCACCAATTGCAAAATAATCATGACCTTGGGCTAATATATTTTCATCAAGAATGATTTCTTCCTTATTACTTAAGGAACCTTTTTTCCTACAATGAATTGCATATTCCTTTTCTGACTCATATCGTGTATAATAATAATAACCATTATCAAGGTAAGGAACAGACTCCTCATCCTTCTGTATCCTTCCAACTATCTCATCAAAAAGACTATCCTGAAACTTTTTAGTATGAGAAAGACTTGATTGAGTATAATTATTTTCAGAATCAATATAATCCACCACTTCTTGTGTCTGTGAATCATATTTTTCAGCTGATTTCTGTTCATCCGTGAGCCGCATCCAATAATAATTATCCACACGGGTATGACCGTGCTCTGTCATTTCATAGGGTTTCTTGGTTGCGTCAGGGGGCAGATTCATTTTTTCCATACAGCTACAGAATATAAAAGGTGTAAGCCAGCTTATTTTTTTCATTCGTTTCTCCCATTTCTTTATTCAATTCCACATTACTTTAATTTTCGCCCCAACCATAACCAGGCACTCCCTAGAATAATGCCTAAACCTTCCCGTTGGTGTTCCCACATGTTTACCATGCGGTCATCTTCCTGTTGAGACATCCAAGGGTTAAGGATGCCCGAAGCGATCAATAAGCCCAAGACCAGCAGAACCAAGGCCAATTGGTTTAGGTATTTTTGATTCACTTTTTGGCTTAATGGCAGAACGGCCACCGCCACATAGATTAAGGCCCAAATCCAACCATCGGGATCATTCAGATTCACCGCCGCGAAAGCGATAAACATAAGGGCAACGGCCCAAGAGAGTATCTTGTATTTATTTACGGCCATTGAATTACGCCTACAACTGGTCGGTGATCTGAAGCGATTCGTTCACCCAGGACAGTTGAAGTGGCCTTTATGCTAGGCATCCCCCGAATCACAATATAGTCAATCTCTACTTTTGGTGCATCCGCCGGCCATGTGAGATTGGGATTTAACTTGGGAATGATGAATCCGGACTGACGTGCCAATTGCATGGTCGGCGAATCTGGTTCTGCATTATAGTCCCCTGCCACAATTACAGGATGTTTTCGAATAGCCAACGCTTTATCCAAAGCTTTAAACTGGGCAACACGCAGTGACGATTTCGTCCAATCTAAATGGATACTGGCAAATGAAATCGGTTTCCCATTCACCATCACTTCCACTTCAAGGACCACACGAGGTTCGGCCCCAACAGGCAACCGATGAATATGAGATTTAAGAATGGGATATTTTGAAAGGACGGCCAAACCATATTCACCCCCATCAAAGTCCATAAATTTGGCAAAATTGTGATACATGCCCAACAATTCCCCCAGCACCATGGCCTGATTGACTTTCCCGCTCCGGTTCACCCCTTTATCCACTTCCTGTAAGGCGACAAAATCCGGTTTTTCTGATCTGATCACATCCGCGATTCGAGGGAGGTCGACTGCATCATCCATCCCTTCACCGTGGTGAATATTATAAGCGAGAACCCGTAATTCACCTGAAAAACACCAACCGATCAGCAGCAGCCAGCAAAAAAATATTTTCATCTTAGTACCACTTCCATATCCCGACTTAATTTTTTGTTTCAATGAAATGACGCCTTAACGTCCGATCAAGCCACCGGGATAGGCTACCATGCTCTCATGGCCGTTTTCACCGACCGCCGCTACACCAAAGAGATAATTATCTATGACAATACCTTCTAAGGTATGCTGCGTCACATAACCGCCCACCCATTTTGAATATTTCCAGGTGGGAGCGGTGGTATCCCGCCAATAGAGTTTGTAACCAGCCGCACCGTCGACCTTATCCCAGGATAAAACAGTAAAGGGTTTTACAATTCCGCCGATTTTGACGTTTTTTGGTTTAGGCGGCGCCATGGCCAAGGTGACCAAAGCTGCTGCATTTACCGCCGTCAGTTTGGCGCAGTAATCAAAATTCACACCTTCAATCACATCGCCGTATTTGATACCATTTTCTGTCCGAATATCCTGGTGCTGGCGGTTATAATTCTCATGGGCCTCCATTATCCGCACACCGGGAAACCCGGCTTCATTGAAAGGTCGGTGATGACCGCCACGGCCGAAACGATCCAAGCGGTAGATCAACAAGGGATTCATTTCCGGCAAGTATATTTTGGTGCTAGCAAATGCATGGCGGGCCAGCTGGCGGGATTCACCATCATTCTCGCCCCCATAAAACCGCTTTTGTTTCAATTGTTTTTCTGTTTCCAAAATAGAATAGGGTTCAGAAAAAATTCTGAATGTGCGGTTGTCTATAACACCGTCCACCCCCTCGATATTGCCGATCATATCATTGTTTAAAATACCCACAATTTCCCAGCCTTCTTTTTTGGCTTTTTCCGCTAAAAATCTGCCGCCGAATAATCCCTGTTCCTCACCAGAGAGTCCTGCCAGAATGATACTGGTGGGAAAATCATGTTTCGATAAAACACGTGCCAATTCAATGGCGCCGGCCATGCCGGAGGCATTGTCGTTGGCCCCGGGGGAATTACCTTTTCCGTCCAATGGATCGGAAATTCTGGAATCAATATCACCACTCATGATCACATACCTATTCGGATATTTCGTCCCCCGTTTCACCGCATAAATGTTGACAATCCAGGTGTCTCTTTTGATTCGTGATTTGGGACTCCCTTTGGCCAAGGACCACTGTTCTTCTACTTCAAGACATCCGCCGCAGTCCTTGGATATTTCTTCGAATTCTTTCTTAATCCACCGCCGGGCGGCGCCGATCCCCCGGGTATTGGATACTGTATCTGACAATGTATGGCGCGTACCGAAATTGACCAGTTTTGTCACATATTTTTCTAATTGGTCCGTGCTAATATCATCTAATATTTTATACACACTAGGATCAACTGTGAGGGATTGCGCCGACAACAGCAAAAGTCCTGAAAAATAAACAATTATCATTCGTCTCATCATGGTTCGTTCCTTATCCAATGTTATGCATGGTTTTATTCGAAATAATGTTGAATCCGGCACTTTCTGAACAGGTTTCCGCAACCATTGATTTGGCTACCGTTTTGCTATGTATCGCCCGGAAAGAACTGGGTGTCATCCAGGAGGTCAATTTTGCCACACCCATGGCGATCTTCTCTCCCGGTCGGAATTCATTTCGATCACCCATTAATAATGAAGGCTGAAAAATGAGCGTTGAATTTAAACCTAAGAATCTAAGGTTTGATTCAAGTTCACCTTTTACCCGGTTGTAAAATATTTTGGAGTTGGCGTTTGAGCCGGCGGCAGTAACAATACTGAAAACAGATGCATTCCATTTTTTTGCTGCACCGGCAAAAGCCAATGGATAATCATGATCGACTTTTCGGAAATTTGATTTGCTCCCAGCCGTTTTGATAGTGGTGCCTAAACAACAATACACATGATCCACGGGGAATAAATTCTCCCATGGCGACATGTCAAAATCGATTACTTTTTCATCTAATTTTTCATGTTCAATTAATAATGACCTTCGAACAGGCGTAATTATCTTGTTATAAATGTCTGAAGCCAAACATAATTGTAGCACTTCAGATCCGATTAAACCGGAAGCGCCCAAGACTAAGGCTGACTTTTGACCCATTATTGTCCTACTTTTATTTTATAGATTTGTCCCCCCTTACCCACTGCAAACCCGCCACGGCTACCCTTAGCAAATGCTAAGGCCGTAAGATCTTTCACCTCCCAATAGTGGGGTGTCCAGTTCTTGCCGTTATCTGTGGTTCGGTCAAAGCCGGATGGTCCCACGGCAAAAAATGTATTCCCGCGATAATGGGCCACGCACTCACGATACTGATGTGTTTGTTTTTCCGGGAGATGCCATGTGATACCCCCATCCTGGGTATGGGCCATGGTGTTTTGAATGGCTTGGTTCATGTAGTCTCCGCCCACAGCAATGCCCACCTTTTTATTTTTGAAGGCCACAGAATATATACCCGTACTCTGGCCGCCATGAACTACCGGAGTTTCTGCCACAGACCAATTTAATCCGCCATTTTCACTCTTGAATACGCGGGATTTTATACCGCCCATTCCCAGCCAAACTGTATTTCGCCCCTTCACTGGCATTCCAGTTCCACTGGCGGCAAAACCAAACTCAGGGTCTAATTTTTCCGGTATACCATCTGCGGGAATTTCCTCCCACGTATCGCCCCCATCCGTGGTTCGGATGAGCAAGTGATGTCCATTCGCCGGGTCGCTGAATGCAATCCCATTCCTCTTATTCCAAAATGACATTCCGTCAAAAAACACCTCTTCACGATCGTCAAAATAAACAAGCTTCCAGTTTTGTCCCCTATCGGTAGTTTTATAAAATCGAGCAGGAGAAGCAATTCCCATGACAATGGCGGTATTTTTATCGAAGCCCTCAACATCCCGAAAGTCGGTTTTGCCCATATTCGGGACAGAGACATTTTCCCAATTCGCTCCCCCATCTACAGTGCGTAAAACAGTACCGCCTGTTCCGCTCACCCAAACCACACTATTATTTACTACTGATAATCCTCGGAAAGATGCGTTTACACCACTATCTAAAGATGTTAATGAGAGAAATTGACTAACAACTAATGAGTGGCCCAGTAAATAGAGAAAAAAATGAACCATATATAATTAATTACCACTCAGAATTGTTGTGGCATTATTTATTGTAGCAGCTGCTCGATCTAGTGCCTTAGCAACTTCACTAATAAATAAATTGACTTCATCCCAATTCCTTTCTTCTAATCCTTCACGTATCCCAGGCAATGTTTTCACTCCATATCCTGTATAAAATCCTGGAGCATAAATCATATGTTTAAACCAATCTCTTCTGGGCAAACCATTTTCGCGTAGCATTGATTGCTCAACATTTTTTAAGAGAGAATTAATTTGAGCTTTCTGTTCTGCTGAAAGAGAGCCTTTCTTAAATCTATTTAAGGCCTTTTCATAGTTCCATGCGCTAGCTTTTAATCTTGAGTAGGCTGCATCCAGAAGTCCAAAATCAAAATCAGGCACTATATCTAAACGTTTTGGTGGCAAATATGTTTTTTTTGGGTTTCCAGCAATAGTATATGCATTTTGATCCAATAATTTATTTTGCCTTTTCGTTTCTTTGGTCACTTTCTCAGCAAATTTTTTATTGCTTTCAATATATGTGCCAATATTGTCAACCATATTAACGAATCGAAAAGGTAGAATATCAGATTCAGATAATCGAAGTACTAAGCGACCTGTAACTTTTGATAAAGTAACACCATACTTAAAATCGCCATCACTAAATCGAGTATAATGATCATAGGAATCAAAAATAGAATGATAAGATCCTCCACCACTCTCACCACCAAAGCCAACATTTAGTGATGGAACTCCTGCATGATGGATATATGCCGTGTAATCAGATCCTGCTCCTAAGGCATAAATCCTTAGGTCAGGTCTTTCAGCATCTTTATTTCCACTTACACGAAGCCGCGCTCGAATTCGATCTTGAAGAGTTACATCCTGTACTGGATCTTTTACATCCTTCGATATTTCATTGACAAATTTTTCAAGAGCATGAGAACCTCCTACACCCAAAAATCCAACTCCTGTACCATCGGTATTAATATATGATATCATCTTTTCCCTTATTTCATCCCGATGAAACTCAACCCATTCAGTTGATCCTAATAAAGCTGGTTCTTCAGCATCCCAACCTGCATAAATCAAAGTTCGTTTGGGGCGCCATCCCGTCTTAACTAGTTCACTTACTGCTCTAGCTTCTTCCATTAATGAAACCATTCCACTAATAGGATCTGCGGCTCCCTGAGCCCAACCATCGTGGTGATTTCCTCTCATAATCCATTCATCCGGGTATACAGAACCTTCCATACGACCAATCGGATTATAAGCTGTACGTAATTTCCATTCGAACTCAAGATGTAGATTAACTTTAACAGGTCCTGGACCAACGTGGTAAGTTAAAGGTAGGCCTCCCCTCCAAGCCATTGGCGCAACGGGGCCACCCAATTCTTTTAGCAATGGTAAAGCATCACCATAAGAAATAGGCATTACTGGAATTTTCATAATTGTAGGAGCATCAGCTATATCTAAACGCTTTGCATCTTTAGTTGCTCCGTATCCTGGAGTTAATGGGTCACCTGGGTACATTGGCATATCTAATACAGATCCTCGTTGAATTCCGTGTTCCATTCTATATGGTCCATCAGGATAAACATCTCCTTGAAAGTAACCATCATCTTTGGGATCAGAATAAATAATACATCCAATTGCTCCATTTTCATAAGCAACTTTAGGTTTTATTCCTCTCCATGAACCACCATACTTAGCTAATACAATTTTGCCCTTAACATCTATTCCTAGTCGAGCTAATTCTTTATAGTCTGCAGGAATTCCATAATTAACAAAGACTAATTCAGCTGTTACATTTCCATCAGCTGAAAAAGCATTGTATCCAGGGAGGACGTCTTCTGTAATACCAGAGGTTGCATCTTCTTTAAGCACTGGTTCTTTCAGTTCGAATGACATTCTCTTTGGAGATACCATTTCTAATTTTCTTATCTTAGGGAAAGGAACCAAAACTTCAAAAGTTTCAATTTTTGTATCATATCCCCACGATTTGAATTTATCTGCAATAAACTCTGCATTTTGTTTGCTCCAAGGTGAACCTACATTGTGAGGCTTTGAAGACATGTGTTTCATCCAATCATTCAAATTTTGTGGTTCCAAAACATTATCAAATTGAGATTCCAATTGAGTTTGAATTTTTTTGTCTAGTGATATATCAAAAGTTGAAACCTGATCAATTTTTGGATCATCAGTTTTAACTGTAGGAGAGTTACCGCACCCACTGATAAAAATAGTTAATGTAATATATCCAATAATATGGTTTTTCATTATCATCCTCCTCAAAACGAGTTCATTAATAGGGTAGTTAAAATAAATTGCAGATCAATCAAAATGAAGGTTATTTATTATTAAATAATATTTGCTCTTATGCCAAGTCGTCAGAATATGAAACAAATTTGGCAGTAAATCGTTAATTGTATAGTTTTTGCATATCTATTAATAAAAAAGGAATAATAATGAATAAATTTCAAGAATTCATGCTTAAACATCCTTATATCAGTATTGCGGTAATTATGCCATTTGCTTTAGCATTTGTATTGGGTGTTTTTTCCATTCTACTAAATATTGTTTTCCCCATATTGGTTTCAGTATGGTTAGCAGGATGGATTTATACAGCAATTGTAGGAAAATCTGTGAATAAGTATTACCACAGACCTTTCTGGTATATTCGTTACGATTGACGAATTTCAGTTAGCTTAGGCTTTATACGACTCGAATATCGTGCATTTGAGACAACTTTATCTGGGTCTTTTCTAAGTATACGTTGTTCTTCAACAGGTAGTTTAGCAAAAGCTTCACATTCTTTTGAACAACACCCACTATATGTTACATAGCATTCATCGCACTGAATAAACAAAATGTGACATGCGTCATTTCCACAATCCAAGTGCCGATCAGCTGGGTTACCACATTGATGACATTTACCAATTATATCATTCGTCACACGTTCACCCATTCTAGCATCAAAAACGAAATTTTTTCCAATAAATTTTGATGTTAATCCTTTAGTTTTTACATCATGTGCATATTGAATAATACCACCATGAAGTTGATTGACATGTTTAAACCCACTATTGATTAAATAGGAACTTGCTTTTTCACAACGAATGCCTCCCGTACAATAGAGAAGCACTTCATCATCCTCATGACCCTTTAATAGCTTCTTAACTTCTGGTAAAAGTTCTCGTGAAGTATCTACATCTGGAATAATTGCATTTTCAAATCGACCTACTTCACTTTCATAGTAATTTCTCATATCTACCACATGCGTATTATCTTGAGCCATCTTTTTGTTAAACTCTTCAGCACTCAGATGATGTCCGACTTCATTCATATTATATTCTTCTTTACCAACATTGTATGCTACAATTTCATCTTTTACTTTGATTTTTAGTTTATAAAATGATTCTCCATCCTCAATAGCAATTTTAAGTGGCATTTTTTTTAGTATAACATTAGAATTCAAATTCTCTATTAGTTCACCCCAATTGCTTTCTGGACAACTTCCTTGAGCATTAATGCCCTCAGTAGAAATATAAATCCTTCCGAAAATATTTAGCTTTGACCACGATCTATAAAGTTCATTCCTTAATACCTCAGGCTGATCAATATTAATATACCTATAGAACGAAAAGGTTTTTCTAATAAAAGTTTCATTCTGCAACTCTGCTTGGAGTTCCTCTCTACTTTTTTTGTTATATAATATTTCTTTTTTCATGATTACTATTAATCTAGAGGATATATATCGGGACGTCTATCTCTAAAAAACATCGTTCTGGCAGGTGATTTTTGTACCTCACCAAGATCCATATCATAAATAAGTATGTCGTCAACTCCTGAAGGCGATCTTGCAACTACCTTACCTTCAGGATTTGTAATAAAAGACTCGCCAGCAAACTCGAGCTGATCTTCTTTTCCAACTCGGTTTGCCAATGCACAATAATAACCATTTTGAAAGGAAGCAACTTGAAGCTCAGCTTCATATAATCCATCCGGCCACTCTCCTAGGGTTCCGGCTTGTGGTATGACAACAACGTCTGCTCCATTGACACCCAGGCTTCGCATAAATTCAGGATAGTGTCGATCATAACAAATAGCGACGCCTATTTTACCAACAGATGTGTCATATATTGGGGCCCCGTGATCTCCTTCAGCATAATAACTTTTTTCATAAAAACATTCATAATCTGCCACATGTACCATCCGAGTACTACCTAACAAATTTCCGTCAGAATTAATTACTGGCGATGAATCATATGTTTTTCCATTATCTAATTCGAAAAGATTTAGGACTATAACCATTTTATGTTCTTTTGCTTTTGAAATAAATTTTTCGGTGATAGGTCCGGGCACCGTCTCAGCTAGATGAGAGATATCTCCATCAGCTAAATATTGTGGGTAAAATGGTGTAAAAGCAAGTTCAGCAAATACTACTAGTTCCGCACCCTGGGCTGCAGCCTTATCTAAATTATTAAGACCTAATTGAATATTCGATTCAATATCTTGAGTGGCTTTTTGTTGGATAAGACCAATCTTCATTAATTCGTTTCAAATTTGATCCCAGAAAATCCTGGCATCTTTTCAATTAATTCTTTGCCCATCAAAATGCTCGGCGTGTAGTAACCTTTATGAGTATGGTCACCTAATAAATATTCAGCAACTTCGACAGTCCCCCATGCGGTAACATTATATCCATCTGCCGAATTAAATCGACCCACTACAGTTTTTCCTTTTTTATTTTTTACTTCACCCCAAAAGAAAGATTGTGCTTTGGCACGTTCTTCTGCTGAAGTAGGATTCCATACTTTATCAATTCTATTCTTAATCAATTTTTTGACCCAACCAAACTTTGTAATTCCCAAAAATTTGCGTTGTCTACGTAATTTCTTAACAGACTGATGTGAACGTGCGAAATAAAACTCAATATTGGGTATACCGGTACTATGGTAAGCAGTAAAAATATCTCCCCAAGGTATTGTCATAGTATTAATTGGTCCAGCGCCAAAATCAATCTCACGTTCCTTATGAGCAAGAGGAACTTTTATAATAACTCCATCTTTTCTAATCTTACCTCCAAGCGCAAGACCCTCTACTGCTGTCTTGGCGGTCCCTTTACTAGGCCTCGAACCTTTAGTCAACCATGCCATAGTTAAATGTGTAGCATCAGGACATTTCTCTTTTAAATATGCTGCTAAACAATCAGTAGGAATTACATCAGACCCAACCCCAGGGCATAGCACGATCCCAGATGAAAGAGCCGCATCATCTTGGTTGTTGGCATAATCATAAACTGAGATTTCACCAGTAATATCAATATAATGTACTTTTGATTCTAGACATGCCTGAATCATGATTTCAGCTGTGGCAGAGAATGGTCCAGCGCAATTTGCAATTACATCATATCCAGCAATTTGCGATTTAACTTTTTCAACAGAAGACAATTTGAAGATTTTTGATTCTAATTCATTTTTACTTGCTATTGCAACGACCTCTGTTGAGCGCCCGGCTAATACAGGTTTAAGCCCTCTCTTAACGGCTTCGGCGACAACTAATCTGCCAGTATAGCCGTTAGCTCCGTAAATCATCCATTTTTTATTTTCCATAAGTAATAGATTATAAAGGAATATAAATAAGAAAAAAAAGAAAAAGGATTAGCCTATCAATTAAGAAAAGCTAATTAATTCAATTAATCTATTTCCATATTGCCGCTGTCCATATCCATCCCTTGGTCTCTATCGCCTCTTTGACGACTATAACGGCTTTTGTCTTCCATTTTTCCAAAACGATATTCTAAAGTTAATCGAACTGTCTGACTACTCCAATTGCGATCAGAATCTTGATACCAATCTCGTATACCATCTTCATCTATATCTCCCCAAGATTCAAAGCCAAATCCTGAAAGTCCAAATGGATCGCCTATATTCAATGTTAGATTCAATCTTTCATCCATCAACTTCTTTTTTACTGACATTGATGAAAAGCTCATTGCATCCATTTTACCAATTGCAATATCCCTTGCTGGCATATAAAACATAAAAAACATAAATTCAGTTGTAGGTGTAATATTCCACATGGTTGTAACTCTCATACGTTGCCCTTGAGCTGTATCATTATAATCGCTTCCAAATAAATCACTGTTAATCTCATCCCAATAAAAAGACCCGGAAAACATCAATCTTAATTTTCGCCCAAGTGAACCAACCGCGCTGTATTCGATACCTTTAGATTCTAGTTCATTAATGTTCTCGTAGGTTGCTATAGATGTGCCATCTGATCTCACCTTCTTATAACGCTCCATTTTATCAGTGGTGTGGCGGTAATATCCTCCTAAAGTCAATGAGACTCCTTTGGAAAAGCGACTAAAATTCAATTCATATGAATCGGTATACTCGGGTTTCAAAAATGGATTACCTTTTCTGATATTCTTACTATCTTGACGAGAGCTAAATGGATTTAACATACGAGATCTTGGTCGATTAACACGTTTTGAGTAACTAGTTTGAATTTGCAATAATTGTGGTGCGCCAAATGATAGTGATAGACTTGGATAAAAACTTGAATAAGGATTTTTAAAAGACTCATTAGTTGTCTTGAGTTCTGACATCATATCAACTGTTTCATATCTTCCACCCGCGTTATAACCGATAAAGCCTAAACTGCCACCATATTGTATATAAGCAGCATGTACGGTTTCATTATACTCAAACTCGTTACTGAATGCTTTATCCGAAACATATTCTTTAGTTATTTCGTCAAAAAGTTCAGATATCTGTGTATCCCCTCGGTCCGTCGATTTGCTATTTAGTCCAACTTCTAATTTGGATCCATTATCAAAAGGATGACTATAGTCTAGCTTAAAATTATAGCTCTTGCTTGTTCCGTCTTGCCCATTTTTGGCTCTGTCATCGTTTACGTATTTCAACCCACCATCATCATTATTGTAGTATTCATTAATACCGTCATTAAGCCCATCAGAAAATCTAACATAAGAAGTAAGTTTTTGCTTAGGATTCTTAAACTTCTTATCATAGTTCAAGTTTATATCATATCCATTTCGATCACCATCACCATTAGTATAGCGCCAATACTTTTTATCATCTGGCCCATTATCCAGGGTATAAGTCTTATTTTCATTATTTCGATTTCCATTACTTATGGTTGCAGATACGCCTAATGATTGTGTAGGGTCAATAAAATATTCAAAGCCAGATTTTACAAATAGATTGGGTCCACCAGATTCTGAATCACTTTTTTTATCTAGGGTATTCTTAAATCCTGGGAATTGCATAGTACGAATACTAGAACCATCTGAAATTCGCTTGCGATCATTCATACCTAAGTTGATAAATGAATTAAATGTTGTTGTACGATAGTTCACTTGACCTGACAAATTACTTCCACCTTGAGAGTCACCTCCTGTATTTACATTCCCATTTAAACCTGCAAATTTATTTTCCTTTAGAACAATATTAATAATTCCTGCCATACCTTCTGGATCATATTTAGCCCCTGGATTAGTCATAACTTCAATATCAGCTATGTTTGCAGCAGGAACACTTTGGAGAAGTGATTTGATATCACCGCCTGCAATACTAGAAGGTTTTCCATCAATCATAAGGTTTACTTTAGAACTACCTCTTAGGCTAATATTATCATCAGGGTCAACTTCAACTCCTGGGACTTGTCGCAATGCATCGATAGCATTGCCTCCAGTTGTCAGTGAATTTTTTTCTACATTAAAAATTCTCTTTTCAGCAGTTTGAACAAAAAGAGGGCGCTCCCCTTCAACATCAACACCAGCCATTTGTAAAGTAGTTTGACTTAAAACAATTTTATCAAGATTATATTCTTTTTTATCACCGTACGGCATAAAGGTATAGGGGCCTAATTCTTGTTTTTTATATCCAATATACTCAATAACAATTTTATGGCGACCTATTGCAATTTCTTTAATATGGAATTCTCCATCTTCATTCGTGATTCCACCGGTCATAATGGTATTACTACGGTTATTGATAATCGATACTGAAGCATAAGGTATTGGAGTACCGCTAGTAGAATCTACAACCGTACCATAAACAACCCCAATTTTTGGAGCTTTTGCGGGATCTGTCTGTGTTTGCTTACTCCATCCGCCACCGCCATGTCCACCTCTTTGGGCAAAGGAAATACTAGTTATAAGAATAAATGAAATTATTATGTTTTTCATGTTTGGAATTTAAAACCTTTATTTATTTCAAAGCATATATATGCTTTGACCTATATTTTTTCAATTAGTTAAAATTGTTAAGCTAAAATGAGTATTTAAATCCTAGGTCAGCAGTTCTTCCATAATGTTGTTCGTAGCTAAGAGAATTATATTTAAACCTATTTACATCAACTGCTTCAGTAATATTATTCACATTCAAAAATATGGATAAACCAGATAACGGCAGATCTTGCTTTATTGATAAATCCCACCTGGTATAATCCTCTGTGTTTACGCGTAGTTCTGGCCAAAAATTGGTTCTTGCAAATATATTTGATTTGTGAAGCATTGATAGTCTTCCTGAGAATCCTTTATAATCATAACCTAAGGATAGATTAATAATTTCATTGGGTTGATCAATTAGTCTATCCGTATAAGAAGTGTCAATATTTGAGGTAACAACGCTCGGTGGGAAAGTAGACCAATCAAGATCATATTCAAGAATTGTACGAGGATACTGTACCTCTGATTCTGTCATAGTATAATTTGCATTGAAAACAAGTCCATTTAGCGCCCCGGGTAAATACCAAAACCTTGTTTGCCAATCAAATTCCATTCCTTTAAGTGATACTGGGAAAGGATTATTAAGTGAATAATTTGTAATGAGATAATTTTTACTTCCTGAAGGCAAACCATATTCTTCTGGATCAAGGATATAGCGCCTACCACTACTATAAATAAGGTCCGCAATAGTTTTCTCAAAATACGTAACAGTAAAAAACCCAAGATAATTATTATTTACAGAGACACTGTAATCAGTATTTTCTGAAACTCCTGGAATTAGATCAGGATTGTTATAACCAACGCTAGAACCTGGACCATCAAGTTCCCAGAATGGAATAATATCAGTATAATTTGGTCTAGTAAGCGTTTTGGTTCTTGCGTATCGAAGCGTTAACCATGATAGAGGATTAAATTTTACAAATAATGCAGGAAGAAAATATTTATTTTCTCTATCATGACTGTATTCTGAACCAGTATATACCCAATGAGGCAAAGCCGATTTATAACTTCTCCAAGAATTATAAGTGGTTTTATTTATTTCTGTACGTTCACCATATATTATATTAAGCATTGAAAAGATATCCAGATCTACCATAGCATAACTTGCACTATAATCTTCTTCACCCGAATAATCCTCATGAATTGTATTAGTTTCATGTATTCTATGCATGATATACTCATCTATAGTAGAAGCTCCTGGTGAGTATCGACCATAATTTTCCCTAAAATATTGGAATATTTCCATCATAAAATCAATATCTGCGGCAGGGCCTAAAGGATATTTGCCCTTCATAAAGTTACTAGAGTCATAACTATCATCCATAAAAGCCCATATTGGTATACGCCTTGCATCAGGGCCCATATTTTGTGCGATTCGAGTAAACTCCTCTACTAAAGCAGCGCGCGGTCCAGCTAACCCTGCTGCTGCTGCCACAGGTGCATATTCATGATTTCTATCAAATGTTCTTGTTTTCGTCCGGTACTTGTTTCCAACCTTTATGTTTCCCGATAAAAATTTAGTTATTCTGAAATCATATTGAAGATTAACCCCGTATGTTTCCTCTAATTCATTACTCTTAGTGTAATTAAATGAATAATTATTCAAACCCATATTTGTTGTATCATTTTTTAATACTCCAAAAATTGCATCAATATCTTTTAGGCGATTTGTAGCCGATGTATATGCCATGGTCTCATCAAAAGAAAAATCATACGTTTGACGATCATTTATTGAACGACTTGAAGAAACATATGCATCGAAATGTAATCGATCGAAGAATGATTGGTTGTATTTAAATGTTTGGGTATTAACCTCGATCTGAGTATCATTGGTTCCTGAAGTGTGACCTCTTCCATTAGAAGGCAAATTAAAAGAGTCTGAATAATTCGTAATATCTTTATCAATTGAACTATTCAAATAACTAAAACTTATATTACCCTTAGTTGGTATTTGAAAATTAAAATATGGAACTAGAATATTACTTTTTGGTATTTCGAAGTCAAGGACCATCAAACTATTTTGTCTTTTATTTTTTCGCAAAACATCAGTGAGGTTTAAACCTGTTAATGTAAGTGCATTAATTGTATCTAATTTTGCTCCAGGATTCGTGTACCAAGCTCCGAGCTCATTTGAACCTCGATTCCTATTCTCAAAATCTAATTGACCAAATACACCAATCCTATCTTTCCAAAATCGATTGCCCACACTCAAAACAATTTTGTTATCATCATAGGTTTCTCTAAGTCCATTGTTCATACCTTGGGCGATGGCATCTACATGTAATCCTGGTTTTGCTTTTCTTAAGATAAAATTGACTGTTCCTCCTAAAACATCACCATCATTATCTGGAGTACCCGCTTTGGTAAGCTCAATTCCATCAAGCATATACTGAGATATCATACTTAGATCGGTACTTCTATCATTTGGATCGGTTGATGCGAGTCGAGTGCCATCAACTGTAATTGCATTATATTTAGGTGAAAGACCTCTAATGACAACTTTATTACCCTCACCTCCTTCTCTCTTAATTGTAACTCCGGGTATTCTTGCGACTGATTCTGCTGCATTTGCATCTGGGAGTTCTTGAATTCGATCAGAAGAAACGACATTCTTAAGAGATTTTGAGGCTAATTGTCTATTAATCGCATCCATTTGTCCTTTTGCTTGTCCAGTTACAACGACTTCTTGTCCTTGAATTGACGTATAACTCAAAGCAAAATCTTTTGAAAAATCTTCATCGGTTATTGTAATTGAATCTTCAAATGTCGAATACCCAATATATGTTACCTTAACTAAATATGAGCCTTGCCTAACCCCTGGAATATTATAGAACCCATCTTCAGTTGTGGCGGTACCATGACTAGTTCCAACAAGGTATACATTAGCTCCAACAAGTGGATTACCTTCTTTTGTATCTACAACCTTACCAGAAATTGAAAATCTTGGTGCGGTTAAAATATCAATGATCTGCGCGTTTAATATTCCAATAAATAATAAGATCAATAAAATATAGCGATTTGAATTTCTCATTGATTGTTTACCTTAATTAAATTCTTATTCCCATTTGATTTAGCTGGTTTCTTTTATTCATTATTTTGTCTTGGCTTCCGCAAGGCCTGTCATTGAACATTTCTCTTTTGTACGTTTCAACACATTGAAGCTGCAGCTTCTGGAATTTTGTTTTAAAGTCGTTAACTGTATTGACGGATTCCTTGTTCTTGGAAAATGCTTCAAATGTTTCATAATTATCTCTTATATCAATTGCATTATCCAGTAAATCATAGGCTATTGTATAACAATCACAAATTTCATTAATAGTAAAATAATTATTCTTTATTTCTTCTGGCTGAGAGCTTATATAATCTTCAAATGAAACGTCTTTTTTATTATTATCACCTAAACGTTCTGAAAAAACTGTGTATAAAATAATAATCAGCGAACATGTGAATAGTATAATTACTTTTATTTTATTTGACATGTTGATGTGACTATTTGCCCTAAAAAAACAAAGGGGCAAGAAAACAATTCTTGCCCCATCTGCTATACGCTAGAATATCGTTCTTCCTTAAGGAAATCTTTATTTCATTAACACCATTTTGTGTGTTTTTGATAACCCATCAGCTTCTAATCGATAGTAATAGATCCCGGAAGGCATTTTGTTAGCACTCCATTGGACTTTGTGACTGCCCACTGGTTTAAAACCATTTACTAACGTTGCAACTTCCTGACCTAAGATATCATATACTGTCAACTTTACAGCACTCGCATTATTAAGCGAGAACTCAATTGTAGTAATAGGATTAAATGGGTTAGGGTAGTTCTGATCCAATGTAAAGGCCTTTGGCGCAATTACTGGTTCTTCATCAATTGAAAGTAGGGTTGCTTCAAACCATCTTGGGTCACCTACCGGCTTACCTCCTTCAGCGGCGGTATATGCTTTAGAAGTCGGACTATAGCTCATATTGTAAGACATATTCTCAACAGGCCACATAATACTGACATAGTTACCATCCGGCTCATACATCCACCAGCCCGTATCAAAAGGTGGCGTGTCACTTACTAGATTATCTCTAAAATCCCATGTACGAGCAAGTTGTGTTTTAATATAAGCTGGATTTAATCTAATACCTGGGTCTGCATTAATATTAGTAACTGTATCAATAGTTACTCCACGATTTTGAGCGATTGCTGCCTTTGTAGAATCATCTATGCCTACACTTTGAAGTTCAAAAGCAAGCATTGTATCACCAACTGTTACCTGAGTAGTAGTAGTATCATAAGTTGTATCACCTGTGCTAGAAACAGTTGTATCAATTGTTGTTTTGGCTACTTCCCATGACCATGCAGGGGTATTCTTCATAAAATCTGTAAGTTCTTTAGAATGCCACCAAACATTATGAGAATATTTAATATTTCGTGCCATATGATTTACAACATCATCACCCACTTTTAAGACACTATCTGCGTGTGTGTATTCTGGCATAACTTTAAATTGACCAGCTCCACCGGGATGCCAAACACCCCAACCACTAACATCATAAGAAGATTGACCGTGTGATTTGGTATTGTAAAAAAGATTATTAGTTACCTGTAAATTATTTTGTCCACGATACCAAATAGCACCCATAACAACATTAGCAAAAGTGTTATGATTAATTAATCCATGGTCAACTTGGCTATAAACAACAATCGCTTCACCAATTACATTACTTATAGTGCTTTTCTCAATTACTAATGTATCGATAGTACCCATCCATGATCCACCACCCCAAGAAACTCCACCAAAGTATTGACCGCCTGGGCCATTTGTGAAGGCTTTTACAATTGAGTTAGTAAATAAGAAATCACTGGATGTACCAAATGTTGAATGCACAAAAGTAACATAGTGAGATACGACAACATTATTTAGATGTACACGGTTCAAATCACCGCGAGATGTAGCTACTGAACCAAGATTGAAAGTTTGAGTAAGTGAAGCACCATTTAGGATAACATTATCTACAACTAATCTAGTTCCCTTACCATAGACTTGGAAGTTACCATTTGGCCACTCCGTGAAACCTGATGCGCCATCAGATCCAGGCATTGGTTGAATTGTTGCAGGATGTTGACCACTCGTATAAGGAGCTCCAACAATTTTCATATTACTATTAACATTAACTTGTGTTAACTGTAAATAAATCTTATTTGCTTCTAGAAGATAAACATCATGTGCTTGATTGCCATCTGATGTTGTATCTGCTTTAATTGTACTCTCAAAAGTACCCGGCACACCTTTCCACGCAACTTTTAGAGTATCTTCTCCAAAAACTGTATTAAGGCTTAAAATGCCTATAATTAAAAGACTTGATAGCTTTCTTATCATAATAATCCTCCGAATTAGTAATTACTTTGGAATTTTTTCTCTTTATAAATAACGAGGAAGATTATAGTATTTTTAGATAGTTTGCAATAAATATTTGAAAATATTACTTATAATCAATCCAGCCAATAACTGAAATTATATCCTCAAACACTGGGGCTCCTGTTTTTATTAATCGCTTTTTACTTACGTGACCCTTTGAAATTAACAGACATTTGGAGCCAACTTTATCTGCTATATCCTTATCATGAATAGTATCACCAATGAATAACACCTCACTAGGATCATGCCCTAATTTATTGATCCATTCTATTGTTAGCGTTTCTTTGCCATAAGCATAATGGTTATCAGTACCTAATATTGTGGTAAAATAATCGTTAATATCATGATTTTTTAGAATTTGATTTAACATTGCTTGACTACTCGCTGACAGTAAAGATTGTGGAACGTCCAAGTTTTTTAGATATTCTAATACGTCCGTTGCTCCTTGATGTAATTGAAGCTCATGACATCGCTCCATGTATTTATTAATAAACTCCGTACCAGATATATCAAAAGACTCTTTTTCGAAATTAAACCCTAATTTCAAATAATAGTCTTTAACTGGAAAGCAAAAATTATCTAAAAACCAATCTTCAGTCATTGTTTCCATATGGCGTTTTTTTAAAACTTCATTCATGATATCAATACAAAAACGCCGATCATCAATTAAGGTCCCGTTCCAATCCCAAATAATATGTTTATACTTCATGGTAAGGCACAAAACTCAGGGATAATTTGATAAAATGAAATAACTTTTCTACCTATGCAAATCAAAATTAATGAGCTTGCTTCACTGATTAAAGAAAGACTGCAGAAACCTCTTCCTGGAAATGATGCACATCAGATTACTAGAATCAAAACAAAATCAGAAATAACTTTTTCGAATACTGAAGAAACAGCAACACCTGCAGCTGTACTAATTTTACTATTTCCATCTGGTAATGAAATTGAATTTTTCTTAACTAAACGCACAGAAGATGTTGAGCACCATAAAGGTCAGATTTCATTACCTGGAGGACTCAAAGAAAAAGATGAGTCTCTAAAACAAACAGCTATTAGAGAAACCAAAGAAGAAGTCGGAATAGACCCCAATACAATTATGATTTTAGGTAGCTTAACGCCTTTTTTTATTCCTGTTACAGGATATATTGTTCATCCATTTATAGGATGGTGTAAAGAAAAACCATTAACTCAAGTTCATGATGTTGAAGTTCATCAATTATTTTCTGTTTCGATTGCTGGATTACTAGACGAAAGCATTTTAAAAAGCGAGGAATGGAATATCCGCGGATATGATGCAATTGTTCCTTACTATAATTTTGATAAATGTAAAGTTTGGGGGGCTACAGCTGCTATGTTATCTGAGTTTAAATCTATTTTACAAGACATATCATCTATATAATTTTAGACTACATTTTATTATATAAATAATTTAGGTACATCAACAAATGGCAAATAGAATTGGTATAGATTTAGGTGGAACAAAGATTGAAGCGATTATCATAGATGATCAATTCCAAGTAATAGATCGAAAGCGGATTCCGACTCTTAGAGATGAAGGATACGAAGCTATCATTAAACGTATCATTGACCTTACAAAAGAAATGATCAGCATTGGTAATATTGATGGACCTATTGGCATTTGTACGCCTGGTACTATTGAAACAACAACCGGTTTACTTAAAAATAGTAACACCGTCTGTTTAATAGGTAAACCAATCCAAAAAGATATGGAAGATGCCTTAGGGTTACCTGTTTTAATGGAAAATGATGCAAACTGTTTTGCTTTGGCTGAGGCTACAATTGGTGCAGCTAAAAAGTATGATGTCGTATTTGGTGTTATTCTTGGAACGGGTTGTGGTGCAGGAATAGTGATGAATAAGAAAATCCATCGTGGTGCAAATGGGATTGCGGGAGAATGGGGACATCATACGCTTTATCCAGACGGAAGAGAATGCTATTGTGGAAATCAAGGTTGTGCTGAATCTTATATTTCGGGGACTGCCTTAGAAAATGAATGGAAACAATTAACAGGAAAATTTTCTTCAGTTACTGATGTAATCGATAATAAAATGTATGAATCCCATCCTGAATGGAAAGAAAATTTTATGCTCAACTTTGGTCGTGCCTTATCAAATATAATTGATATTCTTGATCCCGATGCAATTGTTTTGGGAGGTGGTCTTTCAAAAGTAGACCTATTATATACTGAGGGGATGCAAGCTACCTATAAAGAATCATTCAGCGAAGTTGTGAGAACTCCTATAATTAAAAATAAGCTCGGAGACTCCGGCGGCGTATTTGGAGCAGCAATGATAATGGATCACATTTGAAATTTGGAAAATGGCTCTATAACTTAACAAACACGGATCAATACATCCTTGTGGGTTACTTTATAGTTGGATTAGGTCTCTCATATTTAACAATCACCGCACTTAGATTCTGGCACTATAGAATTCATGGCTCTAATAAATATTCACATGCTGTTCGTACTACCCCATTTGCTTTACTGGGGATTGCATTTGTTTTTGCTACAATATTATATATGTCAACAGGTGAGCTAGTAACGCGCTGGATCGTAGATTTTCAACAGTAGACTTATTTTTTCTTCTTTCGTTTCATTTGCATTAGTTTCCAAGCAGCCTTTGGAATTCTCTCTAGCTCATTCATCTCTCCAGCTCCTTTTAACCATTCACCACCATCAATCGTCACAACTTCACCATTAATATAAGCCGCCTGATCACTAATCAAATAGGTTGCAAGATTTGCTAACTCAATGTGCTTGCCTACGCGTTTTAACGGAATACGATTTTTCATTTTCTTTTCGATACCTAAACCGGGTGGCGCTAAACGCGACCATGCACCTTTTGTTGGGAAAGGTCCAGGAGCTATTGCAACCGTTCGAATTCCGTATTTGGCCCACTCTACTGCTAAAGAACGGGTCATAGCCAAAACTCCTGCTTTAGCGCATGCAGAAGGAACCACATAACCCGAACCCGTGGAAGCATAGGTTGTAACAATATTCAATATTACTCCAGCTTTATTTTTTCGCATCACTTTGCCAACAGCCTGAGTACAATGAAAGGTCCCATTTAATACAATATCCACAACGGTCTTAAATGCATTTGAACTTAAGTTTTCGGTAGGACTAATAAAATTGCCTGCAGCATTATTGAGTAAAATATCAATCTTTCCAAGTTTGGAAACAGTTTCTGAAACCATTGATTCGACTTGGTCAGGGTCTCTTACATCACAGGAAATCGCTAAAACCTTTCCGCCATGTTTGCTTAACTCTTTTGCCGTTTCATCAATTACATTTTGGCGGCGACTAGTAATAACTAGATCAGCTCCTAATTCAGCAAAACGTGTAGCCATGGATTTACCTAACCCTGTTCCACCACCGGTTACTACAATCTTTTTTCCTTTTAATAATTGAGCATCAAACATCTTTTTTGTTCCTATTGAATCAGCAATAATCTAAGCCCTATAAACAAAAAAGCCCCCCGGAAATCCGAGAGGCTTTTTTATTTTATTACCAATTAATTAATAATTAGTTATTGTTTTCATCGTCGTCATTATCATCGTGGTCATCTTTGTTTCCAGCTTCAAATTCAGCAGGATCAACAGAACCATCGCCATTGGTATCGATTTCATCAAATTCCTCATCGAAATTTGGATTGTCATTACCTTCAGGATCTTTGCCAAACATAGCTCGTGCTTCATCACGTGAGATGAGGCCATTACCATCGGCATCAACTGCTTCAAATGGAGGCCCTCCTGGACCGCCACCTTGGCAATGATCTGGATTCTCTTGGCAATGTTGGCCCATATCTTGACCTGAGCTCATTGGTGCACCACAAGTATCACAGTGATGATGGTCTTCACCTTCATCGCCTGTAAAAACATAACCACAGGCATCTCCACCATCATGTCGGTAACCACATGTATCACCGGCTTGAGGTCTACAATGCTCTGGATTATCTTGACAATGTTGGTCCATATCTTGACCTGAACCCATTCCAGCACCACATGCGTTGCAATGGAAATGTTCTTCACCTTCATTGCCTGTAAAAACATAACCACAAGCATCTCCACCATCATGTCGGTAACCACATGTATCACCAGCTTTAGGTCTGCAATGCTCAGGATTGGCATCGCAATGGCCGCGCCAATCATCATCAGTATTTCCTACAAAATCACATCCTTCATAACCACATTGTCCACCTTGTCCGTCATGATCTCCACCTTGTCCGTCATGATCTCCACCTTGTCCGTCATGATCTCCACCTTGTCCGTCATGATCTCCACCTTGTCCGTCATGATCTCCACCTTGTCCGTCATGATCTCCACCTTGTGGTTGCCAGTCCTTCCAATTATCATAGTCATCGTAGGCAGCCATCCACTCTTCATTACTTTCTTTAGATTCGTCTACAGCCCAATCATTTTTCTTGTACTTATGTACACTCTTCATAACTGAAGGGTTGTAAGGTGGGCAGTCACCGCTACAAACACATGCAGCTTGCATCGCAGCCTTAAAAGCTTCTTGTGGATCTCCGACATCATCCATGACGCCATCATGTGCACCTTTAGCTTCGGCTTTACAATCATTAAACAATTGTTCATCCCAATCGTCTCCCTGTTCAGCATTTGCTCTTGCTACAGCTGCAGCTGCTTCAAAAGCTTCATTCGCATCACCAGTTTCCTGGTATTTTTGCATATAGGCTTGTGCTTCAGGAGGCGGTTGTTGATTACCTTGTCCTTGATCCTGGGCAAACATCATTGTTAAGCCAATGAGTCCAACCAGTATTGTTTTAATTAACTTCATTTCATCCTCCTTGACGAGTTATTGTTAATATATTAATGTTACTTTTCATCAAGTTTTCCCAATCTCCGCACAAAAGGTATTAAATTTATTTCTTTTTTTTTCATTTTGCTGTGATTCTGCTCACATCAATTACTTTGTTGAATTAATTCACTTAATTCTTTAGTAAATCGGTTGAATTCTAATTCAAAGGCGCCATAGTAGGCGTTGACTTCATAAAAATATTTTGCCGCATCTCGATCAACAATATGACTATTACCATTTAGAACTTGAGCAGTTGGGAATAAAATCTCGATCCCAGCCTTAAAATAATCAAAGGTTAGTTCTAAATCAGGGTTCATTTCTAGCAACTTTTTCAGAATCAAAACCTCATATAATCTACGCTCATACTTAGGTTCTGATTGTGTAATAAGAATTGTAAAAACATCTTCATCAGGAGTGGCGCCTAATGTATTTAATTGACCTAATGCGTTTTTGTATGAATCGAATGATTCCTCTATTGAAATATAACCAGTTAATGCTGTGGGTCGAACGAAGGGTTTTTCAAAAGTTGCTTTACCTTCTAATGAATAGGTTAGCTGGAGGGTTTGACCAGTCGGTATATTCTTTATTTCTGGTGCAAGTGGAGATACTTCAAATCCAGCAGGATCAACAGATGATGTACGGAAATACAATATTTTTTCCGGGTCAATATGTTGTGAGTAATTAAGCTTACTAATAATATCGAGCATCATTCTTTTTACAATTATTGATTCTCCAGGAATTTTATTTTCTAGCAAAGACTTATAAGGCTCCTTGCCAGCTAGAGTTACATCTTTCTTTGCACGATTTTCAACTTCTTGTTTAATACTCTTAAAAACAGGGCTATCATATATAAAATTCAAATCATAAATATCTGCATTTTTTACCCGATATGAATTCGGGAATGATTGATTATCCATCATATTAAATCGTTCTGCATCTTGCGGTATAACTCGGCTAAAATTGCTTTCACTTTCAGTAATAATATGAGGGGTAATTACTACAATTACTTCTTTTCTTGTAAACTTATCACCCGATACAGAAAAGAAAGTTTTCAGAATAGGAATTTTCCCAAGAATCGGCACACCGCCTTCATTTTCCGTTACCTTTTTATTGATCAAACCACCAATAATAAACGGTGTGTTATTTGCTACTCTAACAAAAGATTGAACCTTCCTATTGTTAATAATAGGAGCCGATGCCACATCATCACCGCCAGCAGCACCAATACGTTCTTCCGTTTCACTGATGATTGTTTCAACCTGCATCGTGATTCTAGAGCCATCTTCACTAATTCTTGGTCGTACATTCAAAACAATTCCAACCGGAATATAGTCTACCGATCTGGTTTTTGCGATTTGATCAGTGATGGTTTTTACAATAGGAATTTGCTGCCCTACCTGAATTCTAGCTTGCCTTCCATCAAGTACTAAAGCAGATGGCTTTGATAAAATCTCTGCTTTCTTAGCGCTCACCAATGCTTCCATGTTAGCTCGAAAATTTGAGGTCGTACCAAGAAGGGTGCGATCAAGGACAACTGTAAATGGGGAGATAGAACCGCCTTGAGGTGGTGGAAAACTCGCAGTTATTGGGCCAGAACTTGTAAAATCAACTCCCAATTCGTTCAAATTATCAGTATTAATTTCTATAACTAAAGCTTCTATTGCAATCTGACTTGCTGGGATATCTATTTCATTCTGAATCAGATCTCTTAAGCGCGCCATGGGTCTATAATCACCTGGTTTATACCCAACCAGTAACCGTTGCATGGGGTCTCCACTTGTAGTATTGTCTAATATTACACCACCTAAATCAACGCCTAGAGCTGATTTTTTACTGCTAGATTTTGAAGTACTTTTTTCAACAAGAGAAATAGTCTCTGAATCAGGTAGTTTAATAATAATTGGTAAGGCTCCTGGGGCATTTAGATTAGTATTTTTATTTGAAAAAACTGGAGTGAAGTTATTCTCTCCAGAAACCTCACCTTTGCCAGCCCTGAATTCAACTACAGCATAGCCTAAAGTTTTTAAAACACCTAATGCACGATCGGTTTGAATATAGCTGAGTTTTATTTGCTCAAACTCTAAATCTCTTAGCACAGTCACATTGCCTGATGACGATGAGCTTTGTTGCCCCTGAATAAAACCAAAAATTAATAATAAAATAAAGTGTCTTCGCATTAGCGTGGTTCCACAATCCTAATGGGCAATGAAACATTCATCCCATCATAACGAGATGTGACCTGTCCCTTTGCGGCAAACCTCTCCAATTTCCCCGTTGATGAATATTCAGCTGTTGAGACAAAGAAACCCAAAACTTCAAATTTTGATCCTACTTCTTTTTCTAATTCCACATCAATATCAATTCCAGTTGATGTGCTGAATAATACCCCCATTCCTTCAAGTTTCCCTCCAACAGCATCTAATTTCATTTCTTCGGGTGTTGATGCTTGATTCGCATGAACTTTACGTTCAATAATTACTGTAACCTTAGTATTACTATTAAGATAAAGGATATCGGGGTCAACTTTCAAAGTTAGTTTAAAATCACTATTCTCCTTAGTTGTTACTATCTCAGTTTCAAGAAGATCATCCCCACAAGACATTATGGGAAGAGTGACTATGGCTAAAACTGCTGAGAGCAGAAGACAGCGATAGGACTGAAATAATATATTTCTTTTATCATTTATCATGTATTTACCTCGGAAAGGATATACAGGGTATACCTCAATTGTAAAGCTTTTATAGTAATAAAGTAAACACTTTATTGACAGAAATATTAATAAATAAAATCCGGTAACAATCTTGTGATTCTATAGATTCACCGATAACTTCAGACTATCAATGCAATAAAATTTCATTGGAAAACCACATACAATTAATGGTGTTATGCCTAGTAGTAAAAAAGCCAATTTAAATTATAATCTAGATAGCTATGGTTTATTGACCATGGACAAATTATCTAAATGGATTAAGATTGTTGGAATCCTCAATATCATTTCTGGCGGTTTATATTGCTTAACCATATTCATATTTTCTGTGCCCACAGTCGTCATGGGAATTATTACAATAGTCATGGGTACAAAGCTTACTGTTGCAGCAAACCATCTAGAATTTGCTCTTCAAAATAAAGATGCTGAAAGTTTCACAATTGCAATCGATCAGTTAAGACAATATTTTCTTATCAATGGCATTTTATTAATTATAACTGTTGCATTGATTGGGTTAGGCATCATTTTGGTGATTTCTTTTGCTGGGTTTTTTATGGATTTAATTAATCAAAGTGGTTTTGATTACTCAACAATATCATCTAAAATATTTATAAAATGAAATTCATAAAAAACATTGTCAAAATCAAGCCAGGGGAAGGGAAAATGGTATTGACTTTTTTCCTCTTTTCATTTTTTTTAGTTGCAATGGGATTGGTCGCAAAAACAGCTAAAGATGCATATTTTTTAAGTCGATTCGAAAAATCAATACTTCCACTTATGTTTCTTGGTGTTGCAATATTTATTGCACCCATATTGACTTATTATACAAAACTATCAAAAAAATTATCACCACGCCTCCTTTTTATAATAACAAGCTCAATTTTTATTGCTTCATTTATTATTGTCCAACCTATGATAACAGGTTGGGTAATACCTGCAGTATACATATGGATAGAAATTGTAGTGGGTATAATGATTATTCAGTTTTGGGGCACGGCAGCAGAGTCATTTGAGCCCCAACAGGCAAAACGACTTTTTGGAATTATTGGAGGTGGTGGATCATTTGCAGTGATGTTAATTGGCATGAATTTGAAACCATTTGTAAAAGCATTTGGGACGGATGAACTATTATTTCTAGCTGCTGGATTACTAGTTTTAACAACTCTATTTGGAGTCAATGCAATAAAATATTTAAAAAAGGTTCCAATTAAAAAAATCTCAACACCCACCAAAAAGAAGAAAAAAAAGAAAAAAGATCCCTTTATCATTGGAATTGGGACAATCGTATTCCTTTCTGCTATCGTTACAATCTTGATAGATTATCAATTCAAGATGGTTGCGAGTTCTACATACCCAAATGAAAGTGATTTGGTTGGGTTTTTTGGATTATTTTATTCAGTTGCTGGAGCCGCATCAATTATAATGCAATTTTTCGTTACAGGTAATGTTTTGTCGCGTTTTGGAATTTTACTTGGATTACTAATTCTCCCGTTCTTTTTAATTGCTGGATCAACAGCGATTTTATTTGCACCGGTTCTAATGAGCGTGAGTTTCGCAAAATTCTCTGATCAAACGTTTAAATTCACGATTAATAACTCATCATTAGAACTATTATGGTTACCTGTACCTCCAGTTCTAAGGAAAACCCTTAAACCTCAAGTTAGTGGAACGCTTAAATCAATGGGTGAAGGTCTTGGTGGTATCGTAACTTTTTTATTAGTTAAGATAATTTCAATTCAATACCTAAGTATCGTTTCTCTTGGTGCTATTTCTGCTTGGCTATTTACATCATTTCGAGTCAAAAATGGATATGTAAAGCAATTAGAAAATGCTATATCAAAACGCCAAATTGATTTTGAAGAACTGAGCGTTGATGTTCAAGATGCCGCTATGGTAAAAACAATTGAAGAAACTCTATCATCAAATGATGAGATTAAACAACTTTTCGCCTTAGAAATAATTGAAGGACTACCTCTTTCTTCATGGAAGAATACTATTCAGCGTTTATTTGATGAAGCAACCCCTGATGTAAGAAAACGAATACTAAGTATGGCATGGGACGAGGAATTAATTCTATCTGATGATGATATCATCAAAGCCATGAAAAAAAATGATGATGTATCCTCAGAAGCTATGATGGTTGCTGGCCGTAGAAAAATTGAAAGCATAATCCCAGACCTAGAAATTCTACTTGAAAGTGAAGTTGATGATCAACGTGCATCTGCTGCAACTGCGATTATACAAATCGGATCTGAGATAAGTCAAAATGCAGAATCGATTATAAATGATATGCTCAATAGTGATGATGAATTAGTTCAGGCAACAGCCTTAAAGCGACTGATATATAATGATAGTATTCTTACTACAGATAAATTGATTGAGTTTCTAAAGAATGAAGGGCATGTGATTAGTAATGTAGCATTGACAATAGCAGAAAAACGCAATGATGAAGAATTAATACCTGCGATTATTTCTAACTTAGATGTTTCAAAGACAAGTCTGCAGGCTAGAGAGACTCTAAAGAAATATTCCGATGAAATCATTTTGGATCAATTTGATTCACTGTTATCAAGTGATACAACTTTGAGAAAACTAAAGTTGGGAATTATTCGAGGATTGCGAGAATATCCAATTGATAGATCCATCGATCTATTAATGAGCCAATTAGATTCACCCGATCAAGAAATCTATAATGAAGTGGTTGATTCTTTATTAGCAATTGCTAGGTTGAGTGAAATTGATGAAAATCATCAAAAGGTAATTCATGAACAGATTAACTCCATTGCAAAGAAAGTATACAGCTTATATGAAATTATAAGATTGCTTCCTGAAGATGAGAACAGCCTACTTATGAATGATTATTTGAATAGTGAAATTCAACACACCCTTCCTACCCTCTTAAAACTTGGTGTTATCGATAAACCAGAGACTCCTATCGAAACATATATCCATACTGTAAAAAGCGGAGACCCAGCTAAATTACCTTTCTTGTTAGAATTTTTTGAGAATATCTTTTCTAAAGAACAAAGGGATATAATTAATCCATTAATTGAGCAAATTTCTCTTGATGAAAGAAGTAATATTGGGTTAGGTCATTTTAAAGCATTACCAAATAATTTAGATCAGGAATTAATAGAATCCGTCTATGACCTTAATAAATGGAAATCAGTTATTGCGTTAGATTATTTATTAAAATCTGAAAAAATCGAAGTTATTAAATCTTTAGATTGGCAGAATATCTCACCATCAAATGCAAATCGAGAGCTGCTTGCAAGACAGTTTCAAAAAAATGGTGTTAACCTTGATTTCATTCCTAAAGACCGTTTTAAATTAGAAGGACTTGAATTAACCATGTATTCTACTTTAGAGAAAACAATTATCTTAAAATCTGTTGATATGTTTAAATCAATACCAGCAGAAAATCTATCACGAGTTGCTCAAATTACTGAAGAAGTTGAATTTGAGTCTAACACCCAAATTATGGCTGAGGGTGATTATGGGGATTCATTATTTATTGTTGTAGATGGAAAGGTAAAGATCCACAAAGGCGATCAAGAGATAGTAAGCCTTGGTGAGGGAGCCTGTCTTGGTGAGATGGCTTTGCTTGATGGAGAACCGCGGTCTGCTGATGCGACGGTTACTGAAGATTCAACTTTATTTAAAATTGAGCAAGAAGGTTTTTACGAAGTCATGGGTAGTCAAAGTGAAATAATGGAAGGAATTATTAAATTACTTTCAGGAAAACTTCGAGATACAAACGAAAAGTTGATGTCGAAATAGTACTATTTTTTTTCAGGTAAAATTTTATTTACCTGTTCTTCTGTTTTCTGATCTATTTTTTTTATAGCACTATCTTTTACTTGATTAGTTACTTCAGATGCTTTTCCCTTCATTGCATCTACTCCAGATTGTAGATCATCTGTTAGAGATTTAACAGAAACATCATTCCCTGACCAAGTAGAATACGCTATCCATAAAACCAAAAGTGCACTCACAACTAGTACCAACTTTAACAATTTTTTTATTACACCAAATAAAATAATCAACGCTAAGACAACCGCAACAGCCATATATATAGGTTCGGAAACTAATAAATCACTTAATTGATCCATTAATCTTTAGCTTTCAACATTTTTTGTTTATTACGATTCATTCGCCCCGTTGTTTTTTCATACTCTTCAATCAGTTCCATCACTCTTGGGTCATCTGGCATCTTAAATTTCATAGTATCAATTTTCCCGGTTTTTTCAACTATTTTTCCATCTTTCATAGATATTGTTACTACACCAATGTAGTAACCTGCTTTACCTGCTTGTACGATTAGAGCGCCATTAACTTCTGTTGGTTCTTCAATTGTAGATTGGCTATGAGAACCTACTATAATATCTAAACCATCAACTTTTTCAGCAATACTTTTATCGATATCTAGTCCATGGTGGCTTAATAAAACAAATATATCTGCACGATTAGATAATCGACCCATCTCTTTTTTTATAGATTCAATCGGTTCAGATAATTCAATTTTTTCTTGAATTTCTTTAGAATAATACTTGATTGCATACTCATCCATAACTCCAAGAATAGCAATTTTAACTCCGCTCCTATTAAGAATCTTAGATGGTATAACACCTTTCCTTTTAAGATTCGTACTAACTACGGATACATTCATTTGTTTAGTAAGATCATCAAGCGCTCCAGGATCCATAGTCAATTCTTGATCTCCCAATAGTATAGCATCATAGGGAAGAAATTTATAAGCTTCAGCCATTAAGCTGTCTTTATATGATCTATGGGTCATTGTAAAAATGTCTCCAGCATCAAGAAGAATTGAATTGGGATGCTTCTTAATAAAATTAGATACATAAATTGATCGCTTCTCAACAGCTCCGAATGGATGATCAGGACAATAGCAATTCTCTAGAGCACCGTTGGTATTATTCGTATGTAAAATATAGAGTTTTTTATTTTGCGCAAGTAACCCTGCATTCACAATGATCACTGCAAATAATATAACTTTGGTTAGTTTTTGGATCTTCATCCTCCCTAAAATTGAGTGTAATAAAGTTTTTAATCAAAACATTTTTATTCATTTCTCTATTTTAAAAACAATGAGTAAAGAAAACACTTATATATTGGGTACAAATAAAGAGGAACTAACCAGACTGGAAGTTCAACATAAAGTCTGGTCCTCTGAAGCAAAACGTGGCTGGGGTTTAGCTAAGTTCAAAACTGGACAAACAATTTTAGATCTAGGTTGCGGCCCAGGATACTGCACTGAAGAATTGGCCCAAGTTGTAGGTAAAGCTGGCAAAGTAATTGGAGTTGATCGTTCAGAAGATTTTATCGAACACTTAAATCAGATCAAACAATCAAAGCAACTTTCTATTGAAGCACGCTTATCGGATTTTGATACATTGTTACTGGACCCTGATTCTCTAGATGGAGTGTATTGTCGTTGGGCTTTGGCATGGATCTCAAACCCAAAAGAAATATTATCAAAGATAAAAGATGCTTTAAAGCCGAAAGGTAAAATGGTTATTCATGAGTATTTTAATTTTTCTACCCATCAAACAAATCCAGAACGACCTGCCTTAAAAAAGGCTATTGCTACAGCGTTTAAAAGTTTTCAAGACTCTGACTTTGAAATCAATGTTGGTAGTTACTTGGCTCAATATTTTGAAGAGCTTGGAATGAAAGTTATTAATATTCGTTTGATGCCTAAATTAGGAACCCCTGGCTCCATGGTTTGGGAATGGCCAAAAACATGGTATCACAGTTATTTCCCCCGATTGGTATCAATGGGGTATCTTAATAAAAAAGATGTAGAGAATGCCATGAAAGATATACAAGAGCTTGAAATGCTTTCATACGCAACTCTATGCTGCCCATTGATGATAGAAGTCATCGCTGAGAAATAAAATACTTCTTAATTTAAATGAGCATTATTTTAAAATAAAATATGCCACTGTAGCTCAGATGGTAGAGCAACGCATTCGTAATGCGTAGGTCAGCGGTTCGACTCCGCTCAGTGGCTCAATCCTAGATAGTAATTTGAAGTTGGATTAATCAAAATAGTTTAGTTAGTTTGAAATATCTAATTCCGATAGCAATTATTTAATCCTAATGAAAAAAATTAACAACCACGCCGATATTAGTACCTATACATTACTTTACCAGCGATTAGTTGGTGCAAAAGTAATATTTGGTCGAAAATTTATGCGCCACAAACAGTGGGAGATGAATCATGTAGCTAATTATTTACTGGAAAATGCTGGTAATGGCAGAATATTAGATATTGGTTGTAGCACGGGATATTTAACAAACCATTTATCAAAACAATTTGGACCTGGAATCGTTTCTGGGGCAGATATTAGTTTAGCTTCGATTCAACGAAATAGATCATTATTTGATAAAATTAATTTTTACCATATAGATAATAACTTTTACCAAGAGCATAAAACAAAGTATGCAGCAATAACTCTAATGCATGTTTTGGAGCATATAGAAAAACCAGTCCCTTTTCTAAAAAATATAATAAAGCTATTAGATGAAAATGGTATTTTGGTGGTTAGTGTTCCTCAAGAAAGAATTCGTGGAGATCTAGCACTTTTTGAGAATATATATAATTTGTTCCGCGGAAAATTTAAAAATGTTCATTTACGAAATTATACTTATGATACCTTGAATACTGAACTAACAAAAGCTGGATTAAATATTCAATATCATAAATATAATAACATGTTGAACCGCAGTTCTAATAAGCAGTCTCTTACTAACCACGCCTTAATCGTATATACAAAAGCAAATAAAAACCTGGAACCACCAATTGGACCCAAAGCTTAATACTGTTAATTATCTACTATTGTCTCTATTAAATTATTCTATAATGAGTAAATCAATTTCGAAAACCAGCGTAGAATTTGATGGGATGACTCCCATATCTTGACTCCCATATCCCATGTTAGGTGGGATAGTTAACTTTCGCTTGCCTCCTACTTTCATTCCAATAAGACCTTCGTCCCAACCTTTTATTACTTGGCCTCCCCCAACGGTAAATCTAAAAGGTGTGCGACCAGGATTAAGTGATGAATCAAATTTTGTACCATCTGTTAACCAACCTGTATAATTAACTGTGACAATATTATATTGTGCAACAGCAGTCCCCTCGCCAACTTTTAAATCCTCGATGATAAGTTCTCCATCCATTACTTCTTTATCCTTACTGCAACCTGCAATTAGAACCATAGCAATCATTACAGGAATTTGCCATTTAATTTTCATATTTATCCTCCAAATCAAGTTCGAAGTTTACATTAATTGGCTGAATAGAATTACCGTAAATTTCATATTATGTTATGGCATAAGATTTAGAGATGTCAAGCCCTCCATCTTTTATTAATCAATATTTGCCTCCGCTATCCGATCACCTTCGGGAAAATAATGAAACATTTTATGATCCAACCACGTTAGGTTATCAAGAGGTTACCCAATGGTCAATTAATAAACCTTTGACCATAAAACATTATAAATAATGCGGTTGTTAATCATTAGAAATTATCATATTCAAAGATGTACTGTACTTTTGGTTCTATCATCTGTATTGCTTTTTGGTCAAGATGAGCGCTTACGTCTTAATAAAGCTGATGTTCTTGAAAGCAGAACCATAAATGGAAAGGCCATACAATATCTCAAAGGCAATGTGGTTTTCCAAAAGGGAGAGATGACCATGAACTGCGATTGGGCACGGTTTAATCAAAAAACCGAACAAGGTTTCCTATTTGGCAACGTATCGATGGTTAAGAATGAACAAAACTTAACATGTGATTCTCTTTTTGTCGATTCACCAAAAAATATCATGATTGCCTATAGTAATACTCATGTTTGGGATACAACATATAGTCTTGTAACTGATACACTTTTTTATTTTTCTGAATTAGATAGTGGATCCGCGAATGGGAAGGCGACTCTAGTACAGGATAAACAAACCATTACGGGTGACAGAATTGAGTATGTTGAATTACCAGAATCAAATGGAGTCTCTTATGCTGCCCGGGGAAATGTTTCAATTACTGAGGAAGGAAGAATTGCTACATGTGGGGAGGCTATATATGATAGGGAGAATGGTAAGACTGTTTTAAAGATTAAACCTGAGATTATTGATAATAATCAAACAATCGCAGGAAGTGAAATTTATTTATCTTATGATGATGATGTCCTCAAGAATGTATTTATACCTAGCGATGCTCATGTCACACATCCAATCAATGGGATAAGAGAATGGATCGAAGTAATTGATGGTGATAGTGTAACATTTATTGATTCTCTCACCTATAGTGATGACATGACTGGATCTACATTACGAGGGTTTTTTGTGGATGGCCAATTAGATTCAATGAGGTTAGAAGGTATGGCTACAACTCTATATCATATTTTTGAAGATTCAGTTTATCAAGGGAATAACCAAGCATCTGGTGATACAATCAATATGATGTTTAGAGATAATGAACTCAAAAGAATTTTTGTCTCTGGTGGATCTGAAGGCCTTTATACACCAGATTCAACTAATCAGGATATGGATGGGCCGATAAAATATAAATCAGAAGATATTGAATATGATATGATGAACGAATATACTGATCTCCATGGTGAAGCTAGCATTGATTATACAAATGTAAATCTGACTGCTGGTTTTATTAATGTTGCTTGGAAAAATAATCTATTGAGAGCACTACCACAATCTGAACGAGATTCACTATATGGGCATTTACTTCCAACTATGGTAGAAGAAGGCGATGAACCAATGGTTGGTGATACAATGATATATAATCTTGAAACACGAAATGGGAAAGTAATAAAGGGTAAAACCCAAGCTGATGATGGATTTTACGTTGGTCAAGAAATTAGAAATCAGGATATGGGGATTTTTTATGCAGAGAATGCAGCTTACACAACCTGCGACTTGGATCATCCTCACTTCCATTTTGAAATGAATCGAATGAAAATGATTAATGAAGATAAAGTTTTAGCCCGTCCTATTATTCTATATATCGCAGACATTCCCGTGTTTGGATTACCTTTTGGGGTATTCCCACATCAAAAAGGGAATCGTCATTCAGGTTGGATTATGCCATCCTACGGTACTGATGCTCGTTGGGGAGGTTACATAAATGGCTTGGGATATTACTGGGCAGCAAGTGAATATTTTGATTCCAAATTTACAATGAGCATTTATGACCGTGACGGGATTACGCTAAGATCACAAAACAACTACAATAAACGTTATTCCTATTCAGGGACCTTAGATCTTGAATCAAAACAACGGTTTTCCGGATCAATTTCAGATGCAGATAGAGATATATATAAGTTGGGCGCTAATCGACAAAGTGACTATGTGGTAAGATGGAGTCATCGACAGCAATTAAGAAAAAATCAATCTGCTGCAGTAAATGCTAGCTATTATTCTAGTGGAGATTATAATCGCCGTACAGGAATTGCTCAACAGAAACGTTTAAATCAACAAGCAGTTTCTAATGCGACCTATTCTAAAAGGTGGCCGAAATCACGGAACAGCTTAAGTCTTAATTTATCTTCAAGACGTGATCTTATGGCAGAAAAGAAAATAGATGAAAATTCTGTTTTTTATTCAAATCCAAATCGTTCTGGACAACAAATAAATATTACAAATAATACATTACCTCAATTGGCATTTTCACATAGTCAACGCTCTCTTTTCTCAACTAAGGCCACCAAGAAAAAATGGTATAACAATATTAATTATCACTATTCTTCAAGATTTACAAATAATCAAAAAAACTATTATGAATCTGAGTCCTATGCCCTCACAGATTCAACAAAAGGCTATAGGTGGATAACAAATGAAAATGACGATCCGTTACAACAAACATTTTCCGATTATATTATATCCCACACATCAGGATTAAATATGTCATCTAAAATATTTAAATATTTCAATGTGTCTCCAAATATTTCTCTAAGATCTGACTGGGTGAATAGAACTTATTCAGGAAATATTGACACAACTTCAGGTCAAATAAACAAAAATGAAGTGAAAGGTTTTAATACACGGACAACAGGATCATTTAATATTAACATGAATACTCAAGTATATGGGTTATTCCCAGTAAAACTTGGTAAAATGGAGGCAATTCGCCACGTTATTTCTCCATCAATTGGATATTCATATCGCCCTGATTTTTCCAAAGAAGTATTTGGAAGAAATCCTGGCTATTATCAAACAATTCAACAAGATAATGGAGAGGTAGTTTATTTTGATCGTTTTTCTGGTACTTTAGCTGGCGGAACACCGCGAGGTGAAAGTCAATCAATGAATATTTCTATGAATAATGTTTTCCAAGCTAAAATTGTTGATGGTGACAAAGAAAAAAAGCAGGATCTTTTTTCTTGGCGCATGAGTACCGGTCGTAATTTTGTAGCAGATGATTTTCAGTGGAATAACATTAATTCTTCGATTCGAGCTAATATGAATAGAAAGCTTAATTTAGATTTTTCCATGACTCACGATTGGTATGATTTTGATGAACAAAAAAATATGCGCATAAATAAGTTTAAAATGAGTGGTGGTATGCCAACGCCTCGATTGATTAATGCACGTTTTTCTACAGGTTTTAGATTTGCTGGAAAACGATTATCGTATGAATCTGAGTCTGATGATGTGGCCGTAGATACTACAGTAACGGAACAACGTGTAGATGGGGCAAATTTAGCGGGAATTTTTACTGATGTCGGTAGTAGCAACAAAACCCCACCCGGTGATCTTTGGTCCACTTCTGCTAGTTTTAGTTTTTCCTATAATAATGCTAATCCTAATAATCCTCAAAAAACATTCTGGATGTCTTCTAATTCAACTATACAGTTTACAGAAGCGTGGCGGATTCAGTATAATGCTCGCTTTGATTTAATAAATCAAAGTCTTGTCAGCCATACGTTTTCAGTTTATCGAGATCTGCACTGTTGGGAACTCAGTCTTAATTGGACTCCAAATGGGTATGCTTCGGGATTATATTTGAAATTGAATGTTAAGTCTCCAAATCTTAGAGATTTAAAAATTGAGCAACGTGGAGGGGCCTTTAGTAGACCTTCATTGTTTGACCGCTAACCAAACTATAATATTAATAAATTGAAATCATCAGAGTCCTGGATAGTTTTTGCTGAGTATAATGGATCAATCATCGCTGAAATGGCAGAATCCATTTTAAAAGATCATGATATTCCATGTTATATTAAGGGCGATTGGTTTAATTCTGCTTATAATATTAATGCATTCAGCATGCCTGGAGGCTCTGTGAAATTGTATATTCCAAATGGATTTAAGGCAAAAGCAGAAGAGTTATTAAAGGATATTATTCCATCAGATGAGTAAATCACCTATTCGCTCAGTTAAAGGCACTCAAGATATTCTTCCAGATCAATCTACTATATGGCAGGATTTAGAGTTAACTATTCAAAAAATAATGGATTGTTATGGGTACAAAGAAATACGTACTCCTGCATTTGAACACAGTGAAGTTTTTTCACAAGGAGTCGGTCAAGAAACTGATATTGTTTCTAAAGAAATGTATAGTTGGACCGATCAGGGTGGTGATAATCTAACTCTCAAACCTGAACTTACCGCTCCTGTTGCACGTTCATTTATTCAACATAATCTTGGCGTGAAAAATTCTATTAATAAGCTTTATTATATAGATGCTCTTTTTAGAAGAGAACGACCTCAAAAAGGACGATACAGACAATTTCATCAGTTTGGTATTGAAGTTTTTGGCTCAGAGAATCCAGAAACAGATGTAGAAGTTATAGCATTGGCGATGTATGTTTTTCATAAGCTAGGATTGAAAGAATTGACGCTACAATTAAATTCTATTGGTTCTCCAGAATGTCGTAATAATTATCGAAATGCAATTAAGAATTTTTTAGCACCACATTTTGATCAATTAAGCCAAACAAGTCAAGACAGGTATAATAATAATCCTCTGCGAATACTTGACACTAAATCTCCAGATGAAAAAGAAATACTCAAAGACGCTCCCAATATATCTAACTATTGGACTATTGATGATAAAAATCATTTTGATGAAGTCTGTAATCTTTTGAAACATATAAAAATTGATTATCAACTATCGCCTAATCTTGTAAGAGGATTAGATTATTATACACGAACAACATTTGAGATTACATCAAATGAGCTTGGAGCTCAGAATGCAATTTGTGGTGGTGGTAGATATGACGGCCTAGTTGAAAAATTAGGGGGGAAACCTACCCCTGGTATTGGATTTGCTGCAGGGATTGAGCGTTTATTATTAGCTTCTTCAAGTGATAACAAACTTCGCAATATTCAAATATATATTGTTGGAATTGGCAATGATGTCAGGTCAACAATGATCAAACTCGCTGAAGAACTTAGGAGTAATGATATTAGAACTAGTTTTGATTATCTTCGTCGATCAATGAAAGCACAAATGCGCGAGGCAAATAAACTAGGAGCCCAATATGCAATTATTATAGGTGAAGATGAGTTAAAAGATAAATCAGTAATAATTAAAGATTTATCAACAAGTAATCAGGAAAAAATCACTTTGGATTCAGTCCAAAAGTATATGAAGTCTTTACCTTTATAATTTTTTCTATTACATTAAATACGCGCGCGCGAAAATGATTGATTAACTAAATTTAAGATTATAAGGAATTAATATTATTAAACCACTATTGATTGTTGAGTCGCCTTCTAAAGCAAAAACAATTTCTAAATACTTAGGAGGCGAGTATGAAGTCTTAGCTAGTGTTGGGCACATTAAGGATCTTCCAAAAAAAGACCTTGGTGTCGACATTGAAAATGATTTTGCCATTACAGAAGATATTCTTCCTGACAAAAAATCATTTATGAAAGAATTTAAAGCATTAGCAAAAAAAACAAATAAGGTTGTAATTGCTACCGACCCTGATCGTGAAGGAGAGGCCATAGCAGCACATCTTGCTAGTGAAGTTGAGCCAGATAAAATTTCTCGTGTTCAATTTACTGAAATAACAAAAGAGGGTGTCAAAGAAGGTATGGATGCACCTCACCCCATTAATGAAGATATGGTAAATGCTAGGACTGCACGTCGAATTATTGATCGTCTTGTAGGATATAAAGTTTCTCGTGTTCTTTGGAGTTGCTTAAAAAAGAATATGAAATTTGTTGAAGTTTCCCTTTCAGCTGGGAGAGTACAATCTGCTGCACTAAGAATCATCGTTAATAGAGAGCGTCTTAGGCAAATTTTTCATTCTGCGGACTATTATGATTTGAAAGCGACATTTAGTATTAATGAAGATTCGTTTTCAGCAACATTAATACGATTGGACAACAAGAAAATTGCAACTGGAAAAGACTTTGACCCAAACTCTGGGAATTTGAAAAATACAGATGCACTTCTTTTATCAAAAACACAAGCTGATGAATTAGTTAAAGAATTAAATCAGGGAGTTTTCAAGATCTTAAATATTGAGGAAAAAATTAAGAATTCTCACCCTAAACCTCCTTTTACCACATCAACACTCCAGCAAGAAGCTGCACGCAAACTTCGTTCGTCTGCCAGAAAAACCATGCGAAATGCACAACGACTCTATGAACAGGGTTTCATCACATATATGAGAACTGACTCAACTTTATTATCTAAAGAAGGCATTAATGGTTCAAGAAATGAAATTTTATCTAAGTTTGGTCAAGAGTATTTGCCGAAAGAAGCGAACGTTTATAGTACAAAAGTAAAAAATGCACAGGAAGCTCATGAAGCCATTCGCCCTGCTGGAGTTAATTTCACTAGCGTTGATCAAGTTAGAAGTTCAATTGATGATGATGCTGCTAAGTTATATGACTTAATATTAAAAAGAACTCTAGCATCACAAATGAAATCAGCAAAACTAAAACAAATTGCTGTCACAATAGAAAATCAACGATCAGAGTTTCGGGCAAATGGTAAGGTTATTTTATTCCCGGGTTATATGGCTGCCTATGTTGAAAGTACAGATAGAAGAAATGGTATTACAGAAGATAAAGAAACTATCCTTCCTAATATGGCAAAAGAACAAACATTAAATTGCAATGAGCTTACTGCAAAAGAACACTCTACAAAACCCCCCGCAAGGTTTACAGAGGCTTCTTTAGTTAAAGAATTGGAAGCTGAAGGTATTGGTCGTCCCTCGACTTTTGCAAATATCATAGATACGATTGTTTATAGGACTTATGTCAATAGAGATAGAGGAAAGCTCACACCAACTTTTCTTGGTATAGCAGTTACACAATTATTAGAAAATCACTTTACTGCTCTTGTAGATACTAAGTTTACTGCTAATATGGAAGATGGTTTAGATGCTATTTCCCGAGGAGAACAAAAAGCGACTCCTTTTATGAAAGACTTCTATTTTGGGTCAGAAAAACAAACTGGCTTAGAAGCAATGCTTGAAGATAAAGTTGACATAGGAAAAGCTTGTTCTGTCCAATTTGAGAATGATGGTGAACCAATAGAGATTCGAGTAGGTCAATATGGACCTTTTATTCAGCAAGGTGAGATTAGAAAGTCTATACCCTCAAATATATATCTTGGTGATATTAATGTTGATAAAGCTTTAGAGATAATAAATCAAGAAATAAATGAAGATAAAGAGCTTGGGATTGATTCAGAATCTGGAGAAAAGATTTTATTAAAAAATGGCCCTTATGGCCCCTACGTACAGTTAGGTGAGACTAATAAGCGAAAAGCAATACCCAAAGGGACAAATTTATCTGAAGTAGATTTGGAACTTGGATTAAAATTAATCGCACTACCTCGGACGCTTGGTTCACATCCTGAGACGGGTGATGATGTTAAAGCTGATTATGGTCGTTTTGGCCCATATGTATCAGCTGGTAAGGGTAAGAATGGACGTATCCCGCCAAACATGTCTCCTCTCACTATTGAATTAGCCGATGCATTAGAACTAATTAATAAACGTTCAAATGGGCCGCAAGAATTAAAAACTTTGGGGAATCATTCTGAGACTGGTGAGTCATTAATATTAAAAGATGGAAGATATGGACCCTATATAACAGATGGAAAAGTTAATGCATCACTTCCCCGAGAAATTGATGTTGAAAAATTAACCCTAGAAGAAGCAATAGAATTAATTAATAAAAAACGATCCGCCCCACCAAGAAAAAAACGTCGTAAAGCTAAAAAGAAATGAAAAAATTACTTTTACTTACTATGTTTCTAACAATTCTTGGCGCTGATGAGAAAAGTGAACTAATTATTGATATAGAAAAAAGTTTAATGGCAACATGTTGTTGGTCTGGAACCGTTTATGATCATGGTAATAAAGAAATGGAGATAGAAATTGCTGGGATGGTTGATAATGGTAAGACAAAATCGGAGATAATAAACTATTATACGGATAAGTACGGTGAACGTGTATTGTCAATACCGGTTGCAGAAGGGTTTAATATTTTTGCTTGGCTGGCTCCACTCTTTTTTGGACTTCTAAGTATTTTTATTATTATTACTTATATGAGAACATCAAAAAATGAAACTATTCCAATCGTTAATTCTTCGAATAGTAATATTAAGTATAATGATGAAATTGAACGTGAGCTCAAAGCACTCGATTAATAATAATTTCTTTCTAACCTTAGATAACAACACCATTATTTATAATAGATTAGATTCTCCCTAACTTCTCAGCAATTATTATTAAATATAAAAAAGGGAAATATCCTAGGAACTATGAGTATTGATAAAATTGTATCACTCTGTAAACGAAGAGGCTTCGTTTTTCAAAGTTCGGAAATTTACGGAGGGTTTGGAGCTATTTATGATTACGGTCCATTAGGAATCACTTTAAAAAACAATATATCTCAGTTGTGGTGGCGTGATATGACTCAGCTACATGAGAACATTGTGGGTTTAGATAGTGGGATTCTAATGCATCCAAAAATTTGGGAAGCTTCAGGACACGTAGGCGCATTTAATGATCCTTTAGTAGATTGTAAAGAATGTAAGTCACGCTATCGTGCTGATGAGCTAGTGGAAGAATATAACGAAAATACTGAGTGGATAAAAATTCAATGCCCAAAATGTGGTAATACAGGTAAACTTACGGAGCCACGCCAATTTAATTTAATGTTTAAAACAAATATTGGCCCTATTGAAGATGATAGTAATGTCGCATTTTTACGCCCTGAAACGGCCCAAGGTATTTATGTTAACTATCTACTTACACAAAATGCCCTGCGTTTAAAAGTTCCGTTTGGGATTGCTCAAATTGGTAAAGCATTCCGCAATGAAATTGTAGCTAGAAATTTTATTTTTCGTACACGAGAATTTGAGCAAATGGAAATGCAGTATTTTGTTCAACCTGGAGAAGATGATAAATCATTGAATGAATGGAAGCAAAAAAGAATATCATTTTATGACCAACTTGGAATTAATTCATCAAAACTCAGATTTCATGAGCATGACAAAAATGAACTTGCTCACTATGCTAAAGAAGCTTGGGATATTGAATTTGAATTTCCTTTTGGCTGGTCTGAAATCGAAGGGATTCATAATCGTACTGATTTTGATTTAGTTCAGCATGAAAAATTTTCCGGTAAAAAAATGGAAGTTTTTGATCAACAAAAAAACGAGAGGTTCCTCCCCTTTATAATTGAGACGTCTGCAGGACTCAACCGAATATTGCTAGCAGTATTAAGTGACGCTTATTGGGAAGACAAGGATAATGACCGTATAGTCATGAAATTTCATCCCAAAATAGCTCCAGTAACTGCTGTAGTTTGTCCATTGGTGAAAAAAGATGGGCTGCCTGAAATTGGACGTAAGGTTATGGATCTATTAAAACCACATTTTATAACTATCTATGATCAGCAAGGTTCTATTGGGAAACGATATTATAGGCAAGATGAAGCGGGTACACCTTTTGGGATAACCATAGACCATCAGACTGCCGAAGATAATTCTGTTACACTCCGACATAGGGACAATCAGCAACAGGATCGCGTGGATATTGATCAACTTGTTAAAGCTATCAATGATAGTATAGAGAATTATTAATGAATAATCATTTAACACTTCGCTCTGGGAATCCAACATTAAATGCAAAAACCTTTGGTGGTTTTGATTTAACAACTGGCGCAACTATGACCATAATGGGCACAGTACATAAAACAGCCCTTGCTCTATTATTATTGATGTCAACAGCTCTATTTACATGGAATCTTCCTTATGGAGATCCTAAAACTAGTGCTCTAATGATTATAGGAATGATTGGTGGCTTTATTGTTGCTCTTATCACAGCATTTAAACCTCATGTGGCGCAGTACACCGTTCCAGTTTACTCACTACTTCAAGGATTAGCCTTGGGAGGGATATCAAAGTTCTTTGAAACAATGTATCCGGGGATTGTAACTCAAGCAGTCATGCTGACCTTTGGGACTTTAGCTGCACTTCTCCTTGCCTACCGTTCTGGCATAATTAAAGCAACAGAAAATTTTAAACTAGGTATAGTTGCAGCAACTGGTGGAATTGCATTTGTTTATCTGATCAGTTGGATTCTTAGTTGGTTTAGTGTCAATGTTCCATTGATCCATTCGAATTCTAATATGGGTATTTTATTTAGTGTTGGGGTTGTCATAATTGCAGCATTGAATTTGGTTCTGGATTTTGATTTTATTGAAGAAGGTTCAGAGAAGGGAGCTCCAAAATATATGGAATGGTATGGTGCATTTGGTTTAATGGTAACACTAATCTGGTTGTACCTTGAAATCTTACGTCTATTAGCCAAATTATCATCTAGGAGAAATTGATAAAATATCAAATTTGTCATGGGGAAAAATTTTAACTGGAATAAATGGACAAGGAAAACTCACTATTGGGGTGCGTTCATAATTTTATTACCTGTTTTGATCATTTCAATAACAGGTATTTTTCTTCAATTAAAAAAAGAAGTTGAATGGATCCAACCATCAACAAAAAGTGGTGAGATAACCAATAATCCATCAATATCTTTTGATGAAATTCTTGAGGCTGCAAAAAAAGTAGACGAAGCAAATATCCAATCTTGGGGTGATATTGATCGTTTAGATGTTAGAATTGATAAGGGGATTGTAAAAGTACGAGGTATAAATAGATGGGAAATACAAATTGACACCTTTTCCGGCGAAGTTATTCAAGCGGCGTATAGACGTTCTGATATAATTGAAGAACTGCATGATGGCTCTTGGTTTCATAATAAGGTAAAACTTTGGCTCTTTTTACCATCAGGAATAATTTTATTTTTACTGTGGTTGACGGGGTTTTATATGGTATTAATTCCATACATATCTAAGTGGAAAAAAAAGAAAAGTGGCTCATGAAAAAATTTCTCTTAATACCATTAATTTATTGTTTATCTGCCTGCACATCATCTACCTATGATATTATAATAATAAATGGCGAAATAGCTGATGGAACTGGTAAAGAGTTATTTAAATCAAATATTTATATTCGTAATGGAAAAATAATTGAAATTGGTAATATAGAAAATGCTATTGGAAAAAGTATACTTAATGCCAAAGGATTGGTTGTGGCACCAGGCTTTATCGATATACATACTCATTCTGAACGACAAAGCTTAGATTTTCCTTCTGTCGAAAATTATCTCCAACAAGGTGTAACAACAATGGTAGGTGGAAACTGTGGAAGTTCTCCTTATCCAATTTCTAATTTTATTAAGGAAACTCAATCAAAAGGAATTGGACCAAACTTAGCTTTATTGGTTGGGCATAACACTGTTCGAAAAGAAATAATGGGTAGTGAAAACCGATTAGCGACAAAGAGTGAATTAGAGAAAATGCAATTACTGATTGAATCTGCTATGGATGATGGCGCATTTGGAATGTCAACCGGATTAAAGTATATACCTGGAGCATATTCAAATACTGAAGAAGTAGTTGCACTGGCTTCTATTGTTTCCCAGCATGGAGGAATTTATTCAACCCATATGCGAGAAGAAGGTATTGGGTTACTAAAATCCACTGAGGAGGCAATCAACATTGGCCGTGAATCTAAACTCCCAGTTAATATCTCTCATCACAAAGCTGTTGGAAAATCAATGTGGGGTAGCTCTATCAATACTTTAAATATGATTGATAAAGCTAGGGAAGATGGTATTGATGTTACTGCAGATCAATATCCTTACACCGCAACTAGCACTGGATTGACTGTTGTTTTCCCAGCATGGTCTTTAGCTGGAGGCACATCAAAATTAAATGAACGCTTAGATAATCCCGAACAGCGACAAAAAATAAAAGATCAAATTGTATGGAATATCGTATATGATAGAGGTGGTGGTGATCCTGCTAGCATTGTAGTTGCTAATTATCCTCCAAATACAACTTATAATGGTATGAATTTAGCTGAAATAACCAAATCAAAAGGCCAGAGACTAACAGTTGAAAATGCAGCTGAAGTACTAATGGACCTTGTTTATATTGGAAAAGGACAAGGTATATATCATTGCCTTAATGAAAATGACGTTGAACGAATTATGTCTCACCCACAAGTTATGCATGCCTCGGATGGTAGTACGATAGAGTTTGGCAAAGCTCAACCTCACCCACGCAGCTATGGGACATATCCTCGTATTTTAGGAAGATATGTAAGAGAAAAAGGAATTATTAGTTTAGCTGAATCTATTCGTAAAATGACAGGCTTACCCGCATCTGTCCTTGGCTTAAAGGACCGCGGGGTAGTAAAAAATAGCTATTGGGCAGACTTAGTAATTTTTAACCCGAATAAAATTATTGATAATGCAACATGGGAGGATCCCCACCAATATCCATCTGGTATTGATTGGGTAATAATAAATGGCGCCATTGCATTAGATCATGGTAATTGTTCAAAAGAATTGTATGGAAAGGTTTTAAAGCACAATGAATTATAGATTTGTAGAACGGATTAGCATTATAGTTATTATTTTTGCGGGACTATCATGCACAAGGCAGGTACCCGTATTTGGTGAAAATGGTATGATTGTTTCCACAAGTCGCCATGCATCTCAAGTTGGTGTTGATATTCTAAAAGAAGGTGGTAATGCTGTGGATGCAGCTGTCGCCGTTGGGTTTGCCCTTGCAGTTACTTCATCATCAAATGGTAATATTGGTGGAGGAGGCTTTATGGTTTCTAAACTATCTAGTGGTAAGATTTTTACCTTGGACTATAGAGAAATGGCTCCCTCTAATGCCGAACGCGATATGTATTTAGATACAGACAAAAATATCATTAAAGATAAATCCAGAAAAACTCATTTTGCCTCTGGAGTCCCAGGCTCAGTAGATGGTTTATTAAAAGCCTGGCGAGATCATGGATCTGGCAATATATCTAGGGTACGATTACTAGCCCCTGCTATTAACCTAGCCGAAGAAGGGTTTAACCTTTCAGAGTATGAAGCTGATCGTTTTAATAATAATAAAGATAGACTGAGCCAACACTCTGAGACAAAACGAATTTTTACTCGCGATGATAGAGAATGGAAAGAAGGAGATATATTTGTTCAAGAAGATCTAGCTAATACTTTGAAAAGAATTTCTAACGAAGGAAGAGATGGGTTTTATGGGGGGAAAACTGCACAATTAATTGTAGAAGAAATGAAGAATGTCGGCGGATGGATTACATATAAAGATCTAGAAAATTATACCTCTAAATATAGGGATCCAGTAAAAGGTTCTTTTCAAGATTATGAGATAATATCTATGGGTCCACCTAGTTCTGGGGGACTTCTCTTAGTTCATATGTTAAATATGTTTAGTGAAATAGTTGATCAATCAAAAGCCCAATCTCTTGATCTCAGTTATAATTCTCCCGACTATATTCATATTCTTACTGAGATTGAACGCAGAGCTTATGCCGACCGAGCTGAGCATCTTGGAGATTCGGATTTTTGGGATGTTCCAAATAGCATGCTTTTGTCAAAAAATTATGCAAAAGAAAGAGTTCAAACGATTGACTTTTCTGAAGCAGGTATATCAAAACAAGTTACACATGGAGATCCTTACTTGAATCAAAGTGAAGAAACCACTCATTATTCAGTTGTAGATAAGGATGGCAACTCGGTTGCCGTTACCACAACTATTAACTCAGGTTACGGGAATGGTATTACAGTCAAAGGGGCAGGGTTTTTACTTAATAATGAAATGGATGATTTTTCTAGTAAACCTGGGGAACCAAATATGTTTGGTCTATTAGGAAATGAAGCGAATGCAATTGTACCAAAGAAACGTCCCTTAAGCTCTATGACGCCAACTATAGTATTAAGAAATAATGAGCCTTACCTTATACTTGGCTCGCCAGGAGGGTCAACAATCATTACTACAGTTTTACAAAATATACTAAATGTAGTAATTCACGATATGGATATCCAGGAAGCTGTCTCCTCACCTAGGATTCATTCTCAATGGATACCAGATATGGTATTTCATGAAAAGCGTGGTCTATCTAATAAAATAATAAAGAGATTGAAAGCAATGGGCCACGATGTGAGGCTTAGAGGTTCTATTGGTGAAGCAAATGGTATCATGATTAATGCAAATGGATATTGGGGTGGTCCAGATTCAAGAGGAGAAACTTCAGGTATTGGTTACTAGAAGGAATCGAATAAATTAGATAAAGTCTTTTTTAATAGTTGAGAGAATTCTTTCGATGATTTTTCTGCTGTTTCCATAACTTCTTCGTGGCTCAGAGATTTTTTTGTTATACCGGCAGCATAATTTGTTAAACATGAAATAGTCAAAACTCTCATGTTTAGTTCTGCTGCGGAAATAATTTCAGGGACAGTACTCATCCCCACTGCATCACCTCCCAAACTCTTCATATCAATTATTTCTGCTGGTGTTTCATAGGAGGGCCCTAGCGTCCAACAATAATTACCAAGCTCTAATTTAATTCCCATTTCTTTTCCAGAGGCTAATGCTAAATCAATTAATTGGGGATCATGGTACGGTAAACCCGAAAAAAGCTTTGGGCGATCAGGGCTATGTCTGTATGTACAATCCATATGTCCTTTGACCACCATTAGAGATCCAGGTAAAAAGTTATTATTCATTGAACCAGATGAATTTGTTATTATTAAATGATCAATTCCCAATTTGCTAAAAAGATGAATGGGGATAGTAATTTCTTGAAAAGAATATCCTTCATAATAATGAAAGCGACCTTTTGCTATTAACAGTTCTTGTTTATCTAATGTTCCTAAAACTAATTCACCTTCATGTCCTTCTACGGTAGCTAATGGATAACCAGGAATATCATTATATGGTATGGTGCATTGATTTTTCAAATTGTTTGAAAATCCTCCCAATCCAGAACCAAGAATAACTGCTATTTTTCCATTAAATTGGGTTAAATCAAATACTCTTTCAGCCATTAATTCATAATTAATCATATGATATCTTTCACAGCTAATTGACCGCAGCCAGCATTTATATCAGTTCCATTACTCCATCTAACAGTAACCATAAAAGGGGCAGATTCCAAAGATGACAAAAATGATTCAATATTTTCTATTTTTGGTCTTTTGTAATCTCCATCGATCTCATTATAAGGGATTACATTTAATTTGCACGGAAAATTTTTTAATAGATTCATCAAATTCTCAGCATCACTAATGGAGGCATTTACATCTTTTAGCAACACATATTCAAAAGTAACTAACTTTTTTGTCTTAATAAAATAATATTCAGCTGCTTTCATTATTTTTAATAAAGAATATTTTTTTGTGATTGGCATTATTTTATTACGTGTATTTTCATTAGATGCATTCAAACTTATAGCTAATTTAAATCCATAATTATCATCTGCTATTTGACGAATTTTTGAAGCAATACCCGCTGTTGAAATAGTAATTCTCTTTGCCCCTAATCCCACTTTAGTTTTTAATAAAGTCCCCGACTCCATTACACTACGATAATTCATCAATGGCTCGCCCATACCCATATAAACTATATTTGTAATCTTTGATTCTGAATAGCTTGCAAGATATAGTACTTGGTCAAGGATTTCACTAGAACTCAAATTTTCTAGGAATCCCATTGATGCTGTGGCACAAAAATTACAATCTAGGATGCAACCTGACTGACTTGAAACGCATATTGTAGTTCGTTTTTTATCATGCATTAATACTGATTCTATTTGATTTCCTTTTTTCGTTTTAAATAAGAATTTTCTGATTGGATCATCTTTAACACCAGTAATATCGATTAGATCTAATGAATGTAATTTTATCTTCTTCTTTAGTTGATTTATTAAAGAACTGGGTATGTTTTTCATTTCATCCCACGATCTAACATAGTTGTTATAAATCCAATTATTTATTTGATTAATACGAAAACTTTCACCACCAACTTCTTGTATTAGTTTTATTAATTCTGGCTCATTAAGATCAATAAATGAATTTTTCTGTAAATAATTTGATTTTGACATACCCTGGAATTTCTCCCTTAGTAAATGCTATCACAAGACATTCTATTTGTTACATCACCAGTGGATATGTAAGTTTTCGCCCATTTAATATTATTGAAATTTATTTATAGGATACTTAATGACAGATCAAACAGACATAAAGTTGTTAGAAAAATTATCGGAAACAAAAACTCGTTTTTTTGAAGAGATCGGAAAATCTATAATTGGACAAAAAGATGTTTTAAATCATATCTTAATTGCGCTTTTATGTAAGGGTCACACTCTTATTGTTGGTGTGCCAGGATTGGCAAAAACATTGATGATTAAATCAATGGCTGAATTATTAGATTTAAATTTTAGTCGTATTCAGTTTACGCCTGATCTAATGCCAAGCGATATTACCGGGACTGAAGTCATAGAACAAAATCGTTCAACAGGTAAAAGGGCATTTAGGTTTTTTAAAGGACCAGTTTTTGGCAATATAATTTTAGCAGATGAAATAAATCGTACTCCACCAAAAACACAATCTGCACTATTAGAAGCTATGCAAGAATACAAAGTAACTGCCGGTGGCAAAACTCACGATCTAGATGAACCATTTTTTGTATTAGCAACTCAAAACCCAATTGAACAAGAAGGGACATATCCATTACCCGAAGCACAACTTGATCGGTTTATGTTTAATATTTTAATTGATTATCCAGATAGAAATGATGAGATCTCTATTGTTGAAGCAACAACTGCACAAAATCAAGTAAAACTAAAAAAAGTTATATCAAGAAGAGCAATTCATTCATACCAAAATTTGGTCTTACGAGTCCCCGTAGCAAGTAATGTTGTTGAATATGCTGTAGATTTAGTTAGTTCCACACGGCCAGGTGAAAAGGCTAATGATTTTATCAATGAATGGGTGGATTGGGGAGCTGGGCCACGAGCAACTCAGTTTTTGATCCTTGGCGCTAAAGCGCGGGCAATTTTAGATGGTCGCCCTTCTGCTGATATTGACGATATCAAAGCAATGGCTCTACCAGTTCTTAGGCATCGAGTGATTCCAAATTTTAATGCTGAGGCCGAAGGGATGAATATCGAAAACATCATTTCAAAACTACTATAGATTCTTGAATAATAAAAAATATCTTGATCCTGAAGTAGTTGCTAAACTTAATAACATGAAACTTCGGGCTCGCTTAGTTGTTGAAGGTTATCTCATTGGCCATCACAAAAGCCCCTATCATGGGTTCAGCGTAGAATTTGCTGAACATCGAGCCTATGGACATGGAGATGAAGTTCGACATATTGATTGGAAATTATTTGGGAAGACTGATCGTTATTATGTAAAACGTTTTGAAGAAGAAACAAATGTGCGATCGTATATATTGTTAGATAAAAGTCAATCCATGTCATTTAGTAGTGGATCAATAACAAAATTAGCTTATGGAAGCTACTTATCAGCTGCTTTGAGCTATTTAATGCTTAATCAAAAAGATGCTATGGGATTAGTTCTTTTCGATGAAAAAATAAAGAAGTTTATTCCTCCTCGAGCTAAAACGTCACATTCAAATATAATTATGAGTGCTTTAGAAAAAATAAAAGCTGGAAATGATACTCAAATTCGACCCGTTTTAAATTCTATGGCCGACAGAATTAGAAAACGTGGATTAGTCATATTAATTTCTGATCTCCTCGATGATCCAGAACAAGTCTTAATGGGACTAAATAATTTTAAATATAATAAACAAGAAGTAATTGTTTTCCATTTAGTTGATCGCAAAGAATACGATTTTGATTTCACTGATCGAACTCAGTTTAATGACATGGAAACTGGTGCAACTATTACGACCGATCCTTGGCATATACGTTCAGCATACAAAGACCAAATTAATGAATCCATTAAAAATTATCGACAGGGCTGTAGAAATCTTAAAATTGATTATGTACAAATTTTCACAGATCAACCGTTAGATATTGCACTCAATCAATATCTAAATAAGCGTCAACGATTGAAATAATTAACCGCCAACTTTTTTGGCTTTCTGTAAATAGCGAGTCGCCCCATCCGGGTCACCTTGCTTTATCAAAGTTCTTGCCATGCCCTTGTAATGCTCAGGGTTTTCTGGATCAAGAGATATTAATTCTCTATAGAATTTTGAAGCCCTTCTCCATTTTTCAGCATTTTCAAATGTTTGGGCAATTCCAATCAATGCTTCCGTATCACTTGGGTTAAGATCATAAGCCATCATAAAATTATCTTCAGCATCTTGAAAATTATCTGACTGCATATGCAAAACACCTAAATTAAAATAAAGATTAGCTTTAGCAGCTTTATCTGGCTCTTGTTTTATAGCAAGTTCAAATGTTTCTATTGATTTTTCTTTAAGTCCCGTTTCATAATAAAGACCTGCAAGCTGTTTAACTGCGCCCTGTTCATTTGGTTCTATTTCTACTGCTTTTTCAATATATTTTATAGCATTTTCCTTTTGACCAGTAAGCGCTAATATTTGTCCAAGCGTATAATTAGATCTAAACTCATTTGGCATTAATTCGTGTGCTTTTTTTGCATTTTCAACAGCTTTTTCGCTATCACCTAACTCATAGTAACAGTTAGCTAGAATGGAATATGTCTGTGCTTCATTTGGATCGATAGCAAGCGTTTCATTAAACAAATCAGCAGCTGATTGTAAAGCAGGTTTATCTTGTGATTTTCGTGATTCATTATATTTTCGAATTGCTTTATTATAATTTTCTGCCCAAAACATTGATCGATAATTCTTTGTTATTTCAGTGACAGGTCGACCTAAAACTTTTGCACTAGGATCTATATCAATTGCTTGATTAAACATTTTATTCATTTCTGCCCATTCTCTCTTTTTAGCATGAACATGATAACCAATTTGCACCATAACTTCTGCGTTAGCTGGTTCAACTTCTAATGCTTTAAATAAATATTCTTCTGCTTCTGCCCAGTTTGATTTTTCGATTGCCATTTTTGCGGAAGTATACTCAGCAGATGAGCCACAACTCCAAATAACTAGTGGAACAATAACTATAAAAATGAATGATATTATTTTTCTCGCAAACATACTTACCCTCAATAATTTGATATTAAATATTATTAGAACTTATATCCCTACTCAAGTTGAATCAAGAATTTAGCGTTGACTTTAAAAAAGTAATTCTTTCCATAATTACACTCTCTGATACTTCTCGAAGTTTATTTGCGCCAAAGCCTTCAACACAAAGTGAAGCAAGACTTGATCCATAAACTAAGGCATCTGTGATTGATTTTCCAGAAGCCAAAACAGATATAAATCCACCGCCAAATGTATCACCTGCACCAGTTGGGTCAACTACATTCTTTACTGGATAAGCACCAACAGAAATATGTTCATTATTAGAAAACAACTCTGCACCATTACTCCCTTTTTTTATTACAACTGTTTCTAAACCCATATCCAATATTTTTGATGCAGAATCAGATAAATTTTCTTGATTAGTTAATAATGTAGCTTCACTTTCACTTAACAATAATATATTTGAATTCGATAAAACATTTATTAGTGATTCTCGTGATATATTAATCCATAGATTCATAGTATCTACTACTATCAGAGCATCTTTGTTATCATTTTGCTCAATTACTAATTGCTGGAGATCAGGATGTATATTTGCTAAAAGAATATGTGATCTCATTTTATTATGGAGTGATAATTTCGGTCGAAAATCAGAAAAGACTCCTAGTTCAGTGTATAATGTATCACGATCGTCCCAATTGTTATGATATTTACCACCCCATCTAAAAGTCTCTCCTTCGACAATTTGAAGATCTTCTATATTAGTAGCATGAGAATTAAAAATTGCATGTCCCTTATCAGGAAAATCATTGCCAACAATTCCAACAATAGAGACTGGAGCATATCGACTAGCTGCAATTAGGCTATATGTTGTTGATCCTCCAATTATATTTTCCTGTTTTTCAGCTGGAGTTTCTATAGTATCTAAACCAATAGATCCTACTATAAGTACAGTATTATCGCTCATAATATTATTATAATAATAATGTTGATTATATCTTTGCTCCAAACAAACAATTACATAATTAATAGATATTTATCTTAAAAACTTGCTCTCACTTAAAAAGGACATGTATATTCGTCAACTATGGACGACAAAACCTTTGCAATAATAACAGATATTCATTCCAATACTGCTGCATTAGAAAAAGCGCTTTCTATTATTGAAGAGCGAAATGATGTAGATCAGATATTATGTCTTGGTGATTGCTTTGCGCTTGGCCCTGAGCCTGTCAAGACGATGGAAATATTAAAATCAATTCCTGATTGTATTTATGTCAGAGGTAATCATGATAGATATCTATTGGAAAAATTATGGGAACATGAACGCCCTAATCTTGAGGGTATGTCTCCAGATGATCCAATATGTAAAGCAATTATAGCAAATGAAGAATGGACGGCTAATCAATTAGGTGATGAAGGGGTAAATTTTTGTTCACCAATGCACATTGCTTATAGAGAAATCATTGGAGATACCTTAATTGAGTTCACTCATGCCTGGTATCAAAGAGATGATATCCCTCCTACCATGGATGAAGCAATTGCATGGAGAGATCATGTTTCTAATGCTCACCCAGAAATAAAAAAATTTGTTTTTGTACATGGCCATGTACATACACCAAGAAATGAAACGAAAGAAAATTTGAAAATACTCTGTCAAGGAGCAACTGGTTTACCTTTTGATGAAGACCCTAGAGGAGCTGTTGCTTTTTTAACAGTTGGAAACACTTTTGAATGGGATGTCATTAGATTTGATTATGATTTATTATCAACAATTGATCTTTTGGAAAAAATACAGCCTCCTTTTTATGAAAATTTAAAAAAAACTGTCCAATACGCTTCCATCAGGAATGAGCTTTAGGCCAAGTTTTTTTCCATTTAATTTTAGTCTAGATATAATAAAAAATGCCATACTTTGATCATAGTGCAACGACTCCCCTTCATCCCAAAGTAGAAAAAAAAATAAATGAGGTATCAAAGTTAAATTTTGGCAATCCTTCTAGTATTTATTCTTCGGGTAAAAAATCTAAATCTATAATCGAATCAACTAGAAGGATAATTGCAGAAACAATTCAAGCAAATCCTAATGAAATTTTTTTTACTGGCAGTGGTACCGAGGCAAATAATATTGTGCTTTGGTCTCTAATTTTCGGCGATAAAAAACATGTAATTACATCAGCCATTGAGCATCCCGCTATTTTAAATGTTATAGATAACCTCGCTCCATTCAAAGTTGAATCTTCAGTACTACCAGTAGACTCTCAAGGCCTTGTTAATCCAGATGATCTTAAATCTGCAATTAAATCTAATACTGGTTTAATCTCTATTATGACAGTCAATAATGAAGTTGGTACGATTCAGCCTATTAATGAACTAACTAAGATTTCTAAAGAAGAAAAAATCCCTTTTCATTCAGATACAGTTCAAGCTTTAGGTAAAATGTCATTATCAGTTAATGATCTTGGCGCAGAATATTTAAGTTTTTCAGCTCATAAATTTTATGGACCAAAAGGAGTTGGATTTTTGTACAAAAAGGAAAGTTCTCAGTTAAACCCCCTAATTATTGGAGGAGGACAAGAAAGCAATGTTAGAGCTGGTACTGAAAATGTTTCGGGGATTGCAGGATTGGGAGAAGCAGTTAAGTTAATAGCAAAAAATTTAAATAATCGAATCAATCATCTAAAAGAATTGGAATCCTTTTTTGTATCAAAAATTAATGATAAATATCCAAAAGCTATATACAATGGACATCCGAAACATCATGTGCCAGGTGTATTAAGTATTTCTTTTCCTGGACATCAAAATGATATTGTTCTAACAAAATTAGATCGAAAAGGTATAGAATTATCTAGTGGTTCAGCATGTGGGTCTGGGATAATAAAACCCTCTCCTGTACTGAAAGCAATGGGCATTTCTGACGAACAAAATCTTTCAACTCTTAGAATAAGTTTTGGCAGAAATAATACAAAAGATGATATTGAGATTTTGATCAATGAACTTAGTGCTATAATCAATGGCTAAACCTATTATAGTTGGTATAAGTGGTGGCGTGGATAGTTCTGTTTCAGCTTATTTGCTTCAACAAAAAGGATTTCAGGTTGAATGTGTTTTTATGAAAAACTGGGAAGGAAACGATGAGAGTTGTTCAAGCGAAGAAGACTATAAAGATGCTCTAGCAGTTTGTGACCACCTAGGTATCCCTTTACGATCTGTTAATTTTTCAAACGAATACTGGGATAACGTTTTTAAACATTTTATTGATGAATATTCTAAGGGACGAACACCAAATCCTGACGTATTATGTAATCGTGAAGTAAAATTTAAGGCTTTCTTAGATTATGCCTTACAGCTTGGTGCCAGTCAAATATGTACTGGTCATTATGCAAGAATTGAAAAAAAAGATGATACTTTTTCGCTACTAAAGGGATTGGATCAGAACAAAGATCAAAGCTATTTTTTATATTTGCTTGGTCAGGATGCATTATCAAAAAGTTATTTCCCATTAGGTGATATAGAAAAAAAAGAAGTTAGAAAAATTGCACGATCAACTGGCTTGATCAATCATGCAAAAAAAGACAGTACAGGTATTTGTTTTATTGGTGAGCAAAAGTTTTTTAAAGATTTTTTAAAAAAATATATTCAAACTAAACCAGGAATAATTAAAACAATTGATGGTGATAATTGTGGTGAGCATGATGGTCTTATGTATTATACAATGGGTCAAAGAAAAGGCTTGGGAATAGGTGGTGGTCATGGCAGTAAAGAAGCTCCTTGGTTCGTTGCTGAAAAGGATTTTGAGAATAATGTTCTTATTGTAGCCCAGGGTCATGATCACCCATCCTTATTTCATAAACAGCTTTTAGCTGATCAAATCCATTGGATTAGTGGATTACCTCCTGATAGTAGTAATAAATTTTATGCTAAAATTAGATATCGTCAAAAAGATCAAGCTTGTAGAATATCAATAAATAATAATCAATGCATTGTTGATTTTGAAGAACCCCAGTTTGCAATAGCACCGGGGCAATCAATTGTATTCTATAATGAAGATGAATGTTTAGGAGGAGCAATAATTGATAGTAGAAAATAATAAAATTGGCTGGAACAAATACTACCTTTTTTTTGTATTTTATAATATGGATATAAAAGCATTGATAATAAAAATCGCAGTTTGCGTAATATTTACGAATCCCGTAATGAGTCAATTACGATCGGATCTTCCTATGAAGGGATTACCTATAAATACACAAGGTTTATCAAAGGTACAAAATTTATCAATCCTTGACCCTAATCGATTTTCTATTAATCATAGCTTTGGGATGAGCATGACGAGTTTTGGTGGGAATTCATTATCCCTTGGTTCATATACCAATCAAATGAATTATATGATAAAAGATAATATGAGATTATCTACAAGTTTTAGTTTGTCTTCACCAATGAATGGAATAAATCCATATGCAAATAATGGATTGGGTGGTACTCAAATTTTCTATGGTGCAAGTTTAGATTATCAACCCACCGAAAATTTATTTGTGAAATTTTCAATGGATAATTACCCCAGGTATGGCTATTCTAGACCATATTCACGTTTATATCGTTCCAGATAGTGGCGAAAATAAAACGTAGAAAATCTTCGAAGCTTTTTTCAACACCTCGCAAAAAAACTCGAGGTAACAAAGTTAAACAAATGGGCTTGATTAATGCTGGGATTGCTGTGATGTCCTTGTTATTAGTCGCCTTTATTTTCTCATTTTCAGGGAATCAAATACAAATGGGAGTTCCAATTGAAGTAAAATTTCCATCAATGCCAGATACTCCTAAACTAGCTACAGAAATTTATGAATCAAATCCAGTATTAGATGTGCAAATTGAAATTCTTAATGGCTGTGGGACTCCTGGAATTGCTGCAAAATTTTCTAAATTACTTAGAGACAAACGTGTAGATGTCGTACGTTCTGAAAATGCAAATCATTTTGAATATGAAAAAACTATTCTTATTCAACGCAATGAAAATATAAATGGCATGAAACTTGTAGCCAAAGCGCTTGGTTTTAATATTGAAAACTCTGAAAAAGTGATAACATCTATTGATCCAAATTTAGATGTTGATCTCACTTTAATAATTGGTAAAGATTACTCTTCAATTCCTTCTATAAAATTCTATTAAATAACTGACGTTGGCTAACGCTTCCAAAGCTACATTTGTCAGTTCAAGTGATCTAGCAGCTAGAATCGCACAATTTGCATTAGATAAAAAGGCTGAAAAAGTTGTTAGTCTTAATGTTAAGGACTTAACAAATATCACTGATGAATTTGTTATCTGTTCTTCAGATACAAATATTCAAGTGAAAGCGATTGCAGATTCGATTAGAAAAAACACTGACACCAAACCAATTAGAGTTGAAGGATATGAACATTTAAATTGGGTTCTTTTAGATTATATTGATGTGATTGTTCATATTTTTAAGACAGCCGAAAGAAATTATTATAATATAGAAAAGCTCTGGGGAGATGCCCCTATAAGGGAATTCAATGATTAAGATTGTATCTCAACTAACTGATACTTTAATTAAAAGCCTTTCTTCACTAGAATACCCTGAGAAGAATATTCAATTGTCTCCACCTAATAATCCTGAATTTGGTGATTTATCCACGAATGTGGCATTAACATTAAGTAAAGATTTAAAGCAAAACCCAATGAATATTGGAAAAGCTATTATTGATAATCTTTCTTTACCTGAAGACTTAATTGATGAGGTCACGATTTCTCAACCAGGGTTTATCAATTTTAAAATTAGCAATAAATATTATTATAATATACTTAATGAAATTATTGATAATAATAAATATGGGCAGGGGAAATCAGGAGAAAACAAAACAGCAAATGTCGAATTTGTAAGTGCTAACCCTACGGGGCCTTTAACTATTGGGCATGGGAGAAATGCAGTTTTAGGAGATTGCATTGCTAATATACTTGAGTGGAGTGGATTCAATGTAACTAGAGAATATTATTATAATGATGCAGGAAGACAAATGAGAATTTTGGGGCAATCAGTTGAGGCAAGATATTTTGAGCTATTAGATAAAGAATTCAAATTCCCGGAAGATGGATACGAGGGAGACTATATCATAGAAATAGCAAAGTCAATCATTGGATCTCATGGTAAAGAATTAATAAAAGATGATTCTATATTTCAATCGGAAGCAGAAAAATCAATATTTGAAGAAATTAAAGAAACCTTAAAAAAAATAGGAATTTCCTTTGATCAATTCACTAATGAAAAAACTTTCTATGATAATGGAGATATTGATCAATTGCTAGATGATCTAAAAAATAAAAATCTTATTTATGAAAAGGATGATGCTACATGGTTCAAAACAACTGAACTTGGTAAAGAACAAGATAGGGTTTATATAAAAAGTACGGGGGAACCAACTTATCGTCTTCCAGACACTGCTTATCACAGAGACAAAGTTAATAGAGAATATGACCTAATTATTGATGTCTTTGGTGCAGATCACCTAGATACGTACCCAGATGTATTGCTAGCGCTAAATGCATTAGGCTTAAACACAGATCATATAAGAGTTCTTTTATATCAATTTGTGACTTTATTACGTGGTGGTGAAAAAGTAAAAATGTCAACACGTAAAGCTACGTTTGTTACTTTGAATGAATTAATAAAAGAAGTTGGTAGCGATGTTGTAAGATATTTTTTCATTATGCGGGGAGTAAATTCTCATTTAAACTTTGATTTAGATCTTGCAACAGATCAATCAGATAAAAACCCTGTATATTATCTTCAGTATGCCCATGCCAGAATATGTAATATTATCAAACATGGTGATTCAATGGGTATCAAAAAAAAATCAAAATTTGACCCAACTTTATTGAAACATTCATCTGAAATAACTTTATTAAAGCGATTAGAAAAATTTCCTGAAATAATTTATAATTCCCACTTATCCCTTGAGCCACATAATCTAGCAAATTTTTTAAATGACATCGCAAATTGCTTTCACAAATTCTACGCAGAATGTCGTATCATTTCTGAAGATGAAAAACTAACAAATTCACGGGTTGCGTTAACTTCAGCAACAAAAATTATTATTGGAAATGGCTTGAGCATACTTGGTCTTAATGCACCTGAAAAAATGTAAATGCAAAACTTCTTAAATATAGAATTACAATACTTGCTACTTTGTCTTTCTACCCTTTTTGCACTTGTTAACCCGCTAGGAATTACTCCCATATTTGTTGCAATGACTGAAAAATATTCTCAAGAAGATCAAATTAAAATTGCAAAAAAAGGGGTGATAACAGGAACATTAGTTCTTCTGGTTTTTACTTTATTAGGATCTATTATTTTTCAACTTTATGGCATTACTATTGAAGCGTTTCAAATAATGGGAGGAATCATTTTTTTTAGAAGTGGGCTCCGAATGCTGGATGCGAAAGTAGGTAGGTCAAGAACAACTGAAAGTGAGCGTGAAGAATTTAAAGAGTCAGATGAAATAGCTATTAGTCCAATCGGCATACCTCTCATTACTGGACCAGGAGCCATAACTGGCGTATTAATTTTGTCAGGTAAAATGCCTACAGACCTCAGCTTTGGCGTTCTCTTAGTATCAGTGTTAATCACAATGTCAATTTTTTATGTAATTCTTCGGGCAGGAAATCATTTAGGAAAAAAGATTGGACTTACAGGGATGCGGGTAATTGAGAGAATGATGGGTTTAATATTAATGGTTATTGCAGTACAGTTTGTTATAAATGGCGTCGAGACAATTATAAATAGACTCTAGCTAATAGTGGAGGCGGGGAGAATCGAACTCCCGTCCGAAATAGAATCCCGGAAAACATCTACATGCTTAGTCAGTCAGATTATGCTCACTTATAACTGTCCTGATGACGCAACTATTACAAGCAAAGTCTGTTAAAGTCTTATCCTAATATCACAGACAACAATTAGGACCAGTCTATGAAATTGACGTTCTTAAATCTGGCCATAGACAAACCAAATTCAGAACGGGCCACTTTAATTAAGCAGCGGCCATGTAGCCGTAATCGGCATTTATGGTTTTTCCAGGTGATTAACGAGATCCTGGACCTCGACATGCCATTTATCGCGATGCATATCCCGTCGAAACCGATCGCCCCCATTTTCAATAAACAATATCAATTATTAACCTAAAAAAGGAAAAGCCGCAGGATTTTCAAACTTGTGAAAATACTGCGGCGAATCTCCAATTTATAAGGCTCCGAACGCCAACCCAGAGCCCTATCACTTTTTCACTTGCCAACCTCTTTCCAATTTGAATTCTGCAATGAATTCTGCCAAAAGAGGCTATCAAATATAAAGGCAGAAAAAAATGGGACGCAATAGAGAATGTTGATTTTATAAAAAAAATTGTATAAATCTGAACTTAGGCTTGATTGAATCAAGGTGTACTAGAATCATTAGTATGAACGAGTTTCAAACAATATAAACCACTATACATATCTGAATAAAAAATATATCCTTTATAAGGTATGGTACCCCAAACGTTTGTTGAATTTGGGATATGGCCATCAGGATGACTTGTCATA
>Ga0207992_1000069_pt1 | contig 63488 bp, 96 predicted proteins | sample ETN02SmetaG_FD_185788 | JGI IMG/M metagenome (GOLD analysis project Ga0207992, IMG submission 185788) | Marine microbial and viral communities from oxygen minimum zone, Eastern Pacific Ocean - ETNP2014F10-02SV255 (SPAdes) (version 2) | ecosystem: Environmental > Aquatic > Marine > Oceanic ...
AAGATCCTCAACACTATATTGACAGATACTTTAATGAATCAAAATACAAACAATGGTTTGATAAGAATTACCCACAATACCTTTCAATTCATCAAGCAGTTGGATTAGAAGAATCAGTTAAAGAAAACATTCCAGAAATCAAAATAGAAAATATAGTGCTTGAGGAAAAGTTACCACAACTCACAATAGCAGCATTTGTTGATCAATCAAAAGATCCTCAACACTATATTGACAGATACTTTAATGAATCAAAATACAAACAATGGTTTGATAAGAATTACCCACAATACCTTTCAATTCATCAAGCAGTTGGATTAGAAGAATCAGTTAAAGAAAATTCATTGAGTGAGGATTTTTGACAGGGAGTAATTGATTAGATTAATCTCTTTACTGATATATCCTAATTAGGCATAGAATCTTTTTTTATATCTAGTATTTCAAAAACCTTAATGCCTTCTTACCCAATTTAGAATAGATTGAATTGTCTTAGATGTGATGGTAAAGGTAAATTCATGAATGAATTTGGTCTAATGGAAAAATGTCCTTCATGTAAAAGACCTGAAATGACTTTCGATAAAATTGATGATCAAAATTTAGATGATTAGTTTACCAAACTAAGATTATTGTTTGAATTGGTATTAGAATGGAAAAAACGAAAAAGTCAATACAGCTCCGACTATCATCACAGAAGCAATTAATCCAATAATGAGTACTTTTGGCTTGACAGAAATTTTGCTAAACTCTCGTATGTGTCCACATTTTGAACATGTCATATGGTCTCCATTTAATTTGTAATTATGTTGACAGTCCATATTTGATAAAATTCTAACAAAAGTCGGATATAAAATCGTTAAATTATTTGGGTCAGATGAGAACCACAATAAAATTCTAAACTAACACCCATAACGTTTTGCCCAATCCGTGTTTGCAAATTCACTTGTTTTACAATGAATGATGGATATTTCTCCATGACCTGATTCTAAAATTTCTTCATTTATTATGTTGCCATTGCACTTTATCAGGCCAATTATTCTTCCATAACTGCCCTTTGTCTGCAAGTCATCTTCATCAACTAGTACTGTGGAGCCTATGGGGCATATTTTCTCAACATACTCTCTTGCCAAAATTCCGCCGTCATCATAAATCTCAGGTGTTGACGTTAGTGAGAATCGAATAGATTTTCCATCCACTTTGATTGTGTCTCCGTCAACAATCTCTGTTACTTTTCCTGAAATGCATTGTGCATCGCCTGAACATCCAGCATCAAATGGTATAGTTATAATGAAAATTATTACAACTACTAGGATAATTGGTGGAATGTACTTTATTGGAAGCATGATATTTTAAAATAAATTACAGTTTTATGTATTCTATAATCTAAAAAATTCCCTTTATTACGTTATGATTAGGCATGATCATGCTTATCTAAATGAAATTCTGATTTTTTGTATGGGGTTTCTTGATAAAATTAAAAAAAATATTATCATTGAATCTAGGGCAGTAGATGATGACTCTGTTTTAAAATCTGAAAAAAAAATTCTACTTTTAGAAGAGAAAATTAAAGAAAATCCCAAAAATGTTCAATTTCTCCTTGAACTATACATTTGCTATGTTATTGTTGGAAATGTGGAAAAAAAGATTGCATGTTTGGAAAAAGTTTTGATATTATCCACTAATGATCCATATCCTTTACAGCAACTTGCAGACATTTATGCAGTTGAACTAAAAGATATGAAGAAAGCACAATTTTATCAAACTCAAGCAAACAAAATCCGAAAATTCTTCTGATTTGAAATTTTAACTGTAGATAATTTTAATTCAGGAGAGTTCTAAATTTGATATGACGATGGTAGAAATTAGAGCAGCTTCTGATAATGACATTCCTATAATTTTGGGAATGTTGTATGAACTTGGACGTCTCAAACCCCAAATAGATTCAGATGTAGATGTGTTTAGAAAATTAGTAAAAAAATACATTACCGATTCAGATAAAATTATTCTTCTTGCCGTTTCTAATGGCACAAAAATTATTGGAATGGTGAGTATCATGTTCCTCTCAAGACTGAATCGTGATACTCTAGAGATGTATATCCCAGAGTTAGTTGTTCTTGAAAAACATCATAGACAAGGCATAGGTAAAAAATTAATCCAATCTTGTATATCGCTTGCAGAAGAGAAAAAATGTCATAGAATTAGACTAGAATCAGGTAATCAAAGAAAAGAATCCCATCAATTCTATTCTAGTCTGGGATTTGAACAATCTTCTCTTTCATTTACATTGAATCTGAATTAACTAAAACAGAAAAATGAGAATAGTAATTTGTATAAAAAAAATATTATTTAATTGCAAAACAAATGTCTTTTAGAACGTTTAAAATTACTTAATTTTTAAAATAAATTATGCCTAGTAATGTGGAGTCAAAAATTAATCAATCTAAAATATCTAATGCTGAATTGATTGCACATTTTAGAGAAAAATGTAAAATTTGTGGGCATCATAGAATAATGCATGATGAATTGGGAAAATGTGAAGGTGTAATGAATAAACCCTGTACTTCAGGTTGTGACTGTTTTATCTCCGAATAATTTATTGCATTTCAATGAATTCAAATTATTTAATAATAATCATAATGACAATAATTCATGAGAGATTTTGAACCTGAAGATGATTCCTTTTCTAATGAATATGAGCCAATGGATTCTCCAAAAGATTTTGAATCTGCAATCCCTAACCAATTATTGGATTTTGTTTTAAGAAACACTTCTTCTGAAACCGTTGATACTGATTTGTTTACTGTAATGGGAAAAAGAAGGTCTACTAGAAAATTTTCAGATAAAATTGTTGAAACCACAAAAATCGATAAAATTATTGCTGCTGCGGATACTGCTCCAACAGCTGGAAATTTTCAAGGGTTTGAAATATTCTATATAAAAAGTCCTGAAAAGAAAAAACTCTTAGTTGATGCTTGTAACAAACAACATTATGTTGATGCTCCGGTCGTTCTAGTTTTTTGTAAAAACCCTTCCCGAGTCAAACTTGATTTTCCTGACTTTATACTAAGAAAATTTGCCATTCAGGATGCTACTTTAGCTGCTGGATATTCTCAACTTGCTGCTCAAGCGTTGGGGGTGAGTTCCATATGGATTGGAATGTTTGATGAACAAAAAGTAATGGATATCATTGGAACCGATCTTGTCCCATCATCTGTGCTGTGTATTGGTTATCCTGAACACACAAAATTCCCTAAACCTAGACGAAATCTTAAAGATTTGGTTCATGTGGTTTGGTAACCGACCTAAAATCATCCAGATTTAAATAATCAATGATATTTTCTACAAATATGACTGATGCTTATGTGATGTTGAATTGTGAATTAGGTGCAGAAGAAAAAATAATTGAACAACTACGAGAAATTGAAGAAGTTGCTGATGTTTTTGAAACCATTGGAACTCACGATATGATGGTAAAACTAAAAGCCGCAAATTTTGAAAAAATTCGAGAAATTGTTTCATGGAATATCCAAAAATTACCCAAAGTACGCTCAACTTCAACTTTGATTAAAAAAGAATAATATTTCTTTTTTAACGCCTTTGTTTTTAAAACATAATTAGAACAATTACTTACTATTTTTAATGACTGAAGATAAAAATGAGATAGACAAGCTCATTGATAATATGATCTCTAATGGAGATGAATTTGTTGGTAATTTTAAAAATATTTTGCCTGATTCCTTAATAGAAACAATGGAAATGTTTCAAGAATCAAATGTTACAAACTTGAAAAAAATCAAAGAATTTCTAAACAAATAAAATCTAAAAAGTTACAATAGTTATACTTGATTGTCATCTGACTCATCAGATTCTTCATTTTGATTCTTACTTGGACCTACCATGTCCTCTGGATTTATTTTATTGTCCCAATCCCCTTTCATTCCTTTGATGAGTGCAATAATTCCACTTCCAACAAAACCAATTACAATTGCAAAAAATAATGATTGATCAAATATCTTAAATGAACAATCAATTTCTGCTGGCGGTTTATCATTGAAATATTCATAACATGTTCCAAATTCGTTTGATTCTAAGGTGCCTGCTTGATAGTTGCTGCCTAACACCCCCATGATGATGAATCCTACAAAAACTAATCCTATACCAATCATAATAAAACGCATATCACTCATAATGTTTTTTCTGAATTACTGTATTTACACTTTGATTTGATAGTATTATTTTTCAAGTATTTCTTTTAAATTCTCAAGTGATGTTTCATAAAAAACACCCATGAATGCTAAGAATTCTAAGAATTGATTTTCTGACATTTTTTCACTGTTAAGGTATGACTCCCATGTGAGTTCAACAAGATTTTTTGACTTTGGTTTAATTGAAATTGTTGCAATATATGCTCTAAGTGGTAATCCCTCTGTTGCAATATATGTAAAAGATTCTTTATTTCTCCATGCAACTACATGTTCTTCAATTTTATTTCCATCTGCAAATGTGATTAATCTAACTGCTCCAATACCTTTCTTTTTTTTAGAAAGATATGTTGTTTTTTTGACGTCTATAACCCATGTCGGTAACCCTGCAATATTGCTGATTTTTCTCCATACCTTATCATGTGAAGATTTGATTTTGATAGTTTTTTTAACTGAACCAGTATGAAATATTTTTTTCACATTTTTTACCATAATCTGAACAGAATCTACATTAATTTTAAATTTTATCTGAACAATCATTTTTAATCCCCTAAAAATAATATTATCAAATGGTGTTTGGCTGGGGAAAAAAGAAACAAGAAGAAATTCCAATTGAGAATGTTCCTCAAAATAAAGAAATCGTGCTTTCAGATGTGAAAAATGTTGTATCTGATCTCTATGAATTAAGAACTTCTCAAACCATATCTGAGATTAAACATCTAAGAAACAACATTGAACCATTGATTATTGAATTGTTGAAGATTGGACATGTACTTGAAAATGACGACCTCAAAGTTGATGATATTGATAAACATCTTGCAATAATTGTTGTAAGAGGAAAAAAACAAGTGATTGATGTAATTAAAAAAGGAGTTACTAATTTACCTGAAATTTCAACTATTGAGGATACTGAAAAATTAAACTCTTCACTGAATTTGATTTTAAAAAAAGTTGGAGATGTGTTAGGGCGACAAACAACAATTATTCATATTTTTGCAAAAAAATATGCAAATCAACTCAAAGAAAATTTAGAAATAATGATTCAAAATCATTCAGAAATTAAAAATATATTGAAAAATTTTGAATCATCAAAATTAATTTCTGTTGAAATATCTAATGTATTAAAACAAATTAAAAATTTACAAGATTCTAGAATGGGTAAATTACAAAAAATTACTGATTATGATAACAATGTTAAATCATTACAAGAAAAAATTTCACTGATATCTGATTCTATTGAAAAAGTAAAATCTTCTGATGATTATAAAAAATACCTTGAATTGAAAAATAACTTAGAGATATTTACTTCTCAAAAATCAAAAATCAAAAATAACATTGGTACACAATTTACAAAAATTTCCCGTCCTTTGAGCAGATATGAATATGCGTCTTCATTAGATAAAGAACAAAAAAACGTCCTCAATAAGATGATAAATGAACCATTTGATGCGTTGATTTCCAAAAATAAAGATTCTATTATTTTGATTTTAGAAAATGTCAAAAAAGGAATATCTTCTGGTTCTATTTCTGTTAAAGATGTAGATAAAACATTATTGCAAATTACAGAAACTGAAGAAATTCTTGATGGATTCATAAAACAGGTTGAAGAATATTATGAAAAATACAAATCCATTCAAAACGATATGAATTCCCTTAAACCTGATAATTTAAATTCATTAGAAAATGAATTAATTAAAAATACTTCATTTATGGAGGATTCTAAACAGAAATCTAAAACTTTTCAAGGCGAAATCAAGGAAGATGCTTTGAAAATTCCTCAACTTGTATCTGAAATTGAAAGAAAATTACGAGTATTCTCTAATACAAAATACACTATTCTGATATCTTAAAATTAAATTAGTTAAACACTTTAGTGATTTTGTGCTTTTCAAGAAAAAAAACGTTGAGCGTAAAATATCGCTTCAAAAAGATGTAGCCGATAGTATTTTGTCTTATTGTAAAATGAAACATCCTAATGAAGGGATTTTGATTCTTAAAGGAAAATCAAAAAATGGAGAAATAAAAATAGATGGTTTGGTTATTCCTCCTTTCAATTATACGGGTCCTACATTTGCAGGCTTTCCTCATTCATTCTTGCCTTTTGATATGAGCTATATTGGAATAGTTCATTCGCATCCTAGCGGTTCTGCAGAACCATCTGTTACTGATCTTCATAATTTTTTTGGGTTGGTATCATTGATTGTAAAATCACCTTATGATGACGATTCAATTTTTGCATGGGATAGTAATGGAAATTCCATTCCTCTTTCAATAATGTAGTTTTTTTAAAAACAAAGGTAAAAAAGCTGATAAAACTTTATAACCTTTTTAAAGCAACTTTGATTAAATTGTTTAATTACAAAACTTATTTGTTATTTTTAGGTGCGTCACTTGCTATCAGTATTGGACTACAGATGGTTTTACCATTCCCCTATGGTTTAGGAGCTGCACTTGCAATCTTTATCGTATTCCCATTATTTCTAAGAAAACGATACATGAAAAGAATGGGTGGCTATGGTGGCAACTCTGGAACTGGAGGAGGAGGCGGATTCTTTGGAATGGGAAATCCTGGAAATTCTGCCGGAGTAAGTTATGTATGTCTTGTTTGTAATAACAAGCACAAAGGAGGAACTTGTCCTCGATGTGGTTCAAAAATGAATCGTGCAGATTTTTAATTGAAATGTAATGTCTCTAGATCTGATTCGTAAAAAGGTAATTTTTCATAATTCAATTGATGTTTGGATTGCAGCTTGTACTGAAAAAAATATTTCTTGGACAAATCCTCAAGATTACAAAAAATTCATTGCATATCTACTTGAAAATAATCTAAATCTAAAGGCATTCAATCTGTGTACTCATGAGGCAGGAGCCACTGAAGAAGAAAAAACAAAGTTTGCTGAAATTTTATCTGAAACGAAAGATGATCCAAATTCATTAACTTATACTATTAGATTAAATGATTCGGCGTTGAATATTATTCGAAGTTATTCCGTTTAATCATCTTTTGAGTTTTGGATTAACAATTGCGTCTAATGCATTTCCAATAAACACAAAGGCAAGACCTGTTATGGCGACCATTACTCCTGGTGGCATAATCCACCACCATAAACCTCGTGATGAGGCACCAAATGTATTTGCATCATGAAGAATTTGGCCCCATGTGGGAAATGATGGATCACCGAGTCCGAGAAAACTAAGCCCTGCCTCTGTTGTGATTGCTGCAGGTACTGAAATTGCAATACTTGCAAAAGCATAAGGAAGTAACTGTGGCAAGATATGTTTTAGAACAATTTTGGAATCTTTCTGACCCATCATATTTGCTGCATCTACGTACCCTCTTGTTTTGATTTGAAGCGACATACTTCTGGCAACTTTAGCAATGCCTACCCATCCAAAAATCATCAAAAACCCTATCATTACGAAGATACTATTGCTGATTGTAACTGAAAGAATAATGAGAAATGGTAGTGCAGGTAATGCATAGATGACATCATTAAACCTCATCATAGTCTCATCTGTTTTTTTGCCCTTGAATCCTGCATATACTCCATAAAGCAACCCCATTACAACTGATGCAATAGATACTACTAATCCTATAAACAACGCAAGTGGTGTTCCCCACAATAATCCAACTGCTAAATCTCGTCTTAATTCATCGGTTCCCATAATGCCGAAAGCTTTCCCTCCGATGACCATCTTTGATTCTAAACTTTGAGGTTGAGAGTTAATTGAGAATATGTCTACTGAAAAAATATAATCTCCTTTAAGAGGCTCATTTATTTCTGATTTTGAAAATACAATATCCTCAGATGATAATCCCTCTATGCTAAATGAAAATTTTTCTGACTGAAGTGATAAATTTTTCTTTATTGATTCATCTGTTGAAAAAACTCTTTCACTATGAATTGTTTTAGAATTTGCATGTGGAAGAGATGTTGAAATCAATTCTAGTTTTACTCCATCAGGTCTAATTACAGACATTTCTAATACTGGTGAACCTGAATACTCTGATGAAAAAATGTAAATGAAATCATTTGGGAAATCATCATATTCAAAATTAATCTCAAATTGATGTGATGTAAGAAATAATTCTCCGTTGGAATTAGTTTGAATGTTTGGCGAATCTAAAATTTTGTGTTCGGGAATTTTTTCAATCATGAATAGATTTACCCAAACAGGGGTTGAAACTTTTGGATACAATATCCACTTTTCTGGATTATTCCATTCTTGAAATGTTTCTATTGGGATTGTTACCATTGTAACAATTGAAATAATGATGAGCGTTGAGAGTATTATTATTCCTGTGATTCCTGTTTTGCTCTTAAAAAATTCCTGTTTAATTTCTTGAGGACTAATGCTGCTCAATTTTATGTTCCTGTCCTGACCCTTGGATCAAAATAACCGTAAAGCAAATCTGCAATGAATACACTGATGAGGAAAAATACTGTGAGAATGTATGTGGCTCCAATGATTACAGGCAAATCCATAACCGTGATTGCTTCAAAATATAACCTCCCCATGCCTGGCCAATCAAATACGGCTTCAGTAATTATTGCTCCACCTAAAGAACCCGACAAACTAAGTGCCAAAATTGTTACAATCGGCGGGGCTGCATTTTTTAATGCATGTGTGTATGTAATTTTTTTCTGTTTAATCCCTATTGTTTTTTTTGCCATGATGAAGTCTTCTTGCATTATCCCGACCATGAAATTCCTTACAAGATATGCCCATGCCCCAAAACCAATCATCACAATTGTAATCAATGGCAATGCCATGTGATATAACAAAGAACCAATGTATGCTGGATCTGATGATGGAATATCTGGGGTTGCTCTTGCAGGAAAAATTTGCCATGTAAATGAAAACAAGAAAATCATCAACATTCCAATCCACCATACCGGAAAGCTTGAACTAATTATTGCAAAACTGGATGTTATTCTATCTACTGTAGACCCAATTTTGCTTGCAGATAATGCCCCTAAAAAAATACCAATTATTGAAATAATTATTGTAGCTGTAGTAAATAATAATATTGTTCTTGGAAGTTTCTCAAAAATAATGTCTTTTACATTTGATGAACCTTCGTCACTTGTTAGAAAAGTAGCATGTCCAAAATCAAGTAATAAAATTTTATACATTGTAAATCCTACTCTTTGAGGCGAAAACCACGGTTCATCTAAACCTAAAACCTTGGTCCGTTGTTCAATTTTACTTTGAATGAATTCTTCAAATTCATTTACTGATGAAAAACTTTCAGCAATTGATGGATTTTCTGTGATCTCGGCCCGTACTTGAAACACAATTCCTTGTTTTAGTATTGTATCCATGTTGGATCCTACAAGTAAAACTGTAATCAATAATGTAATCATCAACACTCCAAACATTGTAGCCATCCTTGTGATGACATATTTTTTCATGCTCAATATTCACATGTGAGAAAATCACTTTATAACATTAGATGTTTTCAAAATTTTTAATCTAAAAAATTTGAAAAAATAGATTTTGAGAGTCATTATTAATCAAATTTACGTATAGAAAAAATCAAATAATAAAAAATGATGAAAAAATTGTAAAGTGATGAGTGCTAATACTATTCGAAAAGCAAAAAAACTTGTTGAAAGTGGGGGTGTCTCAAAAATCGAGGCTGATTTATTTCAAATAAAATCTTCTTCAGATCCTGAAAAATCTTATTTTGTAACTTCTGATTCATGTGAGTGCCCTGGATTCAAAAATTTCTACAAATTCCATCATGGCAAGGGTCTTAAAGCAAATTGCTCTCATTTAGAAGCAATCAGAATTTTTAAAAAAGAAAATGAAGTTTAATTTATTTGAGATTTTTTGAGTCTACTTTTCCTACAATTACCTTATTTTTTGTAATAGTTATTGGACGTAAAATCAACCCTGGATATTTTATCATTAATTTGATAATTTGAGAATCTGTTTTTTTGACGTTTCCTAAATCCAATTCTTTGTACATTTTATCTCTTTTTCTAATCATTTCAATAGGCTTTTTTCCTGTCATTTTGATTATTTTTTTTAGTTCAGATTCTGAAAATGGTTCTTTGAAAAAATCTCTCTTTTCAATATCTACACTCATTCTTTCAATCTCAGAAATAGTTTTTTTACATGTAATGCATGATTGTTTGTGAAATATTTTCAAATCTATTTTACATTTTTTTTTAGATTAAAAATTGTTTAGACTGAAAAAATATTTTTAAGCACAAAATTTTGGATTAAAATCCATTATTTTCATTTGAATTATATTTTTTTGAGATTTTGACACATTTTAAATTGTATTTAATACTTAAACGCCGACTATCCATTCATAAATTATGGATTTAAAAAAATTCCAAAATGATGTTAATTTAATGACAGATAAACTCGCTGAAAATCTTCAAGAACATGAAATTCCAAAATTAATCCATGTCCGTCAACAGTTGATAGAAATGTACAAAAAAAATCTAGTAAAAATCAACCATTCTATTTTAGAATTAATTTGTGCAAATAATCTAATTTCTAGAGGATATGTTGTAGAAGTTGAAAAAGATGTTTCAGATATTTTGGTATGTGATATTTTTGCAAAAAAGGGAGAGGGGAATACTATAATTGAAATTGAAACTGGTTTTACTCCTCCTGAACATGCAATGGATACTATTGATTACTATGCTGCAAGAATAATGAGCAAGATTGCCCGATACAGTCAACACTGCACAAAATTTTCACTAGCAACACCTGCAGTTGGATTATTACCTATTTCAAAAATTTTCTTGTTACCTCCTAGTGCTCGAAAGACTGAGGATATTCAAAAAGTCAAAGATCTATGTGATCGTTATTACAAAAATCCTGCTGTGAGTTTCGATGATATTCTTAATTCTCATTTACATTCAATTTTTCTTATAAATATTGACAAAGGATTTGCAAAAGAACTAGATCCCCAAGGATATCTTGATTTAACTGGAAATCTTCTTAGTCGAAGTGAAATTGAGTATTAGATGGTGTATTTGACGCAAAAAAATTCAAATTCATCTATGATTTATGATAAACAAGATGATTTGTGCTGCATGTGAGACAAGAAAGCATTTTGAATGCATTGACTGCTTAAACGATCATAAAACATATCTTTGTTCATGTGATTGCCATAATGAAAATACCGAATCCCATCCAGTTGGGAATTCGCACTGATTTTAATTCTTAAATTTCCTTTCTATCTCTTGTGCATTCATTTCTAATTGACTGGTATCTCCAAATTTCATATATGTTAATTTTTCAAGTGTTTTGATTATGCTGATTGCTGCTCTAAACTGTGGAATTTCAGGCTCATTTAATTCTCCATACATTCCAATCCCTTGAATCCCATTAATTTTTGCAAAACCCAAAATCAATCCGTTGAATCCTGTGATTATTGATTTTTGAGGTGTAAAATCAACTTCCATCTTTTCCATCTGTTTTGTCAATTCCATGGATGTTGTTGTAATGAATGTTTTAGGATTATTGTTGAAAATTCTATTTGTATGAAATCCGCCTAATGTATAGATAAATTTTGCAGAATATTTTTTTGCAATATCAATTACATCTTGACATAATTCATTTAATTCATTTGTATCTTGAGGTTGTCCTTTACCTCCACCAAAAATAATCAAATCTTTTGTACATCTGTATTCCCAACTTTCATCTGGAAGATCAACATGCCCTCCTTTATCTACAACATATGTTGGAAATGGTGTTTTTGAAATCCTAAATGTTTTTGTTCTTAACGAATTATTTATGAAATTGATTACAATACTTCCTACATTCCCCATGTCTTGCATTGCAGCAATAATAATTGGTTTTGCTAGGTTTGGTTCTGTATCTTGAATAAAATCCATGTTTTTTATTAAACTAGATGAATTTTAAGGCTATGCAATTTTATTAAATTGATTTTTTATTTGTTGAATTTTCTATATCCTTTTTCAGTTGGGTGTAGTTCTATTTTACTTCCCATGACCCCGTCTTTCTTAATCACTCTCATTAAACCCTCATCTTCAAAATTTTTCAAAATTTTCTCCAATTCATTATTATTTATTTTGACATTCTTTTGAATTTCATTGAAATCTTTAATGCCTTTGTTGATTTCCCCTAAAACCTGCATATCTTTTTCCATTGGCTCTTCAAATGGTTCTGAGGTTTCAAATGATTCTTGAGAATCAAATGATTTTACATTTTCAAATGTGTCTCTTCTTTCATTTCTTTCTTGTAGTGGTTTCTGAAAATCTTGATTATGTTGGGTTTGTGGTGTAAATTTGTCTTTATTTTGCCATTTTCTAATTACCCGTGGGATGATTCTTGCTAATGGAATTGCAAAAAATATCAGATAAATCCAGAAAAAATCCCCGTTTGCCATGCCTATATCACATTATTACCTTATTTCATTATTTGTTCTTTACATTTTGGTTTGAAATGTGAAATTATGCCTATTGTATTATTTTTTCTAAATTATTACAATTTTGTCATATTTTAACTCTTGTAGATTTTTGTTTGCTATTTTAGTGATCGTTTAAAACGTGAAGATTCATAAGGCAAAAAAACTTTCCAACGACAAATTATGGAAACATCCCTAGAAAACATTGGTACACTTGAATATGTTCTTGATAAATATTCAAAAATTTGGAGCTGGAAAATTACCGGTGATCGTGCTGTTAACCTGATTACTAGATTAGTATCTGAAGCATGGTATGGTGAAAATATTAACGAAGTAATTATTCCTGATAAAACTGAAAATGTGAAACAGATTAAATTAATTCTTGATAGATATCCTCTTGAAATTTTATCAAAATCTGCTTGGCAAAGAAAAATAGTCAAGACATATGATCCAAAACCCGTTTTACCCCCAATAAAACACAAATTAAAACGAGCAAAATCTGGTGAACAGTTTAGAGGAAAACTTTTGAATTTCCAAAAAGAAGGACTGGACTTTTTGTTAAAGTCTTCTGGAAATGCATTGTTAGCTGATGAGATGGGTCTCGGAAAAACAGTTCAAACACTATCTTATGTTGCTACCGAAAAACAAACATTCCCATTACTTGTAATTGCCCCTTTGGTAACTCTGAACAATTGGGAAAGAGAAATTGAGAAATTTTTAAAGAAAAAAAGTAGAAACGGAAGAATAAATGACTCTTCTTCTCCTAGTGTAACTTTAATCAGAACTGGAAAATCCAAAGAACTTCCAAAGACTGACATTTATGTAATTAATTATGAATTGCTTTTCAAAAGATTTGATGATTTGTCAAATGTTGGAATTAGAACTGTAGTATGTGATGAGGTGCATAATCTGAGGTCAAAAACTACTCAGAAATACAAATCTGTAAAAAAACTTGCAGCATTACCTTCTGTTTTGTATAGAATTGGACTTTCTGGTACTCCAATATACAATCGTGGGTCTGAAATTTGGCCTATTATTGATATTTTAAAACCTGGATTGTTGGGGAGTTTTAAAGAATTCTGTGAGTACTTTTGTTATGTCAATGATAAAGGCAAAGCTATTGTTTTAGAAAATAAACGTGCTTCACTAAGAAATGAATTACAAAAACATGTAATGCTTAGACGAAAAAAATCAGATGTTTTAAAAGAACTCAAAGATAAAGTTCGTTATAAAGAAGTCATTGCATCTGATACTGATTACTATCTTGAAGAACTAAATAAAATATGGAAAAAACTTGAAGAAGAACAGAAAGTTGCAGAAACTGAATTTTCAAAATCTGCATCTTATCATAGAGCTATTCAAAGTGAAAGGCAAATTGCAGGTGTTGCAAAATTACCACATGTAATCAATTTTGTAAAAAATATTATGGAAATTGAAGAGAGTGTTGTTGTATTTTGTCATCACAAAGTAATTCACAAATTACTTCATGAAAGTCTTCAAGACTTTTCTCCTGTTTCAATAATTGGTGGTCAAGCTGATAAATTACGACAAGATCAGATTGATAAATTCCAAAAGGGTGAATCCAAATTAATGATTGCAGGAATTCGTGCAGGAAATGTAGGAATTAATCTTACAAGAGCAAAATATGTAATTTTTGCAGAACTCGATTGGAGTCCTGCAATTCACAGACAAGCTGAAGATCGATTACATAGAATTGGTCAGAAAAATACTGTGTTTGCATATTATCTGATTGGTAATGGAACTTTGGATGATCATGTTGCAAATATTTTAGTTGACAAAAGCTATGAGATTGATGCAATAATGGATGGTTCTGTTGATAATTATGAAAACAAAGACAAAGCAGAATTAATTTTGGCTCAAATCCAAGACAAAATTCGTTCAAAATAATTAATTATTTGTGACTAAATTTTCGAGAGATAATCCATAATATGGCTTATCTTCAGAACTTAACGTTTTCATTAATTCTATTTGTAATGCTTTGATCTCTTTTTCAGATTTCATGTTTTTAGTTTGAACCTCCTTTGTCATAATTCTCACTTTTTAACTGGGTTAAAGTAATGGTTAACTCTCTGTCTATTTTTTTAATTCTGTGATTTCTATATCCTGATAAACCTCAAAATCATTGAACATAGTATGAAATCTGAAAAAGAAATTGATGACTATCGAAAAATAATTGAAGAAAGATTGGTGAAAACTGAATCTATGGATGCAATGAAGTATTATCAGGGTGTCCTTAGAGCTCTTGATTGGACAATCACCGGCATTGATGTCTAAACTTGAACTATTTTATCTAAATTTCTAGTTTATTTTTAATTTTAAATAATTTTTCAAGTATGTTATCTTTTTTCAACTGACTCATCTCTGAATCCTTAATCTCTTTTGTTATTTCATCAATTATACTTGTAATTTCTATTCCTGACTTTGATTCTGAACTCTCTAAATCTTCAAACCCCCTCTCTTCTGTTTTATCAATTTTTTCTATTCCTTCGGGTAAAATTTCATAAATTCTGATAATTTTTTCTTTTACTCTCTGAGGGGACATTAATACAAATTGATTTTTTCTTAACTTTTCAAGTTCTTTGAGTGTATCTTCTTTTGATGTTCTAAGTGTATTACAAATTTGATCAATTGTACCTGATTTTGTTTGTAAGAGTCGTAAAATTTTTGCCCATGTTGGAATATTATCACTCCATAGAATTTCTTTAGCAATACCTGTAATTGAAAATGAACCATCTTTGTTTAGTGAAACTAGATTTCTATCTTTTAATGATGCTAGTGAATCTAAAATTTTTCCTACTCCTAATCTCTTTAATTCCGAACTTTCTAGACTATTTTCATTAAACGTTCCATTTTCTTTGATTGCTAATTCTAAAATTTCTAAATCAATTGTACCTAGTTTTTTCATGTTGTTATTTCCTTTAGAGATTTATCTTCTTTTCGAAGCCCCTCTAGAAGATTATATGTGGATTCTATTATTTTTGATTAATGGTTCAATACGAACTTCCAAGATTACCTTATGACTATGATGAACTAGAACCATTCATTGATACTGAAACAATGAAAACTCATCATCAAAAACATCATCAATCATATGTTGATGGTCTCAATAAATCCCTTAAAGAAATAGGTGGTGCATCACATCCTCGGTATATCTCATCAATCTTATCGGATCTTACTTCGATTCCTGAATCTGCCCGAAACAAAATCAATTTTTTTGGTGGTGGTTTTGAGAATCATAAAATTTTTTGGGAAACTATGACCCCTAACGGTGATAAATTTCCTGGAGGAAAATTAGAAGACTCAATTGATATTTATTTTGATAATTTTGAAAATTTCAAAAAAATTTTTTCAGATAAAGCAATCACTATTCAAGGAAGTGGGTGGTGTTGGTTAGTTTTTAATCAAACATATCATAAAATTGAAATTATTACCACTCCAAATCAAACTAGTCCTTGGACAGTACAGCGAGTTCCTTTACTTGGATTAGATGTATGGGAACATGCATATTATTTGAAATATCAAAATAAAAGACCTGATTATGTTGATGCTTGGTGGAATGTTGTAAATTGGGATTATGTTGTAAATCGATTTTCAGAAATTTCTGGATAAATATTTTATAAATTAATAATGAGTATTTGTAAATTCATTCAAAAATACTTTGAATTATCTGTTTTTTCTTAACAATTGTTAGTTTTAGATTATTTTTTTTAATAAATTTTCAGATAATCAACTACCTGCTTTATCTTTGATCATGTGTATTATCAATCATGGCAATTTCTGGAATGTATATGTTGAATTCTAAAGATTATCAACAAGAAAAAATTCATCAAGCCTTAGATATGCTGTATATAGACAGGAAAAATCAATTCCGTGAATTATCTCAGGTACTACTTCCTGAAAATGTATCCACCACTATGCCAACCTGGAAAGAATTCATATTGAATTTCAGTTTGGATGTGGAAAGTGCTTTTAATACTTGGTCTGGCAGATCTGCATTATCTGTAAATTCTCCACAAAAAGCTTTGACAATCTTAAGACAATTAGGACGTGATGGTGCATCTCTAAATCTGTTAGTGCATCGACTTAACATGTCGTATAACCTCTCAAAAGAATTCAAGTCTATCTACAAACGGTTAAAGTAAATTCTATTTTTTCAAAAATTAATTTACATTAGAAAAAGATCCTGTTCCAAAACATTTGTTTTGGAAAGGCTCCGTCATGAATTGAAGATTATAAAAATTCTATTAAGAATTTTATCCTCTACCAATTCTGAAAATGGCTGTACTGCATGCTGGGCATGTGCCTTTGATTGCAGGTTTTCCATTTTTCATGGTGTATGGTTCAGGGCCGCCGATTTCTCGTTTGTCACGACACTTCACACAATATCCTATTGTCATAATTCCACTAGGCTCATGTTATATTAGCGAGAAGTTGTTGATTTTTTTTCACCTAGTGGCAAATCTCCGATCCCAATAATTACGTTCCATGACAATTTTTTTAGTATTGGGTATTTTTTTGAGATGATTTATTGAAACTTTTTCATTTCTAAATTTCGATTCTATAGTAATCCCATCTTTCTGGATCAAATTGTTCTACAAATTCTGCATTTTCTTTGCTTACTCTTGCCTGAATTACCTCTCTTAATGCAAAACTTGTCATATACTTGTATTTCATAGAGTGAGACTGCATGATGAACATATGTCTCATCTCACTCCCTCCTCTTAATCCCCAATAACCCATTTTTACTGCAATAGGTTCGAGGAAAATTGTATTTGATAACCCAAAATTTTCATCTCTTATCTCTTCACGTAAATCATAATTTTCAAGCGCTCCCCCTTTCGCAAATCCAACAATTTCACCATTTTTATTATTTAATCTTAATGTGTTAAGAACTATTTGTGGATCTTTGATTGTCTCTTCAAAATTCTCTCTTGAAAATTGTAATGGTCTTGGTAATTCTAAAAATATGTCGTATAATTCTTTGATAAATTCTGCGTCTTGTCTTAATTTCATTGATTCAATTGTTGGCACTAGTTTGAGGTTTTCATAAGCACAATCTGCTTGAATAGTAATTTCTTGTTGTCTAATTTTCATAAATGATAAAACAGTATCAAAAAAATTCTTTCTCATTATGTTTGGAAGTACTTTAAGAACTCCTTTGGTCGTAACTGTTTCATTGCTTAAAAGGTCTTCAAAATACCCCACTGCCCTTCTTACAATCAATGATGGTCTCCATGCAAGTGCATGTGCATTCATTTTCGCCATTTCCATTCCTTTACTAAAATCCTCTAATGCATAACCACTAATTCTATCAACTACTGATAGATATTCTCCAATTTTCATAATGTGTTGTTGAAGTTCTTGATTATTTCTTGTTAAATCTGAATTTTGAAAACAATCTTTTACTTGTAGTTCTGCTTCATCTTTTATTTCCCCTTTCCATGGGTATGTAGTTCTTAAAATCAAAACTTTGACAATTTCTAAATCAATCTTTGCAATTTTTATTAATTCTTGCAATTTTTTATCAGTCAAAATAAATTTTAGAACACTTTTTTCATGAGGTTTATCCACACTTTTTTCAGGATCAAAATCATGAAGTAACGCAGCAACATACAGGTGTCTGATGTCTGACTTAGTTAATTTCACTTGTTCTTGATTTACCGCCAAAAGTGAAACATACGTTACTTCTAACTCGTGATTGATATTGTGGTATCCATAATACTCGCTTCCTAAACCTTGGTTTTCAAATAAATCGATAACATAATCTAACATTTCTATAAAACAGTCTTCTTCTAATTCATTCTGAATCATTACATCCACAATTTTTTTTCTCATTGGATGAAGATTTGCAAATTTTTGCAATATACTACGATCTTAATTTAATGTTTTTAAGATTATCTCTTTTTATTTATAATAATTTTAATTTGCTAAGAAAAATTCGTTAGAATTTGAAATTTTTGAAGAATTCATTTTCTTTTTTGAGAAAAATGTGTATGCTGTATTGCAAAGAATGGAATTGAACCTAAATTTTATTGAGGGAAAAATAATTTATGAAAACATGATCATGTTTAACTAAATGACGCTCTGATTTTCTAATATGGGATTGTTTGGATTTGGTAAAAAAGAACGTGAATTGACTCCTGATGATTTTTTGGATAAGGTGGAGACTGTAGATTACGTTATTCTTGGCTTAATCACAAATGGAGTGACAAAATATCTTACTATCTTTGAAAGTTTTAAAAAAATACCTAAGAGAAAATTTCAAGAACATTTCAATAAACTTGAAAGAATGGATTTAATCACTATTGATTCTAGAGACAGTTGGGTAATAAGAAATACCAACCCCTCAATAATTTTGAAAACTGAAGGAGTGAAATTGGTTGAAGAAAAATCTAATCTTGAAGAATTAATTGCAATGCATGCCAAATTATAATTCAGTTTATTTTGAGTTCAAGATACTATTCCTGAACTAGTCTAGATTTGAGGATAATGTTCATTGACTTTGATCGAATTAAAATTTGATATATGTAGTTAATTTCATTTTTTTAAATAATTACCGTGCTTGGAATCTGTAAAATTTGTCATTCTTTTACTGAAGTAACTCTTACTCAGGTATTTGAAAATGATGATAAAATGAGTCTTGCATACGTTTGTAAAAAATGTACAAATTAGACTATCTTTTTTTAATATTGAGCGTAATTCTTAATTTTCAGTTTAACGTAATCACTTTATGATTGATTGGAAAAATAAGAAACTTGATAATTGGTGTCAATCTGGAGAAGGTGGCAAAAACAGATGGATTAGTGAAGATGAGAAAAAATTTAAAAAATTTGAAGACGAAGATAGTAGTTATGGAATTGGGTCTACGTCAATGGAATGATAATTGAATACCATTTCTCAACATAACTCAAACTTTGTACAAACTGAGTGTAACGGATTTTCACGAAACACTCAATAGAATTACCATTTGGTTGTTTTTACATGTCAGTTGATCAAGGTCTACTTGAAATCCTTACCACTTATTCTAATGAAAATTCTTTAGAATGTGGTCTTTATCTTGAAGGAAAAACTTTCCAAATATCCAATGTCTCAATAATTCATTCACCTACTCCTGTCAATGAACCTACTACTCGTGGAGGTGTATATTTTTCAGACAAATTTGCTTACAAAATGAAGGGTGAAGTAAAAGATCTTTCAATAACCTCCTTATTGACAAATAAAATGCTTGGCCCTAATACTGAGTTTGGTGAACTCAAAATCATTGCAAAACTTGAACTCCAAGATGAAAAAATGAATGTTGAAATTTTTACAAATTTAACAAACAGTGTTCAAACTCCTGATTCTATTGAACTTAGTATGATAATTGTAAAATTAAATCATGTTTAGTCGATTTTGAGATATTTATCGTACGATTCTCTACGTTCCTTATCTGAAAGAACTTCATATGCTTTATTCAATTCTGACATTTCTTCTTCAGAATTACTTTTTGTTTTATCTGGATGTGTTTTCTTTGCAAGTTCTCTGAATTTAATTTTTATTTCATCTTGAGTTGCATTATTGGAAACCTCTAACACATCATAATAATTTGGAAGACTGTTATTTGTTGCCGCTTCTCTAAATTCTCGATTCTCTTTTGTATTCTTCCTCTTTCCTAATTCTTCATAATCATCCCCCCAATCAGAATGATATTTTTCAAATGTTTTATCTTGTTTTGATTCTAATTTTTCTTTGTCATAAGATGTTTTTCTGCGTAAAACAATGTCTCTCGCTAAAAATAAAAATATCCCAATTACCACTACACTAAAACCTGAAAACAAAATAATTCTTTCTTCATCTGTGACTTCCAACTCCATATCTAATTCATTATTTTGTGCATTTGCTGTTTGAAATGCACCTAAAACTACTAATGAAATTATAAAAAATTCTTTTCTCTTCATTTTTTCTTCACGATAATCTAAAATCTTCTTTTGTAGTATTTAGAACTACATGTGTTATTGTATTCTCCACATTTGGTATGGAAGCCAGGTCCTTTACAAACTTACTTAATTCATTTCTCTCTTTGAATTTTGCTATGACTATTGTATCTGTTGAACCTGTAATGTCATAAACCCCACACACATTTTCAAATTTAGATACTTCATTTTCAATATCTACTATTTTGTCATTTTTAGCAACAATCTCAATAATTGCAGTAAGTGAATATCCAATTTTTTCATGATCAATTAATGCTGAATATCCTTTGATAATTTTCATTTTTTCCAGTTTTTTAATTCTAGATAATATTGTGACAGTTGACATGCCAAGTTTTAGTGCTAATTGACGTGCAGATAATCTTGCATCAAACATCAAATTTTTTAAAATCCTTTCATCTGTTTCATCCATTTCTATCTTATATTATCGAAAAATTTATTTAAATTTTGGGCAAATATTTGTAAATTTGTTTAATTTTTACACTCTTTGTAGATGCTGATTTATCAAATTTAATACAAATGGCATATTTGATTATTTGTGGATAAAATCAGAGAACTAGTTGATTCAGGAAAGGCTTTTCTTGAAGACTCTAAATTTGATGATGCATTAGATTTTTTTGAACAGGCATTATTATTGAATCAAAATGATCCTGATTTGTGGAATCATAAAGGAGTAGCATTACGAAGTTTAGGCAGATACGAAGAAGCCATGTATTGTTTTAACAAATCATTAGAAATTGAACCTAGAGACAAATATGCTTCTTAATCCATATGACTCTTTTTTCTTGAAATAAATTTCGATTTTTGTAGAAATATAATTAAGATTATGATATTACCTAGAGGTTAATTTAAGATCTTTACTATTTCATTCATGCAGAAATTAATTGTTTTACAAAAATTTGATAATTTACAAAAAGATATGCTGAATGATCACTATATTATTGACAATATCTTATCTAACACTGTGAGTGATACAATAAAGAAAATTTTAGTTGATGCTTTTGAATGTGCAGAAGATGGAGACTATCTTGAATCATTAAGATTGTATGATTTAGCACTAAAAGATGAACCTAACAATATTGAAGCGTTAATTGACAAAGGTGTAACTTTACAAAATATTGGGAAATACAAACTTGCAATTAGGTCATATAACAAAGCATTATCTATCTCCCCTGATAATATGGATGCTTTACTTAACAAGGGAAGTGCATTACATTCTGATCAAAAATTCATTGAAGCTATAACGTGCTATGATCTTGCTCTAAAAATTGATAAAAAATGTGCAATGGCTTTGGCATACAAAGGACTTTCGTTAGGTGAGATGGGTCAATTACATGATGCAATCAAGCATTTCAAAAAAGCATTATCTATTGACAAGCACTATGATTTAGCAAATATCTCAAAAAACCTTGCTCAAGATCTACTGAAGTCTATTAGTGAACAAAAATCTAAAACACTGTAACATCGCCAGGTGCAGGCTCTCTGGAGTCTTGTTTTTCATGAGATTCAAAAAATTCCTTATGTGATGTATTGTGATGTTCTTTGAGTTTTTCTATATTTTCGAATCCCTCATGACACAAATAGCATTTTGGTTTGTGTTCATCAACTAAAGGAAGTACCATAATCTCTAATGATGTTATTGGCTACTTATCTTTTGAGACTACAAGGAATATATCATGATTAGACCGCAATTATTCATGCTAGAACAACTTGTTGGGGATTCAAAAGCATTAGATCGTGCATTAGCTGGAGAAGAATTGTCTTACAATGATGGAATCGAATTGATGAATTATGATAATTTACATTTACTTGGATCTGTTGCAGATATTACTAGAAAAAAATCAGTAGGAAATACTGTCACTTTTGCTGCATCATACTACATGAATTACACCAATGTCTGTGCTGCTAGTTGTCAAATGTGTGCATTTTATAGAAAAGATGGTGCTGATGATGCATATACCTTAACTCCTCAAGAAATTGAACAACGTGTTGGAATTGCAAAACAAATGGGTGCAACTGAAGTTCACATCGTAGGCGGATTCCATCCAAAATTACCTCTGGAATATTATGAAGATATGATGAGGACAATTAAAAAAAGTCATCCTGATCTTAACATTAAAGCATTAACTGCAGCTGAAATTTTCTTTTTATCAAAACTAACAAAAAATTCTACAAAAGAAATTTTATCTCGTCTAAAAGATGCTGGTCTTGATTCAATGCCTGGTGGAGGTGCAGAATTATTTCATCCTGATATAAGAAATAAGATTGTTCGAGGAAAATGTACTGGTCAAGAATGGATTGATGTAATTGAAGAGGCTCATACTATGGGAATTAAAAGCAATGTAACAATGCTTTATGGACATATTGAAAAACCTGAACATATTATTGATCATCTCATAAAAATTCGTGATTTACAAAAGAAAACAAATGGATTGTTAACATTGATTCCATTGAAATTTAGTTTAGATAATACTGAACTAGAACAAGATAATTTGGTAACTCATGAATGCTCATCCGTTTATGATTTGAAAATTATTGCTTTATCTAGATTGATGCTTGCAAATGTTTTGGATAATGTCTCAGTTTATTGGGTGGCACTTGGAAAAAAATTGGCACAGGTTGCTTTATCAAATGGAGGAAATGATCTTGTTGGAACCGCATTTTCTGAAGAAATTTATCGTGCAGCTGGAAAACAGACTGCCTCCTCTATTGATGACTTGGCAACGATGGTACAAGAAATAGGACGTAATCCTGCACAACGAAATACTCATTTTGATATAATAAAAAAATTCTAATCTAATTGCTTTTTTATTGATTTTACTTTTTCTTCCATCTTAACGTGTTTGTCTTTTCTTGAATCTATTTTGATAATTACCTCAACTCTATCAATTCCTAAATTATGTACAGTATCCACCATTTTTTTCGATGCATCATTGATCACATCAATATTGTCTGATTCTAAAACAGTACCCATAGAGTTTATTTCGTATCTGATATTCTCTATATTTTTGATTGAATCTATTGCTTTTGCAATGTAAAAACTGGCACTGGTGGTTCTAGTTGCCATTGGATATATGCTGATTTCTGCTTGAATCATTATTATTTTTATTATGATTTAAGATTAAAAACTTTGAATCATTCTACTGGTTTCTTTTCTTGTTTTTTAGCACTATTTTTTTTCCTTCTAGCTCCAAAACTAATTAAAATCAACAAAAATCCAATTCCCATCATAATTCCAGATAGTGTATTGTAATCTTGATTTTCTTGTTGTGCAACCATCAAGTCGATTGTTTCTTCTTCAGACATTCCTGAATGACCTACAGGAACTGATGAATTTACATTAATGCTGATTAAAATTCCTATACTTAATAACACGATTCCTCCTACTAGCATTTTTTTATCGACTAGTACCATTTGTGATATACTTTGAGTACAGCACTAATATTATTATCTGAAAAATATTTTGAAATTTGTAGATTTTGTGATTTTGTGTTCAGTTGTTGATATTTAGTATTTTAATTGAATTCTTCTGGTGGTTTTTGAACAAATACATTGCATACAAGTGCATCAGTCTTTGTATCTCTGTACTGAACATTACATGTGACAAATTTTCCTTTAAGCGCTCTTTCTAAATCCTCTTGAGTTGTTTCGGCATATTGTGGTTCTTCGGGGTTATCAATTTTTGCAATAACTATTTTTTCCGTTTTACTATATTCTTCTTTATTGTCTTTTCTGAAATGACTAACTAGTAATTCAAAAGCATTATTTGTTAGAATGCCCATTACTGGACCGCCAATACCATCTCCCATTAATTGTAAAAATTTTTTGTTCTATAATTACTTGGTGGCAATACTAATTTCAAAGTCTGGAACTAGGTTCTTTTCTTTTGCCATTTCAAAGAGTCTTCTGATTGATTCTTCTCCAGAATCTCCCATGTTTACTGTAACCTCATTGACATACATTTTAACGAATTTTTCAATCAGGTCCCTTTGTTTCCCTCTTGCATACTGCATTGCATATTCTAATGCATCATCAAAATTCTTTATTCCAAATTCAATTGATGATTGTAAATACTTGTCAAATTTTACAATTGTTTCCATACCTAAATCTGTCTTCATTACGTTGATTCCTAATGGAACTGGTAATCCATTTGTTGTTTTATCCCACCATTCTCCAACGTCTAAAATCTTTACATTTCCTTCTTGTTCATATGATAACTGTGTCTCGTGAATAACTAATCCTACATCCACTTTTCCTGATTTAACAGCTTCTGGAATATCACTGAAATTCATCTCAACATAATCAAATTTACCAATCATTAATTGCAATAGCAAAAATGCTGATGTCATTTTTCCAGGGATTGCAATTTTACATTTTTTTATCTCATCAATTGTCATTTGTTTTCGTGCTGTAACTATTGGACCATAATTAATTCCAAAACTTCCCCCACTCCTCAATATGGTATATCCTGGAATGTATGCACATGCATGTACTGAAACTGCTGTAACATCTAATTCCGGGTCTGTTGCTTTGAGATTTAGTTTTTCAATATCCTCAATAACGTGTTTTACTGTAAAGTCTGGAGATGGAACTTTGTCAGTAAACATTCCATAAAACATGAATGCGTCATCAGAATCTGGAGTGTGTCCTACAGAAATTTCCATGAATAATTTCTTTAATAATCGTAATAAAAATCAAAACCTATTCGAATTACTTTTCTAATATTATCTATTACTGAAATCATCGTGAATTCTCTTGAGGCCTATGAGAAAGATATTGATCTACAAATAGATTTTTTAAAATTATTTTCAAAACAAAAAACATTATCTGAAAAACAACAAAAAAATACATTATTTTCTGGCAGTGGTGATTCTTTGGTATCTGCAATGCTTGCTGAATCCTTTTCAAATGGCAAAGTGTCTGTTTTTGATCCACTCGATCTCTACAAAAACCCACAGCTTGTGAAATCTAAAAATATCTATTTTGTCTCAATCTCTGGAAATACATTAACAAATATCAAAGTTGCAAAAGTTGCAAAAAAGACTATTGCCATTACTTCTCAACCCGATAGTAGGCTTGCCAAAGTATCCCATGATGTTATTTTACTTTCTGCTCCAAATAGCGGAGTGTTTACTGGGGGCAGCATATCATTTTTAGAAAGTGCTTTAACATGCATCTCTTTGGTATCCTCTATTACAATTCCTAGACGCCCAAAATTATTTTTAAAAGCAAAATCTGATATAAAAAAATTCTCAGTATCAAAAAAAATCTATGTTCTTGGAACTTTTTTTACATATCCTTTAGCAATGTATTGTGCTGCAAAATTCTATGAATTATTAGGGTATGATGTACATTATGCTAGAATTGAACAATTCTCTCATATGGAAATATTTTCATTGAAAAAAGATGATACTGTCATTGTATTTGAAGAAAAAAATACTCATAACACACAACTAGTTTCAAACTTAAAAAAAATTGGAATTAATGTAATTCATCCTCCAGTGCCTTCTGAGAAATTATCTCAAATGCTATATTGTACATTTTTCTCTCAATTATTGCCACTTTATGAGGCTAAAAAGAAAAGAAAAAGAGATTGTCATTTTGTTTTGGCAAAAGAGATTCGGGATGTCAGCAATAGAATGATCTATTGACTTTTTGTAATTTTAATATCGATTATCTCTCAAAAAAATAAATTTTAAAACTATTTCTAGTATGTTGAACAATTTTCACTATGGGATTATTTGGAAATAGTAAAAACGAACTAAAATGTAAAAAATGTGGAACTATCTTAACTGATTCTGAAAGACTAAAGAAACATCAAGAAAAAGCACATAACAAGAAAAAAGAGAAATGTAGAGTGTGTGGAACTGAATTTAACACTCAGAATGATTTGAGAAAACATAAAAAAAATTGTAAATAAATTTTCAAATTATCATTAAATCAAAAATTTCAGTTGAATATGGATCTTCTTTATGTCTATAATATATGGAAAATAAAATCCAATAAGTTCCAAAACTATTGTTGATCTAAATAATTTGGAATTGTTTTTAATCTCAACAACGGTGTGAATTATATAGTGTTCTCCGCAATTTCGACTTAAATGGCAAAATTCAAGTCAACTTCTGAGGTAATGAAAATTATCAAGAATAAGGCAAATATCCGAAACTTTGGTGTAATTGCACACGTTGACCATGGAAAGACAACCATGAGTGATAGTCTTTTAGCAAATTCTGGAATTATTGCTCCATCTGCTGCTGGAAAAGCACTTGCAATGGATTTTGATAAAGAAGAACAAGAAAGAGGAATTACCATTTATCAGGCAAATGTAACTTTACTATTTTCTCAAAAAGATGAAGAATATGTCATCAATATGATCGATACTCCTGGACACGTAGATTTTAGTGGCAGAGTAATTCGAAGCCTTAGGGCAATCGATGGTGCTGTAGTTGTGTGTGATGCAGTTGAAGGTATTATGACTCAAACTGAGACTGTGACTAGAATGGCTCTTGAAGAAAGAGTAAAACCTGTTTTGTTTATCAACAAGGTGGATAGACTAATCAAAGAATTAAGATTAACCCCTGAAAAAATGCAAGCCCAATTAGCAGAAGTAGTTTCAAATTTTAATCAACTAGTTGACACATATGCTGAATCTGAGTATAAAGAAGACTGGAAGGTATCTATTCAGGATGCAAGTGTGACTTTTGGTTCTGCTAAAGATAGATGGGCAATTAACACTGATTTAATGAAAGAAAGAGGAATTACATTCAAAGATGTTATTGACGCTTATACTAATGAAAAACTAGCAGACCTTGTAGAAAAAGCACCACTGGCAGATGCAGTACTTGGAATGGTTGTAAAACACCATCCTGCACCAAGTGATGCAATAAAATACAGAATTCCGCAAATTTGGAAGGGTGATTTAGACTCAGATGTTGGAAAAGCACTACTTGCAGGTAAAGATGACGGCCCTACAATTATGATGGTTGTAAATATGGTATTAGATCCTGCAGCTGGTCCTGTTGCAATTGGAAGATTATTTTCTGGAACAATTAAGGATGGTCAAACTCTTCATATTATAGATGAGAAAAGAGAAGGACGAGTTCAATCTGTTAATTTCTTTATGGGCAACCAAAGAGAACAAGTAGGTGAACTTGGAGCTGGAAATATTCCTGCATTATTGGGATTAACTGAATGCCGAGCTGGAAATACACTTTCTTCTGTAAAAGGAATTCCAATGTTTGAAGGCGTCAAATATGTTTCTGAACCTGTTGTTCAAATTGCAATTGAACCAAAACACCCTAAAGATTTACCAAAACTTGTAGATATTCTAAAACAATTAACCATTGAAGATCCAAATCTAGTTGTAAAGATTGATGAGGAAAGTGGTGAGACTATTGTTGCTGGAATGGGTGTGCTCCATCTTGATGTTGCAACACATAGAATTCAAGATGCAAAATGTGAAATTATAACATCTGAACCTTTGATTAACTATAGAGAAACTGTAAAAGGTGGATGTGAACCAATCATGGCAAAATCCCCTAACAGACATAATAAAATATTCATGAAAGTAGAACCATTAGAACCTGAAATTGCTCATATGCTTAGAACTGGTGAAATTAGTGATATGAAAGACAAAAAGGTTGTATCTGACTTACTAAAAGGAGCTGGATGGGATACTGACACAATTAAGAGAGTCATGAAATTTGATTCTCGTGGTAATGTTTTAATCAACGGAACAAAAGGTGTTCAATTTGTTCAAGAGTCAACTGATTCTATTAATTCTGGATTTGATGAAGTGATGAAAGAAGGTCCTCTTTGTAAAGAACAAATGAGAGATTGTAAGTTTATCTTTACTCACTTTGTTCCTCACGAAGACACTGCTCATAGAGGTTTATCTCAACTAGGCCCTGCATCTCGTAGAGCTTGTATGGGTTCATTACTTACTGCTGGAACTGCTGTCTTAGAACCAACATTGGCAATTGAAGTTCGTGTACCTACAGATTTAGTAGGAAATGTTGCAACAATACTTTCTGGTAAACGTGGTAAAGTACTTGATATGTCTCAAAAAGGTGCATCAAGTATTGTAATTGGTGAGATTCCTGCGTCTGAAACATTTACTTTATCTGAAGCAATGCGAGGTCAAACTGCTGGTCGTGCAACATGGAATACCTCTTTTAAAGAATGGACAGAAGTTCCTAAATCTATGTTAGCAACTGCCGTTGCTGATATTAGAAAGAGAAAAGGGCTTGCACCAGATCCACCAGGTGTAAGTGAATTCATCGACAGAGAATAGATTTTCTTAATTTTTACTGTTTGGTATTTTCTTAATTCACGACTGATGTATTTTATTAATTTGAAATGATTTGTTGAATTCTCAATTACCGAAAATAATTAATATATGACCTACTTATTATAGGTTGACCTAGATAAAATGAGTCATAATGAGCCTAGCAATAAAATATTCGAGCGTGAAAGAATCGTATTTGAGATCATTAAAAATAATTTAGATTTGCACCATAATGCTCTGATGAAATTAATCGTGCCTGAATTCATGGCAAAAAGTACCTTTGAGAAAACTCGTGATTTACTACTCGAAAAAAAAATTATTTTTGTGAGAATTAAAGGTAATATGAAATTCTATGCCCCAATGGAAAACTATGAACAAAAATTATATCAGTCCATTGAACATTCTACAAATAGTTTTTTTCATGATTTGAAATTACAAATTAAAAGATTAGAGTTTGATTTTCCTAGAAAAGATATTGATGAAAAAATAAAAATTTCAAGTTCATTGTTGAAAAATTTATTGGAAACTGACAATGGATTCACTTTTTTAGATTCTATAAAAAATCCAAAAAAAACTTTGTATAAAGATGAACATCTAATAATCCAACAATTAATCTTCAAAGTAATTAAAGTAATTAGAACTGATGCTGATTTTGAAATAATTTTCCCTACAATTACTAACTATGTTGGAATTCGAAAGAATTTATAAAGTCTATAATAATTATTACTGCCTCTATAATTTTGGTGTCACTCATAATATTTTTAATTCCATTAATTGATGAATTTGAAACATTCAATTGCATAACTATGCCATGTGAAATGCCAAAAATTTCGATTATTGAAAAGATTCAACAGTTATTTTTTAAAAATTAGATTAATTTCATAAAAAACAAATTTTTGACTTGTGTATGACAAAATTCTTCCGATAACCTAGTTATTTATTCAGGTACTCTGCTGTGTAATACATGGGATTGTTGTATACGAAATTCTACCTGGATTTTGATGAACATTACTGGAAACAAGTTTCTCATAACCCAATAATTTTCCAATCTATTCAAGATGACACTTATTTGGAAATTGAAGATGTTTCTCATAAATTATGCAAATTACATTTCAAGAATGGTGGAAAATTAAACATGTTCCGAGTAACTGGACGATTTCGTCTTACTTGGAATGATGATGATGTTATCTAATTTTACAACATAATAATGGGGGATTTTATTAAAATTCATATGACTTTAGAAGCCAAAATCCAGAAAATTTTGGATAATATCGATGATGCATCTTCTGATGATATTATTGAAATAATAAAACAAATTCAGCCTCAATTTCGTAGTAAATTGACTACAGAATACCTTCAAGGAAAAATCCAAAAAATCAGTGATATTTCTGATGGTGTTGAAAAAAAGAAACAATGTACATCTTTACTTCCTTATTTTGATTGGTATTTACAAGGATTGTAAAATCATTCTGAATATTCTTTAATTTTATTTAGCGCAATTTTAATTTGTTCTAAGTCTGTTTTTGATTTTTCCATGTTTCCTACCAACGTAACAAAATATTCATGACCTGTATCCCACGCTTTATGAATATCTGATTCATAACAAGATAATGCTTTTTCTAAAAATGGTATGTCTTCTTTAAGTTCATTTACTTTTTGAATATCTTGTATACTGTCTTGAATTTTTTGTATTGTTTGATCTATGATTGGAATCGTTTTCATTGCTTGTTGGCCTAGTACTGATGCAAACATTGCAGCCGATTCTTTTAATTCAGGACTTTTTCCTAAAGTTCTTAATCTATTTTTATAATGATTAAGTGATTTTAAAATTATTTCATAACCTCCTTCGTCTTTTAGATATATTGCACCTACCCAAACTTTTTCAGACATTTCTTTCATTGTTAATTTTTGTTATTAAAATTTTATTGAATCATAAAAAAATCAAGTTTAAATAAAAATATCATTATTTGAGCAAAATTATTCTCTATTTTCTACATCAAAATTTTCTTGAATTGGAGGTGTATTTCTGCTAATTAGATGTATGATAATTCCTGCAAATGTCACTCCCATTCCTGTTAGGCCGATAAACGTTCCAATATTTTTAGCAAATCGTAATACTGGATCGGCTTGACCCATTTGAATTGAATAAAACAATATCAATCCAATGATGAACATGATGCCGCCTATGATCATTAAAGGAAATCCTGTCTTCACACCTTTCTCTTTCAGACCTGATTAATAATTAGATGTCTTTCTAAATGATAAATCGTCATAGCCAAACACAACATTCACTCCTTGAATGAAAATTTTAAAAAAACATAGGCATAAGTGATAATTTTAAGAAGTTTTTTTTACTATATTTGAATAGACATTGTGAAATAATGACTACTTTACAGAGTTTATCATTAAATCAAACTATCACAAAAATTGATGAATTAATTGATTCAGGAAATGGTGATGTTGGGAGACTGTATCATATTCTAGAATTTCTGAAAAACAAAAAAATGTTGTATAAAACTGATCGGACATATTTAGAGACTAAACTTAATTCATCATTTGAAGTTGAAGAAAAAATTATAGAAGATGTAAAAACTGAAGACGAGAAAGAACTCCTTCCACAAATTAAAAAATTAATTAAAAATAAAGATGGTGATGTTGGACGTCTACAACATATTTCTGATATGATTATTCAACATAGGGAATTATTTAGAACTGATCTTGATTATTTGAAATCAAAGATATCTCCAGATGATAAAGTCATTACACCACCAAAGATATCTGATACCAAACAGTCTTCTCAAACTTCTTCTAAACAAAATAATTTAAAAACCGAACTTACTCCAAAACCAAAAATTCGTGGAAGTATGCCAAAAGGATGGTCACCTAAAACTAATGAAATTGAATTAAATGATATTTCAAAAAATATTGAAGACGAAAAAGAAAAAATTTTGCAACAACAAAAAATTTCTAATGAATTAAACTCTAAGAAATTGAAATTAATTGAATTGATGGATCATCGAAAAAAATATGAGCAAAAAATTTCTAATGAAAAATATTCACTTGAAAATCTAATTAAAGATGAAAGATTGAAAATTAAAATTCAAACAAAATTATCTCAAGACATTCTTTTACAGAAAGAAGAAATTGTAAAAATTAAAAATGAAAGAACAAATATTCTCAAAAAGATTGATTCTAAAAAATCTAAATTATCTAACGAATTATTAGATCAAAAAAATGAACTTATTCAGATACAATTAGAACAAGAAAAAATTGAAAAACAAATCAAAAATGAGCAAGATTTGTTATCTGAAATGTCTGAAGAACAAAAAATTAGATTATCTCATCAAGTGACGATTGCTCAAGAAATTAAATCCAAACAAGAAGAACTAGAAAAATCAAACGAAAATCTCAATAAAATTGCTTCTCAAATTAAAGAAGAAAAGGCAAAATTTTCAGAATCTAAAAAACTTAACTTGCAAATAAAATCTCAAGAACGTGAACTAATTAACGCCAAAAAAGACAGACTGAAATTGATTAATGCACTTTCAAAGGAAAAAATGATAATTTCAAAAAAAACACTAGAAGAACACAAAAAATTGAAATCTCAAAATGAATTAACAAAACAACTTAAGATTGACGAAAAAATGTATAATTTGCTTAAAAAGAAACGTGAAAAATTAGAATCTGAAATAAAATCTAAAAATAAAAAACTCAAAGAAAGGCAACGGAAATTAAAAAAACAAATTGATGGAAAAGAGAAAAAACTTAGAATTGCATCTAAATCAAATAAAATAAAAATCTAAAAAATTACTATAAACTAAATATTTTTACAAATTCTTCCCTGAATTGTATAATAGCTTATATTTAGTTAGATTTTTTTGTGGTTTAGAATGGCTGTTAAGAAAAAAATTGATTTACTTGACATTGTTCAAAAAATTGTAAACGTAGATCCAAAAATGAGATTTGCCGCAATCATTGATTCTAAAGGAAACATTCGTGAGGGAATTATGAAAAAAGGTCAAACCAGTTTAAATTCACAAAAAGCGGAAGAACATTTCTGTAAACAAGTCGCACAAAGAAGAGCCATGAGAAAAGAATTTGATCGTTCTTTAGGTAAAGTAAGATATGTTCATGTGGAAAGAGAAAAAGTTTCTCAATTGGTAATTTACTCGAAAAGAAATATTATATTTTTCACAATGGAGCCTGAAATGTCAATTAACAAAAAAATGCTATTAATTACAAAAATAAAGAATCTTACTTCTGATCTTTAGAGATTTTCAGATTTCCTATTTTTACATATGTTATGACTTTTCAAAAATATCTAGGGGACTCAAAAATGTTTGAATATGACAAACATTATCGTGAATGTCAGCATCTTAACAAGCCGTTTATCAAATCACGAATTAATCCGAGCAATGGGAATTTTTTTGTACAAATTGATTTGATGACTTGTAATTATGATTTAACACCACTAGAATTAGATGAAATAAATAAATTAATTTTAAATGAAATACAGTTTGTAACATCACATACTTCTCATTCATTCAATGATTATCATATAGACAAAGAAGTTGCTTGGTTTGATGGCATATCTTCTGAACATGTTCATGATTTTTGTGAAAATCTTTATGATTTAACACAAAAACACCATAACTAGAATCTGATTAAATTTTTAATAATTTTGTTAATTATCTGAAGTTCTTGTTTTCTTTCTTTTATTGTAGTTTCATTCCATTTTTTTGCAAATTCTGATGTTTGATCTAATTTTTGCAATTCTTCGATATATTTTATCATGTAGATTTTGTAATTTTGTAGTAAATCTAGATGTTTGTTATGATTTTTTTCAGTTGTAGTTGCCATTCCATTCCTCTTCTGTAATATCTGGGAACATTTCTCTTATTCTTTTTTTATCTTCTTCCATTGCCTCTATTCTTTTATTTAGATGATTTAATATTATATTTTCATTTTCTTGATTTTTTTCATTTTTAATATCTAAAATTGTTTTTTCTAAAGATCTGTAGTACGTGATGTGCTTTTTTCTTGATTTTTCAGACTTATCTTCATCTTTTACATCCATTAAAAAAATTATAACATAATAGAAAATAAGTAGTTGTCTCTTTGGTTTACACTAATATTGAATTTAAATTATTATTACAATATGAAAATTCTCATTGATGAAATGGATGATGGCTGGGATGAAAAATTAAAAGAATTGGGATATGATGCATATAGTGTTAAAAAATTGCGAGCTGCTGGGCATAAACTTCGAACTGATTATTCTGTGATTAATTATGCTAAGGAAAATGATATGCTTTTAGTTACACGTGACACTGAGAGTGGTCAAGCTTGTGAAGAAAATGATCTTCCATACATTTTACTTGACAATAATGAAATTTTTAATATTGTTGTAAGTAAACTTGAGAAATCTAATTGATATTTTTTGGTTCTAATTGAGATACTCTAAGATTTGCTAAAATGTCATTTAAGAAATTCTCTTCTGGTTGATGTGTAATAATTTCCATAATTGTTTGCCAACAATCACTAATTTTTCTATTAATTTGTGAAAACATTTTATCCTTTTTGAATGCTGGATAATATGATAATAATTTCATTATTCCGTCAGTTGATTGTACAATGTGAATTAAGTGAATGACTGAACGTGTTCTTTCATGATATGAAAATTTACTTTCTTCACTTGAAATCTCAAAATCTTTTATTTCATTATAGATGATATCCATTTCTTTATGTAAATTCTGTAATTGATTATTTACTGATTCATTTAGGTCAATTAGTTCATATTCTATGTGTGCTCTGCTGTGTACTTTTTTTTCAATTTCACCTGCTTCTACCAGTGAACTAATTTCCCTATACACCATTTTTTCATTGCCCATTTTTTGAATTACTCTTTTGGCAAGTTCATTCCCCCTGATCTTTCCATTTTCATTGAGTATTCTGATTATTTCGGTTCTGATTATTTCTGAGTTTTTATCCATTTTCTTTCTTCTGATATTTTTCTAATACGTATTTTTCACCGTTTTCATTAATTTCTTTTACTAATTCTTCTAAAATTTCTATTCCCTTTCTAATTGATATTTTATCCATATTCTTATTTTCTAATTTTTGTTTTAAGACGATTTTTTCATTATTTGTGAATCTCAGTAAACTAACACTTTCTCCCATGTTCAGATTGATGAAAAAATCAATGTATTCTGAGGCTGATTTGATCCCCATTATTTAGGCTCTCTATTTATTTTACAACTTCCATCTTTGTTTCTTAATTTTTTTGCCATAATGTATGGTGTAATAATCAATATTGGAATTGATACTGCAATGAATAATGTTTGTAATTGAGTTAAAGCAATTGATAGCGCAATTCCACTTGCAGTTCCTATGAATATTGACATGAATGTTCCCGCACAAGTTGGACATGCAATGAATAATCCTGCTGCTGCTCCGATAGTACTTACACCTCTACCTTTTTTTGAAATTGTATATGCACTAATTGCAATTGATGCGTTTAGTCCTACTAAATATGAAACAATAATCTGTAACACCAAATTTATTGGAATTACTTGTAATCCTATATGGTCTGTCAAATAAACAATGACTTTTGGCATATATCCTAGTTCGCCACAACAAGGAGCAATAAATCCTGATGGTACATCTGCACCGTAATGAATTGAAAAACTTACTTCTGGTTGATAAACCAGTGTCCCTGAAATTAATGAAAAGAATATCCCATATGCAATAAACGTAAACACAAAAATTTTTCTTGATTTTGAATTCCATGTGATAATTGCAATTATTGTTGATAGATCTTTACCATCACTCTCAACTTTGCCTTTGTGATACCTATACATTCCCAAGGCAATGGTTCCAAATGATACTATCAATGTAATGTAAAATCCATATGCAATTCTTTGAATTGATTCAATTGCACTAGGTGTTAGAAGTTCTGGGTCTTGATATCTTCCATAAATTAAAAACAGAATTCCAATCATCACAAATCCTAAAAGAATGAATTTTTTTCCTTTACTGATGTCTTTTTTTGATTGTTCATTCATGATTTGATTTCCTTCTTTTCACAATAAATTCTATTTTAACTTAGTCTAGGCACAAAAATATAGATTATTGCAATGATTTCAAGTCGTCCAAAAATCATCAAAAATCCTAAGACTATTTTTGTTGTAGGATCCGTGTCAAAATCTATTACTTCTGCAGATAAACCCCCTGTAGTGATAATTCCTACTGCTTCAAAGAATGCATCTTGATATGAGACGTTTTCAATTTCAGCAAGATGTGCTCCTGTAATCCCTGCAATTATTGGAAATAATGCCAAAATGATTAATGTAGATATAATTTCTTTTTTTACTTGAGTTGAAACTTTTTCTTTTTTCCTGTTTTTAATCATTGAAATTGCATTTTTCAAATGGAATAATCTGAATATTTTTAATCCTCCGGCAGTTGAGAATCCACATCCTCCAATTATCATTAAAATTATTAAAATAGAATGAGCTCCTCCATTAAATCCTGCAAGACTTTGTTGTTGGAGTCCTGCAGTAGTACTAGCTGATACTGAATAAAACACACTCTCTAGAGGTTCTAACCCACTTATTCCTACAAACAAAAGAGTTGCCCCTCCTAAAATTGCAAAATATGTTAATACTTCTTTTCCTAATTTCGGTGATAGGAATTTTTTTCTTACAAATGCATAGTGGAATGTAAATGGTAATGCTCCCAATATCATGGCACCCATTAAAATTATGTGCTCTTGCCAAACCATTGCGTCAAGAATTGTGGATGAGGGTAGGAATCCGCCCGTTGATATGGTACTCATTGCCAAAGAAAAGTTATCTATGATGTCTTCTTTTTCACCAAAGAAATACAGCAGCATTGCAATAATGATAATGTAAATTGTAAAAATTATTGTAATGGTTGAAAAAAGCTCTTTCATGTGAAGAGTTCTTCCTGAAATGAAACCTCTCATTGATTGTAATTTTGATTCAGGATAAAATGCAGTAATTACCAAATAAATGAAACTCATTCCTCCTACAAGTTGTGTGTAACTACGAAAGAAAGTAAAACTTTGAGGGAGATTTTCAGGTTCATCAAATAGAGAAATTCCCCCAGTCGTAAATCCTGCTGCACTTGAAAAAAATGCATTTCCAAATAACTCTCCTGAACTTTCACCGCTGGGCAACACATACAGGTATGGAATTGTTCCAAATAATGTCAGTAAGAATAGACTAGAGAATACCAGGATTGATGCCTGTTGTAGATTCAGACTTGCTTTCTCTCCATAAGAATTTAGGAAAAACCCTGTAACTAACAAAAGAACTGTAGTAAGATAGATTCCAGTTGCAGTTGTTGTATCTTCTAAAACTGTAGCAACAATGGCTGGAACAAGTAATAAGACTCCTGCAAATTGTAAAACAAATCCTAAATTTCCTAAAACTGCTTTTACCGGCGTACTTAAGATACGTGGTGCAGTTGTTGTTGCATTTCTTATAGCCCCCGCAATTGTTGATTGAATAATCATTCCTATAATTTCATTTTTCTTTGATAATACGGGAAGTTTTCTAATATTGTTATCTCGCATTTTTTGTAATGCATCTTGTAATGTTGATTTTTCATTAATTGTAATTAGCGGAGTGCTCATGACCTCTTTTAATTTTGTATCCTCTGCGTAAACTGAAGCATCACTAACCTTAGTCAGAATATCTTCATCTGTAACAATACCTACAGGAATTTTTTTGTTATTTGTTACGATGATGTCATCTGTTTCATAACGACCTAACAATCTTGCAGCTTCTCTAGTCTGTGTATTTTGATTTAGAATTAGTACATCTTTGTCCATATATTCAGTAACGTACTTGTTTAGAATGTATGATACTGCTCGTTCAGTATTTGAAGACATTAAGCTATCAATAGATGCGGATTTTAAATAATTTGGGGTAACACTCTGTTTGATCGTTTGAAGATAGTTTTTTTAAGTAAATTTCAAAAACTGATCTCAAATTTTTGCTATCTTTATAAGCACTAAATGCCCAGTTCATGCGTAATATCATGAATATTGATCAAGCTCCTGAACCTGACTATGATTCTGTCAAAATTGATTATGTTGGGTTTGTTGATCCATATGCCGTTGAAGGAATGGTTGTTTTGAAAGCAGATGACGGAAAAGAATTCCACATGAGGGCTTTTTCAGGTGAAGTTGCAAAACACATCTCTAGTTTTGGTGAAACTGAAGGAGAACCATCACCATCAATTTACAAAATGATTGAAGATATTTGTGAAGAAAATGAGTTGATTTTGGTCAAAGTAAAAATCTATGACAGTGGTGAAGTATTGAGAGCAAATCTGTATTTTACTGGAAAAAAAGATTTGGTATTGAGAAATTATCGTGCATCAGATGCAATGGCATTGGCAGCGTATTACAATATCCCTATTTTAGTAAGGAAAAATTTGTTAAAAGAAAGTGTAGAAGTTAACTAATTTTGTAAATTGAAAATTTATTGAAATAACTTTGATTTGCATTACTTTATTTCTTAGTATATTTTTAAAGAATTATGAGTGAACAAGAACAACTAATGGATAATCTAATGAATTTAGATCTTGAAATTATTGATATTATTCGTCAACTCCATAATGAAAATTGGAATTCTGATTCCATGAAAAAACAAATTGGAGATTCTTTGAAAATACGTGACGAAATGGTTGTAAAATTAATGTCTCTAAAAGGAAATGATCATCAATGTGACTGTGGACATGATCATTCTCATGACTGATTTAATTCATTAAAATAATTGTCTGGAAATTTTTTCTTGATTTTGTCTAACTCTGTTTTGTAATTATTGATTTTAATTTGAATTTCATTTTTTTCTTCAGATGATGGTTTTATTTTTTCTAAATGTTTAATCTGTTTTGAAATTGTTTTGTACATAATTGAATACTCTGGAAATTTTTCAGGTAATTTGTCCATAGACAAATAATATGTTCATTGTATAAATACTCATTATGATTCTTGTTTGAGTTCATAATCGACATGATTTTTTTTATTTTGAATGGTTTAGTCGTTTCGACATGAATGATTTTATTTATAGAAGTAAATTATCAAAAAAGACAATCTTAATTTTATTCGATGCTTCATAATTCGGCAAACTCATCAACAATCAGTTATAGCTTAGTTTTTTTATTAATCATCAGCAAAAATCATTGTGAATTCTATGGTATATTATTATCGCATATGTAAACAGAACCTTTTTGAAATGTAATAATGATATTATAATATGGCAAATTTTGAAAAACTCTATTCTAGGGTTGCATTACAGGTAATTGAGAGATGTCACGGGGCAATTAAAATTACAAAACATGGTAAAATTCTTGAAGTGTATGATCTAAAACGTCATATTTGGAGTAAGGGGTTGGCTGGATTAATTATCAAAGAAGAATGTAAAGAAGCAAATCTTCGAGATTGGGAGATTGCAAATGTTCGAAGTGTTGTAATTAAAGAACTACTTGAAAAATCTGACTAGTATCCAAGTTACTAGAATTATAAAAAATCAGAATACTGTAAGTGCTCTATTTGCTCACAGTATTTGTAATTTTTAGAAGTGCTTTGTATCCCATCAATTGGGATTGTATTGCAATTTTTTGTATTTCTCTATTGATTCCAAGCATGGCTAAATTGAACTTGTCATACTGTGATCTATTGTAGAATGTTATTTTTTTTTGATTCTTTACCCATTTCAAATCGATCAGGCATGGCTTCATTAGAATTTAGCATCCTATGGCTACCAAAAATATGCCTGATAGTGCTCCCAAAGAATTTGTATTGTTAATTGGTATCAGCATTCCATTTTGAATGTCAAACCGTTTTAATCATTCAAAATTAGAACGAATGGTATTCAGTATATTCCCAATCTAACCAATTAACACGGTCATGTATTTTTTGTTAAAAATATGCTTTTCCTAATTGGATATTTTCCAACAATCCATATTTTTGAAAAATTTTAATTGAATAAATTATAAAAAAGTATAATATCAATTGAATTAATTAGTGAAAAATATTAAATACTAATTTATTCTATATAGAATAATGTCGTTAGTTGTAAAATCTGGCGATTAGTGTTGCGAAACCCCGCAGAACAAAAAAGGCAACCATGTGCTTAGGCCATGACCACGAGAGGGAATCTCTCATAGTTCTGCAATTTAGGGGGTTCCGCCTTTTTTTTATTCTCAACTATTTGTTGTAGATAAAATTAAAATTTTGATTGGAAAAATTAAGTTACTATTTCATCTAATCTGTCTTCTTCTTGTGCTTGTTTTATTTCCATTGCAATCCTTCTACCCACACCAAATGTTTGACCATATTGATATTTTGTATATGGGCTAGTTGTTGCAACAATTGGATTCCCTGGAACACGTAATGACACATCATACACAATCAATTCCAAATCTTTTGTAATGACACTTTGAAGAGAAAATGGTCCTATAATTCCCGGAGCATATTCTTTTTTTACTGCAGACACAAACTTGTCTCCCATTTTTATTACTTTTTCAAGTAATGATTCTCTGATACTTGCAGGAGTGTGTCCTACCTCTATATTTTGTAAATCTATATCCATTTCCAATTGCTCTTTTGCTGGTAATGCGTTATAATCATGAATGTTGGTTTGTAATCTTCTTTCAATCCCAATGAAATCTACTTGTTTTGATATTGGTGTGTGAAAGAAATTAAAATTCATGTATGTTCCAATTGCCAATTCTTCTATACTTGCTTTCTCTAGATCCTTTCTTGCAATTACTCCTTGTTTGATTTTTTCCTCAGATTTTTCTTTGTAATCTTTGTATGATGATACTGTAAAGAATGCTCTTTCTAGTGGCCTCTTTTTTTCTTGAACTTTAACAATACATGGTTTATTGATTCTTTTTGGATCTTTGAATAATTTAGGATATTTTATTCTGGCTTTCTCTAAGAGATAATACTGACCTTTCTTTGCAGTTCTTTCTTCAGCTTGAAACAACTTTCTATTTCCAAAAATTGGAACTTTAAATGAATTCTCAATTGTTTTGTAACCTAGATAGACCGTTAATGATCTATGTGGAACAATAATTGTATTTGAATCTCTTAATTCTTTTTGAATTTTGGCTGACGCCATATCTTTGAATTTGTCTAAAACTGTTATTTCATCAGCAATTCTTCCAAATCTTTGATATGGGCCTTCTCTACCTTTTTGACAAAATACTCTTGTCTGAAAACTTTCATCTTTTGCTCCATCCATTATCTCAAGTGCTGAGTGACTGCCTAACACCCCTATTTTGACATCCGAATAATCATTTACGATCTTCTTTATCTCCGAACGTTTTATCATATTATGCCTAGATAATGGAATCTAATATAGATATTTTCTAATAATTCGATCGCAGAAAACCACAAGATATTTTTTCATCTAAATTTAATTTTCCGTATGCTGTATTCATTTGAATTACAAATTATGGGAATTATTCTTCTAACCGCAATGGGGGCAGGTGGAGTCTCTCTATGGTATAAACGAAGAAAAATCCAAAAAGATTTTGAGAATCAAGAAAACAAAGATACTCAAAACTGCTAACAAACCTGATTTTCTCGTCTAACACATAAAACACTCTGATTCCTACTAAAACTATTGAAACTAATAATTGGAATTACTGGAAGTACTGGTGTAATTTATGGAATTAGAATGCTTGAGGAATTAAAGAAACTAAATGTTGATACACATTTGATAATTTCAGAATGGGGTGAAAAATGTATTTCAATGGAAACTGAATTTACCTTAGATTATGTAAAATCTCTTGCAACTAGTACTTCTGATGAAAAAAATATGGCATCCAGTATTTCTAGTGGAACTCATAAAATTGATGGGATGGTTGTAGTTCCTTGTAGCATGAAGACATTATCTGCAATTGCAAATGGATATGATGATACTCTAGTTGCACGAGCAGCTGGAGTGACAATCAAAGAATCAAGAAAATTGATTTTGATGGTTAGAGAAACACCATTGTCTGCAATTCATTTAGAAAATATGTTAAAGTTATCAAGATTAGGTGTTGTGATTTTACCTCCTGTTACAGAATTTTATACAAAACCAAAAACTATTGATGATATTGTAAACCATGGTGTTGGAAAATGTTTGGATCAATTTGATATTGAACATGATTTGTACCCTAGATGGGGCACTGAATCAATTTGACAAAATTCACTGTATATAAAATAATTCATACAAAAAGAAAAATTATTTTTGATATATTATCTAATTTTGAAAACTTTCAAAAAATTCTACCCCAACATTTCCCGTCCATTAGAGTTCGCTCTACTCGGGGAAATATTTCTGTAGCTGAAGAACATATGATGCTTGGAAATAAGGAATTGGTAATAATGGCAAAACATGTAATTCAAGAACCATCACTTCATGAAATTTTTGTAATTGGTGGTGATGCAAAAGGGAGTCATATCTATCAACAATTTATTGAACATTCTGAAGGCACTAAAGTTGTAGTAGATGTTGATTTGAAATTATCTGGAAAGATGAAACTTTCTGGATTATTTGGGAATGGTAGCCTTGAAGAAAATTATTCTAAAATTTTAGATGATTTTATAAAAATTGCTGAAAACTAGTCTGATTTTGCTTCATCTTTAGTCTCTGATTTTGCTTCATCTTTAGTCTCTGATTTTGCTTCATCTTTAGTCTCTGATTTTGCTTCATCTTTGAAATCTTTTAACTCCCTGTCTGCTTCGATCTTCCCTTTTTCAAATTCACCTTTGGCTTTACCAAATGTTTTTGCTAATTTTGGAATCTTAGCAGCTCCAAAAATCAATATTCCGACCACTACTATCAATATGATCATTTCTGGACCCATAACTGTCATAATCCAGTTACAGTTGATTTTAGATTTAAATGTTCAATTTTTTACGTTCTTTACGCTCAATGAATGCCATGCCTATTACATAAAGTGCAATCATTGGTCCTGCAATAAACCACATTGTAACCCCACTTCCATCTGGTGTAATCACTGCACCAAATATCACAATAATGACAATTGCATATCTGATATTCTTTCGCCAAAAATTAGAATCAACTGCACCTGATGCATAAATTGCAAACATCACAAGTGGGAGTTGAAATGAAAGTCCAAATGCTAATAAAAATTGTAAAATAAAAGTTACAAAATCCATAATATTTAGAAACGTTACAAGTCCTGCTGATTCACCATATCTGTATAAAAATTCTAAAATGTATGGGATGACAAAATTATAAGAAAACACACAACCTGCAATGAATAATCCTAATGCTGGAAGTGATATGCTCCTACTTACATTGATTTCATTTTCTTTTAATGCTGGTTTGATAAATCCTACCAACTCTCTGATGATTATTGGCATCCCTGCAACTACTCCTACCAGTGCTGCAATGTATACTTGTGAAAAGAAAGCTTGTCCTGGGGCAGTTTGAATTAATTGAACACTCTCTGGAACAAGGTTGTCTTTCATATGTTGTGTAATTTGTGCTGCAATGTTGTTTAGTGGTTCGGGTGTGATATAGTACAAAGATATTTCCCCGACATTGATTGGCTCTGCATGAAATGTCAAAATAATTACTGTAATAACACCAATCACTAATACAATTTTTAACAGTCTTTTTCTTAATTCTTCGAAATGTTTGGTGATACCGTCTAATTCGGACATCTGATATCTTTATGATTTAAGCTATATCTATTTAGTGGGAATTGGCAATAATTTAGCCTCGGGCATTCCTGCTTCTTTTAGTTCTTCTTGAGATATTCCATCAAATTCTAATGAAATTACTGCTCTAGTGTTAAATTTAGTTTCCATCTCTTTTGCTAAATCTCCAATATCTTTATTGGAATAGATTTCCTTTGAATCTTTTAACAAAACCCTTTCCCCTTTTTCTAATTGTTTTCCATTGTATTTTCCTTGAAGGAAACTGGTGATTTTTGGAAGTTCTTCCCTGTCTATATTATTGTAAAAATAACAAATCCCCTTAACTGATTCATAGTCATATGCTGTACCATTCCTATACATGAAAACACCGATAAAATGAGCCTCATCTTCAGGCTCTCTAATACATTTGATCTCCCAATTCAATAATTTGCTTTCATCATATGCCAAATTATCCATTTCACTAGAAGTTAATTTCCAGTAACGCATTCTTGCCATGTGTTTCCCTTGAATCATTCTATTATAAATTCCAATATGATGTAATCACGGGTGAATCTGAAGACTTTGGATTCATTATATGATTTGATCCAAACATAATCAAAATTTTATCCAAAATGAATAATTATTCTGAACATTATTCTATTAATGATTATGAATTTGGATAAAACTAATCCTTTACTGCCAATTGAAATTAATGATTATCCCAAACTCTTTGATTATGTTCTTACTGCACAGGGGTTGGTGTATTTTCAAACTTTGAAAAGAAATTACATTTTAGGAAAAGAAATGACTTTGGATGAATACAACAAACTCCGATTGATGTATGTGTATTATTCTACAGCAAATAGGAATATTGCAGAAGTACAAACATGGCAAGATGTCTGTATTACATTAGATGATAGAGGGATTTTTGAGAAAAATATGTATCAATCAAAAGAAGATTTAAAAAATAAATTTATGATAACAAAAAATCCCCGATATGCTCCTGGTCTTTACAGACTACATGTGGAATTTGTCAAAAATAACTCCAAGTAATTAATTTTAAGTTAAAAATCTCAAAATACAAGTTCAGAGAGATGGGTTATTTTATGTATATTTCAGAATAAGTATAAAAACAAAAAATTATTCGGAAGATAGATTAACCACATTTTGCTTTTGAAATTATTCATGGCAACTTTTAATGTAAATGTAACAATCGAAAACAAACCTGGAATCAGTGATCCTGAAGGTGAAACCATTCTAAATGATTTAGTTCTTAGAGGAAATTATGAATCTGTTTCAAAAATAAAATCTGCAAAAATGCTAAGATTTACAATTGAAGAAAACAGTAGAGAATCTGCACAATTAAAGGTCCAAGAAATTTGTGATGAAGTAAGAATTTACAATCCTTTAGTAAGTAAAGTCACATTTGATATATTTGATGCCTAAGCGATCTAAATTCTGATATAAAAAAACCCCCTTCTCTCAAGTCCAATTAAATATCTCTGAATTTAAAAATAATTGTGAAAGTAGGGGTCGTAGTTTTTCCAGGTAGCAATTGTGATCGTGATATGTTTCATGTTTTAACTGATGTTTTTCATCTTGATGCACAATACTATTGGCATGACAAAGGATTGCCTGAAAATATAGATGCAGTAATTCTTCCAGGTGGTTTTTCATATGGTGATAGGCTCAGGGCCGGTGTAATTGCTGCACATAGTCCTGTGATTAAAGATGTTCAAAAAATGTCTGAGAAAGGAATTCCAATTTTAGGAGTGTGTAATGGTTTTCAAATTCTTGTGGAATCTGGACTTCTTCCAGGTGTTTTGCTCAAAAATGATTCTCTAAATTTTATGTGTGAATGGACCAATCTAATTGTTGAAAATAACGAGACTCCATTCACCAATCAATTTGAATTAAATCAAAAAATCCCAATACCTATTGCAAACGGTGAAGGAAAATATTTTGCCGATGATGAAACTTTGAAAAATTTAAAGAAAAATAATCAAATCGTATTTCGTTATGGTGATGTAGTTAACGGTTCTTCAAATAGAATTGCAGGTGTGTGTAATGAAGATGGAAATGTAGTTGGAATGATGCCTCATCCAGAACGTGCAGTTGAATCTGAAATTAACCCCATAGATAACAAACCATCTTCTCTAATTTTTGAATCATTATTAGTAAAAATGGGTGTAAAAAATTGAGTTTAGAATCTCAAGAATTAGATGAACTAAAATCTAAAATTGGACGAGATCCTACTTCGACAGAATTACAAATTGTAGCTGCTGAATGGTCTGAACATTGTTCTTACAAATCATCAAAAAGACATCTCAAAATGTTACCTATGACTGGTCCTTTAGTTATAACTGAGAAAGGTTATGATTCTGGAGTTTTAGATGTTGGTGACGGGTATGTTGTAACTGCACACATTGAAAGTCATAACCATCCTTCTGCAGTTGAACCATATGGCGGGGCTGCAACTGGAGTTGGAGGAGTTATTCGTGATATTTTATCTACAGGAACAAGACCCATTGCATTGCTTGATGGATTACGTTTTGGAGATATTGAAAAAGACAAACAAGCAAAATGGCTTTTTAAAAATGCAGTTCGTGGAATTTCTGCATATGGTAATTGTTTAGGAATCCCAACAATTGGTGGTGAGGTTGAATTTGATGAATGTTACAAAAATTATGCGTTAGTTGATGTTGCAGCAGTTGGTTTTGGCAAAAAAGAAAATTTGATAAAAAATCATGCCCAAAAAGGTGATGTTGTAGTGTTGTTGGGTGGTGCAACTGGACGAGATGGCATTGGTGGTTCTCAGTTCGCATCTGATTCTTTAGAATCTGAAGACCGTTCAGCTATTCAAATCCCTGACCCTTTTATTGAAAAATTAATTATTGAAGCAATTCTTGAAGCAAGAACTCAAAAATTAATTCATGCTATGAAAGATCTTGGTGGCGGGGGATTATCATGTGCCGTATCCGAAACTGCTGAGTCTTTGGGTATTGGAATTGAAATGGATGTCAACAAAGTACACACAAGAGAATCTGATATGCACTCTGATGAAATAATGATTTCTGAATCCCAAGAGAGAATGTTGATTGTTACAAATCTTGAAAAATTAGAAAAATTAAAAATTATCTGTAAAAAATTCCGTATCGAATATTCTGTAATTGGACATGTGACATTTGATAATTTGATGCATGTAAAAAAAGGAGAAGAAACTATTGCAAAAATATCTACAGATATTGTAACAAATGCCACTTTACTTGACTTGCCTTCAAAAAAACCTGTATACCTAGAAACAATTGAACACGAAAAAGATTTCCCTCAAATCGATGATTATTCTGAAACTTTATTGAAACTATTATCCTCTCCAAATATTGCAAGTAAGATTTGGGTTTATGGTCAATATGATCATGAAGTTGGAATTAGAACTGTAATAAAACCAGGTGCTGATGCATCCGTTTTACGCTTGGATAATGGGAAATTCTTGTCCGTAAAAATTGATGGAAATCCAAAACACTGTTACATTAATCCTCGAGAAGGTGCAATTGGATGTTTTGAAGAAGCATGTAGAAATGTTGTATGTACTGGAGCAAAACCAATTGGAATGCTTGATCATCTTCAATTTGGAAATCCAAAAGACCCTGAAATATTTTGGACATTTTTAGAATCCCTAAAAGGATTAACTGATTTTGCAAAAGATTTTGATATCCCATGTGTTGGCGGCAAAGTAAGTTTGTATAACGAAACGCCATTAGGTTCGATAAAACCGACTCCTGTTATTGGTGTGTTAGGTCTAATTGATAAACATCCACAAATCTCTCAAAAAATATCTGTTGATGACTGTCTTGTAATTGTTGGTGATACAAAAAATGAATTGGGTGGTTCTGAATACTTTGAATATATTCACAAATTCATTGGTGACAAATGCCCAGTTGTGACTTTTGATGAATCAAAGAAAAACATGCAATCTATTCTTGAAATTATTGAAAACAAACTTGTAAAATCTGTACATGATTGTTCAAAAGGAGGATTGGCGGTAGCAGTTTCTGAACTTTGCATGACAAACAATATTGGGTGTTCTGTATTTTTGAATAAAGTTCCTGGAGAATCATTACCTGTTGATAAAATACTATTTTCTGAGAGCCATTCTCGATATCTTCTATCTGTTGAAAAAAATAATCTTGATGATCTAAAAACAATTCTTGAAAAAAATTACACATCATTTGAAATAATTGGGAATTTTGGTGGTAATTCTATTTTATTTTCAAATGATTCAAAACCTGTTATTGATCTGATGGTTGATAAAACACAAAAAACTTGGTTAAATTCGTTAGAGGGGTTGATTATGCATGCCTGAAGTTAAAGAAAATTGTGGAGTTGTTGGAATTTACAGTCTTTCTGGAAAGAATGTTGTTCCTATGGTTTTTGATGCATTACGTGCTTTGCAACATAGAGGACAAGAAGCTTGGGGCTTTGCTATCCCTAACAAGGCACCATTCAAACGAGTAGGATTAGTATCACACTCTTCATCTGAATTTAAAAAAATTGCCCAAGAATATTCATCTTCTTGTGTGATTGGTCATGTTAGATACTCTACAATGGGAACAAGTACTTTAGAAAATGCTCAACCCCTTAAAGTAAAAGATCTTTGTATTGCTCATAATGGAACTATTGCAAATGCTCAAGAATTATCTAATTTAGTTGGAGGTTGTTCTTTTACACCTCAAAATGCAAGTGATACTTTGGTTGCTGCAGAAAGATTAGTTTCTCTAATTTCTGAAAACGGAGAAATGGGAAAAGCATTATCCATTTTAAAAAATGAAATGGTTGGGTCTTATTGTTTTACATTTATTTCTGATGATAATTCTGTTTATGCAGCTCGTGATCCTAAAGGATTTCGTCCAATGGTTTTGGGCCATAAAGAATCTGATGATACATACATTGTAACTTCTGAATCTGCTGCTGTAACAGCAGTTGGTGCTACTCTTCAAAGAGATGTAGTTCCAGGTGAATTAATAAAATTAAGTAAATCCGGAATAGAAACTGAAATATTTTCCGATGATCAATCTCATGCACACTGTTCTTTTGAATTTACTTACTTTGCACATCCTTCAAGCAATATGGAAGGACGTAACATTTACGTCTCAAGAAAAAGAATTGGACAATTTATGGCAAAGAAATTTCCACTCAAAGATGCTGATTTGGTAATCCCTGTACCTGATTCGGCAAGACCTGCTGCATTAGGTTATGCTCAAGAACTTGGTATTTCATTTGATGAAGGTCTGCTTAAAGACAGATATAGCAAAAAAGGACCACTGCGTAGTTTCATTGAGCCACACCAAAGTGACCGTGTTGAGATTAACAGGTGGATTATCCCCATTAGTGAAATAATCAAAGACAGACATGTTGTAGTTATAGATGATAGTTTAGTTCGAGGCACTAGTTCTAGAGCAATAATTAAGGCTCTTCGTCGTGCTGGTGCCAAAAAAATTAGCATGTTAATCACATATCCTCAAATTAATTATCCTTGTTATGCAGGAATTGATTTTCCATCTCAGGAGGAACTTGCAACATTCACTGATGGTAAAGACATGACAAGTGAGGAAATAACTGAAATGGTTAGAAAAAATATTGGTGTTGACTTTTTAGGATATAATGATGCTCAAAATCTAGCTGATGCAGTGGGAATTCCAAAAGATTCTATGTGCTTTACATGTTCATCTGGAAATTATGAATCCCTTGGTATACAACCTGATTTTACTAAACGTGAACAAATTAAAGCAAAATAAGTTATCAAAAATTGTAAATTAGTTAATGGGTTTTTCTGATATTTTTTCTATAGTTTTGGAAATTATTGATTTTGTTTGAGAGTGGTTTCATCTTTAATTAATCAACCTTGAATTTGAACGGATTTTATATTATTACGAATTTGATTTGAGGACTTTTTCAATAATGCCAATTCTTTTTCATTTATGTTAATTTTTTGGATTTCAAAAACCCCCTCACTGTTAATTTTAACAGGAATTCCCATAGATACGTCCTTTATCCCCCATTCTCCTTTCAGAACTACTGCTGCAGGAATCTCCAATTCTTTTGAATTGATAATTGCATCAATTACATCATAAGTTTTTTTGGCAATGCCATATTGAGATCTACTCTTGTATTTTCTCAATTCCTTCCAATAATTCTTAACACTCTTAGTTATGAGATCAATTTCATGCTCATTTATCTTGGAAAGAAGAGGAGTGTTATTGATTAGTATATTTGAAAAAATTGGAACCATTGTATCTCCATGTTCCCCTAAAACCATTGTGTTGGAAATTGAAGATAATGGCACATTAAATTTTTCTGAAAGAAAATGATGAAATCTACTTGTATCTAAACTGGATGCAATTCCAATAACTTTGAATCTGTTTAATTGTGATTCTTTATGAAAAAAATATGTCAGTACATCAAGTGGATTTGAAACTATCAAAACTATTGCAGAAGGACAATATTGCTTAATCTTTTTTGCAATATCTCTTATCATATTTACCTGCAAATCTAAATTTTCTACTCTGCTTTTTAGATAAATACTGACACTTGAAGATATTACTACAATTTTTGAGCCTGATAATTTAGAATAATCATCAGTACCATGAATAGAAAATTGAGAAGTATCAGGAATTGAATTTACAATGTCTATTGATTCTCCAATTGCTTTTGTCTTTGTACGATTAATCAATAAAATATCATCTAATCCATTTGATGCACAAAGAAATGCAATCACTGCTCCAATTTTTCCAGCGCCAACTATTGAAATCATTTAATTATAATTGATTTATTTTACTATAAGAATAGGACACTTGATTTTTTGAGATACTCCATTGGCAACGCTTCCTAGGAGTAATTTATCAAACCCAGTTCTTCCATGAGACTGCCTTGCCATGTGAATTGCAGTCTCAAGCCCACGAAAAGAGTTAGCTGAACCATCTAAAGGCACAAGTATACTTTTTATTTTAATTCCCACATAAATAATAAAATCATTTTAAGGTTTAAAGACTATAATCGATTATCTTCATTGATTTTTAATATGGTCTATCCCTTAGTTGATGGCAATCACACAAACAACCTTTCTGGCATTTTATTCGTTTACAGTCTGAACATATTTTTTTATTCCAATATGGGGAAGTATTCATGTTAGTACCTCGTAGTAATTGGATCTGCATGAGACACCACTTTAATTGCAAAATCTCTATCCGTAATAATTCCTACAGGAGTATTGTACTCCATTACAATTCCTGCACCAACTTTTGTATCTTCCATCATTTTAACAGCATCGTTTACAGTTATTGATACATCGACAGAAATTACAGATTTATTCATAACATTTGCAATTGTCATAGTTTTTGCATTATTCAATTATTGTATTATTATACATAATTAGATATTTCACAACCCATTAAGAATATCATAGATGAGAATCAATATGGGCAATCATAATCTACTTTAAATGAAAAATTAACATATTATATTTATGTCAATTATGACTAAAAAAATTCTAATTCCACTTGATGGTTCAAAAAATTCAATCAGAGGATTAGATATGGCAATTCATATTGCAAGGCAGTCTCATGGAACAATTACTGCTTTAGTAGTAAGATCCGTACCTGGAATCTATGCAATTCATCCTATGGGATTTTTAGATTTTGATTCCATGAAAGAAGTAAAAAAAATAATAGATAATGCAAAATTACGTGCAGCAAAAAAAGGAATCAAATTGGTTGGAAAAGCATTAACGGGAGATCCAGGATATGATATTGCAAGATTTTCTAATGCAAAAAAAAATGCAGTGGATATGATTGTAATTGGAGCTAGGGGTAGAAGTGCAGTTAAAGAGATATTCTTAGGAAGTGTTTCAAATTATGTTCTTCATAAATCAAAAAAACCAGTTTTAATTGTAAAGTGAGAACTTGGAATTAATTCTCCACTTCATTCATTTCAATTTCCTTATTGCAATGAGGGCAAAACATTTTTTCATATTGTAATTCATATGATTCAGCTAGTCTTTCAGACATTAATGCATTACAAATATCCCAAGGAGTGATCGAAATATCTTTGTAAATAACATAAGGGTGTTCCATTTGATACATTTTTTCACAAAGGTGATTCAATGTTAGATCTTTTTTTACTGTTTCAATATCTTCTAATTTAATTTGATTCACAGGAATCTCCAAAAAATCTTCCACACCAGGATGAAATTTTAGTAGTTTTGAGATCTCTTTGAGAATTATTCTATCACTGATGTATTGATTGGAATATTCCAAGACTAGTTTACGAGTTTTATTCTCAAACATCAAATCAATTATTTCACCCAATGTATTATCTGGTTGAAAAGTAACGATATTCTTTTTTGGCATTGATGAAATTCTGGTATTTGTTTTACATCTAATACCCACATCCAATAATTTTCTTGCAGAGATAGGAGAATACCCTTGAAATGAATTTGGAATAATTGCAAAAGCACGTCTAGACTTTGCCCATTTCTCCATCAAATCCCCAAAAAGCATTGTTTTATCTGTCACAAGAAAGTTTTTTAACATGATTTCCTTGACTTTTGTTTCATACTGAGCATCGCGTGTTGGATTTATTCTTAAATGATTTAGCAGATCATAACCTCCAATAATCCCAACGGGCTCAAGATCATTGTTTCTAATTACAATTGAATCTGTAACTGATTCAAGATATTGTACACACATTTCAGTTGCCACATGTATTTCACGTTCTTCATTAAGATAGGTACATGTGGTATCAGTTAGAGTGTCAGAAAATATTTCTTCTAAAGATTGTTCAGAAATATCATATTTTGGAGGTGTTGCCCATGGCCTCAATAAATAATATATGCATTAATTACATTTCAAAAGATTTTTGATTACTAGTTTTGATAATGAGTATTTGTAGATTTATGGTATGAAATCTATAATATACAATGTCACAAGAGATTCCAATTTTAGAAAAAACTTTGGGAGAGTTATTGCCAGACACGTTAACTTTTTCTCTTTGTATTCACATAGACAAAGGTGAAAAAGTATGGGTAGTTGCAGGAATGCTTGCACAATATTTAGAATCTGTGACTGATTCAGTAATTGTAAGAGAACATGAAAAACCAATTGGATTGATTGGAGGAAAAAATATTCTTGAAAACTTGTTGAAAAATCCAACTCAGAGTTTATTTTATGATTGTAAAGTAGAAGACATCATGGGTCCTGTTCCTGTAATTGTTTCGAAGAATACAAAATTTAAAGAATTGATGAGTTATTGGAAAGAAAACCGTCTAGCATATGCAGTTATTCCCAATGAATGGGGATTCTATTCAGCAATTTCTGCTCAAAAAATTTTAGAAATTGGTATGCGATGTAAAACAAATATTTCAATTCAGGATTTACCTAAAAAACAACCAATTACTTTCAAAAAAGGAGATACGTTTGGTTCTGTAATTAATTCCATGTTTGAGAATAAAACTCGTAAAATATTACTTGAGCATTCAAACAAATACATCAGTGATCGTCTAATTATAGATACGATCTCAGAAAAAATGGAATGTCTCAAAAAAACAGATGATTTTCTTAATGAGTCAATAGATATCGATACCTTGGAAAAAGCTAGAATAATTCCTCAGGATTTGAAGATTAATGAATTATCTGCAATGATGTATGACATGGAGCATCCTTATGTTATTTACAAAGACTGGATAGTGACATCTTGGGATATTTGTAATATTTTGATGTCTCCTGAAATTACTGAATACAAGGTAAAATAAAATTAAATTTTAAACTCTAATTTTGTAGTATGATTTTGAAAGTATTCTTGAATTGTTTTGATAGTATGTGTCTCCTTATGTTTACTCATTACAGCACTCATGATTTTTTCAATATATTTCCCTAGAATCTCAATTCTTTCATTTGCAATATTATGGGGGATTAATGATAATTTTTTTTGATAATCCAATCTGACTTTAACTAATTCAGCACGTTTTACCTCTTCTAAGATATGGTCCATTAAATCAATACCCTTAGCCCTGAGTCTCTTACCGTCATCCATCATCAAAGTAGGAAGTTGTTTTAGACGATTCAATTCTATTTTCTGATTTGCCTCAAGTGTATTCATCATTGAAAGAAAATTATATTCACTTTGTGCTGTGTCTTTTCTTTTGTATAAAATCTTGTTTGAATTTGGTTTAACTTGAAGATGATCTATCTCAACTAATCTTTTAAGAGCTTGACTAATTGCAGATTTGTCTCCCCCGACTTTTCTTACAATATCATTGGTATGTCGCCAATTGGAAGTTAATTCTAAGATTCTATCATCATATTTAGTCGTCAATATCGGTTTGGTTAACAAAACCATTAGTTAAATCGGTTTACTCTTTAAAGATACAAAAATAATAGAAAAAAGCAATTCTGCTTTTTAGTTTGGTATGCAGGATTCACAATAAACTAATCCTGCATCTATGTGTAAAATTACCTCGTGGCCTGAGGAAAAACATTTGTGACAAAGACCTATCATGGAATGATTCTCCATAATACCGATTCAAAGAATCAGGTCAAGTTTTGTATCGATCTAAGATAAAAAATTGAGAAATTGATCTCAAATTACTTCACTAATTGAGAAAACATACGATGCTTAATCAATAAAACCAGAATTAAGGAATGATAATCAATTAAAGTAAAATAATTGGAAATTATTTTAAAGAAGTTAAATTCGCTTGATAACAATGCGAGCAATCTGGAACGGTACTATAATTGCAGAAAGTAATGATACTGTTGTTGTTGAAGGAAATCATTATTTCCCATTTGACTCAATTAAGGCAGAATTCTTTACTAAAACTGACTTGACTACTTTTTGTGGTTGGAAGGGAATGGCAAATTACTATTCAGTTACTATTGATGGAAAAATAAACAAAGATTGTGCATGGTATTATGAAACACCTAATGACGCTGCATCTAAGATAAAGGGAATGGTGGCCTTTTGGAATGGCGTTGATGTAGAATAATATCAGTTTAGATAATTATCATCAAAACACAAAGCAATATGTTTTAATTTTTTAGTCTTTGACAATTTAAAATGCTCATCCGTTTTTGAAAGCCAAAAATTGAGTTTTTTACTGATTGAATCCAATGCACATAAAATAAATTAATTTTAGAAATATGTGCCGAATAAATCTAAGTCACTTTGATCGATACTAATGTTGACTTTTACTATAATAAATGCTCAAACCGAAATTAAGAATAAGGATTCATTGACATGAAAAATTCAATAATTAAATTAATTTCTCAAGTATTTTGGTGATATCTAAATACAAATATCATATTTGATAATATGATTCTGTTTTTAATAGGTAGTTTATTTTTTAGTTAATTGGAAGCTTGATCTACCATTTAATTGAAATAGAATTCATTGGATTGTTGTAAACTCCTGCTACATGTCGTAAATACTCAGGCTTCCACATATTTTCTAACTTAACAAAATGTCATGTTTCAAAAATTAATCTTAATAATTATAAAATGATATTTAATCGATGAATCACTACTCCATGATTATCGGTCTGGGTGTTGGCGTAATTGTTGTTATGGTCATAATTTTTGGAATGGATATTCTAAAACTTTCAATATCTACACAAGAATATGATCTCTTTGTAGATCCTATTTTAGATAAACAAAGTATGTTTGTGATGGGGAGAGTAACAATTCAAAATATTGGTTCTCAACCTCTAACCAACATTCATGTAAATTTTGGTGCAGGTGACACTCTAGATCTTAAAATTCTTGCAATTGGCCAAAAAATTATTGTGTCTCCCCCTCCTGACAACCCAATGGAATTTGTCATGATTTCTGCTGATCATGATGTCTTTGTTAGTAAATCTTATCGAGAAATGCCAAAAATGGTTGGCATGATGGGTTCTTGAACTTCACTTCAGTTAGTATTGTTTAAAAAATTTCAAAAAGTACTTTTCAATTTAATAATTTTGCTTTTTTATAATGGCGAGTCAAACAATTTTTGTAATTTTTTCCTCAGCAGTTAAATTCTATCAAAATATTCAATAATTGTTTGGAGTTTATTACAAGTGGCAAGGTAAAGGATCTTTTTAATGTGGATGAAAGTTCAATTCTTTTCAAATTTTCTGATAGAGTTTCAGCATATGATGTAAAGTTTAAACAAGATATTCCTCAAAAGGGTAAAGTTCTGTGCAGTTTTGCAGAATTTTGGTTTAATGAATTAGACATACCAAACCATTTCATTGAAAAAAAATCAGATACTGAAATTCTTGTAAAAAAAATGAAGATGTTGCCTATCGAATGTGTAGTTCGAGGGTACTTTTATGGAAGTTTGATTAACAGATGGAAAAAAGGTGAAGTTAAAGTTCCTGAAGGTACTGACACCACAATGGCTGCAAAATTACCTTACCCGATATTTGATCCTACTACAAAATCTGAACATGATATCCCAATTGATAAAACTAAAGCATTAGAGATGAACCTAGTTACTGAAGAACAATTCAATTGGCTAGAAAAAACATCTATTGAAATTTACAAAAAAATGGCAAGCATTGCAGATAATGTTGGATTCATTTTAGCTGATTTAAAATTAGAATTTGGTATTTTAGATGGAAAAATCACCTTGGGTGACTCTATTGGTCCCGATGAATACCGTTTATGGCCTAAAGATTCTTTTGAAGTAGGTAAAATTCAAGAAGCATATGACAAACAATTGTTACGTGATTGGCTAACTGCAAATGGATACCAAAAACAATTTGATGAATATCGTGACAATGGTAAAGAACCAATTGCTCCACTCATACCATCTGAAATTATTTCAAAAATGACTCAACGATATGTTACTGCATATGAAAAATTATCTGGAAAATCTCTCTAATTCCCATAATTCATTAATTATTGACTAGAAATTCGATTTCAACTTCAATTCATTCTTTTATGATATGCAAAATCATGCCCTGATGCCACTTTTGAGGACCTATCTTTTCAAAAAAAGGATTTTTTGATATTTTATCATATTTTTCAAACCACTATCATAATTATTTTGTTACTATGATATTTCTAGTAATAATACTGATATTATTGGTTATACTATGATATTTTTAGTATTAATTAATATAATTTTAATAGCACTATGATATTTTTAGAAACAAAAATAAATTAATGCTATTAGACAAAAAAATATGATACAAGGATCTTTTAGATCACATTTGAAGGTAGATTTAGTATGTCAACATTATTAGAAAAACCAATTAAAGTAAATCGTATTGTTACGACAAGTATTGAACATGCACGTGCAATTGAAGACCCTGCACGAGCAAAAATTGTGGAAATTTTATACCGTCAATCACTATCTGCTGATCAGATATGCTCTGCTTTGACAAAGGCAGGATACAAAAAAGCATTAACTACAGTAAGACATCATTTAGACATTCTAAAAGTTTCTGGATTAATTGAAATTGTTAAAATCAATGAATCTCGAGGTGCAATTACAAAATTCTATAGCACATCTACAAAACTATTGGGTTTTAAAACTCCTGAAGATTTTGATTCAAAATATTCTGAAATAATTGACAACACCACTGCAAAAATTGAAAAAATCCTGAAAGGCATATCTCCAAAAACTACTAAATCAAAGGGGAAAAAATCTGAAGGATATTCGCAATATTTGTTAATGGAAATTATGAACAGAGCCATGACTAACATATTTGAAAATTCTGAAAAAAAATAATGGATAATAAAGTAATCAAGTTATTTTCTGGAAAAAATCTCGTCTTTATTGCAACAGTGATGAAAGATGGGGCCCCTCAAGTTTCCCCTGTTTGGGCAAATTATGAAGATGGACATGTATTAGTAAATACTGCCGAAGGCAGGGTTAAACATAGAAATATTTTACATGATCCACGTGTCGCTGTTTCTGTTGTTTCAAATGACAATCCTCTTGATATGACCACAATTCGTGGAACCGTTGAAGAGATACTACATGATTATGATTATGCCCATGCTGATAAACTAACACAACAATACATGAATCGAGAACACTACCCGTTTAAGCGTGAAAATGAAAAAAGAATTATTTTGAAAATTAAACCTAATCGTGTATTTGTTTTACCTGAATTGAAGATGAGTGAATGATTTTATTTATTTCTAAATTCGAATTTAGAAATATTAAAAACATTGTATAGTGATTCTGAAAAAAGGACGAATAGACAGTACTAACGACGTTTAGCTGCTGTCTTTCTCTTTGGAGCTGCTTTTCTCTTTGGAGCTGCTTTTCTCTTTGGAGCTGCTTTTCTCTTTGGAGCTGCTTTTCTCTTTGGAGCTGCTTTTCTCTTTGGAGCTGCTTTTCTCTTTGGAGCTGCTTTTCTCTTTGGAGCTGCTTTTCTCTTTGGAGCTGCTTTTCTCTTTGGAGCTGCTTTTTTAGCTGCTGCATTTCGCTTTCTAGTAGCTGCTGCTTTTTTAGCTGCTGCATTTCGCTTTCTAGTAGCTGCTGCTTTTTTAGCTGCTGCATTTCGCTTTCTAGTAGCTGCTGCTTTTTTAGCTGCTGCGCTTTTATTGGCTTTAGATTTTGCCATATCTGTTTTGAAGAATCATGTGTGTTATATTGTAAAAGTCACACAATACTATGCAAATAACGGAATAATTTGACACTTTTTTAACTTTTTTAAATTTTTCAATCAACAGTTTGTCAGACAAACTAGTGCAGTATCCACTGTTGATTGCTCTTTTTGTGGTCTTATGATAATTTTGTATTGGATCTCTTCATCATATGGGATATCAAATTGTGTTGTTCTTTCAATTGGTTTACCTGGGTCTAATCCTTCATAGAGTAAGTCTTTTGCAGAAAACTCCCCGAAATGTGCTTCATGTTTCTGTTCTTTTTCGTCGACGATGTAGAACTGTCCTCCTGAAACTACCGTCTTCTCTTCAGTGATATTTTTTGCAGTAATACCAATCATGACAAATGTATTTTCTGGAGTATTTTCTTCATTTCCCTCATGCGTTCCTTCAAAAGTTATAACATATTCAACTGGGCCAACAGTGACTGTTTCTCCTACATCTGCTGTGATGTAGTTCGTTTGATACAGAGTATACGTATACATCCCTGCACTCATTGTTACAATAACTGCAACAATTACAATTACAACTCCAAAGTTTGCCATAATTTTCCTAAATTTTTTTGGTATATAGTTGCAACGTAAAATAAAAAAGATCAGATTTAGTAAAAATTTACCAATAATTATTGCTCTTTTTGGTCATTTTTGAGGGGTTTAACATCTAGGCATGATACCAAAAGATGTCATATGTTTATCTGGGACATCTGGGTGGTTTGATGGTTGCCTTTCCTATCTAGGCACGAGTGTTCAACCCCCCCCAAAAACACCTGATTGTGATAATTTTGTATTGTGCCTATTTGGATAAAATATGGAGGGGGGTTTAACGCCTAGGCATAATTTCAGAAAACACTCATTTTTTATCTAATTATAGAGAAATCAAAAAATTGGGTTATTTTGATAGTTTTACACTACTCTGAAATTCTCAATGATGGAATATTGGATGAAAAAGGGGGGTGTTTTGACCAATTGAAATGATGAATCTGTTCTTTGTTGTTTTTTCTAGAATGTTTTTAGTAAAAATCTTGATGTTTTTTCATGCATTTCTGATACCTTATCCATTGCATCAAAAACTGTTTGTTGATTGATATTTTCTTTATCGTCTAATACCACATATACTGAAACTTTTTGTTTTCCATCTTCCGTGATGACTTTATTGATTGCTTGAATTGAATTACAAAAATCTGTAACTTTTTGTTCAAATTTATTTTTCTCATTATCATTGAATCCTAAATATCTTGAAATTTGACTATTTTTCATTACTACTTTTGCACCAATAACCAAAATCCCTTCTTGTGATTTTGGTTCAAAAATATCTACTGGTATTCCGTATTGACCTGCATGTTTTACTAGAATCTGAAAAGAGTTTTCTGGATTTTTTATTTCTTCAAATGATGATCCTTCGTGAACCATCCATCTTTCTACATTATCTCTCATTCTACTCATTATGATATTATTCTTAATCTAGTACTATATGATTCTAAATTTAATGACCACAGGTCTAAATTTCCAATATTTCTAAATTCGAATTTAGAAATATCTGTTATCTTTACCTGTAAACACAATATTTCAAATATTTACATTAAATCCTGAATCAAAATCTGGAATTGATGAGGCGATGAAAATATTGAGAAGAATCCCTATAACCATCATTATTAATCCTAAATACAAACAATTTCTTGCTTTCCGTGGATCATCACGACGTATAATAAAAAACGCAATAATTCCCCCAATCATTCCAAAAAATATTGGTAGCAATAACCATCCACTACTTCTAGGTTTTTCTGGATATGACATGACTTTATACAGTTATTTCGTATTAGCCGTTTTTTTATGTAACTGTGTAATTTCAATTTCTACGGTTTCTAGTGGATCTTCCACCTGGTTACGCTTAATTGAAAACATTTTTGGTTTTTCAAAGTCATCTGTACAGTCAGGACATGCATAAACTAGCACTCTATGCTCATTTGGAGCTTTTGGGTTAGATAATCTTGGATAATATACTAATCTGGCACTGCAATCCACACAATACCTATTGGCTCTTCTAGTTCTGACCAATGTAATCCCCCTGCATCATTATAGATATGCGATCATCTATTAGATCTAAGTTGTCTAATAGTGTCAACCAATTACTTTCAACCGATCAATATTTCTAAATTCGAGTTTAGAAACATATTTTGTTACTCTTCTACATGTAATCACATTTATGAAAAATTAATGTTTCATTATTCGAATTTAGAAAGAAGCGCCGCCCATCAGACTTGAACTGACGACCGTCCGATTAACAGTCGGATGCTCTACCACGCTGAGCTAGGGCGGCAACAAATTTGTAACTCGATAAAAGTGATTTAATCCTTGCTACTGTTATAAAATAGACAAAAATCTTAATGCCTGTTAATTAAATTTAGCAAAAAATTCTTTAATTTCTTTAGAACGACTTTCAACTAATCCTACAATTTCTAAATGCTCATCTGATGTAGGGTCTCTCTTCTGTGAATATTGAAATGCACTAAGTATTGAACCCACTAGTTCTCCTACAAAAAACCCACATAGAAAATCTCCAACATTTTCACAATTCCATATGTCTCCGACTGTTGGCGACACTCCTGCTGATTTGTATGCTTCAAGAGTTTGGTCTATGAATTCAGTTGTTGTTTTCACAAATTCTGGATCGATGTTCATTAGTTAACTTTAAGATTTTATTTTTCTAAGCCTTTTTTCTTATCAAAAACATAGATACCATCAAGGAAAACTCTATGATCTTTATTTTTTACTTTTGTTTTTAATTCAATATTTGCAGCAGTTTGTGTAATGTCTGTCCACACTTCTCCGGTAAGAATGACGTCTTCTCCTTTTGGAGTTACTTTGGTGTTGCCAACAACTTTGGTTTTTCTTGGAGCTCTTTCTCCCTGGAAGTTTTCAATTAGAATATCTTTACCATCTACTTTGACTGTGATTGGAAAGTGTGCAAAAACGACTTTCATTTTAATTGTATATCCTACAATTAATCCTTCACAGATGTTTCTGATAATTGATCTGGCGGTGTGTAAAATAGCATAATCTCTTTTTTTATCCCCTATTGCTTTCAGCAAAATTTTGTCCTCTGAAATCTCAATGTTTACTGGAATAGTACGAAAACTTTTGAATGTTTTACCTAATGGCCCTTCAAATGATAACATGTGTTTTTTTTGAGTTACTTTGACCCCTTCTGGAATATCTACCTGATCTTGGAATTTTTCAAGTTGATTAGTAGACATATCCGATTAAAAATCCTCCAATTCCTTTTTGTACTGCTTCGTGATGTGACATTACACCTTGATTTGTTGTTACTAGTAACATTCCTCTATCATATGCTGGCAAGTATTGTTGTTCCCAACTATTGTACTCGTCAGTTTTTACTTTGAATCTTGGTGAAATTGCTCCACATTTTGTGATTTTTGCCAATAATTTAATCTTGAATTTTCCTCCTCTTTTATCATCAATATGTTCAAACTCTCCAATGTATCCATCTTTTTGAAGAGTTTTGAGAACCTCAATCCCTAATTTCGATGTTGGGAGAATTATACAATCTCCTTTTCTTCTTGTTTCATTATTGTAGAGTGTGACAAATAAGTTTGCTAAAATATTAGTTGCTGGCATATTATATCATCGATTTTTCCTGAACCCTAAAGATGTTGCTACTTCTCTGAAGCATCGTCTACATAACATTAAATCATATTTTTGAATAACTGCGGTATAATCTCCACACCTTTTACACCATCTTGAACCTCTACCAAAGTCATGTTTTTTTCTTCCTGTAAATTCATAGGATCTATCTTTTGCCATTATGCTACTGTCACTCCAAATTCTTTTGTAAGATAATCCTTTGCTTCTTGACTTGTAATTACATGTGTTTTTCCAACACTTGCTTTGTGTTTACTTCTTGTTCTAACTCCATAACCTGGTCTAGATAATGTAATAGAAATTCCAAGACCTAAAATTCCAATTGATGGCTCATACTTTACATCTGGAATGTCTATGTGTTCTTTAATTCCAAATGAATAATTTCCAAAATTATCAAATGATTTTCCATTAACAGTATTTCCTTTTGCTTCTAAGAGTCTTTTTAGTAATGCAACTGCATCGTCACCTCTAACTGTGACTGCTACTCCTATTGGTTCACCTTTTCTAACACCCCAATCTCTTTGTGTTTCTTTAGCAAGACGTGCAGATGGTTTTTTACCTGAAATTTGTTCTAATGCTCTTTTTGCAATTTCAATAATATCTCCAGATTTGCCTAAACCCATGTTTAGAACTACTTTTTCTAAGTAGATTTTTTTCATTGAAGATTCTGTTGTTTGAGACATATGATCACTTTATTTGAATAATTGGCTCCTCTTTGCCTATTGTCATAATAATATCTGCAGGAATCTCAATCTTTCTGTCTCCTAATGACAAAATAATTCTCTTTGGAAGAATGAATGTTCCTTCTTCTACAGTTTCAATTTTACCTATTTGTCCTGAGTTGATCCCACGTGTTACTAAACCATGAGAGCCTGCTTCTAATTTGATTACTTCGATAATTTTACCTTCTGGAATTTGAATCAAACATGTATCACCCACACTTACTTTTGTATCTGAAATTATTGAACGACCATCATGAAAACCTATTTGCATTTTACCCTTGTTAATTGTAGTTTTACTTACAACAGTTACAAGTTTTTTAGTTTTTTCTGACTCTTGAATTTTAATTGGTTTTAGAATTTTACCTTCTGTTGGAACTAGACGATAAACATCTGAAACATTTTCTAATTCTACAACATCCATCAATCCAATTGAATGATGAAGTGATTTTCTTACTACACCGTCAATTTTTACTTTGCCTGAATAAATTGAAGTTTTTGCTTCTCTGAGACTTGTAACTATCTTTAACGTGTCTCTTAGAAATACTGCTGTAGGAATTGAATAACTCTTTTTGTGTGAACCTGGTTTTACTGTGATAACAAATCGTTTATCTTTTCTTGTAATACCCCAGAACAGTGGAGCCATTTGACGTTTGAGTTTCTTACTACCTGCAATACTTACCATTAATTCTCATCTTCCTTTTTTTCGATTTTCTTTACTCCTTTTGTTTCTTTAGGAGCTACTTTTTGTTTTGTTTCTTTAGGAGCTACTTTTTGTTTTGTTTCTTTAGGAGCTACTTTTTGTTTTGTTTCTTTAGGAGCTACTTTTTGTTTTGTTTCTTTAGGAGCTACTTGTTTTGTTTCTTTAGGTTGTTTTCTT
>Ga0207992_1000071_pt1 | contig 61880 bp, 64 predicted proteins | sample ETN02SmetaG_FD_185788 | JGI IMG/M metagenome (GOLD analysis project Ga0207992, IMG submission 185788) | Marine microbial and viral communities from oxygen minimum zone, Eastern Pacific Ocean - ETNP2014F10-02SV255 (SPAdes) (version 2) | ecosystem: Environmental > Aquatic > Marine > Oceanic ...
TTGAACCTGCGATCTTCGCCATGTCAAGGCGACGTCATAACCCCTAGACCACGAGCCCGGCCCTCCTTCGAATTGCCATTCACTCAAGAATCATTCTGAACAGCTATGATACAATCTTGGAGATGCGGCCACCACATCCCTGGTTGGAACATTCTCCTGCAACTCGTGTTCTGCCATTGCTCATCACGATCTCCTTAGGCCCATTGATAGAAACGTATGTTTTGCATTTCATACAGAACCCACTGTATTCCAGAGTCATACCCTCTCCACTAGACTCATGTCTTCAACATTTCACATTTAGTAGGGGGTTTTATGCAAATTATACACTTTTCTCAATAAACGCAGTACTGCGCCTCATCTTAGCATTTTCCAGTGTAATCTATTTCTGATAACGTAGGTTATCGGTCCCAAAACCAGCGTATTTTTCACACATTTTGCCATTGAACTTAGGATGATAGCTAATTTCTATAGATTATTGAGAAACTTAAAACATTGAATAAAATTTACAAATCATAACTAGTAGAATCAGTACGCATTATTAGAATTTACAATATCTCCATTTTTGAAAGTATACCTGATCGGGGATGTCCCCGGCGTTTGGCACCATGAGTCAGCAGATGGTGACCATAGAATATTCAAGTCAGCAATCAGCCCTTCTGAAATAACACCTCTAACTTCCCCAGTATCTTGGAACATTGTCGTTGCTGGGTTCCTGGTTACTGCGGCGAGAGCAGTAATGGGGTCAATTCCAATTCTGTGACTTACTAAGCTCCCTATCAAAGGGAGAGATGTAATTGGGCAATTTGGATTGAAATCAGTAGCAAGTGAGAATGGCCAATCCTCTTCGATACATTTCATAATTGGAAGATCGAGACTCTTTCCTAAGACATATGGGGTCCCCGGAAGAAATGTCTGCACTGTGCCAGATTCAGCAGCACTAATTCTGGCATCATCATTAGAGCAGGCTACATGGTCCGCGCTAACGGATCCTAGCTCAGATGCTAATTGTAGCCCGCCGCCATCAACAAACTCATCAACATGGAGTCTCGATTCCAGGCCAAAAGACTTCGATGCGGCCACTATTTCTTCAGTTTGTTCATTTGTGAACCAACCTTCTTCACAAAAAACATCTACCCATTTCGCCAAGGACAACTCAGAAATAACTGGCAATTGATCAGTGATGAGGTGTTCAACATACTCACTCCTAGTCATCTCTTTTGGGAAGTCATGCGCTCCTAACCAAGTGGCGCGAACATCACAAGGGGAAGATCTTTCAATTACAGAAATTACTTCCAGTAGTTTAACTTCAGAGTCCAAATCTAATCCATAACCGCTCTTTGCCTCCATCGAGGTAGTTCCGTTTTTCAACGCTGAATCCAATCGTCTGAGGCCACTTTCGACAAGTTGCTCTTGCGGTGCGCTTCTAGTACTATTGACGGTCTTCATTATCCCGCCCCCAATTTGTGAAATTTCTTTGTATGACTTGCCTGAATTTCTCATGGCCAGTTCATTTGACCTATCGCCAGACCATACTAGATGCGTATGACTGTCAACGAAACCGGGTACGACTGACATTCCTCCGACATCAACTACCTTCGTCCGCCCATTCTCACTCTTTGTTGGGTACCACGGCGCAAACTCTGCAACTATCTCTTGCATTGGACTAATCTCCAGAATCTTGCCTGAATCAATAAGAATTCCCATTCCCGGGGGGAAAATCAGGGACTCCCGATCAACCATCCTATCTCCAGATAGAGGGAATTCGTCATCCCCTGTAGAAAGATGTGCAACTTCGCCACAGTTGTACAGCAGGGTCCTCATGATGTCTGGAGATTCCGATAGTTGAAAGAACTCGCGCTCATGGGGGACCTCATGGGAGGCATTATCCTAGGAATTGAAAGTACGGCTCACACCTTCTCATTTGGTAGTGTTAGTACCGACGGTGAGCTTTTTCCGTCTTTTTCATCACTATTCCGACCAGAAGAGGGGGGGATACACCCCCGGGAAGCCGCTGACCACCACTCTGAGTCAACATCCGAATTACTCAATAAGTTCTCAAGCAGTGGGGATTTTTCTTGGGATTCGATTGTTGCAGTAGCATTTAGCCAAGGCCCTGGACTAGGTCCATGCCTCCGTGTCGGAGCCTCTGTAGCTAGAACTCTTGCAACTAGGCTTTCAGTACCACTTCTCGGCGTAAATCATTGTGTTGCACATATAGAAGTCGGAAGGAACCAGACAGGCTGCATCGATCCAGTTTTACTCTATGTTAGCGGAGGTAACACTCAGGTAATAGCAAGAGCAGGGGGGAGATATCGTGTTCTTGGTGAGACATTGGATATCGGAATAGGAAACATGTTGGATAAGTTTGCAAGGAATCAGGGTATGCCCTTTCCGGGTGGTCCGAAAATCGAACAATTAGCGCTGGAGCATTCGAAGAATGGGATGCAATCCCTCGTCGAGGCGTATTTGCCGTATGGTGTTCATGGCATGGATTTAGCATTCTCGGGAATGCTTACTTCTGCTACTCGGAAGATTGCCGATGGATTATCACTAGAGCAGGTGTGTTGGTCGCTACAGGAGCATTCGTTTGCCGCATGTGTCGAAGTTGCAGAAAGGGCCTTGGCACATACGGGAAAAACTGAATTATTACTCGGTGGAGGTGTTGCATGTAATGATAGACTCAGAGAAATGAGCAAAATTATGTGCGATGAGAGGGGCGCCAATTGTTTCTGGCCAGAGAAGCCATTCTGTATTGACAATGGAACAATGATTGCAGAGCTAGGTAGGAGAATGCTTGAATGCGGGATAGAAACACAGATCATGGATAGCGCTATCGATCCATCACTCAGAACCGACAACACTGCTGTGGTGTGGGAATAAAAATAACGAACTCTTATGAGAGTCAGTCCGGCCGGAAGTTTGAGGATTGATTGGACAGTGCAGAGGAGACGTAGGAAGAAGGCTGCCCCAAAGAATATTTTCGGGGCCGACCACAAAATCACTCAGAAGTCAAAAACAACTAACTCATCCAAACCAAAGACCCCTAGAGTGAGGTCTCAGATAGCCCCCCCACCATCAGTTCCCGGTGCCAAGCCGAAGGAAGAGAAAGTAATTACACCAGAAAAGCCCCTCATAGAAGTCATTACTGAAACCGAAGACAAAACACCTTCCGTTGCTGAGGAGCCACTCATCGAAGAGCCACAATCTGTGGAAACTCCGCAAACAAACCTTGAAGAGAAACAAGATGTGGATATATTACAGGATCAGGTTCTAGGCGATAACTCAAGGAAAGATATAGGCCTCGGAAAGAAACCAGTTCAACAATCCGGAGAAACCCCTAATGAGGATATACAGGGCACGAGTCTGAAGGCTAGACAGATTATTCAGGATAGTATGATCAAAGCTTCCATTGCGGTAGAAGAAGCAAAAACACTGAAGAAGACTCAAGCAAAGCCAAAAACTACCAGAGAACCCGCAAAGAAGCCACAGAGGAAGTTCAGAAACAAGACCTCATCGTATCAACCAGCAAATAGAGCACGGAGACTGGATAGAAGTAGACATATGGAATATAAGTACGAAATGCGAGGACTCCTATCGGAGATTGGAATTGACGAAGAGCATCGTTCCAACCTCCTTGCCACTATTTGGGCTCGGGGCGAAAGGCAAACTACGAATGAGGCCAAGGAATTCCTATCGGAGAAACTTAACGAGGGAATAATCGACGAAGATCAAATGTCTTCTCTGGAAAAGATCGTCGATGGATACACCGTCCGAAGGTGAAAACTGAGAATGTTCATGGGTCGAAACCCTCTGGGCATAACGTGGTGGAAACGATAGACAGCACCGATGATCCATCTAATAATTCCCCGGGGATGCCTCCATATCGTCGGGGCATTCATCCAGGAATGTATACGGACAGACTTTGGACAATGCGGCAGTATGCTGGTTTTTCATCCCCTAGTAACACAAACAAGCGTTTCAAAAGGTTACTAGATAGCGGTCAGACAGGAATCTCGATAGCATTTGATCTTCCCACTCAACTAGGCCTCGATTCAGATGACGACCTTTCCTCGGGTGAGGTTGGTAAGGTGGGCGTCTCAATTGACTCCATCCACGATATGAGGGAGTTGTTTTCTGGGATTGATATGGGTTCTATCTCCACATCAATGACAATCAATGCTCCAGCAACAACTCTACTTGCGTTATATGTCGCTGTTGCTGAAGAGCAAGGAATAGCTATAGATAAGTTATCTGGAACAGTCCAGAATGACATTCTGAAGGAGTACATTTCCAGAGGGCTATACATCTTCCCTCCCGAACCATCCATTCGATTGACTACCGATCTCATGTCTTGGTGCAATAGGAACGCTCCAAGATGGAATACAATTTCAATAAGTGGATATCACATGAGGGAAGCCGGTTGCACAGCTTCGCAGGAAATCGCACTCACATTGGCAAATGCAATTTTCTATTCGCGGAAGGCAATAGAGTCAGGAATGAAGATAGATGATTTCGCACCAAGAATGTCCTTCTTCTTCGCTTGTCATAATGATTTCATCGAGGAAATTTGTAAGTTCAGGGCTGCAAGACAGTTGTGGTACGAATTGGTAGAGGAAGAGTTCTCACCCATCAATCCAAAATCCTCTCAGTTGAGGTTCCATACTCAGACTTCTGGAGTAACACTGACAGCACAACAGCCAAAGAACAACGCTATTAGAGTGGCATATCAAGCACTTTCTGCAGTACTTGGGGGTACTCAGTCACTTCACACCAATAGCTTTGATGAGGCTTTGGGATTGCCAACAGAAGACTCTGCTCGACTCGCTCTACGCACCCAACAGATAATCGCCGAGGAATTAGGTATTATCGGCCATGTGGATCCATTGGGGGGTTCTTCTACCGTCGAGGAAAATACTGACGATCTGATCCATCAGGCCCGTTCCATCATTCATGATATAGGGGGGATGGGTGGCGCTATGGAGTGCGTTAAGGCCGGATTCCAGCAGAGAATGATCCATGAAAGCGCGTGGGAACATCTTCGCAGCGTAGAGGACAAGAGCGAGCTTGTAGTCGGCGTCAATTCCCATGTCGACGAGACAGAACCAGTTTTCGAAGGCCTCATTCTAGACTCTAGTGAGGCAAACTCAAAGATATCACGATTAATTGAGATGAAGGCCAACAGGAATATTGAATCCGTCAACGAATCACTATCAGAATTGAGGCAGTGTTGCAGGCACGGGTCCAACGTTATGCCTCCGATAATTTCCGCCGTCAAAGCAGAGGCAACTGTGGGGGAGGTCAACAGTGTTTTGAGGGAGGAGTTCGGAACATGGGTCGCCCCAAGTGGTGTTTGAATGGCCGGCGGATCAGTAAATCATATTGGGATAGCCACATCCTCGCTTGATGAATCAGAGGAACTATGGTCAAAATTGGGATTTTCTCAATCGGTTGAAAAGATTAGCGAAGATCAAGGCGTCAAAATTAGATACTTGCAAGGCACAGGAAATACTCGAATAGAACTTCTAGAGCCATTGTCCAAGGATACTCCCGTCGGGCGGTTCATTGAACGAAGAGGCCCGGGCGTTCAGCAGATTGCAATAGATGTGGATGACATCGAATCAATGATTTCAGATTTGATTGATATTGGAGTCAGGATGGTATCAGAGGAGCCTGTCATTGGCTCAGACGGCCATCGAATCGCCTTTGTCCACCCTTCTTCTGCCGGTGGGGTACTCATTGAATTAGTTGAATATTCCAAGTGAGAATCATCAAAAGGGTACCCTATCTCGCATTACTATGATTACTTCATTGGAGAAATTTTCTGATTTAGGACCCTCAAGTATCGAGCACATCGAAATGGAGAGGGATTTCATTAGAGACGCACTTGAGGTACTTAGAGCAACGGGTGAAATATCCAATGACGCATTCCTAGATGCCGGAACGATCCAGGGGGGACTCTCCCTTCTCCTAAACTTGTTATCTCAGGGAATCACAGTGGATGAGGCTTCTTTGCAACTAAATAGCCTAAAGAACAGAGCTGGAGCCCTCAATCAAGCATACCCAGGGCTAGATGAGAAAGTCGAAAGTATGAGATAATATTACCACACTATTACTCCAGTAATATTATATCCATATCTCATTTGCCCGGGACATGCCAAAAATCAGCCTTGACATGCCAAACGAACTCCTCGAGGATCTCAGGAAACACGTGGGTGACCACAAGAAGTTCATCAGTCTAGCTGACTCGATTAGGGTCGCATGCCGCAAGCTACTGGACCAGTTGGACGAGATCGATGCCAGGCATGGCAGGATCGGGGAGGACTGATCATGACTACCAGGGATGAAGCTGTGTCCGCGATAGAGTCGATCGTGAGGTACATCGAGGGGGCGGATGGCGATCTCAGGGAGGGGGTCTCACGGACCCCAGAGAGGGTGATCGATTCGTACGAGGAGATCTTCGGTGGCTACTCCAAGGATGCGATGGAGATCCTGGACTCGACATTCAACGGCGAGGGCTATGACGGAATAGTACTGCTCAGGGACATCGAGTTCCATAGCACATGCGAGCACCACTTACAGCCATTCTCCGGGCGGGCCCACATTGCTTACATCCCAGTCGACAGGATAGTGGGGATCAGCAAGTTGGCGAGGCTGCTCGATATGCATTCCAGGAGGCTGCAGAACCAAGAGAGGATCACGAAGGGAATCACTGACGATCTGATGGCTCATCTGGAGCCAAAGGGGTGCGCTGCTATCATCGAGGCTCAGCACGGGTGCATGAGGTGCAGAGGGGTCCAGAAGCAGAATTCCGTGATGACTACCAGTTCGATGAGGGGGGCGTTTTTCGAAAAGTCCGAGGCTCGCTCTGAATTGATGCAGTTGATCCGGAGTTCTCCACTGAAGGGGTAGGATGAATGGTCAAGTATCCCATAGTCGAGATATTCCACTCCGTTCAGGGAGAGGGCTTCCATTGTGGGACTCCCCATGTCTTCGTTAGGTTCGGCAACTGCAACCTCAGGTGTGAATGGTGCGACACCGACTTCCTGGTCTACGAGGAGAGGGAGTTGGACTCGATCGTCGAAGAGGTGCTTTCCTACGGGTGCGACAGGGTGATCTTCACCGGTGGTGAGCCGGCCATGCAGGACCTATCCTCAATCGGCAGTCGGCTCAAGGAGCGTGGGATCAACCTCTCGATAGAGACGAATGGGACAATCGAGGTTGATCCCATTATCGACTGGATCTGCGTGAGCCCGAAGGACCAGGTCTACCCGAACGTCGCCATCAGACAGAGGTCCGGAGACGAGTTGAAGGTGGTCTACTGCGGGCAGTCCCTAGACATCTATGACGAACTGAAAGAGGGTTTCTCACATCACTTCATTCAGCCATGCTACATCGATACCGAGTCGGTGGGCCAGAACGGCAAGAACTTCCAGGTCGTGGAGAAGTTGGTGAAGGACAACCCGGGATGGAGGCTTAGCCTGCAGACCCACAAGTGGATGGGGGTCCTATGATGCGGGCGATAATGGCACTGTCAGGGGGGATGGACAGCACGGGCCTTCTGATGCGCCTTCTTGCGGATGGGTACACCGTCAGTTGCATCTCGTTCGACTACGGTCAGAAGCACGTGATTGAACTCGATAGGGCTAGTCTCAATATCAGATACCTCGCTGAGAATGGCTTCGAGGTCGACCACAGGATAGCGAAACTCGACTCGGTCGTGGGACTCTTCCACTCGGCCCTGACAACGGAAGGCTTCGATGTACCCGAGGGGCACTATGAGTCCGAGCAGATGAAGCAGACCGTTGTTCCCAACAGGAACGCAATCTTCGCATCCATCCTCTATGGGTATGCTCTCTCTGTGGCACTGCGCGAGGAGACGGAGGCCATTATCGCCCTAGGGGTCCACAGTGGTGACCACGAGATCTACCCCGATTGCCGCCCCGAGTTCTACGATGCGATCGGCCACGCCTTCGCTATCGGCAACTGGGACAGTGAACTAATCACTTTCCACCTCCCGTACCTTACCGGTGACAAGGAGACTATACTGGTGGACGCATATGATTCAATCAAGACCCTTGGCCTGGACTTCGACACGGTCTTCGGAAATACAAACACATCCTACAACCCTGATGAGTTGGGGCGCAGTTCTGGAAGGTCCGGAGCCGACATAGAGAGGATTCTCGCATTCCACGCCATAGGTAGGAAAGATCCCGTCGAGTACGTCGGCGGTTGGGAGGATGCCCTGCAAAACGCTCTAATGGAGAACGAGAATCACGAGGGAAGTAAATGAGCGGTGGAACACCCAAATTTGACCCAGAGAGAGACGGGGAGTGGCGGTCTCGACTGTCTCCCATACAATACTACGTAACAAGGGAAGGGGGGACCGAGAGGACGATGACCGGGGCCCTGAACATGGAGGATAGGGACGGTGACTACTTCTGCATCTGCTGTGGCAGCCTGCTGTTCACTAGCGAGATGAAGTTCCACTCTGGTTGCGGGTGGCCCGCATTCCACACCGAGCACCCCGATGCTGGAATTAGGAGGCTAGAGGACACCACACACGGAATGGTACGCGTGGAAGTCAGATGTAGTGGCTGCGATGCCCATCTAGGACACGTCTTCGAAGATGGTCCTATGCAGTTCGGCGGTGAGCGTTACTGCATCAATTCAGCAAGTTTGGATTTTGTCCCGGAGGTTGAGGAATGACTTCGAGGATCAGGCGTTGGGTCGAGACCGATACAGGGCATAGGGTACCTAATCACAAGAGTAAGTGTTGTAATTTTCACGGCCACAGATATAGGTGGGAGGCCGAGTTAGAGGGGGAGGTCGTTACAGAAACAGGGGTTTCAGAAGAAGGGATGCTGATAGATTTCTCTGATGTTTCAGAAATTCTTACAAATCATATTCACGATATTGTTGATCATGCATTCATCGTTTTCGAGGGAGATGAGCAGGCAATTACTGCACTATCTTCAATGGGTGATGGACATCGTACTGTAATAGTCCCATTTATCCCAACAGCAGAGAATCTAGCGAGATGGGCATTCGAGCAAGTAGATCGCCATATCAGTACTTCCTATGGTAACAAATTACGACTACACTCATTTCATGTTAGGGAGACTCCTAAGTCATGGGCAACCTGGACCCGTGATTAGACACTATTCCCTTCTCCCTCGAATGAATCTGCAGCTTCTGAAATTATTCCGATTAGCCTATGCATCTCATCGTTCTTTGGTAACCCTCTCATGACTACACGAATCAAGGTATCCTCAATTCCTTTCCTCTTGTGCTCCTTCGTCGGAATTGATCTGACAAGTCTCCGGGATTCTTCTCTAAACCTCTCCCTTAGTGCCGGTTCAAGTAGGCGTTCTCCAGCACCTGAAGGAGTCACTGTTTGACAGTTAATCAACCAGGAGTAACAGATTATTGCTACAGCATGACTGAGATTCAGGATCGGATAACCCTCCCAAGTAGGTATGGTGACTAAAATGTCACACATTCGCAATTGTTCGTTTAGTAGACCCTTCCCTTCGGGGCCAAAAACTACTGCAACCCTGCCCACAACATCTGACAGGCGGTCCGGCAACTCATCTGGTAGTAGGAAATGCCTCAGAGAGGTCTTTTCCCCCTCTTCCCTCTTACCAGATGTCCCTATTACAATTGAGCAATCTGAAACTCCCGTCTCGAGTGTATCTACCAGTTTTGCACCATCAAGAACTTCTTGGGCATTCTTTGCTCGTTTCCTAGTCTCTTCTGACCAATCTCCATCTCTGCCCACTATCCTCAAGTCAGTAATTCCGAAGTTCATCATACACCTAGCAACGGCACCTATGTTGCCATCGTGTTCTGGTTCCACTAATACAATGCAGATACTTTCGTTGAATCCGGGAAGAGAGTCGTCCCGCCTTTCTCCCATGCTCTAGCTACTCCATCATAGGTGAATAGTGATGCGTTAATCCACTCTACGCTGCCTATATCTGGTGATGTATCCTGCTATCCAGTTCCGCATCCTCTTGTTGTCAACATCGGAGAACTCTGCAACAAGATGCTTGTTGGTTTCGAAGTCATCGGTGAATTGATCAGGATACATCTCTACTAATCTCAGGGCTCTCGATTTAATGAATGACGGTCTGATGTTTCCCATTTTCAATCCTCCAGTAACTTTACTTCAAGAGGAAAACCCTCTTCTCGAGTACATAAAACCCTGATTTTCCTAGGTGGATTCTGCATTCCTCTCGCCCAAATGGCATGATTTACTGATTCGTCAATCCAAATCTCCTCTTCATCGGTCTTCTTCATGTGTCTTGAAACATGAATTTTCACCTCTGCCATGGCTCTCTTTGCCCTATTTGTTCGGGGGACCTTCCAAGCAGCCCTGAGGGGGATTGTAAGTTCCTTTACTTCTGCCATTCAATTCTCACCTCTGTAGCTTTGAGCGACGCCACATATGACGCTTCGGATGGGAATTTGTATTGCGGTTTGTTCGCATCACTACCCAAACAGGAACTCTCTTGTTTTGCTTGGTAACCTTGTTCAAGCGCTTCTTCTTGGCAAAGGGTTTGTTTCGAGCCATAATATCACTCAGTACCTCTCCAAACCTGGATATTTCTGCTCAGCAGCACCGCGAACTGAATGTGCGACTTCGTCAAGGAGCGCCTGTCCAATCGAGCTGACGACCCTCCCATGATTCACTGTTCCCGCCGAATTCATTGAGTTTTCAATTAGGCCAGAATCAGCGAGTTGTTGTAGAATCTTACGAGAGACATTTCTTGATCCGGAAACGGCCTTGTTCCTTTTCACGCCGCGATTCTTGACTCCACCAAACTCTTGGGAAATACGATTTGTTCCAATGGGGCCCTTGATTGCCACTTTCCTAAGAATTGAGGCTGCCCTTGTATGCCACCAGTCATCTTGAACTGGAGGTCTCTCACGATGGGTGCCGGTTTTGACCTGAGATGCCCATTCAGGCGCGATTATCTTCTCATAAGAGCTCATTTTCTCAGTAAGACCAGTAATCAGGAGATCTGCTGGAACGTCGTAGTATGTCGTCATAGCTCCACCGTGCGTCCACGCCGTCCAACAGACCGTATTTAACCGTGATGACCTGTTTTTTTATCGCGTCCATAGAAATTCATCCCGACAAGCATTCAATAATTACTTAGCACGTCGAAAAAACGTGAAGAGATCACTCTCAAAGAATCCGAACATGCTCCGAACCATGGTTGGTACCGGATTGACTTTGATTATACTGCTCTCCTATGCCGTTTATTCGAATACAGTAGATTCTGAATACTATTCGTATACCACTACTAATGAGCATAATATGATGGAGATTTCACAAGAGTCGGAGGGGGAGGCACAATGGTATTACGCGACCTACAGTGCCATAACATGGGTCAATTTCACTGTCGAAAACGCTGCGCCCGGATCTACCCTTACCGTGGAAGCCGAGGGCACCAATTGGTCTCATTCGCCTAGCCTAGGACTACAAGACCAGAGTTACATTTGCAATGAGCCAGACTCAGACTACTCCAAATATCTGGAAACATGCGAATACAGTAGGAGCCATTCCATTGTACTAGACAATGGCAGCGGAACACTTCGTGGCCGAGTCTCACTCGATCTACCAATAAAGGGGAAGGGGTATCTCGAAAGTGATGATATCATAAATGCGCAGAATGAAGCTGAAAATCTTGTTCAATCCGCAAAAAAGACAATCACTTGGAAGATTAAGATTGATGATGCTGGGAAAGTAGCCTCTAGTGAAGGGGTTCTCGTAGAATCGGAATTCACTTCACACGAACTATTAGAATTGGAGGAATTCAAACTCAATCCGGTTCAAGAGACTGTATACAGCTTTTCTGCATTGGTAGGCTGCTTCTTCTTAGTACTAGTAATACCACTAATGATATTCTTTTCTGCCAGATATAGGGAAAATAAGGACGAGGAGCTCCGGACCGCAGTCGAGGAAGAATGAACCGAATGGACTACTCTTCTCCATGAAATCCTGTTCGATGTAATTTGACCAATCCCATTTTAACGAAATCAGCAATTGACCGATTCACCCTCTCTGGGGCCGGGGCAATTTTCTCTGCGAAAATCCTATCCATCTCTGCAACTATCTGATTCACAGTCATTTTTCCATCCATCAACATCCATAGTTTGCTATTCATTTCATCCAAAGGCCTTCTTACAGACTTTGGTGCCCCAAGAAAATTAGCCACCCTTTCCTCCAAAGAGCTGAGTTCTTTATTGACGATAATGACTACCTGCTCCGGACCTGACAGTTCCCATCCAACTTCCACCCTAACGGGAAAAACTGTCAATCTATCTCCTCAGTTTGATTGTATTTTCTACAATTGAGGAGGCGAGAGCTCTCACCCTACTATTAATTTCGTCGTTAACTAGGAAGCCATCATCATCGAATGCCTCCTTAATATTGGGAACAGCTATCTGCTCAGGAGTAACCCAGCCATGAATCCACCTCGCGGCAATCCTCATGTGATTGAGCGTATTGTTACTACTCTGCCCACCGAGGGTGCATATTAGTCCGAATACCTTCCCAGAGGTGTGTTTTGAGTACAACCAATCGAGGCTATTCTTCATCACTCCGCTCATGGTGCCATGATATTCTGGACTTGAAAGCACAAAGGCGTCCGCTGAGACAGCCATTTCTTGGAAACCCTTGACATTTTCATCATCCCAGGAGCCTTCGGCCCCAACAAGCGGTAAGGGTTTAGAGCCGTGATCCCAGATCACAGTCTCAGCACCCAACTCTCCACACTCCTCGAGTATAATCTCTAACATTCTCCCGTTCGCTGAATCTAAATCGTAAGACCCGCATACTCCCATCACAACAATTGGCTCACTCACGTCTCCCACAGTAGACACCTCGTCTTCAATTATCTGTTCATATATTGATAAAATTCTATGCAACAAAACCACATTCTGTTGTTGCGAATACTTATTCATCATAATTTTCTCGAAGAGGTCGTGGGTACTAGGTTAAGTGAGTCAATGGAACTAGCAGCAGAACATGCTAGGTCCGGCAATGATTCTGACGCAATAGACTCATACCTATCGGTATTGGAGATAGACCAGGAAAATGAAACTGCATGGTACTGTCTTGGGGTCTTATACGCCAGAGCGCAGTCTATTGATAAGGCAGTTGAAGCATTTGAAAATTCCAATCGATTCTTGCCAAATCATCCCCCCACTCTTGCAAATCTAGCTTACCTGCTGGCTCAACGTGAACCGTTAGTCGCTTCTGAATATGCAAAATCAGCCATAGTGACCATTTCAGATGATGAGAAACTAACATCAATAGCCCAATATTCAGAACCCTTGGAACAAAAGAGAGTCTTCGTCGAAGCGAGGCAGATTGATGAGGTAGTTGATGAACTTGAGGACCATCCCTCTATGTTGAATCCTGACTCTGATCCAAATAGTTTCGAAACGGCAAGGGACCTCTCCATTTCCGGTGACCATACCGGAGCCGTCGCAATCTGGAAGGGGCTCCTCGAGCAATCACCAGATTCTCCAGAAGTATGGCGTGGCCTTGGAGAAGCCTTGCGTTCTGCAGGATACGACGATCGGGCCAATCAATGCTTCAAGAGGGCAGAGAGTATAGAATCAGAACCCTCCGAGGAAATATATCATGTTGAAACCCAAGAAGAGGATTTGGCCGACGCGCTGATTTTGGCTGTTGAAGACGTCAGGTCTGTCGAAATAGAACCAGTTTCACGAGGTGATATGGATGATGCCATTGGTTGGTACAATATGGGGATCAACCTACTAGGTGAAGGTAAGAACGACGAGGCTTTATCAAGCTTTGAAAAGGCAATTGGGGGTTGCCCACCATCTGAGATCGATTTGAAGGTTAAGGCTCAAAATGGCAGAGGAAACGCATTATACAATTCTGGGAGATTTACTGAGAGTGTCGTTGCATATCATGCAGCCATAGGAATGGATCCCCACAGCGTTACTGGCAGGACACTATTCAACATGGGCTCTTCATATGCTGCTGTTGAGATGTTTGATGATGCCATCAAGTGTTTCACACAGGCTCTAGATAGGGGCCTAGAGAAGCAAGAGTCAGAACTATGCGAGAAGCAGATTAGCAGATGCCGCCTTCTCTCTCGTGAGCAAGCAAAACGTCAGTCTAGAGTTGATTCATAGGTTCGATAGTAACGATAACTGACTTACTGGTAGGAGTGTTACTCAAATCAGCAACGCTTTCTAGTGGTATTAGTACATTTGACTCTGGAAAATAGGTGGCGACGTTTCCCTGAGGTATATCGTATTCTACAATAACCCATCCATCCGAGGAAATCTCATCCCCGCGGAAGTGTGAGGTAATTGAAACCGCTTGGAACTCTTTCCATCCACGTGATTCCAAATCATTTCGACTCATCATTACTACTCTTCGACCTCTAGAAATTCCCCTATAGCGATCATTTGTACTGTATATAGTCGTATTATACTGATCATGCGACCTTATTGTCATCATCAGGAACTCGTTTTCTCGAATCACAACAGGCTGCAATTTATGTGTGATGATGTTGGCTAGTCCGGTTTCTGTTCTGAAAACTCGGCTATCACGTGGTGGATTGGGCAGATAGAAGCCACCATCAACCCTACATCTTTCATTGAATGAATCAAATCCTGGAATTGTCTTCTCAATACAATCTCGGATACTGTCATAATCAGAGATAAGATTAGACCAGGGAATCCCGGAGGGTTCCATTACATCATCTATGGCGGTAGCAAGGCCAGCCACAATGGAGCATTCAGACATTAGGTGTTCGCTGGCTGGTTTCCTCTTCCCTATTGATCTATGGACAACACCCATAGAATTCTCCACAGTGACGAATTGTGTACCCCTGCCGGTGTTATCTAATTCTGTTCTACCCAGACAAGGGAGGATGAGCGATGTCCTTCCAGTAACGAGATGGGATCTATTCGGCTTAGTCGAGATATGAGCGGTCAAACTACATTTCTGCAAACCCTCCGCTGTTGCTTTGGTGTCAGACATCGCTGAGAGGAAGTTCCCCCCCATCGAAACGAATATACTTGCTCCGCCTTTATTCATTTGTTTAACAGAGTCAACTGCATCTAGCCCGCATTCTTTGGGGACATCTATGCCAAATTCATTATTCAAAGAAACAAGGAATTCAATCGATGGATTATGGTTAATTCCCACCGTCCTGTCACCCTGCACATTAGAGTGACCACGGACCGGACAAAGTCCTGCTCCCTCTCTGCCGATATGCCCCCCAAGTAGTAGAACATTGGCAATCTCTTGTATTGTCGCAACAGAGTTCTTGTGTTGAGTAAGTCCCATTGCCCAGCAGCAAATTGTAGATTTTGATTTTCCGATTAACTCACCAATCCTCTGAATTTCAGATTTTTCGACTCCACTGATCTCCACAATTTCCTCCCAACTACTATTCATTACCTCTGAACGATATTTCTCGTACCCATCAGTAAACTTCTCTATGAATTTAATGTCGATGGATGAATTTGTCAGTATTGACTTGGCAAACCCCCTGAAAAGCGCTTGGTCCCCATTGATTCTAACTCTGACATGCTCATCTGAGATTTCATTTCCGTATCCAAGTACTTCGAGTGGATTTTGCGGATGCTTGAACCTAACCATGCCCGCCTCAATTAGTGGGTTTATGCTAACTACTGAAGCACCCATAATTTTCGCATCCCTCAGTGCAGTGAGCATCCTTGGATGGTTTGTTCCTGGATTCTGGCCTACGACAATGATCAAATCTGACTTATCGAAGTCCTCTAGTTTTACCGTGCCTTTACCAATTCCAATACTTTGTGTCAAGGCAACTCCAGAAGATTCATGGCACATGTTAGAGCAATCGGGCAGGTTGTTAGTCCCAAAGCTTCTAGCAAGCAATTGCCAAAGATAGGCCGCCTCATTACTAGTTCTTCCAGAGGTATAGAAAATTGCTTCATCGGGTGAATTAAGATTTGCTAACTCTCTGGCAATAGTTTTGAACGCTTCATCCCATGAAATCTCCACATAGTTGTCACTCCCATCCCTTAGGATCATCGGGTGAGTAATTCTACCTTGCCGATTTAGCCAATAGTCAGGTTTCTTGGATAATTCAGATATGCTCCACTTGCTCCAGAATCCTGGATCTGCCCTTTTTTTGGTAGCTTCATCAGCTATCGCCTTTGCACCATTTTCACAGAATTCCGCGAAAGTCCTCTTATGATCAGGATCGGGCCATGCGCAACCAGGACAATCAAAACCATGAAATTTGTTTACGTTAGATAGATTAGACAGGCTTCCCATCAATCCCATCTTTGAGATACTGTGTTTTACTGTAGACAATATCGCTGGTAATCCTGCGGCAGATGTACTGGGCGCGCCCTTCCGAAGTGGCATATCTTCAACTGGAGTCGTTGCCTCGGGCGTTACTCTCACGAGACAAAATATTGAGTCAGGCATTTCAAAGTACTGAGGGTAAGATAATGTCTAACTGCCACTGTCGACAAATATGTCAGAACGAGTTCATGTTGTTACAGGAGCATTTGGATATTCAGGCAGATGGATTGCGAGGGAATTGCTATCAAGAGGAAAAAGGGTAAGGACACTGACCAATGCAGTAGGCAGGGATGATCCATTCCAAGGAATGGTCGAGGTCATGCCAATAGATTTCTCCAATCATGACTTACTTGTTTCTTCCCTGAGGGGGGCAGATGTCCTGTACAACACATATTGGGTCCGATATAAGAATCGCAAAGATGGATATGCCCATGAGATAGCAGTTGAAAACACGCGTAAGCTATTTCTAGCAGCAGAAGAGGCCGGAGTAAATCGAATAGTTCATTTTTCTGTGGCTCATCCACACAAAGCGCCAGATTGGTCATATTTCAGAGGCAAGGTCGAAGTTGAGAAGATGCTAACCGAGTCAGGCTTATCTTATGCGATACTCAGGCCTACAGTTTTCTTTGGCGGTGATAGGGATGTTCTGATCAATAACATGGCATGGCTAATTCGTACATTTCCTGTTTTCGGAATCTTTGGAATTGGGAATTACCCAATCCAACCTATCCATATAGAGGATGTAGCAAAGGTTGCTGTTGATCAGGGTGAGTCCGTTGAAGATGTAGTGTTGGATGTTGCTGGTCCCGAGGTATTCACCTACAGGGAATATGTGACCCTAATAGTGAAATCACTTGGCGTAAGTAGGTTGATTATACCCGTACCGCCAATTGTAGGGTGGGCCGTAGGAAAGGTAGTGGGGGCGATATTACGGGACAGAGTAATTACCAGGGCTGAGATAAAGGGGCTTATGCGAGGATTGATGGCCACAGATGCAAAGCCTCTGGGTAAAATAAAATTCTCAGAGTGGGTGGCTACCAACGGCGCAGAACTCGGAGCAAAGTATCATAATGACATGAAGGAGAGGAAGTACAAAGACCCACGAAATCGAACTAATCCCCGATTCTCCTAACTCCACTAAATATTGTAATTGACTGATCTTTCGCAAAACAGCCCAGCGTCAATCCATGTTCCTTAGCTAAGTCAACTGCAAGCGTACTAGGTGCACCAACTGCAATCATAATTGGGAATCCAGCACGTATGGATTTCTGAACAAGCTCAAATGATGCCCTTCCCGAAACAAATGCGCCCACACCAGGCTCCAAACTTCCTCCCCCTTCAAGGTACGAACCAACCAATTTGTCAAAGGCATTGTGCCTCCCTACATCCTCGAAAACCCGATCAATTGTGCCATCACTCGTGAAACTGGCGCACGCATGAGATCCCCCCGTCTTGGAAAAAATCTCTTGTTTTTCAATAACCGAATTTAGGCATTTTGCCACTGATTCCAAACGAATGTGCATATCTTCATCTAAATCATTATTGAAATCAGTTAGCCCATTCGAGATAGTTGACCTTCCACATATTCCGCAAGAAGATGTCACGGTACTTCTCCTACAATGTTGCGCGGGATCAAACAAGGCACCATCGTTCAGTTTGATCACAATTTGGTTATCCTCTAAAAATATTTCATCTATGTCTAGTGAAGTCGAGATGATTCCTTCAGAATACATGAACCCAATACTCAATAGATTGTCATGCCCCTCAGTCCTCATCGTAATGCCAAGCTCATGTCTACCATGATTCGGAGTTTCGACAATTATCGAAAGAGGACTTTCGGATGTCACGTGGTCGATACTCCGAAATATTCCATCCTCGGTGAGTTTTGCGATATCCCTAGTTTCAAACCCACGCATGGTTGCTGCAGACGAGCATGATTGATATGTGTGACGAGTGTTTGAAGGAACCGTTGAAATAGAACCATTTCTACAGGTATTCATGGGATTACTGGGAGGAGAGGGTTTCTCATTACCTGTTGTCACAGAAACTGAAGTCGTGGATGTCGACCTTAACTTTACCGAATCCGCCATCTCAGCACTCAAACAGAACATGGCTGGTGATGAACAATCACACGTACTCATAATTAGTGCACAATCTGGTGGATGTTCAGGTTATCTCTACGACATGAAAATTATCGAAGACCCGGGGAATGATGGTTTCCAGAGAATCGACATAGGGGGGATCGAGGTATTAGTTCATAACAAAGACAGTTCCATGTTGAGTGGGATAAATATCGATTTTAAAGAGACCTTGATGGGTGGTGGATTTCAAATTGAGAATCCTAATGCTGATCGCTCGTGTGGATGTGGGCAGTCATTTGGCTGAGGTCGTGTTTTGTCCCCATCTCTCCCAAAATCTGAGTTCTTCATTCGTAAAGAAGCTAATACTCTGATACAAGGCCCCGATTCACTAGATGTTCTAGACAGGATTGTCTCGACCAAAATTAATGACATGCCCGACCTTTCGAGAAGAAATGTATTATTCTGCGATTATAATGGTAGAATAAGCGATTTAGGAACCATCTACAGAATTACTGGCAATTTACTGGTATCTTCTTCTGATTCTGTGAAAGAAGTCACTCGTAGAAAACTAGTTGATGGAACGTCATGGGATGAAGAGTGCGAAATCTTGGTAGCGGACGAAGCAATATTTCGCATATCCATTTTCCCTACAGATTTAGGAGAAGTAGTCGAACTTTTTGGAGTCGATCTAACCGACATTGATTCGAATGTTCTATTCGAGAAAGACGATCATATATTCGTAAAAAATGAAAATAAGTTCGGCATTACTGTTGATATTCTAGTGAAGTTTGAAAACCTAGAAAATATCGTTTCCATATTGCATGAATCACCATTCGATGAAATGGATTCAAACGGATGGGAAAATTATAGAATAATGCATGGAATTACAGAAATGTGCGATTCCAGTGGAAACCTTCCTGATGAAATGGGATTGAACATACTTGTTAGCAATGACAAGGGTTGCTATCCCGGCCAAGAGATACATGCTCGACTGGAGAGTCGTGGAAGGAAAATCAAAACCTTTTGTAGGCTTACGGGTGATTCTCCTGTTCCCTTGGGTAAACAGAATGTACCTGGTTTCGGTACTATTTCTATTAGTTCTGCAATTTTTATAGACGGTCGAGCAGTTGCACTGGGACTAATAAAAATAGGAGATTCCACACCTGAATTAATCCATATTGGTGGATTTGATTACACTATCGAAATCATTGGATATCCTTGATTATTCCCTCATAGTCTTCATCAGATTCCAACCACGCAGATAGTGGCATCAGAGGGATAATCCTAAGTGATCCCAGATTCCTATTGAATAGGTACACATCGGGATTGAAGATTTCTACCATCTGTTTTTGGAAAATCATTCGAACCCCGCGACCTCGATTTCTGAAGAAGAGAATCTCAACAGTAATCCCGATAATTGTTGCCGTGTATAGTACTAACAGAACACTAATGGAGAATGGCACAGGGTCAATAAGTAGTTCGCCGGTTCTGATCTTTGAACCATACATCAATTGCCTAGACAACAGGAAAACAAGCCCGACGCCCACCCATGGGCCTAGCTTCTCGTCCACATATGCCTCCATGGGGATTATTCTTCGATTTGTTGGATCTGCAAATGTTAGTGTACTTTCTGTTGCTGCTCTAATTACCGATATTGCAGAAACCAGAATTATGTACACAAATGCACTCAAAAGAAGGACGTGAAATGAGCTTAATGGGGCGTATGATACTATTAGATATGCGAACAAACCAAGAAATACTGTTGTGGGCATCCTATGAATCGATGCCAGTGCCTTTGCGAATTCCTTGGATCCATCATCAAGTCTTGGGATGCCGATTATCTCCCATCGAGTATATTTCTGAATCACCGTTGCTACGCCGGAAAGCACCCTCTTGTCTATAAGAATCCACTCCACCAATCTTAGGAGGGGCATCATAGGAATGCTGATAATGGCGGCGAAAATTCCGACTAGCGGCCAGAGAATCAGGCTAGGGAAAAGTAGGAAATGCTGAATTCTGAGCCTATGCAGAAGGTCAGATTCGATCCTAGCCTGCCTTTCTGAGGATAGGTAGACCCTTCTCGCTTCAGCATCCAATTCGCCCCTGTATCGTACTAGTGGCATTCCGGCATCTAGTACTCGGCGGACCTTCTCCCTGTAGTGTTCGTGTTCGGGCTCAATACCTACCCACCACCTCCATGCAAAGGAGACAGGCAGTGCAAAGAATACTGGAGATACCAGAATGAGGACAGATGTAAACATCGCCTCGTAATCATCAACCACGCTTTCGCGTGGTGTCTAGTAACTATAATGAAATGGTAAACATTGGTATGAATTGGCCTATAATGCAGACTCATAATTGTCCACGACAGCCACCCAATCTACAACATTCCACCATGCTTGGATGTAGTTTGCCCTGCCCGGTCCGTAACTCTTGTAGTATGCATGCTCCCATACATCAATGCCCAAGATAGGGATTCCCTCACCTGTCATCAGTGGGTTATCTTGATTTGCGGTTGAGCAAATGCACAGACTGCCATTTACGACACATAGCCATGCCCACCCACTACCAAATCTAGTCATTGCAGCATTTGAGAATTCTTCTTTCATTGATTCAAATGAGCCAAATGTATCATCAATTGCGTTTCGAAGAGATCCGGTTGGTTCCCCCCCACCATTTGGAGACATTGTTGACCAGAATAATCTATGGTTCCAGTAACCACCACCATTGTTCCTCACTGCTGCATTATCGAATTCTTCGACCATCAATTCCTCTATTTCCATAGCATCCATCTCAGTTCCCTCTATTGCAGCATTAAGCTTAGCAGTGTAGCCCGCGTGATGCTTCGAATGGTGCAGTTCCATAGTCTCAGCATCAATATGTGGCTCAAGTGCGTCGTATTCATATTCTAGTTCTGGCAATTCAAATCCCATTGTATCTAATATCGAAAAGGGGGTTCTGAATATCAAACCACCGGAATCAAATATTCACAATGTTGATGCACATCTTTGCATAAGTAGTATCATGGCTCGTATAGCAGTCACTGATGGGATGTCCGCCGAAGCTGTCGAAATGCTAGAAAATGCAGGTCATGAAGTAGTATTACGTCATCATGATCCTGACGAGATTTCTTCTGGTTCTCTAAGAGAATTCGATGCTGTTGTTATTCGCAGTGCGACGAAACTTAGTGCTGAACAGATTTCTTCGTCTAACTCAAGTAACGAGGGGATTCAGTTCATTGGTAGGGCTGGTGTAGGTGTTGACAACATCGATATTTCAGAGGCGACTGAACTTGGAATAGTAGTCTGCAACACACCCGGGGCATCGACTAGAAGCGTCGTAGAAATGACGATGGGGCACCTAATTGCCTCCACGAGAAATATTGCTACAGCAGACCGAACGCTACGCAATGGAGTATGGGCGAAGAAGGAACTAAGAGGGTCGGAGATAGGTGGCAAAAGGCTAGGGCTGATAGGCTTCGGAAGGATTGCCCGCGGCGTTGCTCAGGCAGCCAGGTCCTTTGGAATGGATGTTCACGCATACGACCCATTTGTTGCCGATTCTATTGAAGGTATTACGATGCATGAAAGCGTAGACGAGATTTTCGCTAACTGCACACATATCTCTGTCCATTGCAACCTTACAGATGAAACTAGGAACTTGGTTAATACAGAAAGGATATCGACTATGCCCGGAGTAGGCGCCGATGGTATCGATTGTGGCAACCATATCGTGAGTTGCGCAAGGGGGGGGATAGTGGATGAAGAAGCAGCACTAATGGCCTTGGAATCCGGCCAATTGCGAACCCTGGCGTTGGATGTCTTTGAATCAGAGCCCCTCGGACGAAGCCCCCTGCTTAATCACGCCTCATTCCACGGAAGTCCACACATAGCAGCATCAACTCTTGAAGCTCAAGCTAGAATTGGCACAGAGATGGCATCATTGTTGATCGAGTTCTTCGAAACTGGCAAAACAAGCACATCGCTAAATTTCTGATGCCGTGATAATGTTGATGCCTATTGCCACAATGTATGTCCATGGATGTTGGGGGTCCGTGCACATACTCCGGTTGTCGACGGACTGCACAGTTGAACAGTGATTTCTGCTCCGAACATCAGAATGAAGTATCTCACATATCTATTAATTCAGATGAGGTTTCATCAGATGATGCGCCGGGAATTAGCAACCAGTTGATTAGGTTCGAGATTGATGGTAAAAAGAATACCGTAGATTCCAAGGAAATTGATTACCTCCTAAGTCGCTTGAAAAAGGCCAAAAAATTCTGGATAGTAGATCTGACAGTTGACGAAAATGAGTTTGTACAATATGCGATAGAAAAGGAGGAACTAGAGCATTGGGACAGATTGGAAATGATAGAAAGCAAGGAAATGACCACAGAGGATGCATTCTTCACTCTTCGAAGCAAGATAACAGGCGACTATTCTGGGCACGAATTATGGTGGTCTGAAGTTGGAAAACTCCTCCCCGAGGAGTCCACTGGGGGGACCACCGAAGAAGAATTAGACCAACAAGGTAAAGATGCTCCGATATTATTAGCCATTGGTATTAGTGCCGTTGTTATCGCCTTAATCGCAATGATCATTTCAGATCCCGCAGCGTTTGTCGTCAATATCGGTGGCGAACTGATTTGTCAGGGAATATGCGGTCTAGGATTTTTAGCCGGCGGAGCAGGGGCTTCTACACTGGGAAGATCTGACTCTGGCAAATTTACCAAATAACCTATTCGATGTTGTGCATTTGTTCCAGAGTCTTGGAGAATATTGACAGTTTCTCTGGGACAAATATTCCCGAAATAGGAGATCTCAGGGATACGCCAGAATCCTTCTTGGCCTTCCATACGATGGAATTGAACTTCTCCAGATCTTCGGTCAATGAGCGTAAATCATGGAACATTTCCCTGTTGCATGACTGTGGCAATTCTGGGAACTCCTTCACATCAACAGCACTATTGCCGTATATCGTTGTACTGAGGTAATGGGTGAAGAATGGGCATATCGGAGAAAAGATGCTCAGTAGATCCCGAACAATCCTGTGAAGTGCCCATGCTGCTGAAGTATTCCCATCGTACAGTCTTGTTTTGGACATCTCCAGCCAGTGGCTAGGGAAGATGCCAGTCCCAAATGACTTGATTGCCTGGGCGGCCGAGTATATGTCGACTTCTTTCCAAGCAGAATTAACGATTGAAAGAGTTTCGTCGAACTCAGCAAGTATCCAAATATCTTCTACCTCTAGAACGGGCGACACATCCAAGTCATCCGGGACATCAAACTGACTAGCGAATCTCGCGACGTTGAAAATCTTGGTCAATACCCCGTAATACTTTGTTTCAATCTCCTCCGGATTGATATGGAAGTCATCACCGACCTGAGCATCGCATGCCTTCCATAGTCGGAAGCATTCACTTCCGATCTTGTTGGCTTTCAACACTACTTGCTTGCCATCCGAGCCCTTAATCTTCCAAGAGCCAGTACGCCCCCCTGCTCCACATTCCAGTACGCTGTCTGCATCAATTCCGTTTCCAAGAGACTTGGACATCTTGCGACCCCATGGGTCCATCCCTAAACCGTCGACCCAGATGTTCTCGAATGCTGGTTTGTCCAGTAGCAAGGCGCTTTTCAAGAGGGTGTAATATAGCCAAGTCCTGACTATTTCCTTACCCTGTGGTCGTATCGAGGTGGGGAAGGAACGTTCGAACAAATCAGGGTTATTGAGATACCCAGAAACATATAGATTGGAATTCGATGAGTCCATCCATGTGTCGAACACCTTCTCCTCGCCAGAAATCAAACCCAGAACATTTTCCAAGCTGGCAAAGGTCCCGATAATCTCCTTTGTTCCCCTGTCAATTACTTCCGAGTCCTCGGGGGGTCTATCCCGCCAAGGCTGCACGTAGACCCCCTTTGGGGGGACAATCACCTTGGATCCATCTTCTGAGTACCATATAGGGACCTCAGTATGGTACCATCTTCTCCTACTAATCGGCCAATCAATTGATATCCCATCTACCCAATCATGTAGGTACTGCCTGTTCCTTTCTGGGATGAACCTACTTCTCTTGGATAGTTCCACGAGCCTCTCAAGTACATGTGTCTGCCTGACATACCATTCCTCCAGTAGGATGATCTCAATCGGATTCCCTCCACGCTCGCTGACAGGGATTTCCTGCTCCCTTTCCTCGATAGATTCCAGACAACCAGAATCCTCCAGCATCTTCGTGGCTGCAATTCGCGCATCAGTGACCTTCATGCCACTTAGTGGCCCTGATATTGACGTCATTTCGCCATTTAGATCAATAGCAACGAAGGGACTCAAACCGAGCTCCCTGAAAATTGCCACATCATTCTGGTCCCCATAGGAGCAAACCATCAGTATCCCACTACCAAATTCCATCTTTACAGAGTGGTGTTCCATTATTTCCACACTCAATTCCCTCTCGGAAACAGGCAATGGGAGGTTCGCCATCTTTCCGATTAGGTGCGAGTAACGTGCATCATCCGGATGGACCATCACTACGCCACAAGCACAAATCATTTCTGGCCTAGTGGTTGAAATTGTGATTTCTTCACCATCTTCAGTTGTCCAAATTACATTACACAGTTTTGTTCTACGCCGAATCCTCTGAACTTCTGCATCGGCGATTGTAGTGCCTTCAACCGGATCATAGATGTTGGGCCTTAAATCCTCAACAATATCCCCATTCTTGAATAGATCAACAAATATTGACTGAGAAACTGCGCGATAATCGGGTGAATCGGTAAGGTATTCGTTATCATAGTCACAAGAGAGTCCGACTCTCTTTGCCGTTTTGCGCATAGCTTGTGTGTATTCCTCAATTGTCAATTCACATAGATTCAGGAACTCAGATCTGTCATAAGTCCTCATTTTCCTCCCTGTTTTCTTTTCAACTGTAAATTCGATGTTGATTCCATTGCGATCTACACCCCAAGGGAATCTAACTTCCTTGCCGAGCAATCGTTGGCTCCTTGCTATAACGTCAATCATACTATATTGAGCTACTGCGCCAATATGCCAAGTTCCACTGGGGTATGGGGGTGGTGTATCGATGATGAAAATCTCCTTGTCACTTCGAGGATCAAAGCTGTATCTATCTCGATAAGATTCCTCATCGTAATGTGATTCCTGTATTCTCTTCTCAAGATCGACACTCCATCTCTTGTCGGTAATTATTGGCTCACCCACAATGTCACCCGATAATTCGTAAAGTCCGGTGCTCTTGACCGTTACCATTGCATCGACAAAATACAAATCCCGGAACATGTGTGCCGAGGGGTTGAAGGTATGCCGTTTCACGTCGAAGCAGGAGTGACATGGCGAAGAAGGGAATAGGCGATTCATTAGGCGCCTCTGTCAGTTCAATTATTGACAAAACTAGAACGGGTATTTCCAATAGAAACTCAGACCAGATTAGCGCCTCAATAAGTAAGATCCCCAATAGAATCAGACGTCGTTTTAGAGAGACTGAGAGCTCTAGTTTACTTACCATGTTCCCAATCTGGGCGGTCTTGATTTCGCTAGCATTTACTTTGTCATTACTGCCACACTCTGGAGTCCTTGACTGCAGGGACGGTTTCGATAATCCGAATTATTGCAGTGATGAGCCAGCACTCAATGTAAACGGCGATCTGGAAGTATACCTCCCCACTGATGATGACCCGCATAGTGTAAAGAATCTAATTGCCCAAGTCGAAAAGGACTGGACAACAAATGTAATGGTGATTTATGTAGAGTCATATAATTACAATGTCACTCAAATTAACATTCTTGATCAAATTGACAAAGTGGAAAGAGTGATCAACAATCAGACAAATGATGGAGGAGTTGATGATAACGTAATCTATGTCCTATCTATTTCTACGGTAGTAAAGGAAGTCAATTCTAGTGGCGGCAGGGTAGTAAAGGCATTTTTCTCCGGTATAGCGGAAGCGACTGGAAATCAGCAGCTTTCCGATGAGATAAATGAGACCATTGACGCCCAAAGCGATTTGATTGGGAATTACGCAATTCCAGATGAGCAACAGAGAGTTGACCAGATCCTACAGGAAATGCCACAGAATGCATTGGATAAGCTCGTCAGGGATGTCGGTACTGCCACCGAAGAAAGGGCATTTAGATGGAACCGTGCTGTAATAATCATCGGAATTGCCGATGACACCGGTGACAAATCCGTTGGAGACATAGTTTCAGAAACACAGGGCAAAATAAACGAAATTGCCTCTAATAATAACTGGGGCACCCCGGATTCCCAGGGTAAGTGCGATGAAGCGGGGAGTCCATTGTGCCTACGAATGACTCTCACGGGTCCAGCACCTCTAACTAATGCTGTAACAGAAGAGTCATTCAAACTATTCTGGGAGGTCTTTCCTGTCGGGGTTGTAATCGTAGCGAGTATGCTATTCATATTCCACTGCGACCTATTGCAAACCGGTAGAATTCGATTCGTTCAAGGAGTCAAGGTCGTCATAATATCGGGTCTACCGACACTTTGTGCAGTTTGGGTCACTCTGGGGATGATTGGCCTATTGGACTATGAAGTTACCATGACTGTAATTCTTGTTGGCCCGATTGTCCTATCACTTGGCGTTTCTTATGGACTGCACATAACTAACAGATATGCTGAGTCAAAGGGCACCCCTCATGAGAAAATGGCAGCAGCACTGAATTCTACCGGTCGTGCCGTATTCCTATCTGCCATGACCACGATAATTGGTTTCATCTCCCTCACATTCGCACCTATGAAACCTATCCAAACTGTCGGTTGGGCATTAGCCGGAGGAATCGTTGTTGTTTACTTCATGACAATGATCATGGTCCCCAATCTTACCATACTACTAGATCTAAAGAAGCCTTCACACCCTCCCCCCAAGGTTTTCGTTGCTGCTGTAAACATGCCAGTAAAATGGTCTCGGATAACACTAGCCTTATTCCTTACGCTGATGATAATCTCTGCAGGGTACAATCGACAAAACGTCGAGGAAAATATCGACTTATTGAAAATGGCCCCAAATGAGGTCGAAGCGGTACAGAAGATGGATGTCTATTCTACGGAGTTCGAAGCCGGACAACCTGGATTCTTGTTGGTTGAGGCTGATATTCGGGCAGAGCCCGAATTAGGAATCGGATCAATTACTGCCGACCACCCATATGCTAATCTAGAGGGAATCGAGAATCTGGAATCCAAATGTAACGATGTAGAAAACGCCACTGCTGTGTCCATTGTTTTCCTGATGAAGGCCATTGCAGTTGGGGTAAATGTTTCTGGGTCCCCAATTAATGATATAATTGAAGACACACCACTACCAGACCCAATCAAAGAGGTCGCAGAACTGATCTTCGACCGTGGCCAGTCTGGTAACGTTTCGTTCTGGACCATACTTGACACATTGGATGCTCAGGAGGATGATGGCGGCCGGCAAGTCCAGAATTTCTTATTGTACGTTTTCTACAACAGCATGACAGAGGAAATGCGTGAGCTATTCATCTCTTCGGACTATCAAAGGACCCTGATATATATCGACATGCCTTTCATGGATGTCAAAGCGACAGCTGCGACTGCTGAGCAGATCAATCTCTGGGCGAAGTCTGCAGGTGATTCAGAAAATCCGATTTCAGTACTTGGAGATACCCTTATTGGCGTAGCATCAATAACAATTGAGGTGAATAAACTGATTGTAGAATCCCAATGGACCTCACTTGCATTCGCATTGGGCTTCACTATTGTCACACTCGCACTCGTCTTCAGAGACATCAGATACGCTTTACTGACCACTGTACCAGTCGGTTTCACCGTCGCTATGCAATGGCTAGTCATGGATTCCGGTGGAGTCACCTTATCACTTGTCACTGTGATGATCGGCTCAATACTGGTTGGCGTTGGAATAGACTTCTCAATTCACATTGCAAACAGGGTCAAGGAATTAGGTGGATCGTTAGATGCAATTAGGACGGCCTGTGCGAGTACTGGGATGAGCCTATTTGAGGCTACAACTGTCACTGCTGCTGGCTTGACATGTGCGTATCGAATACCAATCGAGGCAATCACTCCTTTCGTTACAGTGATCATCATCCTGCTGATTATAGCTGCTCTCTCCGCATTACTTCTATTACCGGCAATTTATTCATTCATGGTAACTTCCAATCTTGGCCTAACTGGCGGATCTTCCGCAATGATGAAGTCTTCAGGACTATCCTCCGACGCAATCAATCGGGATATTGACTCCATCGATTCCTCTATGGTCTATGCAAAGGATGCATGGTGAAAGGCAACCTTGATTTCTCTCCTTACAGTAGGTAGTGCATGGTGAATTGCTGGTTAATGAAAAGTGAGCCTCATGTATATCCTTGGAAACAGCTCGTCGCAGATGGATATACCCATTGGGATGGGGTTAGAAACTACCAAGCTAGGAATATTATGAGGGATGATATGGCCGTCGGTGACTATGTGCTTTTTTATCATTCAAATTGCAAACCGCCACATGTAGCTGGTGTCGCTAAGGTATGCAAGGAAGGATATCCTGACTTCACAGCCCAAGATGCAAATTCAAAATATTTCGATCCCAAGGCTACTCCAGATAATCCACGCTGGATAATGGTCGACATCGAGCCAGTCTCACAACTAGAACTAGTAGGACTACCAGATTTACGTGCAAATGGCGATTTGGAAGGAATGCCGTTGCTACAAAGAGGTCAGAGGTTATCCGTACAACCCGTTTCCGAGAGTCACTTTAGGATAGTATGCGCCATGGGTGGACTGAATAATTTAGAAGATTAGGCGATTCAGTGACTTATTCAATTGTTGCCAGTTGTCCCGATACTGGCCAAATCGGAGTAGCCGTTCAGTCCCATTGGTTCGCGGCTGGAGTAGTTTGCTGGGCCAAAGCAGGCATAGGCGCTGTTGCGACTCAGGCTATGGCATTAATTGACCATGGACCTCTGGGAATCGAGCTAATGGAGGCTGGTACAAAACCCGAGGACGCGATGCAGAGCCGACTTTCATTGGATCCGAATCCAGAAATAAGGCAAGTGGCTATGATCGACGCCAAATCTAGAATATCTGTTCATACTGGTTCCGATACCATACCTGAATCGGGACATTTCGTGGGCGATGGTTTCTCTTGTCAAGCAAATATGATGTGGAAATCAACTGTTTGGGAGAGCATGGCAGATGCATTTGTTGGTACTAGCGGTGATCTATCCAGACGAATGCTCGCGGCCCTATATGCAGCAGAATCCGAACAAGGCGATATTAGAGGCAAGCAATCAGCGCGCATACTTGTTGTAGATTCCGAAATCCAACCCTGCCCATGGAAAGGAACTATTGTGGATATCCGTGTAGACGATAATCGTGAACCACTGGCCGAGCTAGATAGGCTCCTGAAAATGCATATTGAATATGTCAACATCAATAACTTAGACGTGGGGGCAATTTCACAGACTAAACAGGGGCGAAATCCTGAAATTGCCTTTTGGAAATCAATCGGGCTAGTCCAAACCGGTAGAATAAATGAGGCTAGAGAGTTAGCCTTGATAGCCTTCGAAGAAAATAGTGGTTGGGAAGAACTTCTCCGTAGGTGTGCCAATAATGGTCTAGCTGGAGTTACTGACGATACAATTAGTGCATTGCTGCACTCGAATCAAGATGATTAGTCGGTGGGCATGTCCTCGGTGGACGCTCGTCATCAAAGAGACTGGCACTCCAGTCTTCTCCGTCCCGAAGTCCCAAGGCATCCAGCATCCCCGGTCGGGTTGCTCGCTTCCGCGCCTGACCTGGTTCCCGGGCGTAAGACGATTGGGGGACCCCTCCGGATCCCCCTCCCGCCAACCTGGATCTCTTGGGGGCGAGACATCGCAGTCAACTGGAGTAATCTCAGTGGTTCGTTTGCGCCGCCCTCGGACTTCGGGTCACCATTTTTGACGATTTGTGAAAAATAGAGCACGTCAACTCCCCCCCTAGCCCGCATAGTGCTCATCGAGGTCACCTATGAACCTGACAGTTCATGATTCGTATTTTGATGGGCAACCGGTTTGAATCTCAAACGAGTCTATGACCCAAATTCCATTTTGTTGTACCAGGTCCCCGCGAACAGCAATGGTCCGACCTTCGTCGAAACCATCGGGAATGGGAGAATCAGTGAAATCGACAAGTATCTCATCAGTTACTCCCTTTAGAATGAAACTCATTTCATGATTGTTCAGAGTATCATGTGAGACGACCCCTCTAACAAAAATATGCCCATCTTGGAATTTTACTGGTTCGTCCATAATCTCATCAACTGAATATTGAATCTCTGGATCTACGCTGGCCATCATTAATCCCAGCACTGCTAACGATGAGCAGAAAACTATCACAAGTCTCGATATCCTTGTTAGGGCCACAACTAATTCACGCGTCTCTTTGCTAAATGTGTTTGTATCCCACGGCTTCGCTAATTGAAGAAAACCCGGATTCATTCACCCTCCTCTTCAGCCCCTTTACAATAGACGAAACAATAGTCGGCCCATTGAAGACAAGGGCCGAATATAACTGAATCAGCGACGCTCCCGAGATTATCGCTTCCCAAGCGGAATCTTTCGAGTCAATGCCACCCACACCAACTATGGGGATCTTTCCGCCTGTTTCGTCGAATGCCGTGTTAATCACTTCTAGAGCTCTTGACTGCAACGGTAGTCCAGAAAGACCACCTTCGCTAGAGAATGCTTTTCTAGACTGAGTTGATAGTGGAATTGGCCTTTTTATGGTAGTATTTGTGGCTACTATGCCGTCGATGCCCATTCTTTGTGCTAATGATATGGTACTTCTTATTTCATCATCAACTGCATCGGGTGAGAGCTTTAGGAGGTAGGGTTTTTGGAACCCTTTCTTGGATCTGATCTTGTTGCAAGAATAGAGTATAGACTCAAGATACTCGTGACTATGCAGTTCCCTTAGACCTGGAGTATTCGGAGAAGAAATATTCAGAACAAACATATCTGCATGATCCCACAATAAATCGATTGTAGAAGCATAATCATCTCCAGCATGGTCATTTGACACCTTCTTAGAACGGCCGATATTTGCAGCAACGGGAGATTTAGGCCAACGGTCAGCCGACTTTCTCTGAGCAAGCCTCTTTCGTATCTCTGAAGCGCCCGGGTTATTGAATCCCATTTTATTGACCAAAGCCCGATGCTTATTTGCCCTGAACATCCTAGGTTTGGGATTTCCTTCTTGGGGGTACCTAGTTACACCACCATATTCGCTCCAGGAGAACCCCATTGCAGACCATGCCAACAAAGCTTCGGCACCCTTGTCGAATCCTGCCGCTAATCCTAGTGGGTGATGAAATAACTTCCCAAACACCTCAATGGGAACTTCTGGTGACTTGTATAACGAATTTAGAACTGATCGGCCAGTACGAGATTCGCCAATAGTTTTCAAAGCTCGCATTGAAAGAGAATGCGCACGTTCAGAATCAATTAGACGTAGGGCAGGATTGCCGAACAGACTCCATGCTACTCCCATAATATTGCCAATCGTAACTATTCTTCAATGGTTACGGATGATTGGTGCTATAATCGGATATTTCATGACAATAGCGACCGGTTACACGCGCGCTCGCGCTCGCGCGCGCGTTTCCAAGCCAATCAACCACTCATGTTTATACGGGTCATGTTACGGCATTTCTAATCCGAGGAGACACAATGAAACTGGTCATACTAGAATCCGGCGCCAAGGCCAAGACCATTAAGAAATATCTCGGAAAGGGATGGATTGTTGATGCTTGCAATGGACACGTGCAGGATCTCCCATCTAATCGAAAGAACAAAGATAGTTCCAAGGCTATGTGGTCTTCCAAACCCGGTGAGTTGCCTCAACCCCCTTGGTCCTGGACGGATAGGGCAGAGAGAGTCATGTCAAAAATTTCATCTAAGGCAAGAAAATCTGGAGTCGATGAAGTATTCATCGCAACTGATCCAGATAGGGAGGGTGAGTTTATTGCTTGGAGACTTAGTGAGATACTATCCGAATTCGACTCCGTAAAAAGAGTGTCATTCAATGAGATCACCAAGGATGCTGTGATTTCATCAATTTCTAATCCTAAAGAGTTAGATATGGACCTAGTTAATGCAGCTATTGTTAGGAGACTGATGGATAGACTTGTTGGATTTAGATGCTCTAAATTCTGTCGTTCATGGAAGTTAAGATCAATGGGCAGGGTGCAAACACCCACACTAGGATACATAGTAGAAAAGGAAATTGAGAGAGATGCCCACATTCCAAAGGAGTACAATTCCGTAGGAGTTCCTTCTAACAGGATTGAGCTAAATGTAAGGTTCCATGAATCCAGTGATGATGATGCTTGGGTAGATGATGATGGCAAGCATTTTCCAGACAGGACTTCGAATACAGAATTTGCTAAGAAAGCATTTGACTTGATAAATTCAATTCGTTCACTGACTCTCGAGTCGATTAAAGAGGGTACGGTAAGTAGACGGCCCAAGCCCCCATTCACTACTGATACGATGCTACAAACTTCCAGTTCCACATTGGGGTGGTCAATTTCTAAGACCAGTAAGATAGCATCGACCCTATACCAATCTGGCCACATTACATACATCAGAACTGACTCAACCAGAACAAACGCTAAGGCCAGAAATGAGGTTCGGAAATACATCGAATCAAATTTTGGCCAGGATTTTCTTGGTGATGGCGTAGGTGAGATTCAAAAAACTAAGGAAAACGTCCAAGACGCTCACGAAGCCATCAGGCCCACAAATCCCGCCGTAGAAGTTGCTGGCGACGATCGTGATGAAAAGGCACTTTACAGACTCATTTGGTCTCGCTTTGCATCTAGTCAGATGTCGAACTCTATTAGAGAAAGAAGAAGTTTGACATTTTCCTGTGTCGGACTAGATGTTCCTCTGAATGGGACATCCACATGGAGAACCCATGCAGGTTGGGAGGAGGTATTCGCTTGGTCATACAAAGATGTTCAAACCCAAGCACCTAATATTGGTTTCATCGCCGGTTCAAAATGGGACATCGATGAAGATGCTGAACTGACTATAGATTTCACCAAACCACCGAGACGGTACACCGAAAGCTCAATCATCCAACAGATGAAAAAAGACGGAATAGGACGTCCTTCAACTTATGTTTCTACGGTATCAAAATTAGTGGATAGACAGTACGTAGAAAAGGAGGGTACTTCTCTAATCCCTACAACAAATGGTAGGACCTTATGGACCGAAGTGACTCCCTTTTACAATCAAACGGATGTTTATGAACGGGGGCTATTCACATATGGTTTCACATCTAGTATGGAGGAAAAATTGGATCTAATTGAGGCGGGTGAAGCAAATGCCTCGGAACACTGGATAGATTTCGTTGATACATTCAGAGATATGCATAACCTAGCCTTGGAGAAGCGCCGCGAGAAGCCAACAATAAGACAGGTACAGTATCTGCAAGCAATTCTCAATCGAATGTCAGAACAAGAAAGGCAGCAGATAGTGGGGGATAATTTAGTTGAAGATCTAACGGGTGAACAAGTTCGAAATATTATCGATGGACTCGGGGAAGAGGCCCAGGCAAATATTCCACCAAGCGAAAAGCAGATTGCCACGATACTGAAACTTGTCGATAGGTTACAAATTGATTTGAGTCTATTCTTGAAGGAAATGGGAGAGTCAGACATAAGTGAATTGACTGGTGGTAGGGGCGGTACAGCAAGCAATGCTATCGGAGCACTGATTGAACTAGACAAGAGTTCACCTGCAACAGAAAAGCAGGTAGCGACAATTATCTCGATGACCGATTCACTAGAAATGCCAATTGAGGATGCCATTGCTGCTGTCAATACTGATTCTATCGAGACAATTTCCAAGTCTGATGCAAGCATTCTGATTGGTAATCTAAAGAAAACAATTAATTCAAAGAGAAGAGGTAAGAAAAAGTAACTGGGAGTCGAAATGGTCAGATTATTCGATGCCATCGTAGTCGGGGCTGGCCCAATTGGGGGGTATCTGTCAAGGAAATTGAATGAACATGGCCACAGCGTCCTTCTATTAGAGGAACATGATCAAATTGGCCGACCGTTCCAATGTGCCGGACTAGTTAATCCGCGGGCAATGGAGACTATAGGTCTGGAATCTTCCATTCTAACGCCAATATGGGGGGCCAATATTCACAGCCCGAATGGAAAAAGAGTATCTATCGGAGATCCAAATGTTCCAAGGACATTTTCAGTATGCAGGAAAATTTTCGACGAAGCAGTGGTAATGCAGTCAATTGCAACGGGGACGGAGATTATGCTATCCACGAAACCGATATCTGCGACTATAGAGGATGGTTTTGTCGATGTAAAAATAGATGGTTCCAATGGCACTGAGACAGTGCGCTGCAAGTTGCTTTGTGGGGCTGATGGGGCTCACTCCTGGGTTCGACGAAAATTCAAGATGGGTTCTCCTACTGAAACGATGATAGGATTTCAGATTGAAGTTACGGGATATTCGGGCGATGATGGGGTTCTTGATATGTACACTGGAAATGGGATATCCCCGGGTTTCTTCAGTTGGGCTATCCCTACTGGCGAGACAACAAGATTGGGCACATGGAGCAAAGCGAATCTAATGGGGGGGACTTCTAGTGAGGAGTTCATGAAGAGATTGATGGACGACCCCAATCTAAATACAAGATTCTCCGAATGCTCTGAAGTTGGGCGATTCTGCGGCCCGGTACCTAGTGGCATTGTAAGGAGACCATTGCGTGAGAGGGTAGCATTATTCGGAGATGCTGCAGGGATATGCAAACCCACAACCGGAGGTGGTATCGGACCAGGTTTCAGACAAGTAGACATCCTCGTACCCTTACTAAGTAAGGCAATTTCGGACAATGATTTGAATAGCACTAGAATGAAAAACATCTCATCAAAACTAAAGGAGATGCAGAGAGATCAGAGGAAAAAGAGGGCTTTGAGGGATGCTTTCCTAACTGAGATGGATGACAATGAACTAGAGAGCATATTTGCCGTTTGGGCGAGACCTGAAGTGACTGCTTTAATCAATGAATTCGGGGATATTGAGAATCCTATTCCACTAGGGGTCAAGATGCTCAGAGAGGTTCCAGAATTCAGAAGGCTGGCAGGAAGAGCAGCGAAGGCCATTCTATGGAGCTAACAATGCGTCGTTCTTTACAGAGAATCAGGTATCCTCCTTTCGAACTAGGGCAAATGGACCCCACGGCAGTTCCAATATCCGAAATCGAAGTTGAAGTCGATGACGAAATATTTACCAATTTCAGAATTGGATCAGAAGATAGCTGGTTTGTTGAATGGACCGATTGTAATGAAAATGACCCACCCGGAAAAAAAATTGACTGTGAAATCAAATTCGAACCACCAACATTCCTAACTCGAACTAGACTAGGTTGGTTCATCAACCCGGATCCACTTCACAACATCTCAAGGAGATTGATAATGCCTACTGTATTACTTCTCATTGTGTCACTATTTATCCATGCAATAGAGCCAGGTTTAGTAGATCTTAGAATCATTAGTAGTGCAATTGCTGGTTCTGTTGTCATAGGGCCCTTGGAATATCCCAGGTTGCTATTCTACACCTTTCCACTTTTTCTCTTGCCACTTTTTTTCCGTACAATAGCGAATTTCCGCGATATGGCGAGACAATCAATGATAAACGAAAACCCATACCAAGAACCCACATTCACTATTGATGAGGAGGGGGGATCTCCCGTAGTTACGATACATGGATTCGATAGCGAAATTTCACTAATTAGGGCTAGAATTCAGGTTGGTGTTGCAAGTCCAGAGAGAAGTACAGTACTATATTCGCTCGGAAGGAATCAGTTTGGTCAGCCATCACCTGGGATGTCTACAGTACTATCCGAAAAAAGAGTATCACCTGGGGACGAAGTCGGTTTAGGAGTTGGTGAGTCGACACCCATGCAATCAACTACAAAGAGGTCAGTCATACTTGAGCCACTCAGAATAATGAGTCGCTCACAATGGGTTTCTGATATTGAAGTAGGATTGCCTTGCAAACTATGCATGCCCGATGAAAACTGGCCCGGTTCTATTTATTCATCACTCATAGCTATACATTGGGAGGTGATTTTTGAGTTCGAGCAAAATGATGGAAGAAGAATTGCTTGGGTGTCTCCAATAACTGTTCCTCAATCTAATGTGGCCACTGTTATTCCAATAGCCCCGGTAATCAGTGGACGGGCCGAGTTATCAGACTTGTAGTGGATTAACTTCGACTTCAGAAACTTCCAGAATATTATACTCAGAGTCCCGTAGTGCAGGTACAAATCCGCTTTGGATAATTGTACTCTTCAACTCGGCTATAGATGCCATGGTCTTTTTAGTGCCCGAAGCAGAAACGACATTTTCCTCCATCATGGTAGATCCTATGTCATCGGCACCACCCGACAATGCTATCTGCGCGACCTCAAGGCCCATGGTTGGCCATGAAGCCTGGATATGGTCCACATTATGGAGGAAAATCCTCGATACTGCTACATGTCGCAAGTATTCCACGGCACTAGCACCAAGGCCACTTGAGTTCCTACGTAGGCCGATCTTGCCGAATGCGTTGTTCTCCAGCATTACAGGCCATGAAACGAATGAGGTGAATCCAGGATTGCCCGATAAAGCAGCCTCGTCCTGTAATGATCGGATTCTAGCCATGTGTTCTACGCGTTCGGAATGACTCTCGCCAAATCCGAATACATTGGTCGCAGAAGTAATCAGGCCTAATGACTGGGCCTCACTCATTACTCTGATCCAGTTCTCAGAAGATCCCTTTCGCGGAGAGATACCATGCCTCACACTGTCTACTAACATCTCAGCCCCACCTCCAGGAAGTCCATGTAATCCTGAGTCACGGAATCTGGAAAGTACTTCAATCGTCGACAGTCCCGAAACCTCCGCGATGCCCTCAATCTCTATTGGTGAGAAGCAGTCGAGTGAGATGCTGGGGTGTCTTTTTGACAACTCTTCCAGAAGTTCAGTATACCATTCAATTGGTAATGATGGGTTCACCCCGCCCTGCATCAGAATCCTGCAACCACCTAGACGTTCCAGCTCAACAATTCGTTCGCTAATCTGGTCTACATTCTGCGTATAGCTTTCTTTGTGACCCGGGGTTCTGTAGAATGAACAAAAATGGCAGTTAATTGTACAGACATTAGTGTAATTGATGTTCCTATCGATCATGTATGTTACGAGTTTTCCAGGAACCTGAGTTCTCCTTCTCTCCATTGCTACGAACATTAGATCATTCAGTGGCGCGTTAGAATATATCTCCGCCGCGTCTTCTACTGACAGTTCAGGAGGGAAATTTTGCAGTTGCCCTTCTAGAACGGATCGCCAATTTTCCATACTAAATTCCCGAGCCGACAATGTCCTCTATTTCACTAATCTCCTTAGGGCATGATGTGGAAAGCACAACTGGGCCTTTGTCAGTAATGAGGATGTCATCTTCTATTCGAACACCTATTCCTGAGTATCTTTCGGGAATTATAATATCTGTTCTCCAACTGCTAAAGTAAAGCCCTGGTTCGACAGTTAGAATCATTCCTGGCTCCAAAATGGGTCCTTTGGCATTATCTCCTTGCCTACCTCCTCCAACATCATGAACATCTAGGCCCAAAAGATGTCCAGTTCCATGCATGAAGAAGTTCCTATATGGTCCATCGAATTCAACTGGATCACCTATTGCTTCCTCGAGTGTGCAATCCAGTATACCAAGTTCGATTAGTCCTGCGGCAAGAATTTCTGATGTCGCAGTATGTATGGAAACCCATGAAGATTGATTTTGACATGCTTCAATACCTGCAAGTTCGGCTTTGAGTACTAATTCGTAAATTTCCCTCTGAGGTTCTGTAAACTTGCCATTAATTGGCCATGTCCTAGTGATATCCGATGCGTACCCATGTACTTCACAACCTGCATCAACCAGAACTAGGTCGCCGTCTTTTACTACAGATTGATTTGTATTATAATGCAAAATGGTACCGTTTTCACCCCCTCCTACAATTGAAGGGTAGCTCCATCGACTCTTGCAATTCATGAAATGCCCTTCGACAGAAGACTGGATTTCCCATTCACCCATTTCTGGGGTTGCATTTGCCATGACGAATTTGTGGGCTTGAGATGCAATTTCTGCTGCTTCCCGCATATACTGAATCTCTTTACTGGACTTGACTCTTCGAATAGGGTCAATGATCGGCCTGGGATCCTTAATTCCCTCTATCTCTTTGGCAATAATATCAATTGAATTAGAGACGCCCAAAATCGTGAAAACGTTATCAAATTGACCAATCATTTTCGAAATCTCTGATTCAAAATTCTCTATAGATGATGCAGTCGAGGCGGGCCACGATTTAGCGCCTTCGACTCCGATACGGATTCCTTCCCAGATTTCCTTTTTTGTATCTCGGGGAGGGACGAAGAGAATGGACTCTATGTTTCCACTTTGGTTGTGTGCTACGAAAACCCCCTCATCTTCCTTCCAGCCGCACAAATACAGCATGTACGAGTTTGGCCTGAAAGGGTATACTACGTCATTGGAGCGAATTTTCCTATCGTTTGTGGGGATGATAAGTATGCTAGATTCAGGCAATTGGGCAAACAGCCTTTCCTGTCTATTCGCATACTCGGATGTTTCGAAAGGCAGGTCCACATGTGCCCCTCATGATTCTGCCTTTTGGTCTTTCTACTGAGGTCATTTTGGTATCTTAAACTCGTTACCATTTTGGTATGTCAGACTCGTTAGCCTGTTTCCGCGAATTTACAATAGAATATGAAAAGAATAGTGTAGAGAGAATAAGTATAATTATCGATAGTGGCATTGGTGAATCGATAGACCCATCTTTGACTAAGATCGATATTTGCGAAGACTCAGAGTCATCATCAATCACTTCGATGGTTAAAATGAACTCATCTTCAATCCCATCCGGCCAAATAAACTCTCTTGACTCACCTTCGTAAGTAGGGATGTTATTGACTCGCCATACATAACGCAAATTGGGTGCATCATTTGAGGTATCAGTAGAGCCCGATGCATCGAAATGAACCGTGGACCCTTTCTGGAGTATGAATACATCATCGCCAGAAATTGGTATTCCGTCAATTGTCAGTCTGACAATTGGAGCAATATTCTGAATTTCTAAAATTTGTGAATTTCTGCCTATATTTCCTGCTTGATCCGAGACGGCCAAATTGACCACGTAGGTTCCCGATTCAGTGGGATAGATGGAGATGCTCCTCTCATCTGTGCCCACGACAAATGTCGCACTAGATACATAGTTCCCTCCAACTTCAATAACAGACCAAATGTAAGTTAGACCTTGGATTCCCCAGTATAAATCATACGATGAAGACCCGTCTATCACCACCGCCGCAATTCCTTCCTGTATAGTGCTCGGACCTTCGATAACTGCTACTGGAGAGTTGTTATCGACCCTTATACTGACACAGTCAAATGCAAATTCCTGATTTAACGGATTGGTCGCATATATTACAAAGTCATACCAACCATCAGGGTAATGGGCCAAGTTGATCTCAAAAGAGAATGGCCCCCCATGATTGCCATCATCATTAACTCCAAATGATAGCTGAGACGAATTAAGGCGTATTAGATCGTCTGACAAATCCGAAATGTTCTGGCTTTCTACATCTGAGCATTTCACGTTTGTGGAGTTCCTAAAGGTGTATTCGAAAATAGGCTCTGCGTGATGAACTGTCATAGAAAGAGCATTTACTATGTACCGTTGGCTATACAGTTTTTCCGTAGAATCCTCATAAATATGTATAGTCGGTGGTAATTGTTGCGTATTAGGGGAAATGAAAATCGACAGCAATTTTGTATGCATATATCCGGAGGCATCTATTGTTGTAACGACAATCGTACATGCGCACGGACCGACAATAATGGGATTGATTTCAATGCTAAATGACCAAACTTTCCATGAGTCAGTTTCGGATTCAAATTCTAGATTATCTGTGAAATCGATATATTGCCTTGTGCCCAACGAATCCAATAATTCCCATGTCGCAGAATGCGGGGCACTCTCATCTGCAATTGTGCCGGATATTATTGTACTAGAGTTATCTGACATTTCGTAGATATGGGACCCGTCAGAAATATCAAGTGTAATTTGAGTAGGATATTCACTCTCCGTATCCTCTGCAAAAGATGATTGCGAGATAGTCACTATCAATAATGATACAATGATGGTTGACAAACTGGCACGAGAAGTAGAGGTGAGCACGATTATCGCTCTGAACCAACACTATTCAATGCCATGGGCAACTGCTCTATCTGTCAGAGATTCGCATCTGCCAAGCTAATTCGTCCAACCACAAACCAAGAGTTGCCCTATCGATGTAGTCACGACCGGTGCTAGCTGAGAGAACGCAGTCACAAGCAGCAGATGCTAGTAAGGCAGCATCGTAAAGATCCAATCCGGAGCCTAATGCCGCTGCTAGTGATGTAGCTGCAGCATCATGCATCCCAATCTGTTGATCTGCTGTTGGAGCCATGCATGGCATAAATATACTATCGTGGTCTTTCTGATGTAGATGAATCCCATGAATTCCACCCAAGACTAGAATTCCATCCCAAGAATACTCCTCCAAAAGCCGTTTTGCTGCTTCGTCATCATCCAAACCGATCCTTCTGGACAACAGAGACATGCCCCTTTTCTCGAATATCACTACTGTTGCTCCCCTGCTCTTTTCCAATCCAGTCAATTTTGGATCAACAATTACTGGGATTGCTTTTTCATTGGCGGTTGCGATCAAAGTTTGGGCACCATCGTTTGAAACCACGCCTTTGTCATAGTCAGAAATTACTAATGCGCAACTGTCAGGTATATTGGAGCGCGCAGATTCAATTAGAGAGTCAGAAACTGAAGTTTCTAGAGGCTCGTTGGGCCCTCTATCGGCCTGTAGAAGAATCTGACTTCTGTCTAGTAGGCTTTCTCTACTACCAAAGAATCGAATTTTTGTCAGAGTACTCCGATCCTTAACCTGAATGATATTTTCACTTCGAACGTCCATCGACTTCAGGGTGGAAATTATTGATTTAGACTCGATATCATCACCAATTGCAGTATGGAAGGAGACATCCATACCGAATGACGTTAGTCCGATTGCTATGTGCGCAGACGCACCAGGAGACTCATCCGAATCTAGAATCTTCAACACTGGAACGGGTGCTGTAGAATTAAGATTGTTAGCAAATCCGTGATGATATCTGTCAAGCATTGTATCACCGATTAGGGTTACTTTGGCGCCATCTATTGATTCTAGTAAGGAGCTTAGTCTTGTCAGACTTTCCTGTCGGAGAATTTCGGAATCATCAGCCATATACTCCCGAGAAAGGTTTGACAGATGATATTTGGGGATAGCGTCTAATTTGTTAGCCCCTTCGAAAGAACGATGCAGTACCGTGAGAGTAGATTGCTATACGACGGTTCTGCATATAGCAGACTATGGGAGAAGTCAGCAATTGGAATTCTCACCGACGGTCCCGGACTGCTACTTGCCGACTCCGAGGTTATCTTCTGCCGAGAGCACAGGGGTGTTGAATTCGAAGGTCTGGAGGACCATGAGGCATTTTCGTTGTGGCTTACTCAAAGGATTATGGAAAATAGTAAGACATTGCTAGAATCAGCTGTTCTTGAAGCACTTAGGGTTCCCGGTAACAAAGTAGTTCTTTCAGAAAATTTTGAGCAATTGGGGCAAGGTGGCAGTCGTTCATGGGCAATGAGATGGTCATCGGATAACCATCCTAGCAGAGATGCGCCGGAATCTGAAATAATGTGGTTTGAGTCAAAGGATCACTTGAATGATAAAATAAATGGGGAAATGAGCATATTGGAAGATTTACTTTTGTGGTGTGTCGAGGTTAAGGAAAGAGGCAGAATTCCAGAAGTACTAGTAATAGACGAAGAACAGTCTGTAGTAACATACCGCCTGAGTGAAGCCAATCCCCGGGGTCAAATGGGGCATCTTACAGCCGATATCGTTTCTCAGATATCTGAGATGGACAGAAAAAGTATAGACGACAATGGATTTTTCTTTCCATCTGTTTCGAAATGGCCACTCGAATCCATTGGCATCCCCCTTCATGGTGGTCGTCAACTGGATCCGATTGAATCAGAGATCATCCTGAATAATGGGGAGTGTGATATGTCAATTGCGGCTAGTATTCTCAATGACTTATGGATGAGGGGCTTGAACACTAGATCGGGTTTCAAATATGGGACGGCATGGAGATGCTATTCAGGTGATGTGGGGGATGCCCATGCACCATGGCTTGTAGTCGAACCATCAAGTGGAGGTCCCGAAAACTGGGCTGAAGCATGCCTGTCCTCGAGACTCGCTTCGGGTGTCAATAAATACTGGCTATACCCAATTAACTATGCTAATGGGTGGAGGTACCTGCAAATTTCTAGACCGCCATCAGACTCGCGATGGAGTAATCCAAAGAGAATATGAGTGCTATTTTGGGGGTTTCCATATTGATAGTGCCAAGAGTGCCAGTACAGTTGATATGGCGTTAGACGGTATTGCGAGCCAATTAAGGGGTGCGAATGGTAACTCTGCTTCGGAGTTAAGGATGATTGGTATTCTTTGTTCGATATTATTGGAATCGACTATCACGAGTTCGCCCCGAGCTATCATTCTAGGCTCAAGAAGGCCATTTGGCTCAATTGACAAAACAATGGGATCGCCGGGATAGTAGATTCCAGAAGTAACTGATTCTGTGATTCGACCTGCTGGTCCATCAACAGTAATTGTGTAAATACGTGGCCCGGAACCGATTGCTTCGGGATACAGATCCACAGTAGCTGATTCATCCCATGGAACTGTAGCCTCCAACGTCTTAATGGTAAATTTATGGTTTACAACACTCCAATCAAGTGAGAAGCGTGTCATTGGACGGCCCGAGCATCCAATTTCACCAGAAATTCTGCCTTCTAGAGATGATTCTCCGGATAGATTCAGGATCTGGATGATGTATGAACCCCCAGATGTTGATTGAACAGGAGCAGGATCTGGTAAATCGATAGTTAGATCGCAACCGAGGTCAGAGTGGAACTCTGCTTGTGCAGTCCCGTTTGGAAGCAAGACAATAGGATTCCTTGGTAAGGAAATTGTAGAGTTGGGGTCCCCTACGAAGTCATACTCAATAGTTGACAATTCATCAGATAGTGATGTTACAGTTACAGTCCATGGAACTAGCCTCCCTCTATTATCCCAGATCTGATGCCCCGTATGGCCAAACCGTTCACCTACTGTGAAAGTATCACCTGACGAGCCATAATCCCTGCCACGAAGTAAAGCATCGTTACCGTCTGCTTCGATGATCTTTACCCATGGCTTAGTAGGATCAGTGTTTACTAGATTTGAACCTAAATCTCCGAATGCCAGATCTTGTTGCTCAACCAATATACCATGGCCGGGCAAACCTTGATCAAAACCAATATTTGATCTCAAAGTAATCCAAATGAATTCGTCTGGGGCGATATCAATCTTCAACGGCTTGCCACCCAGAGAAATTGGTTGTAATGTGAAGTTTCCATCAAGTTGAATCTTGGGAATGATAGCTTCTGTTGCACCGATTAAATCCAATGTAGTAGATGATGGCAAAGATGGCGTGTTACCATCGCCGTTCCAATTCCCACTAGCCATTATATCCCAGTCACCGAGACCATACCAGGTCTTCGTGGGAGATTCACTGTGAACGTCATATAGATCAACTGCACCCATCTGGTGCAACATTTCGTGAACTGTGACTCCGAGACCGCCATGAACTGAGGCCATCGTGTAGTGCTCAAATCTGTAGTCCCCAATGATTACAGGGTCATTGAAAGGGGAGAAGTGACTCCAGATAGTACTTGATGCACCACCTTCCTCTTGAGGCTGCCCCGAATGTAGGATCAGGAGTCGGTCGATCACATAATCTCCATTCAGATCCCATTTGGAAAGATCGTGTCCCTGCAATAAGCCTATGATGGCCTGTGATGCCAACTCTCTAACCCCGCCAGAACCACTGCCAGAATCCCTCTCAAACTCAGAATCTGCCCCCCAGTGAGTGTCATCGTATGGCGATTCCCACACCCCATCCACTATGGTAGGAATTAATTGTGATTTGTTCCCGCTAATTTGGGATACATATGTCTGAGCCGAAAGGTCTCCTTCGAAAATCCCACCTAATAGTGAATTAGGGAATGCCTTCCCTGGGAAGCTGATTCGCAGTACTGGCCATCTCTCTTCATTGGATAGGCCCACCACCTCATAGTCATCATTCTCTTGGTTAACGTTAACTGTAGAAGCAATACTGTCGTTCACTGTATCTGAGTAAATACTGACTAGCCCGGAAGAAACGAGGAAAACTACTGCTAGGACAATTCTGAGTAACGGTGCCGACCCTTGTTTGCTCACAGCCTTAGCCCAATAGCACAGCCTTTCAAACCAATGCCAAACTGCTAGTAGGTAGAGTCAGTATTTGCATGTGGATCCCACAGGTCCATTTTCACGGGTGCTGTTTGGGATAACTTCTCGGCGGAGATTGCAGACAGTATAGCTATTACTACTTTCAATCCATCATATTCCACAGGGAGGGTCAGAAAGATCACTCCAGTAGAAATTGCAAGCATCCTATTCCTAAACCTAGTCTTACCAGAATATACCATTCCGAAGATCCGGGAAAGGGAGAGGGTTACTGTCGTTACAGACCAAACAACAAGAACCCATGTTGCACCCAAACCAAGGGAGAATACAGCCGCAGCGTCATATCTGACAAGTACGCCCTCGGGTGTCCCGTGTGATATTGAAATTTCATAAAGTGCGGGGAGGGCGAATGCCCAAATGAGCAAAATAGCTACGGGGACTAAAGTCGTAGTAAATATCAGGACTGAGGTTAGCCAATTCCTCTCTCTGTGATAGAGTCCTGGTTTAGCGAAGTTGTAAGTCATTATTGATAGTGCAGGCAGGATTGATACGATAGACAATAGCATTACCACACTCCATCGAATCTGGATCCAATCGAACGGCCCGAAAACAGACAAATTCTCATTATTCGGACCTGCAGGCAATGGGGATGACTCTATCCACAGGGAAATTACTTGATTAGCGAGGAATGACCAGATAATGCAGATTATTAGAAACAACAATGCAGATTTCCTAGCGATCGAGTGGAGTTCAAGGAAGTCTTCGTAATGCCTCTCATTACTGAGGAAATGGTCTTGATCAGAACTCACATTACATCCTTCACTTCGGGTTCCGACCTAGCTGCGAGTATTGTTCTGTAGACCCCATATGCAGCCCATGCGCTGATGAAGAATGCTGTTCCAGTAGCGAAATCAGTGAAATCGACACCTTGGAATCTGAGCGATGAATCTGAATTGGACCAACCAACGGCCAAGTAGAAAGAGATCGCCGATACAACGAATCTACGGAAAGCCTGAGGGTATGCCAACTCACTGGCCAGGAAATCCGGTCCGTCGTCGTATTTCCTCTCCAGTATCTCCCTTTGCACAACAGCACCGATGATTAGTGCAGTTAGGCTTGTCCAATAGAAAAGATTGCCCTGAGAGAAAACCCTGTGTGACAATGCATTCTGGCGTTCCTGCTCTAATTGCCCTTCTGAGACCTCGATTAGGAAAAGCGAATCGTAAGCTCCAACTGATATTGTCCTAGTCTCTAGAGTGGCCCCACTCTCATCAGTGGTAATGGTGCCAGGAGAGTTGATTGAAAATGAGAGGATATTCCAGTAATCCATTTCGTCAGGGATTCCTCCCCCATCAACTGAGTTTCCAGCAATCCAGAATTGGACAGCACCGACGTCTTCATCCGGGGAGTTCCAGTTGATTTTCCAAATCCCATCCACACTCGGGTCAGAATGCGAGGCATCGTCGGTGCGACCCTCGGCATAGCGAATTTCCTGCTCCTCTGCCCAGGTGAAATTACCGATTGATTCCGATGAAATCAAAAAACCTGCATTCGTGTTCCCCTCTCCCCCAGAGAGCGTTAGCGAGTCAGCCACACGAATGGTCAGTTGGTACTGTTCCGAAGTTTCGTACATTACTGGCACACCCGTCACCATTACAACAGCACGATCAGAAGGGGCTCCATTGTTGTGACAAGTGCAGCCATACTTCACAGTCAACTCGTCGTTGGAATTGTAAGCGCCTGGGCCCTTGCTCATGCCTAGTGCTGGGAGTGATAATGCAGCCACTATTACTAGGCAGGCCAAGACTCTTCTGGCACTCATTCCCACATTATCACCGTGCCTTTCTCGGAGTCGATGTCAAATAACGGTTGGGGGTACTTATCCTCAGAATTCCTTGATAGCCGCATTTAACTCATTCATCATCTTCTTCCCATCCCCGAATAACATCATGGTCTTATCTTCGAAAAACAGATCGTTGTCGACACCTGCGTATCCAACTGAGAGGCTCCTCTTAATTATCACAACTACCCTTGCCTTGTCGGCATCGATAATCGGCATCCCGCCGAGTGGTCCTTCACCTGTCCTAGCAACGGGGTTTACCGTATCATTGGCACCAATGACTAGTGCTACATCAGTTTCCGGGAGTTCCGAGTTGATTTCATCCATCTCAATAAGCTGCTCATAAGGTACGCTTGCTTCGGCAAGCAGGACATTCATGTGTCCAGGCATTCTTCCTGCAACTGGGTGGATCCCATACAGTATTTCTACGCCTTGGGCTTCCAACTGGTCAGCGAATTCCTTCACGGCATGCTGAGCCTGGCTTACAGCCATCCCATAACCAGGTATGATGACGCATTTGCTAATCCCATCACAGACCATGGCAACCTCTTCTGGATCACTGCCGACCTTTGTACGGGTTACTGATTCCCTACCCCCTCCACCAAAGGACTTGAAGAGGACTGCTGTAAGAGTTCTATTCATTGCCTTGCACATGATAAATGTCAGGATTAGTCCGGCCGCACCTACCATAGAGCCTGCAATAATTAGAACATTGTTCCCTATGACGAAACCTGTGAATGCTGCTGCTATCCCAGACATGGAATTAAGCAAACTGACTACAACAGGCATGTCAGCACCACCAATTGGTACCACGAAGAGTATTCCAAGCAAACAAGATAGTAATACTAAAGAATAAACGTAGTCATAGTTATGCGGATCTTGAACTGTAAGGCCGATTAGTGAGAAGCAGGACAATAGAATCGCACCCTTAACAAAGTTCAGCCATGGTGGCCCCCATGTTGGGAAATTTACCCACTTCCTTCTACCTCGCTCGTCCTTCTTAGTGAAAGGAATGTAGAATCCCCCCCTCAACTTACCCATTGCCATGAGGCTACCGGTCAGGGTGACCCATCCCACTATTCCAGAAAGACCAATTGCAACCCAAGTCGCATATAATTCAACACCGGGATCAGGGATGTTTGATTCCTGTAGCCTCTTGAGAACCTCGGACAAACCCACGAGTGCTGATGCTCCTCCTCCAAAACCATTGAACAAAGCAACTAATTCTGGCATCTCTGTCATACCAACGCGCGTGGCCATGAAGTACCCAATCGTAGAACCTATCACTAATCCACCGATAATCAACTCGTAACCGATTACTTCCTCAGTATACATCTTCACAAGCGTGACCAGTACAGCTAGAAGCATCCCATATGCCCCTAGCATGTTGCCCTGTGGAGCAGTTCGAGGGCTGGATAGTCTCTTAATACCTAAAATGAACAAAGCTGCTGAAACCAAATATCCAATGTCCCACACAACTGAGTCCACCATTAGTTTCCACCTCTTCGCTTCTTACCTGCAATCATTTCCAGCATCTTGTTGGTGACCATGAATCCGCCAACAACATTGATTGTTGCCATAACCAATGCGATGAAGGCCAGCCAGGATGCTGTGCCGGGATCTCCATTGTTGAATTCGGCATTTGAAAGTATCAGCGCGCCGACAATAGTAATTCCTGAAATTGCATTCGCCCCGGACATTAGGGGCGTATGCAAGGTTGGTGGGACCTTGCTGATCAACTCAAAACCAAGGAAAATAGCCAATACGAAAACCGTTATGCTAGCAACTAGTGTGGTCAATGTCAACATTGGGCAACTACCTCCGAAAGTCTCGTCTGCTTAGAATGGATCTCACCATCATGACATAAGAGAACGCCCCCCATCCCGGGGACAAAGAAGTCGTCTCCTTCTGGGGCACCGACAAGAATCGCATCATCCATGTTAATTCTAATCGCATTATCATCCACTAGTGTTGAAAGGAAGGTAGTCATATTATTCGAGAACAGCATACTTGCCGTTGAAGGTAGCTCACCAGCGAGATTCTTAGTCCCGACTATGGTGATGCCGTTCTCCGTTCTGACTACTTCACCTGGGACTGTTAACTCGCAATTCCCGCCCACGTCGGCATTCATGTCTACAACAACTGAGCCCGGTTTAAATGAAGAAATAGCACTGGAAGGTACTGTGATAGGCGCAGGTCTACCGAAGATTCGGGCAGTCGTCACTATTACATCAGCATCACTCGCAACTTGGCAAACGGTATCGTTAACTTTCTGAATAAAATCTGGTGTTAGGGGCTTTGCATAACCCGACTCGTCCTCGAAATCATCCATCCCATCAACTTCAATGAATCGTCCACCTACTGACTCTATTTGTTCTGCTGCTGATTTACGTACATCCGACGCGTATACAACAGCACCAAGCCTCTTTGCTGTTGCTATTGCTTGGAGTCCGGCAACACCGGACCCCATGATTACGAATTTTGAAGGTCTAACTGTTCCAGCGCTAGTAGTCATCATGGGGATGCCTCTTGGAACGTGGGCTGCACCTAGTAATACAGCCTTGTATCCTGCTAGGTTGTCTTGACTAGAATTCACATCCATGGCTTGTGCTCGGGAAAGACGACGTGGGATCATATCCATACTAATCAGAGTAATTCCAGCATCTACGCACGCCTTGACGGAGGAAGGGTTCCTGAACGGGTCGGCTACACAGGCAATAATCTGGCCCTGTTTCAAATTAGAGGTGTCAGGCATCGATATTGATACCACCACATCACAAGACAGTACATCTGCACGACTGGAAACGATGCTACCCGCAGCCTCATAATCCGAGTCACTATTGTGTGAAATCATTCCGGCACCGGACTCGACAACTACTTCGAAACCACTTTTCTTCAATTTCTTTAACGATCCGGGGACAATTGAAACCCTGTTCTCACCCTCAACTTCTTTCAACACCCCTACTCTCATCATATCGCCAATCTGTATTACAGTTGAATCGAATTGAAGGCCGTTATTGAAACCGTCGGCTCGCAAATTTCAGTGAGATATCAGCCGAAGATTAGGAGATATCCTATTCCGAAAACGGCGACATCGCATATTGCATGCGATAACCAGCAAACCCAAATTGATTTGTGGCGAATGTACAACCAAGACCAAATGGCTGCAGCGGAAAGTAGGCCAAATGAAGCAATGGTGGTCTGCCACCATAAGAATCCGAAGTAATGGAGTGCAATTGCATGATGCAATGTGAAAAGGCCGGCCGACAAAATGATCGCAGCGGTCTCACTCCCGAGTAAATCAATACCCTTGGTGGTGACAAACCATCTGAAAACATATTCCTCAAGTAGGCTATTAAGAAAAATCCAGTACAACATTCCAGCTATGTATATCCGAATGTCTGTTAATCCAGTAGTTTCCATTTCAGCCAACATTGCTTTCGTATCTATGGTATCCCCAAAGATATACCACATCAAGATAATTATTGCGGACATAAGAATGCCTGTGATAGCACCCATTACCAGACCTTCCTTGTCGGCCGGTGAACGGGAAATTTCTTTGCCCTCAACGCGTAGAAACCAGTATGCTGGGGCGATTAGAAGCCACAATTTGCATGCCATAAAAAATATCTGTGATGTTAATTCATCGTCATTATAGTTCAACGTAAAAAGAATGGAAATGGTGGGAATGAAAGAAACCAAACTGATTGCTAGGATTGGGTGATGCTTGAAATCCATGACAATCCGTTATGCACGGTACTGAATATGCTTCCTACGTCAAAGCAAAATTTACTCGGCAAAGGGCTAAGAATGGTGCCATAGGCGAAAGAACATGACAACGGGTGCAAGGAAGGTTGCAGTAATTGGGGCGGGCAATGTAGGTGCTACATGTGCATTCGTCTTGGCTGAGAGGAAAGTTGGAAAGATTGTACTTCTAGACATATACGAAGGATTCGCCAAAGGTAAGGCCCTAGATATGAGCCAGGGCGGGAGGATTCTGAACTATGATGGCAGGATTACCGGTACCAAGGACTATGCAGACATTGCTGGTTCCGACGTAGTCGTAGTGACATCAGGTTTTCCTAGACAGCCGGGGATGAGTAGAGAAGATCTGATAGGGAAAAATGCAGATATTGTTGCCCAGGTGGGCAATGGGATTAGGGAACACGCTCCGGATTCAGTTGTCGTCATGGTAACAAACCCGCTAGATCTAATGACATACCATATGCAGAAAATCACTGGTTTCCCACACAATAGAGTCGTTGGTCAGGCAGGAATCTTGGATAGTGCAAGAATGACTCACTTCATCTCCGAATCGATAGGATGTAGCAATGAGGATGTGCAGGCAATGGTTCTCGGAGGCCACGGCGATACAATGGTTCCACTACCCAGATACACCACAGTTAACGGGATCCCCGTAACTCAACTCCTCAGGGAAGAGGAAGTTATGGCGATTTGTGAGAGGACTGCAAGCGGTGGAGGGGAGATTGTGAAGCTCCTGGAGAAGGGGAGCGCATTCTATGCCCCTGGCAGCGCAGCAGCGATAATGGCTGAGTCTATACTCGACGATAGGAAGAGGGTGCTTCCTTGCAGCACTTATCTCAATGGGGAGTATGGCATGGAGGACATATACATTGGAGTTCCTGTAATTCTGGGCAAAGATGGTATTGAGAGGATTATCGAACTAGAACTGGAACCTCACGAGTTAGAGAGCCTACAGGGTTCGGGCGCATTTTACAAAGAGCAATTAGGTTCGATTCTGGGATATTGAGCATAATTGGGTTGAGACCGTGGCTACTGAGTATGTCCATCTAGAACACGACGGGAAATTGCTCCTAGTTGATCTGGAGGGGAAGGGGCCGGCCAATCCTCAGATGGGAAGGAGTCTCCTCAATGGTGGATTTATCATTAGACTACCAACACCTGATGAGGTGTCTGCATTGGGAATTAGATGGACCCTAAGACGGACCAATAGAATTAAGCTGAATGCAACCGAATACGTAATCAACCATGGAATTCCAGAAATCCCCTGGCCCGAGGATTGGGCCTGGAAGGATTATGTGATCAGTGATAGTGCAGTGGACCCAGTTGCGAGAGAATCGGTCTATCGAACAATCCACAGGGTAGTTAGCAAAGTTGTAATCACTAATTCAAAACATGAAATCCTAATGGCAAAGGTATCGAGGGGATTCTTCACTGGATTCTGGACGCTTCCTGGTGGATTCGTAGACTATGGCGAACACCCTAGAAATGCTGCTGTGAGGGAGGCAATGGAGGAGTTGGGGGTCAGCATCGAAATCCCCGATCCCAGAGGTGAATCCGGGACAGTTGTTGATGGTGATGATTTGGGTCTTGTCCAGACTGAGATATTTAACGACGAGGGGATAAACTGGGTTTCTTTCACATATCGCTGCGAGACTGATTTGGGCGATCAGGAAATTATTCCCAAGGATGATGAAATTGAGAAGGCAGAGTGGTTTTCCAAGGAAGAAGCTCTGAAGAAGGCTGTTTCGAAGTTTGATATAGAGGCAATAAACAGATTGTGACTACGGATTGAATAAGAAGTCCATACCCCTATCAAGATGGTGAACATTGATCAGCACTAGTGTTGAGTCTCCAGTTGCTACGTGTATGAATAATTCCAACCTTTCTCCTAATTCTGGTACGCAATTCATCCAAATCATTGGAACTTGAATATATTGGCCAGATGAGAGTACTTCACCATTTACGAAATCAGCGTCATCGCCCATGGTGTTCGTTCCTTCGAGTAATCTAGATCCTGATTCGACGATGGTCTCCGAGTCAAAGCCAACCTTTGTCCCATTATTGCATGCTAATGACCAAGAGACGTCTTCAACCAAAATATCTGTTGAACCGGGGCTAGGCTGCATTATCCCCAATACTTCAAAACCGCGTATCATTATTGATGAGACTTCATCGTTTGCCCCCCCCGCAGCCTCGATTGCTGCGAGTTGATGATCTCCGGCGTCCAAATGGGCCTCCCAACCATCGAAATTCTCACCACCGAACATAATGATTCGGCACCCCTCTGGAACCTTGATCGATGAAGCATCGTTATCAGTTGCTCCCGCAGCGATAAATGCCTCATTATCGTAGTTGCCGAGTGAGAATCTAACTGACCAGCCGGTAAAAGCAGAATGTTGCCATAGTTGAGCACTGCATTGAGGTTGTGAAAGGATTAGACTTTCTACTTCCATTTTCTGAGAAAGCTCTTTTCGGACATCATCAACAGTATTTTCAGCAGACTGATGCAAATTCTCTACAGAAGAAATGACGATTGTGGAAGCAACCGCTGCAACCAAAATGAGGGCAATGAAGACAATCATGGCCCCAATTCCTATTGAACCGTGAGATTTGTCGGCATCGACCACGTGATGACGTGTATCGATGCGCCTAGAAGTTTTACCCAATATCAATTAGGAAAATGAAATCTGGTGGGCCTGCCTGGATTCGAACCAGGGTCACGTGCTCCCAATGCTGGAGTCACTAATCCCCGGCTATGCTGCTGCCATGCTTGAGGCCCTGGAAGCCGGGGACTACGATGACCTGCGACGGATGCTCGACCTGCTCGAAGCCCTGGGGGGCCCGTCATGAGTGAACTAACTGAAAGCAATCCAGTCGAGAGCGGTTATGCAGATGAAGATGAGTACCGCAAAAATCCGCACCACGGGACTCCACTCTCCCTCTTCCTGCCTGCCCCACAACTCGTCCACCTCCTTGGAAGAGTCAGGGGCCTCGGGGCTGTCCTCTCCCTCCCACCATCCCTTCTCCTCGACCACGATTCTGACAGGGGGTATCAGACTTGAACGGTTGGTTCGATGAGTGGCGGGGCTATGCCAATTCACAACCAGCGGACGAGGTCAGAGATGAAATTCACGATTATCCATATCGCCGTGGCGACAAGGGGGAGGAGTTGGATGAGTTTGGATACATTCAACTTCCAACTAATGCTGCCGTCATACTCCTCCTCGGGGCCGTCATCACCCTGCCACCATCCCTTCTCCTCGGACACGACACGACTATGGGGTGCCGGTCTTGAACGGTTGGTTCGACGGTTGGAGGAGGTAGGGGCATTCGAATCCGTCCTCGAAGACGTGGTGATCCCATGGCACTCACTGGGTTCGAACAGGAAATGCACGCCGCTATGGCTCAACCGCGGAGGCATGGCAACGAAGTGGTGGGCCTGCCTGGATTCGAACCAGGGTCTATTGCTCCCAAAGCAACAAGCATAGACCAGACTAACCCACAGGCCCCTAGGAAATTAATGCGGACGACGAATCGTCATGAACTTTGCTGGAGCCATGACCACGAGTCGTCGTCTTGCCGAAGGAGGATTCCTTCCATCTCAGCTTGTCCAATCAGATGTTCGGAAGATGGTTCGGAAATTCCTTTCTTAGTCAATTCTCTATCAAGTGATGCAATGGTCAGAATGCCGTGATTATCAGTTGCATCGTGCATTGCTTGAATTGATTTTGAACGTAGATTTCCAGTTTTCTGGGCGCTATAGTTCGAAATTTTTTCCTTCAACATTATCCTATTTTTGATATCTTCTGAGATTTCCTTGGGCAGGTTTGCATTGGATACTGCAACGCCAAGCTGACGTGAATCTTCAAAATTAGAGATGGAGGTGGTTCTCAATGAACCGCATCTGGTGCAAGACGCCGAATGCGCAGCATTGCAACCGAACGCGTGACCGCACTCGCATCTTCGTAATTGCCATTCGCCGCCCACGAATATTCTCAATCAAGCAGGTTCATCACTTTGTCGTGGCAAAGATGAACATCTATGGCCCTCTAGTATAGATTGTGAGGACGGTAGGATGGCTGGCTCTTGGTTCCTCCTTGATACTAGTGGTAATCTCTTTGGCAATCATGATTGGAGAAAGAACGATTACGGCCGAGGCATGGGCTATGCTCCTACTAGCACCCGTTCCTGCAGGTTTTGCGGTAACCACTAGAAATGATAGTAATAATCGGACTTCTGAGATTGTCGATTGGCCGGAAGAACATGATTTGGACCAGAACAGAACTATTGGCGATCCTTCTGAGGCGGGATTTGATGTACCGGTTCTGTGACTCATGACAGACGTAGGGTCTCAAGATTTGCCGGGGCGTACGTCTGTACCTTGAACCTCTCACGTAAGCCCATTCTGAAAGCATTACAAGTCTGTGGATCGCCATGATGGCAGATAATTTTTCTTGGGGTTGGGTTTAATGCAGAAACGTAATCCATTAATTGATTCCTATCCGAGTGCCCACTGAAGCCATCGATGATTACCATGTTGCATTTTACATCCAGCATTAATGTCTGCCCCTTGTCCATCAAAGGTACATGCGAGTGCCCCTCCTGAAGCCTCCTCCCCAATGTCCCGGAAGCCTGGTAACCAACGAAGCAAAGTGTATTCCCTGGCTCAGGCGCCCAGTGCTTGAGATACTCAATGATCGGCCCACCAGTCATCATACCACTGGTGGCTAGGACTATGCAAGGACTCGGGTCGAGTAGGACTGACTCTCGCAACTCACGTGAGTCTACTTGCTTGAACCAGGAAGAATTGAATGGATTCTGGTCCCCTCCCCTAAGCATACTCTTCTTCAGCTCCCTGTTCAAGAAATTTGGATGGCTCGAATGGATAGCACTTGCCTCGCTAATCATGCCATCAAGCCAAACTGTCACTGGAGGGACTCGGCCTGACTTGAAGAGCTCGTCAATAGCTAACATCACCTCTTGGGATCTACCCACGGCGAACACTGGACAGAAAATCTTGCCCTTTCTATTCAATGTGTCCGTGACAAGATCCTGTAACTCCTGGCTAGCCTGCTGTCTAGTTGGTTGGATGCTCTGAGGACTTCCGTATGTTGATTCTATTACCAGAGTATCCACCTTTGGGAAGCGAACGGTTGCCGCATCGAAAAGCCACGATTTCTCATACTTGATATCACCTGAGAATAGGAGCCTGTGTTCTGACTTGCCTTCTCCAATCTGCATGTAAACGCTAGATGAACCGAGAATGTGCCCAGCATTCTCCATAGTCATCTTGACATCAGGTGCGATATCTGTCTTGTCACCCCAGTTGACATCGACTACGTGCTTAATGCATTCTTGGATATCGGCCTTGGAGTATGGTGGTTCGTTACCCTCCGCTTGGGAGACTTTGATGTAATCAATCTGGAGTAGCGTCATCAGATCACGAGTGGGTGGTGTACAGTAGACAGGCCCCTTGTAACCATACCTGAATAACACTGGGAGCATGCCTATGTGATCCACGTGAGCATGGGTGATAACTACGGCATCCAAATTGTCAAGAGGAAGTAGTTCGGGGGCAGCGAAGAATGGTTGAACCTCATTTTGGTTAGTTGTTGGCTTGGCACCAACATCAACAAGTACCTTCGACTCATTGGTAGTAACAAGATGCATCGCTCTGCCAACCTCTCGATAAGAGCCCAGTGCAGATACACGGACCCACGATTCCCCTGGTCTTTGGGGCCGGTAAATCCTAGTTCCGAATTTCTTCAAGAGTGATTTTCGCTCATCGGCCAGCTCCTTTCGGTATCGACGGATATCGTGTTGAGTGCGGCTTTCCCTTGCAGGGGCACGCTCGACCTTAACCAGCCACCCAATCTCATCCCTCAACGCATTGATGTGGGCACCCTTGGGGCCGACTGCTGAAGATGGGTCGTCACATTCCAGTATTACCTCAGATAATGCAGGATCCAGCCAAGTGTTTCTCACATTTGCCTCTGGGGGTATGATTCGGTTAACTGCATCATGAACTGCAGCATCGTCAGCCAGAATATCTGAGTGTGGCCTCACAACAACCCTTCTTTTGATAGTCTTGGCAATTCGTACAGTAAGACTCTCACTTCCACCGGTGAATCGCCCGGGTTGTTTGGTAATTATTGAAATGGAGCCAGCTTCCAAGGTTACCTCTGATTCTATATCGTCAGGTATCAGTTTGGAGATCTTCCTCTTAATCTCCGGTAGGGTAAGTCGCATAGTATTCTCCTCTTTTCCACAGCCAACTAGGCCAAGTCGGCGCTACGCCGGGAATGTGATCAAAGCGAAGAGAGGAGCTCGCTGACTTCCTCTTCAGATAGTTGGGTGAATCCATCTTCGTTGGTAATAAATGCTAGATCCATACCATTTCCACTTGCTGCATCTCTCTGAGCAGATGCTAGGAGGGCCTTTGCAGCAACGGATAAAGCCTGATGTTTAGACATCCCCTCCTTGAATTGATCCTCAAGAACCCCGTACATGTATGGACTTCCTGATCCAGTTGCACAGTAGACATCAGGGATAGATCCGCCAGCCGAGTCGATGCTATAGACACTTGAACCAGAGGGATCGACCCCTACTATTAGCAATTGGACGTAGTGTGGTCTACCGGAGAGAATGTTCGCAGTGAATGTCGCTGCCCCCTTAACGGTCATGGGTGCATCCCTCTTTAGTTCGTACAACTTCAACTCAGCTGCAAGAACTCTTGATAGAGATTGGGCGTGTCCAACAAGACCTGCTGTGGTCAATGCAATGTTGTCAGATATCCTGAATAATTTTTGAACGGATTTATTCGCGATGAAATGGCCCATCGTCGCCCTGTGGTCTGCACCAACAACTACCCCACCATCGTAAGTAATGCCAACTGTGCTTGTGCCAGTCTTGATTGCGGTAGATATTGCGTCCATAGTAATCACCGGCGGAGTTGCCAGTGATATTCACTAAAATCGACCCCTTATCAATGCGACGGGGGGTGGGGCTGCGAGAAAATGTGTTACAATGGGCAGATATATTCCGCCAAAGTAGAAGGTATGAAGCGTCAAATGAATGTCGTAACTGCGTGCGTTCAGAAGACAACGGCCCAAAATGGGTCGAAATGCCAAGTATTTCTGATCAGAGCAACGGCAGTATTGGGCCTGGTGAACCTTATCACGACTTAGAAATGAAGTTCCCGCATGCTCCTGTTCCCCGAACCCAAGGCGATGTGATAGTTCACAGAGCCTTACTGGAGGATGTTACGGGTATAGCTCAACTTATGGATTGGGTATCCGATGGGGATATCGTAATCGTAGAAATGACTGATTTGATGACTAGGGATATGGAATTGCAATTGGCAGTTGGTAGAATCCAGGAGTTTGTGGAAGGCGACATGAGCGGACAGCTAGTGCGTCTGGGTAATGCAAGACTGCTCTTACTACCCCCTACCTTCGATAGTGCGAGAGTGAAGTGATCATGCAAAGCGAGGTAGACGCGCCCTGTCCGCAATGTGCGGACGGAGGCACGTTGACCATGCTAGCGATGAACTCTGAAATCCCATATTTCGGAGAACATACACAGATTACCATCTTGTGCTCATCTTGCGGTTGGAAGCACACGGATTTTATTCCATCGGATGGGGAAAAGCCTGGATTTTCATCTCTGGTTGTCGATAATGAGCAAAAGATGATGGTGAGGATAGTGAGATCGTCTTCGTGCACCGTAAGGATTCCAGAGTTAGATCTTGAGGTCTCCCCTGGTGGCTCATCTAGTGGATACGTGACAAACATAGAAGGTGTGATAAATCGATTTGAAACTGCAATCAAGACAATCATTAGGGGTGATGATGATGGCAAGGGAGGGGAAATTGCAATGCAAATCTTGGAAACATTGCATCATGTCAAGAAGGGCATGGGGGAAGTTAGTTTAGAGTTACTTGATCCCCGTGGAAGGAGCCAGATTATCCATGGTGAAGTTATATCAAGAGAATTGAATGATAACGAGAGGGAAGGCTTGGAAACAGGCCCCGAGATTCCAGTATTCGATCTAAACTAGATTGCATCTGGTGCCAGGAACTCGTCCACTCGATCTTCCCACTGGGCCCTCTTCTCCGCGAGTTCGGACAGCCATTCTGTAGCGCTGTCGATGCATAGTTGCTTTAACTCTCCAGCCAGTAACCTGCCACTTTCGTATTCAGCCTGAATCTCTTGCAATGCACCGTCATCTTCTTCAAAGAAAAATTGCAAGTATTGGAAGGCTACGTCCTTTGATATATCGCCACCGTGCCTACGATGTTCCTCGACCGTGGGCTGCCCGCCACTTATCGCCCTCTTGACTTTCTTTGTCATGACTCCTACATCGTCATCCATGAAAATAGTACTTTCCGGTTTTGAAGATGACATCTTATCACCAGACATACCAACTGCAAATCTATGGTATGTTGAGCAGGGTGGCAAGAGTCCCATTCCACCCATCGCCCTCTCTTTAGATAGCAACTTCATTCTAATTCTGAATTTGTCAGCAGGTGTTGCTGCGGGAATCTCAATAGTTCCGTGCTTGGGGTTTGATTTTACATCTGAGAATCCCAGATCGATTATTGAAGATTCCAGATTTGCCATCATAGACTTCCTCGAAATCATGTCAACCTTGCCTGAATCTGTGATCCCTAGGTCTGAACGATTACCATCTTGAATAGAGAGTGCGACCGTCAGCCCACCGGACTTTCTTTGCTTTACGTTGAACCAGTTACTCTTCTGGGTTATGTCCCTAGTCAATCTCAGATGTGGGTCCTGATCAACACCAACCGGTACAACGATTGGCCTCAGGCCGCCATACTCATCCATCTGAGGGTGTACTATGTCACCGACTTGCACTAGCGGTGCTTGGACATGGGCAAGATTTGTCTCACCATTAAACCCGTAGATCGACTCAAATTCAGAAAGATTTGTTCTCTGACCTAGAGTGAAGGCAAGCCTCTGAACAGCTGGCCTACAGCTCTGAAAATATACACTAGTATTGTCAGGATCAAGTCCCAATGCGGCATAGTTGAGTACGTATTCACGTAATGCCGTCTCACGACCCTGTGCAAGTGAAGTACCACGCGTTGCAAGGGCCTCAAGGTCAGCAACGGCAACTGTGACATCTGCACCCTGTTCCTGGAACCATCGAACTTGGTCAATTACCATGCTATGCCCTAGATGCATCCGTCCACTTGGCATCAGGCCAGTAAGTACTCCGAATGGATCCCCGACACTCATGCAGTCAACTACTACATCGAGGTCCCTGTGTCCGAAAACTATGCCTCTACGATGGAGCATCCCGGGATTTGGCAGAGAGTCTGGATCAACAAAAGACAATCCAAACTGGCTGACAATTCGGTCATAGTCAGTCGATTGATCAGATGACCATGGGTCTATCCTTCCGGCCTTATCCATGTAATGCGGCATGTATTGCACCCAATCAAGGCATCGCTAATAGTGGTGCAAATATTTACGGACAGTTACAACGAATAACACCGCCGCTCCCCGTAAGGTATGGCCGTCATACACTGCTTCGGAGTTGGACTAGTTGGTTCCTATGTGGCTAGGAAGTTTGCAGAGTCTGGTATTACTGTCCATGCCTATGACCCCCAACCACATCGTGTTATGGGGGTTCCCGGTATCGAGATTCATCATCTAGAACCCGATGAAGACCCGATAGATCTGATGCTGGAACTTGTATACTCACGGGATGGCATTACATTCGAGCCCGATAGTGACATAGTGGTCAATATGCTACCCGGCGACATCGGCCATTCAAGCACAACATCACTTGCAGAGTTGCCATGGAAGACAGTTGATCTAAGTTTCAGCGAGTTCACGCCTGATAGAGATAATGAGAAGGCCAAGGAATACGGAGCAACAATCCTGTGGGATACTGGAATAGCACCTGGCCTATCCAACATGCTTCTTTCATTGGCTTACGGGGAGATGGGGGCGTTGAAGAATGGAGAAGTGAGGGTCGGGGGCAATCCAACGGGTCCCACGGAAGGTTGGAACTACATGGCTCCATTTTCACCAATTGACGTAGTAGCTGAGTATACTAGGCCTGCTAGGGTAATCAGAGATTCTGAGCTAGTGACGTTGCCGGCACTCGCAGAGAGGCACGAGATAGAAGTTCCCGAGAAAGGAAAGATGGAGGCCTTCCTGACAGATGGTCTTAGGAGCGTCCTAACCACAATTCCCGCAGTAGACCTTTCCGAATATACCGTTAGGTGGCCCGGGCACATTCAAAGGTTCATTGATCTGAGGGAATCGGGGGAATTAGATATTCAGAGCCTCACAACCGAGTGGCAGTATAATGAAAAAATACCGGAGTTCACATGGATGGAGGTTACTGCAGAGAGCCTCGATGGGAGGATAATGACTTGGCGTGTGCAGGATCACGGTGGCGATGATGGGCATTCAATGGCTAGAGCTACGGGCCTGGTGACAATATGCTGTGTTGAAGAGTGGCTCAACGATCCCAATATGCTCCCACCAGGAGTTCATCCCCCCGAGGCACTTTCTCCAGAAGCAGTGGGGAGAATAGTATCCCGAATGATATGTGAGGGCGTGGAAATCGAAGGGCCTTTGATCAGGGGTCCTGATCTCTAGCTCCCGAGAATTGGTCGTTTCTAAGTAGAAATACTATCGAAAGTGGAACGGCAATGAGCATCGTTAGAGCGAATAGAGGCAATTTCCAACCCACAACGTCGTCAGTTGGCCTCTCAACCAACCATGTGAAGGTTAGCTCTGAACCAGAGAAATCCTGAGTCCACCTGAAAAGATTAGTTGTGTGATGACCGACGATCGTGATCGAATAATCGAGGTCGTTGAATGTGGCCATTGGAGTAGTTTCAACATTATCAGTACTATTTTCCAGTTCAACGATTACTGTTGAGTGGGGGTCTTGGGTTACGATAATTCCACCCTCAACGTGACGCCACCCAATAACGAGTTTGCGTTCGGTTGCAGTTAGCAATGGCATGGATTGGCCCTCTGAATCATACACATCTACAACAGTGGATTCGACTTCAACCATCACAGTGCCGGGAACCGACCAAGTGTCCATTCCGACTTGCTGGGGGGATGAATCGATAGTGATTGTAGAGCCATTCACAAACGCCGAAGTAGAGATTCCTGATTCTCTGTGGTTATGCCACTCTCCCCAAGTTGTGAACCAAACTGGTTGCTCCTCGATCCAGGAAATGACCTCCTTGTCCTCGCGGACACGTAGATCGCCGATTCGAGCCCTCCAGTGAACGCTTACTAGGGAGTCCTCCTCAGCCGATTCAATCAGTGATTTATCGGCTA